>Ga0105048_10007002_pt1 | contig 18151 bp, 13 predicted proteins | sample MAT05_FD_78382 | JGI IMG/M metagenome (GOLD analysis project Ga0105048, IMG submission 78382) | Freshwater microbial communities from Lake Fryxell liftoff mats and glacier meltwater in Antarctica - MAT-05 | ecosystem: Environmental > Aquatic > Freshwater > Ice > Liftoff microbial mat | place... | reverse complement strand
GCCATCCGGTCGGCGAGGCGGCTCGGAATATCGAGTTCGAGGTGGATGTCGTTCGTAAACTCGGCCAGCCCCTCGATGAGTGGCTTCGAGTTCAGGTAATTCACCGCACCAACGCGGATGATCGGACGCATGGCAAGACTCGTGGTAACCGTTCACCTTGAGAGTAATTGTACGGTTCGAGCCGATCAATCGCAGCCCCAACCGGTCCTACTTCATAAACCGCAATCAATCCGTGCCGACAACGGCGGAGAGCGAATCGGAAAGGCGAACCGATGCATGACGGATTACACCGGATTCGCGCTGGCATAATTGAATCGTGTTTTCATACCGAACGCTCCAGAAATACGTTTGATAAATCGCGCGAAATTGCTTATAAATTGTCTATCCGCCTGATGGTCACTCTCGTTTGCTTCGAATTCACTCACAATCCACGGAGACACCATGACTGGAACCTCTCGCTTCGCGCGTGTCGTGATGACCTGTACAGTGCTTGGCATCGCCATGCCCGTATTTGCCGATAGTCCGCCAATCGCCAAACCCGCTCCGGATATCAGCAAATGCCCCGTGCTGGGTGCGCAAGCTCAGGTCGGGGCCGACAAGCCAATGCCGGCTGGAGCCGCGCAGTACGGAGACAAAAACTGGTGGCCGAACCAGTTGAACCTGCAAGTCCTCAACCGGAACTCGGCCAAGAGCGACCCGATGGGCGAGGATTACAACTACGCCGATGAGTTCAAGAAACTCGACATCGCCTCCGTCAAAAAGGACATCATGACCTTGATGACGACGTCGCAGGACTGGTGGCCGGCCGACTATGGCACCTATGCGGGATTGTTCATCCGCATGGCGTGGCACAGCGCGGGAACGTATCGCGTAACCGACGGTCGTGGCGGCGCGGCATCGGGCATTCTCCGCCTCGCGCCGGTGGGCAGTTGGCCCGACAACGCGAACCTCGACAAGGCCCGCCGCTTGCTCTTGCCGATCAAGCAAAAGTACGGTCGGAGACTCTCATGGGCGGACCTCATGGTTCTTGCCGGCAACTGTGCCCTTGAATCGTCGGGGTTCAAGACTTTCGGGTTCGCCGGCGGTCGCGTGGACGCATGGGAACCCGATGCGGACATCTATTGGGGGCCGGAAACCAAGTGGATGGACGACAAGCGACACACCGGTGATCGAAAACTCGATCAACCGCTCGCTGCGACGCAAATGGGCTTGATTTACGTCAATCCCGAAGGCCCGAACGCCAACCCCGATCCGCTCGCCGCTGCCAAGGACATTCGCACCACCTTCGGGCGAATGGCGATGAACGACGAAGAGACCGTAGCCCTGATCGCGGGCGGTCACACGCTCGGCAAAGCGCACGGCGCGGCTAGCCCGGACAAGCACGTCGGTCACGAGCCCGAGCGAGCAAGCCTCAACGAACAAGGTTTCGGCTGGAAGAACAGCTTCGGCAAGGGAAAAGGCGTCGACACGATCACCAGCGGCCTCGAAGGCGCGTGGACCTCGACGCCGGCCAAATGGTCCCGCGGATACTTCGACAACCTGTTCGGCTACGAGTGGGTACTGGTCAAAGGCCCCGGCGGTGCGTCGCAGTGGACGCCTAAGGAAGAGAATGCCAAGGGGACCGTGCCGGACGCACACGATCCGAAGAAGTCTCATGCCCCGATGATGTTCACGACCGATATGTCACTCAAGATGGATCCCGCCTACGCGAAGATTTCCAAGCGATTCCACGAGAACCCGAAAGAGTTCGACGCAGCGTTCGCCAAGGCGTGGTACAAGCTCACGCATCGCGACATGGGGCCTGTCTCGCGATTACTCGGGCCAACGGTGGCCGCTCCGCAACTCTGGCAAGATCCCGTTCCAAAAGTCGATCACGCCTTGATCGATGTCCAGGATATCGCTGCTCTCAAGAGCAAGATCCTCGAATCGGGGCTGTCGACATCCCAACTGGTTTCGACCGCGTGGGCGTCCGCTTCGACCTATCGCAGCACCGACAAGCGCGGTGGGGCCAACGGGGCGCGAATTCGCCTCGCTCCGCAGAAGGATTGGAAGGTCAACCAACCGGACGAACTCGCAAAGATTCTGCCGATTCTCGCAAAGATTCAGGCCGACTTTAACAAGGAGCAGGTCGGCGGGAAGAAAGTTTCGCTCGCGGATCTGATCGTTCTCGGCGGTTGCGCCGGGGTCGAACAAGCCGCGAAGAAGGCCGGGCAGAACGTCGTGGTTCCCTTCACGCCGGGCCGCACGGACGCATCGCAGGAGCAAACCGATGTCGCATCCTTCGCGGTTCTCGAACCGACCGCAGATGGCTTCCGCAACTATTACAGTCGCGATCTCAAGAAACCCGGCGAAGCGTTGATGGTCGACCGCGCTCACCTACTCTCGCTGACTGCCCCGGAGATGACCGTTCTTATCGGAGGGATGCGGGTTCTGAATGCCAACGCCGGTAGCTCGCCGCTCGGCGTCTTCACCAAGCGGCCCGAGGCACTGACCAACGACTTCTTCGTGAACCTGCTCGACATGAACACCGAGTGGAAGGTGTCGCCAGTTTGCGAACACTTTTACGATGGGCGCGATCCAAAAACGGGAAAGGTGAAGTGGACCGCCAGTTCCGTCGATCTCGTGTTCGGTTCGAACTCGCAACTTCGAGCCATCGCGGAAGTCTATTCCAGCGACGACGCCCAGCCCAAGTTCGTTCGCGACTTTGTGGCCGTGTGGAACAAAGTGATGAATCTCGACCGCTTCGACCTCGACCCCGCACTGCGAAGCGGAACGCGATCTGCGGCCCGTTAACCTTCGAATTTGGAATTCGGATGAACGGATACTTACGCAACTTTGGTTGCCGCGCGAACACCTTTATTCGTGGGTCAATATAACAGCCAACCTCATAAACTCCCTTTTGAGGTGACTGTTTCAATGAGTACCAAGACTGTCCGCGTGGGGATTGTTGGCCTCGGCTTCGGGGCCGAATTTATCCCGATCTACAAGGCGCACCCGAACGCGGAGATGTACGCGATCTGCCGCCGGAACAAAGCCGAACTCGATGCCTGCGGGGACAAGTACGGCATCCCCGCACGCTACACGAGCTTCGAAGATTTGCTTCGCGATCCGAAAGTCGATGCGGTTCACATCAATAGCCCGATCCCCGATCACGGCCCGCAAACGATCGCCGCACTGAAGGCCGGCAAACACGTCGCGTGTACCGTGCCGATGGCGACCGACCCGAACGATATTCGCGAGATTATCGAACTGACGCGGAAGACCGGCAAGACGTACATGATGATGGAAACCGTCGTGTATGCCCGCGAATACCTGTTCGTGAAAGAGCTTTACGAGAAGGGCGAACTCGGCCGCATTCAGTTCCTGCGCGGCAGCCATCAACAAGACATGGACGGCTGGCCGAACTACTGGCCGGGCCTGCCACCGATGTGGTACGCCACGCACTGCGTCAGCCCGTGCCTCGCATTGCTCAGCAAGCCGGGGCAGCCCGCACTCGCCGAGAGCGTCGTCTGCCACGGCTCGGGGCGCATCCGCGAAGACCTGATCCCGAAGTACAATTCGCCGTTCGCGATTCAAACCGCCACGTTCAAAATCTGCGGTTCGGATATCGTCGCCGAAGTGCCGCGGAGTTCGTCCGACACCGCACGACAGTATCGCGAAAGCTTCGATGCCACCGGTTCGAAGAAGAGTTTCGAGTGGCAACAAGTCGAAGGCGAAGACCCCGTGATTCACACGAAGAGCACGCCGGAGAAGCCGATTCCGGAACCGCAAATTCCGGTGCGTGTGAAGGTGCCCGATTACGCGAAGTTACTCCCCGCGTCGATCCAGCAGTTTACGATGCCCGCCGCGATTCAGGATGCGGACCATCTGTCGTTCCTGCAAGGCGGCGGCCACGGCGGCAGCCATCCGCACCTGACGCACAATTTCCTGATGGCCGCACTCGGCGAACAGCCCGCGTTCCCCGATGCCGTCACCAGCGCGAACTGGACACTCGTTGGAATCTGCGCGCACGAATCGGCCATGAAGGGCGGCGACCGCGTGCAGATCCCGCAATTCTGAGTGACGAGTGACATGCCTGCTCACGGACGTGGCAACTGTAATCGTTCGAGTTCGACCCGCTCGATTCTTGCCGCACGACCATCGGAACGGACACGCAGGTCCGACTTCTCTTGCGTCACCCTGAATCCGCCGAGATGCTTTTGCTCGAACCAGACATCCCATCGTTTGCCGACGTGCTGCAACTCCACGTTCAAGTACGGCACCAGACCCTCGCGCTGTTCCGGCCTTGGGAACGGTACGGTTGTCGAGAGCGGAGAAAATTCGCCGTCGTTCTTGATCCGGCCGACCGTGACGCCCTCGGTTCGACTGATGCGCAATCCGACACCTTCCAGCGTGGTGGGAATATCGGCAAACAGAATCTCGACCGTTTCGGCTCGATTCAGATCGATTCCGAGCGAGAGCCTTTCCGATGCACTTGAACGGAATGGCCAGCGTACTTCACCCGAGATTGCGAGAACCGGTTCCTCTTCCGTGCCGGTCTCGAATACGACGCGCCCATTCACGGTCCACGAAGAAAAATTCTCGCGATCCGACAGCACTTCAATACGGCCGCTGGTGGTGACCGACGGTGCCAGCCCCGACACGGCAACCGGACCTGTCGAGTAAGGCCGCTTCACGAGCATCACAGTCAGGAACGCAAACACTGCGACGATCGCGCTGACCGCAATTGGGCGAGTCCATCGTCGGCGGTTACGCGATGGTTTGCGTTCGGGTACGCGGTTTGCCATACACGGTAGTGCGTCGATTCGCCGTACCAGTTCTTCGTAATCGGGGATTCGATTCGTCAATTTTGGAGCCATCATGTCGGCAACGAGTTTGGCCGAACATTCGGAGACAACGTCTCTGCTGAACTTCGGTGTCGATTCGGCTTTTTTGATCATGAGATCCCAAATCGAAAGTCCATCGAACGGGAGTTTGCCGGTCAAGCCGTGAAAGACGGTGGCCCCGAGGGCATAAATATCTGCCCGAAAATCCACATCCGAATCGGCGAACTGTTCGGGAGCCATGTAGGCCGGCGTACCCACCACGTTGCCTTGTTGGGTCAGCCGCAAATCGTCGGCTTGCGATCCGTCGCGGGGGACGAATGCCAATCCAAAATCCATCACCTTGACCATCGGCATATCTTTCGGCAGGCCGATGCCGGATGGTGCGGGAGTCAGAAACAGATTCGCGGGCTTGATATCCCGGTGAATGATGCTGATTTTGGCCGCATAAGCCAACGCAACCGCAACCTGCCGGACGATGGTCCATACGGTGCGTTCGTCGAGCCGACCCAATCGCTTGATCCGTTGTTCGAGGTCTTCACCCTCCAACAACTCCATCGTCATAAAGACCTGCCCTTGCAGATGCCCGTAGTCGAAAACATTGACGATGTTAGGATGCTGGAGTTTCGCCAAGGCCATCGCTTCCTGCTCGAAGCGAGCCAAAGCCGTGGTTGCGGTGCCCTGTTTTAACGTGACCATTTTCAGCGCCACGACTCGCTTCAGTTTCAACTGCTCGGCTCGATATACCACCCCGCAGCCGCCCGAACCGATGATCGCGTGGATGTGGTAGCCTGGCACGACGACCGCATTCTGGTTCTTGCGTTGCTGTACAGGGATAACAATCACGGCCGCCGTGGAGAGGTTCTCACGTTGCTGCGGTTTCGCAAAGGCGAGGCCTTTCACACGATTGGCCAAGCTCCACTTTTGGCGATCGAGGCTCACGCGATCGTGGGGCTGAAGCCGACCAGCGTTTGCCCGGCTTCGCAATTCGTGAGCCGTCAGCGGTCCTTCGGTCGTGCCGTTCGTTTCCACAAACCAGTGTTGCGTCATGGGATGTCCATCAGGAAGAAAATTCCGGTTTGCGACCGTGTTATTTTTTGAGTCGATCCAGTTCGGTCAGGGTGCCCTGGATGGAGGGTCTATCCGAGGTATTCCGGCCAACGTAGGCGTAGACCACTTCGCCTTTGGCATTCAGGATGAACGTGGAGGGTTTCGCCAGATCGCCACGAATTCCCAACTGGCTGCAAGTAGAACAGTCTTGATCGAGGCACACCGGATACGGCATCGCCCGGGACTGAGTCGTAAGAGCTTTCACCTGCTGACGGAACTCAACCGAGCGATCCCGCGGCCCCGGATAGACCAGCAACAACTCGGCACCGCGCGAGGTGAACTGTTCGTAATTCGCCGACAGACTACTCGCTTGAGCGAGGCAGTTCGGACAGAACACGCCACCCGGCGATTCAGGCATTCCCCGCACGACGACGATCACAACCGGTTTGCCCCGGTATTTCGTCAGATCGACGGCCACGCCATCATGATCCACGAACGAATTCGGAAACTCGCTCGCTGTCATTTGCCGATTGGCTGGGGCATCGTCCAAAAACGCAGGTGTGAAGGTCGCGGGTTGCGATGAGCTACAACCGAAGCTCATTCCGGCAAACGAAATGACCAGGACACGGAATACAGTGAATCGAATCCGCATACGATATCCCTCAAAAGAAGGTGGAGGCATAACAATGCCTGACGAGGCATCGTGACGATAGTGAAACGGTGGTGAACATGAGGGGTGTTCATGTTGTCAGTCGCAGATGCTGAGTACCGCTTACACTGCCAATCGAAATTCGTCCCAAGAAATGCTCGCTGAACGAGGGGGTTGCGAATTCAACGCTTGGATTTTCCATGAGGAAGTGAAATTCTCCACCAAACCTGAAATAGTCAGTAGCCCTAACGGCAAGACTGCTTCTGGGGCCTTGGGACACAGAGTGTAAGGTATGGCAAGAAACTGCGTCAAATTGTCATACAGCATAAATGTGTTGGTTTTCAACTCGTTTTCATGCTGATGACCACCAGGAAGGATGGACAGATGATGCGTCGTGTTTTCGGAGGAGTCTTAGGACTGTTCCTCGCGGTGGGAGGGCTGACTGCGGCCGATCCCGCGCCAGAGGCCAAAACCGGCATCAAGGTCGGTGAGAAGGCACCGGAGTTCAAACTCAAAGATCAAGCGGGGGCAGAACAATCGCTCGCCGCTATGATCAAGGACGGTCCGGTCGCGATTGTGTTCTTTCGCTCCGCCAGTTGGTGACCATTCTGCCAAAAGCAACTGGTTCAGTTGCAAAAGGATTTGAAGAAGCTCCAAGCGGCAAAGATCCAAGTGGTCGGCATCAGCTATGATTCCACCGAGATACTGAAGGCGTTCGCCGATAAAAAAAATATCACGTTCCCCCTGCTCTCCGATTACGACAGCAAAACCATCGTGGCATACGCACTGAAGAATCCCGAAACCGTTGGCAAGAAGTACGGCAAGATCGACCTTGATGGCGTGCCGTATCCGGGGACGGTTCTCGTCGATCAAGAGGGCGTGGTTCGGGCGAAGCTCTTCGTGGACGGATACAAGGAACGGCATTCCGTCGAGGAATTGTTGAAAGCCGCAGCGAAGTTGAAAAAGAAATAGTCCGGTGTCCTTCGTGAGGGGTCTCAAATGATTCGGCGTATCGTGGGTTTCCTCGCAATCCTGATCGGTGTCTCAAGTGGCCCCCTCCTGGCGGAACCACTCAAAGTAGGCGAGCGGTATCCGAACCTGACTTTGGCGAACATCGCGGATGGCAAGCCGGTTTCGCTCTCGGACTTTCGGGGCAAAAAAGTCTTGCTCATTCAGTTTGCATCGTGGTGAGCGGGCTGCCGCGTTCACGTGCCGGTCTGGCACGCTACCACCAAGCCTTGGGTCCGGACAGGCAAACTCATTGTGCTCGGGATTACGCAAGAGCAGCATCCGGAACGCTGCCGTCTGTTCGCACAGTGGAAGCAGTTCGACTGGCCGATCTTGCACGACCCCATCAACGTGTTGGGCAGCAGTGCCGTCCCTCTCTTCGTGGCGATTGATGAACATGGAATCGTGCGATCGACTCAGCCGAATCCGAAAACCCTCGCAGACGAGTTCGTAAACAAGTCGTTTCTGGATGATGCTAAACCGGATGCTGTATCTCCCACGCCGATGTATCCGCCGAAATGGGAGGACTTAAAAGCCGCTGCCGAGAAGCAGTCCAGCGGAGTCGTGTGGCGTTCGTATGCGGATGCCCTGGCACTGTGGGGTGGCGACAAACGAGTGAGTGATGCAATCACGGCGTATCGAAAAGCATCCGCACTCGATGCACGCGACAGTGCCTCGCGGTTTCGGTTGGGCGTCTGTTTGCGTCGCCGTTCCGAGTCGCCTGCCCGTCAGCCAGACGATTTTCGCGATGCGGTCGAAGCCTGGGGTGCCGCCTTGGATCTCGACCCGAACCAATACATCTGGCGGCGGCGGATTCAACAATACGGACCTCGCCTCGACAAGCCGTACCCGTTTTACGATTGGGTATCGGAAGCCGAGACGGCAATCCGCACCCGCGGGGAGCAGCCGGTTGACCTTCCGATTCGCCCCGATGGCTCCGAGATCGCTGGGCCAACAAAACAGTTCGCCATCGAGAAAAACGTTCCGAAGAACCCTGACCCGAACGGTCGCGTGACGCGTGACACCAAGGCAGTGTCGGTGGAGGTTGTGACAGTACCGAACCGCGTCAAGCCAGGGGAATCGGTGCGGGTGCATCTGGTATTTCGCGTGAAGCCGGGAACGAAATTGCACTGGAACAATGAAGCCGATGCGTTACAGCTTTGGGTCGAAGGAGCCAACGGCGTCGCGGTTAGCGAACGACTCATCCGGGCGGAACAACCGAAGGAAGCCGTGACCGACGAAGAGCGGCGAGTTGGGTTTGAGGTGAAAATCCCCGCGGATGCAACTGCTGAGATCACACTGCCAGTGTTTGCCTTGTATCACATCTGCGATGACATGAGTGGGCAGTGCCGCTACTTGCGGCTCGATTGCACCGTCGAGCTGAAACTCAGGAAGTAGCAATGCTACTTCACTCTTAAAAATGCAAATTGTTTGGCTCATGGTTATTTTCAAGAAGGTTGCCGAGTCTGAAATGGCGTTCGGCACGAATCTCTGCCCTTTGCGATGAAATGTTTTGGCGTATCAGCGTGTTATTCAGAGATGCAACCGCCAGAATGCTGACAGTTGCATACATTACCTGAATGCCTTCACTGCCAAACGATACTGAACTCTGGACCGAACGCGTACGCGATTCCATGTCGCGATACGACGAAGCCCTGCTCCGCACGGTTGCGGGGCGACTCTTCAAGCCGCGCATCGGTCAGCCGCTCGAGGAGCTATCCGAGAAATCGGCGGAGACGCAATCGAACCCGCCGGTGATCGACCGGCGCATCCGCGACCTGCCCGAAGCCGCACGAACTTTGCTGGTTCACATCGGCCTCAGCCACCAACTCCGGTGGAAGGTGGCACACCTCATTTTGCTGTCGGCCTCGGCGGGCCACCCCGACGGGTTCAACCCCGTTCACACGTTGCTCGAATCGGGAATCCTGTTCCCCGATACGAAAGAACCGACGGTCGTCAGCAACTTCGGCGAATGGCTCGGCATCGCGGGAACGCTGACGGCGCAGGTGTTCGTTCACCCGATCGTGGCCACCCGCGCCCGTGGGTTCATCACGCGCGGTGTTGCCGTGCCGGGTAGCGCCGACAGCGCGACTGTGCGGACGACGGTCGCCGACGGCCTCGAATGGCCGCTGCGATTTGCTGCGATCTGGCAGCAAGTCCGGGCGTTACCCGTTCGCATGACGCAATCGTCGGCGCTCTTCAAACGCGACCAGACGCGGTTGCAAGGCGATCCGTCTTTGAACGCGCCGTTCGCCGATCTGGCGACGCCGGTGGTCGATGCTGGATTGCTCGGTTTCGAATGGGCGACGGCGCTCGGCTTGTTCGAGCAACGCGACATCGAACGCTTCGCGGCCCCGTTCCCGGCGAGTTGGTCAATAGGACTCTGGCCCGCACTCGTCGAAGTCTATGCGGCATTTTTCGGCGTGGAATCGTGGGATCCGCTCGTCGGGCACCGCATCATCGAGAACGGCGTATCCGCCACACCGACAGCGGCGCTCATCGCATTCGGCATGCTCGCCGAAAGCCCCGCCAACAAATGGATCGCCCCGCGCGACATTGCCAACAAGCTCTGGGAACACCACCCGACGTGGCAAGGCGCACTCACGAAAGAATCGCAAAAGGCCCAGGGCAGCAGCTGGGTCGAGGCACTTCTGCTCAGCGTGGCGTATCCGCTGCACATCGTCGAAACGCGCAACGTCGACGGCTTTTCGTTCCGCCTCACCGACTTCGGCTGGCACCTCCTTTGCGGCCAACCCGAACCGGCGACGCCATCGAGTTTCCAGCAAACGCTGGTCGTGCAGCCCAATGCCGAAGTTCTCGCGTATCGCCAGGGGCTGACGCTCGCCTTGATCGCCAAACTCTCCGGTTTCGCCGCGTGGAAACTGATCGGTGCCGCCTGTACGCTCGAACTGACGGCCGAGGAAACGTACCGTGGTCTGGAGTCGGGCTTAAGCCTCGCCGAGATGACGCAGACGCTCGACCGGCACGGCGCGAAGCCGGTGCCCGCGAACGTCGCCGATTTGCTCCGTCGCTGGGCCGACAAGCGCGACCGCGTGACGATCTTTGCGTCGGCCACACTCGTCGAATTCGGTTCGCCTGCCGATCTCGATACGGCGCTCAACAAGGGTATAATCGCGATTCGCCTGACGGATCGCATCGGCCTGACCGCGGACGGCAACGACCCGGACTTCAAGGGCCTGCGGCTGATCGGCAATCGCGATTACGACGCCAAGGCGATTCGCTGCGTCGTCGTTGCCGATGACGGCGTGACGCTAACAGTCGATGCGGGGCAATCGGACTTGCTGCTCGAGGCCGAGATCGTGCGATTGGCGGAACCGGTGCTCGGCGACCAACCGGGGCTGCGGCGCTTCCGCGTCACGCCGGAGTCGCTGCGTCGCGGTGCGGCACAGGGAATGTCGGTCGAGGATTTCGATCGCTGGTTCCAGACCCGCACGGGGTTGCCGCTCCCCGCTGCCGGGCGATTGTTCCTGCAAGGTGCGAGCCAGCCGCCCGCCACGGTGCAACAGTTGCTCGTACTGCAAGTCGCGGCGAGAGAGATCGCCGACGGCATCGAACAATGGCCGGAGACGCGAAGGCTCACGATTGAGAGACTCGGGCCGACGTCGTTTGCGGTGTCGCCGACGTTCCTGAAACCGCTCGAAGAGAAGCTCAAATTGCTCGGGATCATTTTGGCGGGCGAGTTGACCAGTTCCGAGATAGTGACGTAAAATCGGGGCGAGCCAGAATTTCTAGCACCTCAATCGCCGGCTTCCCATCGGTGTGAATGACACCGAGCCGACCGTAAGTATCGACCGCTTCCGTCTCGGCAAACCACCCGTTCATCGTCGCATTCGTACGCACGCGGAAGAAGCCCATCGGCACGACTTTCCGTAGCACGTCATTTTGAATGAGCACCCGCCCGAGTGGCGTTCGCCCTTCGACGATCTGTTCGCGCACCAGCGGCGACAATAAATCGAGGTCCATTCGCACGATACCGAACTGCACGACGCGACCGGTGTCGCTGAGCGTGAGAAGGATTTCCCGAGAATACTCGTTGCCGTCGAGCCGTGTCTCGAGCACCTTCACGTTCACGGGACTCGCGTAAAATTGCTCGACCGTTACGGTCATATGGTGCGAATGCACGAGCAGCCCGCGATACGGTTCGGGCACCTGTTCGGGCGCGACCATGACCGCTTTCGGGATGGTTTTCGCATCCGCGAACAGCCTGAATAACGCTTGAAAGTTTGGTATCAATTCCACAGCTGCTCCGCCCGTTCGGAACAAAATAGCGACACACGATAGCATACCCCGGCTTGCCCGATGCTTTCAGCTACCCGCAAGGGCGAGTTGCGGGCGGGGCAAACCGAGCGGGATGTGGAACGTCGTGGTGACCGGTTCGGCGGGGAGTGCCATTTTTTCGAGGACCGTGTCGACGAGATAATACAGCAGTTCGCGGAACGCCACCGGTTCGACTTCGTCGGCAATCGCCTCGCACTTCGCACGGAACTTGTCGACGAGTTTGTCGGCCTTTTGGAAGACATTCGCACGGAAGTAAATGCCGCGGACGCGCTCGACGATCTCCTCGGCGGACTTGCCCGTTTCGCGTGCCGCCAGCCGGAGAATCTCTGCCTTCTCCGATGCGGTTGCGGCATCGAGTGCCAGCGCGAACAGCAAAGTGGGCCGCGACGAAAGCACATCCTGGCCACTGACGAGCTTGTTATCCCCGTCGCCGGTCCAGTCTTTGAGGTCGTTCAGAATCTGAAACGCGACGCCGATATTCCGCGAAAACTCGACGATCACCTTCTCGTACGGCTCCGCCGACCCGGCCAGTCGCACGCCGCTATACAGCGCCGCTTCAAATGCAGGCGATGTCTTGAGCGCGTAAATCTTCAGCGCGTCCATCGGCGACAGCACCTTCTCGTTCGCGTCGCGCCACAGAAGCTCGGCCCCCTGCCCTTCGGACAACTTCATGTGCGCATCGGCGAGCTTGTCGAGAATATCCGCCGCGGTTTCGGCACCGAGAATCTTGCGGTCGCGGCTGACGAGCCGGTAGCCCATGCCGATGAGGTAATCGCCGAGGTTGATCGCCGTGCCGACGCCGTGAACGCGGTGGAGCGTTTCTTCGCCGTAGCGGTAGGCATCGTCGTCTTCGATGTCGTCGTGAACGAGGCTCGCCTTGTGGAACGTCTCGATCGCGAGTGCGGCCCGCTTCACCGAATCGGAAATCTCCCAGCCACTATCGGACTCGGTCGCTTTGCCGCCCGTGAGCGCGTCGTAGGCCGCGAGCGTGATAAATGGCCGCGAACGCTTCCCGCCGCGCGACAGGAAATCGTAGGCGATCTCCTCGTGGCGACGCAGCGGGTCGTTTACCGCCGAGGCGTGGCGTTGTTTCGGTGCCAACCGCGACAGTTCGGCATCTTCGAAGATCGCGTTCGAGGCGCGCATGAGGTGGACGTACGTCTTCGTTTTCTTCGCTACGGGTGCGGTCTGCAACCCGATCATGTCGAACACCCAGTCCTGATCGACCGATGTGTTCTTGCAGTTGCTTGACAGCAACGGCGTGGCGACGCACGGGATGCCCGCAAGGAGAATCTTGTCGAATGCCTTTTCGAGCACGTTGAGGCACGCCACGCCGACAATGGCATCGACGTGACCGGAGACGATAATCTTCAGCACGATCGGCGTGCCTTCGGAAACGAGCACCTTGTACCCGAGTTCCTCGGCCTTGCCCTTGAAGTCCGCAACCGAACAGGCTCCGCACTTCTCGCAGTCGAGGCCGAATTCGTCGTAGTCTGCCGGGCAACCTTCGGCGTTTTTCAGGCAGTGCGGCAACAGCATCAACCGGCGACTGAACGGGATCGCGGCAACCTGATCCCGCCAGAACTCGTTCGTCAGCATCACCATGGCGAAGCCGAGAAACTCGTCGGCCATGTTGAGTTTATCGAGCAACAAGAGCGCATCGGTTCGGGTTTCGTCGCGTGTGAGTGGCTTCGAGCGGTCGAACCCCATCGCATGTTGGCACGCGGCATCGCGCAGCCGATCGCGATCGACGCGAGAAGGGGGAACGATCTTGAATCCGGCGGTGCTGGTTTTGGGGGGTGAGGATGTTTCCAGTTCGACGTTTGTCGTCACGTTGGGTTCCTTCGCATCAAATGTCGGAATGGCGAGTTTCGTCGTTCGGCAGGTTCGCACGCGCATCGGGCAGGGATACCGTCGTTCTCCCGATACCTTTCTATCCACGGTATGAGTTTGCACGAAAGGGGCTATGTCGAGAAATGAAAACCGTCGGTGAATTGGCAATGCCTGTCAATCCATCGGTCCGTACCGCTATTATCTTGCCCGTGACTGCGCAGGGTTAGTATTCTGTGAATGAACTGCGCGATACCCACCAGCTCACGACGATGGCGAGCGAAGATGTGAATCGAACCATCGAGCTAGAACAACTCGAAGATGTGCTCGTTCAGGCTCGCGAGGAACGCTAGCCAGCACTGGTGATACTAGGCCCGAAGTCTGGGTTCCCAAGGAGGTTTTGGAATCAGGAGATGCCCAGGCAATCGGACATGCGGGCAATTGTAGGCTCATTCACGCGGGCATCACTTCTTCTCCAACTGATCGACCACCTCGTTGACCGCGAGAACGTCCGAACCGGGTGTGTTGTCGGGTAACGGCACAGGACCCCCCGTTCGCCTCTGCGTTTCGTGGCGCGTTGGCAGCGGCAAAGTAGTGGCCGCGGCCATCGAACCGCGGTAGGCCCCCATTTGGCCGAATAAGGCGTGGCCTTGTTCGCGGGCGGCGATGACGATTCCGGCACATGCCAAGGCATCCGATGCGGCATCGTGATGTTTGAGCGGCAATCCGAGGTGACGGCAGACGGCGGGCAGGTTTGCGGGTCGGAGGCTCCAGGCTTTTCGGGCAATCTTCACCGTGCAATAGAAGGGCAACGGCGTCAGTGGCAGTCCCGCTTTCAAACAACACGTATGCAACACCGAACGATCGAAACTCGCATTGTGCGCAGCAATAAACTCCACGCCGGTAAGCAGCTGCGATGCGGCTGGCCACATTTCAGCAAAACTCGGCGACGAAGCCACATCGACCCAACGAATGCCGTGAATGTAGGTAAAGTGGATCTGCCGGCGCGGCGGGCGGATCAGGAAATAACCCTGTTGCACGACCGTCGTTCCTTCGACGACGACGATCGCCAACGAGCACGCACTGTCGCGACCGTAGTCGGCCGTTTCGAAGTCGATCGCGGCAAAGCGGCCCAGCGGATTTTGCATAACAACAGTGTAGCGTTCGCACACCGAGAATGGGAAAATCCGTACCACGAACATCCGAAGTCAAAAAGCGAGGGCGATCCGACGTGGGTCTACTGGAGTGCCGCCGGAGGATGTTTCTCCTGGACGTATGGCGACCTCCTTTACGGCGGTGAATTGGGGCCGCAGGATCTGGATATAATAAACGGGATTGAAAGCACTGGGGGAGGTACGGGATGAGCATTGTGATGGCATCGATTGCGAAGCCTGACACCATCGGGTGGCGGTTGGAAAACAATTACTCGCGGCTGTCGGAGGCCCTTTTCGCTCCAGCCGAGCCGGCCAGGGTGCGGGATCCGCGGGTAGCGATTCTGAACCAGCGGCTGGCTGCCGAGCTTGGACTGAATCTCGGCACGATAACACCGGAAGACGCCGCCGCCCTGTTCGCTGGCCAACTGCTTCCAGCCGACTCCGTACCGATCGCGCAAGCTTACGCGGGGCACCAGTACGGCGGCTTCACCATGCTCGGGGATGGTCGCGCCATCCTTCTGGGAGAGCACCGGACGCCGGACGGCCGACTTGTCGACATCCAACTGAAGGGAGCAGGACGGACGCGGTTTTCCCGTGGGGGCGATGGCCGAGCCGCACTCGGGCCGATGCTTCGCGAGTATGTGATGAGCGAAGCCATGGCCGCCCTCGGTATCCCTACTACGCGCAGCCTGGCAGTGGTCACCACCGGCGAACCGGTCTACCGGGCTTCTGCGTTGAGAGGTGCGGTTCTGACACGCGTGGCCGCCAGTCACATCCGGGTGGGCACGTTCGAGTACGCGGCTCGCCGGGACGAGTCAACCCTGCGAGCGTTGGCCGACTATGCGATTGCCCGCCATTACCCGGAATTGACCGACGCCCCGCAGAAGTACCTGGAATTCCTCCGCGCGGTTGCGGACCGCCAGGCTTCGCTCGTCACTCGGTGGCAACTCGTCGGGTTTATCCACGGGGTGATGAATACAGACAACGTGGCTATCTCCGGTGAGACGATCGACTACGGCCCGTGTGCGTTCATGAACGCGTACGACCCAGACACGGTGTTCAGCTCGATCGACAGCGGCGGCCGCTACGCCTATGGCAACCAGCCCCACATCGCGCAGTGGAACCTGGCCCGGTTCGCCGAGGCGTTGCTGCCACTCGTGGACCCCAACGAAGCGAAAGCGGTTGCGGCAGCCACCGAGGTACTCGAAGTCTTACCCGCCCGCTTCGAAGGGTACTGGCTTGCGGGGATGCGGAAGAAGTTAGGGCTACAGACCGAGGAAGCCGGTGACGTCGAACTGGTCCGAACACTGCTCGACTGGATGCACAAGGCACGTGCTGACTTTACGAACACGTTCCGCGATTTGTCGACAGGAGAATCACCGACCGGGGGGCAGTTTCAGGATCCGGCCTTTCTGGCGTGGTACCTACGGTGGCAGAATCGACGGAGTCGAGACGGCCAGACGCACACCTCGACATATGCCCTCATGCAGTCGGTCAACCCAGCCGTCATCCCGCGGAACCACCGGGTAGAAGAGGCGCTGTCTGCTGCCGAGGAGCACGACGACCTGTCGATATTGCATCGATTGTTGGCGGCGTTGGCGTCACCGTATGAAATGCAGGCCGATCGGCGGGCAGAGTACCGCGATCCGCCCGCCGACGAATTTGGCTACAGGACATTTTGTGGGACGTAAATTATCTGTGCGATTGCCTACAGAAAACGGATAAGCGTTACAGTGGCGAGTCTTCGAGACGCGACGCAAGAAGCCCGCACGATCATTCCGGGCGCAGATTCGGCGAGAAGTGAAAGCGCCAACTCGCTTTTGAACCATCTCGAATACTCTCTGCCGCGCAAAGCACTAAGATAAAAGAGATTGATTTTCGAACACACCACGAGTCGCGCATGACTGTCCTGTTGAGTGCTCAAGGCCTTACCAAACGCTTTACCAGCCGCCCACTGTTCGATGGGCTGTCCATCGACTTCCGCGCCGGCGAAAAAATCGGACTTATCGGGCCGAACGGGGCCGGGAAGTCCACGCTGCTGAAAATCCTCGCGGACATCGAAATTCCCGATGCTGGCCTACGGACGGCGCGGCGGGGCGCGCGCATTGGCTACGTCCCCCAGGAAGATATCTTCCCGCCCGATGCGACGGCCACCGAAGCCATCGTCGCGGGGTTGGCGAACGAACAACTCGAAGATTACGAACGCGAAATTCAGGCGGCGATCATCCTCACGCAACTCGGCTTCGAGGACCACGACAAGAAAGCCGATCAGATGTCCGGCGGCTGGCGGAAACGCCTCGCCATCGCGCGCGAACTCGCACGCAAACCCGAATTCCTGCTGATGGACGAACCGACGAACCACCTCGATTTACCCGGTGTCGTCTGGCTCGAACGGCTATTGCGGGCGGCCACTTTCGGTTATCTCGCGGCCACGCACGACCGGGCGTTCTTGCGGGCGATTGCCGACGATATCATCGAAATTAGCCGGGCGTACCCCGGTGGAATGTTCCGCTCGAGCGGCGGTTACGATAACTTCGCCGAGAACCGCGACTTGTTCATGGAAGCCCAGGATCGCCAGCGCGAAGCGGTCGCAAACCAGGTGCGGCGAGAGACGGAATGGCTCGGTCGCAAGGCCGCCGCACGAACCTGCAAGGCGACTTCGCGAATCGATGCCGCGATGGATCGGCGCGTCGAACTCGCCGAGTTGCAATATCGTTCGAGTGCGACCGGCGCGGCCGGGATCGACTTCGCGGGCACGGGCAGGCAAACGAAAAAGCTCATCAGCGCAACCGGCGTCGGCAAGTCGCTCGGCGGGCGCACGCTCTTCCGCGACTTCAATCTCGTACTCGCACCCGGCTCGGTTATCGGCCTGCTCGGCGCGAACGGCAGCGGCAAAAGTACGCTGCTGAAAATCCTCGGTGGGCAACTCGAACCCGACACCGGTAGCGTCAAACGCGCCGAAGGCTTGCGGCTCGAAGTGTTCGAACAAGGCCGATCTTCGCTCGACTTGAACGTGAGTCTGCGAAGAGCGCTTTCGCCGAACGCCGACACCGTAATGTATCGCGGCCAACCGATGCACGTCGGCGGCTGGGCGAAACGATTTTTGTTCCAGACCGAGCAACTCGAACTCGAACTCAGTGCGCTCTCCGGTGGTGAACAGGCGCGGGTGCGGATCGCGCAACTCATGTTACGCCCCGCCGACGTTCTGATGCTCGACGAACCGACGAACGATCTCGACATTCCCGCGCTCGAAGTTCTCGAAGAAAGCCTCGAAGATTTTCCCGGAGCGGTGGTGCTCGTCAGCCACGACCGCGACCTGATGGACCGGTTGTGTACTG
>Ga0105048_10006995_pt1 | contig 18157 bp, 18 predicted proteins | sample MAT05_FD_78382 | JGI IMG/M metagenome (GOLD analysis project Ga0105048, IMG submission 78382) | Freshwater microbial communities from Lake Fryxell liftoff mats and glacier meltwater in Antarctica - MAT-05 | ecosystem: Environmental > Aquatic > Freshwater > Ice > Liftoff microbial mat | place... | reverse complement strand
TGTTCGAAGTGCCGGCATTGCCACTACTCGGAGAGCCCTACCGTGAAAATCGCGATTCTACTCGTCTTCTTCACGTCGCTCGCTTCCCGCGCCGCCGACCCCGTGCTTGCGGAACTGTTTCCAGCGAAGACGGCGGTTTACATCGAAATTGCACAGCCAAAGCGACTTGCCGAGCGCATCGGCGGGCTGGTGAAGGGGTCGGGCTTCGAGAACGCCCTGCCAGCGATCGACAAAGCCCGCGACAAGTCTCCCGCAAACGAGCTGGGCACCTCGGCTGCCGGCATCCTTGCCTGTCTGACGAGCCCCGAGATGCTCGGCGAAGTCACCCGCTTCCGGGGTGCGGCCCTCGGCATCACTGAGATCAGCAAACTCGGCGAGCCGACCTGGGTGGCCGTCCTCCTGCCCGGCGACAGTCATGTGCCCGGTCTACTGATGCGAGGATACCTCTCCGCCGGACCGACGATGCACAAAGTCGGTCGTGTCGGCACGGTCGACCTCTACCAGGAGGCATTCACCCGCTTTGACATTGACCCGTTGACCGACACCGTGAAAGAAGGCGGCCAGCGTACGCCGCGCGGGCTCGTGTTCGCCTATCGCCCGGGCCTGCTGCTCGCGGCATCGAACGTCGCTGCCGCTACCGACATGCTGAAACGGTATCAGGGCGATGAAAAGTCGCCGGGACTCAATACAGCGGCCGCGTTCAAGTCGTGGGACGCTTTCCGCGCTCCGGCCGACATCTTCGCCTACGCGGATACTAAGAGCGTCTTGCCCGCGCTGGTTCAGTCTCGCATTTTGACTTTCGGCATGATGGGGACACTCGAACGCCTGCTGCCGATGGGTGCCGGCCAGTCCGCCGTGGCGCGGCTGTCATTCGACCGCGATGCGATCGAACTGCAGGTGGCGGTGCAGTACGACGCGGCTGCCGGATCGAAGCTGGCCGATCTGCTGACCGGTCCTCCAGTCGATCAGCGGGCATTCAACCGGTTGGGACGCGCTGCCCATGTCGCCATTGTGCAGCTTCCCGAGAAAGATCGGCTCAAGACGCTGGTGCGGGCGATCGACCCGATCGTGAAGATGACCGGCACCCTGGGGCCGACCGGCAGCGAACTGCTTGCCGATCTCGACACACGCAACCCCGACCTGCGGCCCGCACTTGAAAAGATTCACCGCGTCGCGCTGGCCACTGCGTCGCCCACCAGCCCGCCGTCGCTGCTGCTTTATTCGGACGACGACGCGCTGGCCCTGATCGAAACGGCCCTGCCGGGGATCCTTGAACTGACCGGCGGCCACAAGGTGGAAGTACTGACCGAGACCGTTGACGGCGTTAAGGTGCGCTCGCTGGAAGCGAAGGCCTCGGGCCTGGATATGCCGATCCAGTTCGCGCGGGGCAATGGCTGCCTGGCGATCGGCGTTCATGCATCTCGCGTTTCGACCTGGGTGGCCGCCCCAGTGAGCGGCACGAAGGTCGACTGGCTTCCCGATGACTTGAACCCGCCGATGCTGACCGCGATCAACTGGGGCCACCTGCTCGTAGCCGAGCGTAAGGAACGTGAACAGGTCCCGCCGCGCAAGCGGGATGTAGACGAACCGCTAATAGAAGTACCAATCCGCGGGCGACGCGGCGAGCCGGCCCCGCCTCCGGAGATGCCCGGAGAACTGGTCGCCAAGCTGCGTCAGATGCCTCCCCTGGTTGTCGGTCTGCGCGGAGAGCCCGGTCAGCTTGTCTTCGTCGCTCGGCAATCGCTGCCCGTCGCGGTGCGTACGGCCATGCTCGATGCCGGGTTGGAGTGGATGATCCACAACAGCGTGCGTACCATGGGCAGCAGGCGGGCCGTGTTCGAAGAGCAAGAAGCCGTTGCGCCGATCCTCCTGCCGCCATTGCCGTAACCCCTGCCGGGAGCCAACACGATGAACACCGCCGTCAATCGCCGAAGCTGGATGCTGGGAACCGCCGCCGTGGCCGGGGCTGCGTGTCTCGTCAAGGGGGCACCGGCGGAGGGGAATGCCGTGGAGCCGTTCGGTTACTGCCTGAACACCAGCACGATTCGCGGGCAGGCTCTGCCAATCGACCAGGAAGTGGAACTGGTCGCCAAGGCCGGGTTCCAGGCGATCGAACCCTGGCTGCGTGAACTGGACGACTACACCAAGAAGGGCGGCAACCTCAAAGATCTCGGCAAGAAGATTGCCGATGCGGGACTGCAAGTACCCAGCGCCATCGGCTTCGCCGAATGGATCGTTGACGATGACGAACGCCGGAGGACGGGGCTGGAAACCGCGAAGCGCGACATGGAAGCGGTGCTGACGATCGGCGGCACGCACATCGCCGCTCCGCCGGTCGGGGCCACCGACAAGACCGACCTGAACATCAACCAGATTGCCGATCGCTATCGGGCGCTGGCGGAGTTAGGTGCCAAGATCGGCGTCATCCCCGAAGTGGAACTGTGGGGCTTCTCGAAGCCGCTGCACCGGTTGGGCGAAGTGGTGTTCGTGGCCGTAGAAAGTGGCCATCCGCAGGCGTGCATCCTTCCCGACATCTATCACCTGTATAAGGGCGGCTCGGACTTCGACGCCATCAAGCTGCTGGCCGGCCGATCGATCGGCATCTTCCACCTGAACGATTACCCGTCCGCACTGACACGCGACAAGATCACCGATGCCGACCGCGTCTACCCAGGCGACGGCCAGGGGCCGGTGGTCGCCACGCTGAAGACGTTGCGCGAGATCGGCTACCGGGGCATGCTGTCGCTGGAACTGTTCAACCGCGACTACTGGAAACAGGACGCTGCCCTGGTGCTGAAGACCGGGCTGGAGAAGATGAAAGCAGTTGTCAAGGCAAGCGCCGCCTGAGATCGCTTCTCCGCCACGCGGCGAGCATCAGCAGCGCGTGCGACACGCCGGCACCCCACATCACGGTGATGGTCCAAAGATAGACGCGGTGCCAGCCGTAGAACTCCGCGCGGTCGGGGAATGACCGTGCGTCGAAGTCGACCATCGGCAGCATGCGCGAACGCATCCAGATCATGGCGAGCACGGTCGCCAGCATGATGATCCACAGGCAAAGCATGGCGAAGAACAACGGACGTTTCCGGCGGTACAGCAGCGTTTCGATGAACAGCACCGGCAGCGCCGCCAGGCCGATCATGTTGATGACATGGCTGACGTGCCGGGTGATACGCGCTTGTTCGAGTGCGCTGCCGAGTTCATGCGTGCCGATCGGCACGACGACCGCCGTGTAAAACAGAAACCCGCCGAGCCAGAGCATCAGCAGTTGCAGAATCAGGAATCGCCAGGCGGTGATCATTTCTTTTGAGTTTCCATTGTCGAAGGTCATCCAAAACCAAGACGGTGAATCACGAATAAGCCGAATGACACGAATGAAATCGAAACTGGTGCAGCACCTTGAGTAGCCGCGTTCGCCAGAACGCGGTCACACTGCAACCGGAACGAAGTCAAGAACCCGATCGAATCGATTCCTTCTTCATTCGTGCTATTCGGCTTATTCGTGGCAAAAACTCTTCTCTTCATCTTCGCTCCGGCGGACGTTCATCCATGTTCGCCCAGCCGCCAGTTGATCTCCGGCTGGCCGGCGCCGCGCATGAAGGCGTTGGCCTTCGAGAACGGCCGACAGCCGAAGAAGCCTTGATGAGCGGATAGCGGCGATGGATGGGCCGACTGCAGGATCAGATGTCTCGCATCGATCATCCCGGCCTTCGCCCGCGCATGATTGCCCCAGAGCATGAACACTACCGGCCGCGGCAGCGCGTTGACGGTCCGCAACACGGCATCGGTGAACTGTTCCCAACCCTTCTTCTGGTGAGAACCCGCTTTGCCTTCGCGAACGGTCAGCACCGTGTTCAACAGCAGCACCCCCTGTTGCGCCCACGGTATCAGGTTGCCGTTCCGGGAAATCGGGATGCCGAGATCGTCTTGCAGTTCACGGAAGATGTTCCTAAGCGACGGCGGCTTCGGCACCCCGTCGGGTACGGAGAAGCTCAACCCGTGTGCCTGCCCGGCCCCGTGGTACGGGTCCTGCCCCAGGATCACGACGCGAACATCATTGAGGGGCGTGGCCTGCAATGCGGTGTAGACCAACGGCGCGGGCGGAAAGACGTTACCCGCGAACCGCTCCGCCGCCACGAACACCTGCAACGCCGCGAAGTAAGGGCGTTCGAGTTCGCCGGCCAGCGCCTGCCGCCAGTCGTCGGGCCAATCAGGCTCCTCCATGTCGGCGATTCTCCCTCGAACATTGATTTCAAAAGAACTTTCGGGAAACCCCGATATTCATTCAAGTCGCACATTCGGCAAAGTCGATCTCTTTTGACAGGAACCTGCCGGCTGGCGGGGTCGCCGACCATTGCAACCGGGGTGATCGAAATGCTGTACCTTCGCAATCTTACTCTGCTTATTCTCGCCCCGCTATTTGCCGGCTGTGTCACCCAGAAAGAATCGCACACGTCGCGCACCGGCGTCGAGCAACTGCTCGTATCCAGCGCCATCGACCAGTCGCTGGCCAAGATCGATCTGTCGCCACTGCAGTCGCGCAAGGTGTTCCTTGAAACCAAGTACCTCGACTGCGTCGACAAGAACTACATCATTGTTTCGATGCACCGCAGCCTGCTGGGGCTCAACTGCAAAATGGTCGACAAAGTCGACGAATCGGACGTAACTGTCGAAATCGGCTCGGGCGGAGTAGGCACCGACAGCCAGGAGATGTTCGTCGGCATTCCCGAAATTCCACTGCCGCCGCCATCGCCGATTGCGATCCCGAAACTGGCGTTCTACACGCGCAACAAACTGAACGGCACAGCAAAACTGCTAGTGGTCGCCTACGAAACCAAGTCGAAAGCCGCTGTGATCAACTCGGGCACGGCATTGGCCCGCTCGGATCAGAAGACCTGGAGCCTGATCGGCACCGGCACGGTCATTACCGGATCAGTGCCTGATGAAATCGCGGCCGCCACCGGCGAAACCGAACTGAACATCACCACCGTGGCCGAGATGTCGACGCGGGCGATCGTCGGAGCCCCGGCCAAGCCGCCGGCACCCCAACAGGAAGTTCGGCAAGTCAACCATATGACACCGCCACCGCCGCCGCCCGCACCGATCCTGCCGCTGGTCGATATTACGCCCGTTCCCGCACCCGAACCAGTGCTGCCCGCGATCGACCCGACGAAGACCGAACCGGCCAACGGCTGGTCGACCATCGAGAAGGTGAAATAACTTTCAATCGAGCTTGTTGATCTCGATCTTCCGGAACTCCACGGCAGTGCCGTGATTCTGCAGGCCGATCAGGCCCGCGCGGGGGCGTTTCGCCAACTTCTCCTCGCGGGCCATGTTCGTTTCAGCCACTTTCTCACCGTTGTAGACCACCGTCACATCGTCGCCTTTGCAGGTCAGCTCGAAGGTGTTCCATTCGTTCGGGCCCTTGTAGACCGGCTTCATGCAGGGCACAAAGGTGTAGATCGAACCGCTGTACTGTGTCGGCTTCAGCTTGCCTTTGTACTTGTCCGACCCGTCATCCAGAATCTGCACTTCCATGCCGGTCTGGCTGGGGGAGAAGCCTTCCTTGACGCCGGGCACGCGCAGGAAGACGCCGCTGTTGCCGTCCTTCTGGATGCGCCACTCAACGCGCAGTACGTAGTCGCCATACTCCTTCGTGGTGCCCAACCAGCCGGTCCCGGCCTTGCCGGTCAGGATGCCGTCCTTGACGAACCACATTCCCTCCGTGTCGCCTTTGACCTGCTTGACCTCCCAGCCGGTCAGGTCCTTGCCGTTGAACAGCGGCTCGAAATCGGCCGCGCCGGCTGGCAACGCGGCAACCAGAACCAACAATCCCGCGATACGCATGATGAACTCCTGTTATTGTTCGCGTTTCAACAGTTCCGCCTTGCGGGCAACGCCCCAGCGGTACCCCGACAACGATGAATCGGCGCGGATCACGCGATGACAGGGGATCACCACCGCCAGGCGGTTCGCCCCGCAAGCCTGCGCGACGGCCCGTGCCGCGGTGGGCCGACCGATGCGTTTCGCCAGTTCCGCATAGCTGACGGTGCTGCCGGCCGGCACCTGCCGGAGTGCTTCCCACACTTGGATCTGAAAGTCCGTCCCGTGAATGTCGAGTGCCACATCGCTGCCGCGCGACGGCTGTTCGACCAGTTCGATCGCCTGCGACAACCAGCGATCAAAGTCCCGATCGCCTGCCAGCAGCGTTGCGGTGCGGAATCGCTTGCGCAGTTGCCCGACGAGCATCTCCGGTTCGTCGCCCAGGAAAATCGCGCACAGGCCCCGTTCAGAGGCCGCAGCGAGAAGATGCCCCAACGTGCAGGTGCCGACGGCGTAGGTGATGGTCATGATTTTCCCCTGAACCCATCATATGGACAAAAGTCCATCGCAGGAGTGGCGACTCGATGAATCGTGATCGGCGTTGCCCCGCCTGCGCGCAACCGTTATCCTCTTCATCTCCCCCAAGGCCGCAAGGATGCGTGCATGCATGTGATCTCTCCCGATATTCTGACGCAAGCATATGGGCTGTCGCCCTGGCTTTCGGGCATTGGATTGGCGACCGGCATGCTGCTATGGCTGTTCGGCTGGCGCTGGCATCGCTTCTGGGTTGTCCTCAGTGTGACTGTTGTCGGCGGACTCGTCGGGCTGCAGATGGGCAAGGCTTCCGGCGGGCAGGTGCTGGCCATGGGCATGCTGATCGCCCTGGCGGCCGGGGTTCTTGCCCTCGAACTGGCCCGGCTCCTCGTCTTCATCGGCACCGGCTTCGCATTTTGGCTGGCGGCCGGGGCGATCTTCCCGCGCGGGCAGGAACTGTGGGTCGCCTTCATGGCCGGCGGGCTCGTCGGCGTGCTGCTGTACCGCTTCTGGACGATGCTGCTGACAAGCTACGTGGCCGTGCTGCTGGGCGGGCATTCGCTGCTGACGCTTTGCGAATCGATGTTCCGGGTCAATGCGGCCGCCTTTGCGGAAGCGAACCGGGCAATGCTCAACGGCGTCGTCGCCGCGGCCACGATCCTCGGCCTGGCAACACAGAGCAAGCTGGAACGGCTTTTCGACCGCATCGGCAAGTGGCGGAAGCGGTGGGCCGAAGATAAGAAGCGCGAACAGATCATCGCCAGCGTGCCTAAACCGGTGGTGATGACTTTCTGGGCCCGGCTGCTGGGCAAACGGAAATAGCGAATCCATATCATGCCGGCATGATCACCGTCGGCACTCTCTGCGACTTTCTCGGAGCATTCGCCCCGCTGTCACTGGCGGCGGAATGGGACAACGTCGGCCTGCTGCTGGGCGATACGGAAGCCCCTGTCTTCAAGGTCATGACCTGCCTGACGATCACGCCGCCGGTCGTTGAAGAAGCGATTGCCGAGGGGGTGAACCTGATCGTCACCCATCACCCGATCCTTTTTCGCGGGGCCAAGAAGCTGACGACCCAATCGGGCGACGGCCAACTCGTCTGGCCGCTGGCGCGGGCGGGCATCGCGGTTTACTCACCGCATACCGCGTTCGACAACTGCAAAGGCGGCATCAACGATTCGATTGCGGAAGGTCTGGGCCTTTCAAACATCCGACCGTTGCGACCCGTTGTCGAAAGACGCTTCAAGATCGTCGTCTTCGTACCGGAGAATGATCTCGGGAACGTATCCGATGCGATGTTCGCGGCCGGGGCCGGCATCATCGGCGAGTACAGCCAGTGCAGTTATTTACTCTCCGGCACCGGAACATTCTTCGGTTCCGAGCATGCGAACCCGACGATCGGCCAAAAGGGCCAACGCGAGACGGTGGCCGAGCGGCGGCTGGAAGTGGTCTGCCCGACCGCGATCGTCGATCGGGTAGTGGCGGCCATGCGCCGAGCGCATTCTTACGAAGAGCCGGCGTTCGACGTCTACCCGCTGCACGACCAGCCCGGAGCGATGGGTGCGGGACGCATTGGCGAGTATCCGGAGCCGGTGATTCTCGATGAAGTCATCTGTCGCGTGAAGGCGAGCCTGCGAGCACCATCGACGCAAGTGGTCGGCGAGATAGCGGACCCGATCTTCCGTGTCGCCATCGCCTGCGGCGCGGCCGGCGAGTTTCTGCCCGACGCGGTCCGTGCCGGGGCCGATCTCTTTCTGACCGGTGAAATGCGCTTTCACGATTACCTGACGGCCCAGCGCGACGGCATCGCGCTGGTGCTGCCGGGGCACTACGCCAGCGAACGCCCGGCGGTCGAGGCGCTGGCGCAGCGGCTGGGGCGCGAGTTTCCGGCAGTGGTTTGCTGGTGCTCGAAACGGGAGCGGGATCCGGTGGCGGGCATGGCGGGTGTCGGGTAGCAGTTCTCAAAATCAGCGGCTGATGCAGAAGAAGTCGGAAGACTTCTTCTGCAAGTTCGGAGTCCTATTCGACCTGCAGAGCCAAGGAAGAAACAACCGCGAAATACGCAAAACACACGAAAAAATGCAGGGATCCCTTTCGTGTGTTTTGCGTATTTCGCGGTTGTTTCTTCTTATTGTTTCTCATCCCCCAGATGGCGACGCCGGCAAGCGGCTTGTAAGAACTGCATCTTCAATCCGTTCATTACAATTGGTAGGTCCGTCAAAAAATGGCCTTGATTTCAACAAACTCCTGAAAAACACTCAAGTTCCGCCGTGGTGAATGCCGATATCACCTTGGCCCCGGAATTGCATCGCTCCTGTGGGGCCGATTCGCACGGCCGTCGATTGATTCTGGGGAAGGATACCCATGAAGCGTCGTAATTGGTTGCTGATCGTTCTCGTATGCACTGCCGCGGCCTGGTTCATTCTCAGTCGAACTGTCTACGGTCCGCCGTCGATGGCGGTGGCTGCGGACACGCCGCTCGCTGACGTTGGCCCGGACGAATGCGATGACGAAGAAGGCATGAGCGACGCCCAGCGGCGCTATCTGACGAATCAATCGCGGCACTGGCGTTATGTGATGCTGAAGCGATGAATAAGTAGACGAAGAACAGGGGGCTCACGCTCCCCAGTCGCTCTATCAGCCATTTTCAGCCATCTCTTTTGATTCCCAATCGTCTGTAGCAGTAGAACTATCCGCATCGTGAGGTCCGTCATGCGCTGGATCGTCTGCCTGCTCTCGCTTGCGTGCGCGTCGTCCGCCTTCGCGGAATCGACCATCGTCGTCTCTGTCCCCAAAGACCTGCCGGCGATGAAAAGTTTCGTCGTCGTGCGTGCCGGGACGCCTTGTCCGGGTGCGGACAAGCACGACGCGATCGTTCAAGTTCGTCAGTATAAGCAGACGCTGAAGTTGCCCGATGCGGGGCCATTTGATCTGTGGTGGGTGCCGGCCAGCGGGATGCCGGTGCTGACAGCCGCGAAGTGGAAGCCCGAAGACGGGGCGAACGAGATCAATCTGAACGCGTTGCTCGGCCTCATCGAGTTCCGGGGTGACAACCAGCCGCGAGGCAGCGTTGTCGTTACGCCGCAGGGTGATCCCGGTCCCGGCGAGAAAGGGCACGTCATCGTGCAGCGGGCGACCGAATACCGTGTCGACATGGTTGTGCCCGCCGGCTTCTACGCGTTGTGGGTCGTGCCCGACAACGGGGCGAAGCCGCAGCGCGTCATCGATCGGGTGCGGGTACTGCCGGGGAAGCGGGAACGTCTGGATTGAGCGCCCCGGCCGGGATCAGCAGTTCCTTTTCTTCCGCGGGCTTGGTGAGGCCCAGCCGCGTCGGGTCGATCTTCTTCGGCTCGGCCCCCGGACTCACGGTCGTTGTCTTCGAGTTCTTCAACGGGCCGGAACTCATTCCTTCCGCGGTCAATTCGAAGTGGAAGCGGGCCTCGCCTGCTTTCTTCGCCGACGTGATCACTTTCAGCGTTACCGATTCACGGGCCGGGATCTCGAGCGTGTTGAAGAACACGCTGCTCTGCCCGCGCTGGAACTGCGGCTGCGCCTGGCGGAACTCGACCTGCTCGGGCAGATCGACGGTCACCTTCACCCCCTTGGCGGGAGCAGTGCCGGGGTTCTTGATCGTGATGGTGTAGACGACTTCCTGCCCCTGGCCGGCCATCGGCGTCCCTTCGGTCTGCCAGTTGAGTGCTGGGATGCCTTCAAACGACGTCGACACTTTTTTCCGCTGTTCGAGCCCCTTGTCGGCCCGGGCGCTCGCGGTCAGTTCGCGTGTGCCGGCCGTGGGTGCCGTCAGCGAGACGGCCAGTTCTTTTGTCTGATTCGCCTCCAGCCTGGGGATGACCCATTGCACGGCATCCTTGAACATCTGCCCGCCCTGCGCCGCCTTGCTGACACGCAGATCCGCGGGAAACGCGAAGTTCACGCGTACATTGTGCAGCGTGGCGCTACCGGTGTTGTGCACCATGACGAGATACGGGGCGGTCGCGTTCGCAGTGGCCTTGTCGCCGGTCGGTCCGTTGACCTGCAGCGACAGTTTTGCTTCCTGAACGACAGTGTTACAGCCGGCCTTCACCTGGGTCCCGGTCGCGGAGGCGATTGCTTCGCTGGTCCATTCGCCGAGCTTGCGCGGCAGCACGCGATAGTCGATCGTGCGACTGTCGCCGGGGTTCAGCGTGCCGACCTTCCAGGTGCGCTGGTTGGCGGCAGGACCCACCTTCGAGACGGGGATCGCGCCGTTCGAGGTTTCCTGCACGTACTCCAGCCCGTCGGGCAGCGTGTCGATGATCTGGGCGTCGGTCACCGGAACCTTGCCGGGGTTCTTCAGGATGATGCGGTAGGCCAATGCTTCGTGCAGTATCCCTTCTGCGGGACCGGTCTTCTTCATCTCGAGTGTCGGCTGCGCGAGGCGCGTCTTGATATAGCGGCCATGTTCAAACTGCACCTTGCCGACGACGGTGATATCACTGAGGCCGTCGTCGGGCTTCAACCAGATTTCGATAATGCGCGAGGCGTTCGGCTCCAGCGTTTCGAGGTGCCATTCCATCTCTTTCACGTCGGCCTTCGGCTCGGGCACGGCCTTGATCAGCTTGGTTCCCTTCGGCAGCGGGCAGCGCACGATGACGCTGTGCGCACGTGCCTCGGAGGCATTGGTCACGGTCAGCTTGTAGGCCAATTCCTGATTCAGCGGCGCGGTGTCCGGTCCGCGCACGGTGATGCGCACAAGCGGCGTCGGCGGTTCGGGAACCAGCACAGTCGCCCCATAGGGCGAAGTCGGCGGGCGCGATGCGGGAATCTGTGGTTGGGGCGCGGGGACCGGCGTGACGAACTGCGCGGGCTGTACGCCCGTGGGGGCCGGGGCGGCATCGAGTTCCGCGGGTAACAGGCGCGGTTGACCGGGCACGACCACGACTGATTCCGGGGCCGGCTTGATCTCGCCCGGCGGCGCTTCCGGCGGCTCAACCGAAGACTGTTGAGCCCGGGCCACGAGCGCGATCCCGATCATTCCGACGGCGAGCATGAATCGAAACATCCGAATCGTCCTCCGTTACCTGACCCCGCTTTCCATATCCAGTTTCGGAGATTGAAAAAAGGCGAACTTCCCCGCCCTGCCCCCTCCCGACGATGAACTCGCCTTTCCCCGCCTCGCAAAATTGCCTATCCTGCGTGACAATAGCGCTTTCGACTTCGTGCATCCCGTTGGGATGCACGCTAAACGATGTTTGATGAACGTGATGGAGTACTCGATCATGATGCGACGATGGCTGGTGATGCTGCTGCTGATCAGTGCGCCCGCGACCATGTACGGCGCGGACGACAAGAAGGACAAGGATGCCGGGGCACCGGCGATCGCGCATCTGCGGTTGTCGGGCAGTCTCGATGAGTCGCCGACGATGGAAAACCCGTTCGGCGGCAGCGACAGCGAAAACCTGCGCATGAAGCTCGATCGGATCAAGAAGGCGAAGAACGACCCGAACGTGAAGGCGCTGCTGCTTCAGGTCGATGGCCTGGAGTTCGGCCTGTTCAGCTTCGGCAAGATCGACGAAGTCCGCCGTGCACTGGCCGATTTCCGCGCGTCGGGCAAGAAGATCTACAGCTACACCGACGACATCGGCGGGCTCGACTACCTTGTCACCGGTGCGGCGGACGTGGTCTGCATCCCCGAAGCGGGCTCGTTCGGGCTGCTCGGTCTGCGCATCGAGATGGAGTTTTACAAGGACACGCTCGAACTCGTCCGCGTGAAGGCCGACTTCCTGACGATGGGTGAAGCCAAGGGAGCGGCCGAGCCGTTCACCCGCACCAGCATGTCGCCCGAGAACCGCAAGCAGTACGAACTGGTCCTTGATGATCTGTACGAAAGCGAAGTCGTCAAAGGCATCGTCGCCTCGCGCTCGGCCAAAAAGCTGACGATCGAGCAGGTGAAGAAGATCATCGACGAAGGCCCCTACACCGCCCGCAAGGCGCAGTCACTGGGGCTGGTTGATCGGCTGACGTACTACGATGCAATCCCCGACTTGATCCGCAAGGATCTAAACAACGCCGAACTGAAGCTGGTGAAGAACTACGGCAAGCCGAAACACGCGGAGGACGACAACCCGCTGGCAGTTCTGGGCAAGTTGATGAATCCGCCGAAGAAGGCAGCCAACAAGAAGCCGAAGATTGCCGTCATCTATGCCGTGGGCGACATCAACACGGGCAAGGGCGGCGGCGGCCTGTTCGGCGGCAACTCGGTCGGTTCGACGACGATGATCGAAGCGATCCAGCAGGCTGAGAAGGACGACACCGTCAAGGCGATCGTGCTGCGCGTCGACAGCCCCGGCGGCTCGGCTCTCGCCAGCGATCTGATCTGGCATGAACTGAAGAAGTCGAAGAAGCCGGTGATCGCCAGCATGGGCGACATCGCCGCCAGCGGCGGTTACTACATCAGCATGGCCGGTCAAAAAGTCTATGCCGAGCCCGGCACGCTGACCGGTTCGATCGGCGTCGTCGGCGGCAAGATCGTGCTGGGCGACCTGTTCGCCTGGGGCGGGGTCAAGACGGAAGTGCTCGCCCGCGGCAAGAACTCCGGCGCCTTCTCGTCGGGCACGATGTTCAGCAAATCCGAGAAGGAATCGATCACCACTCTGATGCAGGACATCTACGACCAGTTCCTCGACAAGACGCTCGAGAACCGCAAGGCCGCGGGCACGAAGATGACGCGCGAACAACTGCTGAAGCTGGCCGGCGGCCGTATCTGGACCGGTCGGCAAGCTCACGAACATGGTCTGGTTGATGCGCTCGGCACGCTTGACGACGCGATCGCCGATGCCAGGTCGCGGGCCGACCTGCCGAAGGACGTCGAGCCGGAACTGCTGATCCTGCCCGAGCCGGTGTCGTTCCTCGATCGCTTCCTGGAAAGCAAGTCCGACACGCGGCTGCAGTCGGCCATCATGCCGCTGGTGGAGAAGTCGCCCGAACTGCGCGGACATCTGCGATCACTGGAGATGCTGCTGAATCAGCGCAATGAAAAGGTCTGGCTGCTGGGCCCGATCGGGTTGCGGGTGAAGTGAACGAAAAAAGCCGCCGGGCGTGACGCCCGACGGCTTGCAGCCGGTGGTCCGGGGGTCAGTTGCTGAACTCCGGGCGGCGTTTCGACAATTGGTTCTGCAGCCGGGTGACGATGCTCGAGTGCATCTGGCTGACGCGCGATTCGCTCAGGTCGAGCGTGGCACCGATCTCTTTCATCGTCATGTCCTCATAGTAGTAGAGGATCATGATCAGGCGTTCGTTGCGGTTCAGGCCGCGGGTCACCAGGCGCATCAGGTCGCGGTTCTGCAGCCGGTGCGTCGGGTCCTCAGCCTTCTTGTCTTCCAGGACGTCGATCTCGCGGACGTCCTTGTAGCTGTCGGTTTCATACCACTTCTTATTCAAGCTGACGAGGCTGACGGCAGTCGCGTCGCCGACATGGTCGGCAAGCTGCTCAATCGGCACACCGAGCTTGGTGGACATCTCATCCGGGCGCGGCGGTCGGCCGAGCTGCGCTTCGAGTTCCTTGCGTGCCGCCTCCATCTTGGACGCTTTGGAGCGCACCAGACGCGGCACCCAGTCCATCGTCCGCAGTTCGTCCAGCATGGCACCGCGGATGCGCGGTACGCAATACGTTTCGAACTTCACGCCGCGGGTCAGATCGAACGCGTCGATGGCGTCCATCAATCCGAAGACGCCCGCGCTGATCAGGTCGTCGAGCTCGACGCCATCGGGCAACCGCGCCCAGATGCGCTCGGCGTTGTATTTGACGAGCGACAGATAGCGCTCGACCATCTGGTTGCGCATCTCGACCGTCGGTTCGGTGCGATACTGCTGCCAGAGTTGTTGGACGTCCACGTCCGAGCGTGAAAGCATGCGGGTCCCTCCCTGATGTACGACCCGGCCGATGCTCCCGCCTACGCAGCGTCGTCATCGCAGCGAGATGCAGTTGACCGGCATTATGCCGATCAACTCCCCCGTCGCGCCGCGATCACGATGCATGCGTCTGAATCAGTGCACAACGGTCCGCACGTACGCGGCTGCTGCCCGACTGATTCACCGCAGGAGTAATGGCCCTGTCGAACCCCCCGGGCAGATTCCGAATCAGAATCTGCCCCAAACCTGTATCGGCTACTCACTCGACTCGGCTGCACGCAAACCTGCCCGGGCGGCAAATTCACGGCCTTGGCCATCGGTAGGACGAGTATCCCCGGCAGGGAGTGCCCTCGTTCGCCAGGTTCCCGTCGATGACCCGCCGCCCCCCGGCGGCCGGCCACCGGCAGTCGTTGCCAGTCGCCTTGCGGTGCCGTTTCGGACGCCGCTTTTTCATCAAGTGAGGGTCGAGCACATAAACCGGGCACCGTTTGCTGTCCAGACGAAATCGACCTTTGTGAGCGGATTGAACTTTCTTCCTCTCCGGCGAGCGGGGAGCGTAAGCTCCCTGTGTTCGTGCGTAAGCCCCCTGTTCAACCGGCGCGCGGCAAATTAAGATAGAGTGAAGCCGGGCTAACCTGCTCGAATCAGCAACCCTGAACAACCTGGTTGAAGGAGATAAACATGCGGTGGAACGCCAATCGGTTTCTCGTCGGTTCGCTGGTCGTGTGTGCCGGGATCGTCGGCCTTGGAATGACGTCGACGGATGCCGCCCCCGCCGCGGTCCCCGATGCCGAGTTCAAGGCCCTCGTCGATCAGGACGCCAAGAATATCAACACGCTGCTCAATGACGGCAAGCCGGCGAGAAAGACGGCCGACCGCTCGATCAAGTCATCGGCCCTGATGATTGCGGCATATGCGCAAAGTCGCATGGGCAAGAACCCCGCCGATGACGCGAAACTCGCCACGCTGCGCGACACCGCCATCAAGGTGGCGCTGACCGGCGGGAAGAAGAAGTACGCGGAAGCCGTCGCCCCCGCCAAGCTGCTGTCCGCGGACATCGCCGCGGGCAAGCCGGATACCAAGCCGGTCGACCTGATCAAGGCAACAGAGATCGACATGGAAGAACTGATGTACCAGTTTAAGAAGACGGCCGTGGGCGGCCTGGGCTTGGAAGAAGAGATCAAGGCCAACGCCAAGAAGCTGGCTTTGAAGCCGGAACAGATCAGCGCCCTGGCCCAGCGCATACTGGTCGTTTGCGATTTCTGCGACACCCTGCAGCCGGCCAGCGGCTTCAGTGCGACCAAGCCGAAGAAAAGCTGGGACCAGTACAACGCGGATATGAAGACAAGCAGCACCGCCCTGATTTCCGGAGCAAAGAGCAACAACATGAAGGACCTGCAGGCCGCCTTCACGAAGCTCGATGGTTCGTGCGTGGCGTGCCACAACATGTTCAAGTAAGCAGTCGTTAGCGTGCGTCCCGATGGGACGCACGAGACGGAGCAGCTTGATCGCGGAGTCCGCGTCTCGCGTGCTGGTCTGCGCCATCATGCAAGGCGCGTACTCCACGATTGTCCGCGGGCTAAGGCTAAGCTTGTGATACGCTTCTTAAAGCAACACGTCCCCGTCGGAGCAATTCGATGAATGAAACGCCAATCGATCCTGCCGCACCGTTCCCGTATGAACCTGTGCCGCCGGACCTTCTCGCATGGGCAAGGCAGACGTTCGATGAAGCGGAGTTTATTCGGGAGTTTCAAGAGATCGAGTCTGGCGGTGGACTGACCTTTGAGTCGCTCATTGCTGAACTGGAAGAACGGATGCGTGCTTCGTGAATGTTCAGTCGCACTCGCCGGAACCGTACAAAGTCTCAATTTCGCCACGCTTCTACAAGAAGGCGCTCGAACTTGGCGAACAGGCGAAGCGTCGCGGAGATGGCGATGCATTTGCGGCCGCTATGCGAGAATTTGAACGACGATTGCGGATTTATCCGCAGTTTGGCGATCCCTTGTCGGATCTGCGTTACGCGACGGGGACGATGCGCATCGGTATCATCCCGCCTATTGCGATGAGGTATGGCGTTCTCGAAGAAAGGCGACTGGTGTTTGTTGCGGCAATGCCGGTGCTGCTTCCAAAAAGTGTCGGTTAATGTTGCTCCGAACACCTTGGAAGCACTGTCTCGAAGAGACTCACGCCAACTTGGAAGTCGCTTTATGGCGACCACAATCGACATCCGCGAACTGCCCGCACGAATCAAGGAAGTGGTGTCGCTGGCCGCTGCGGGAGGTGATGTGGTGTTGCTTGACAACAGTATCCCGCGCGTGCGGCTGGTGTCCATTGGGGCGACTCGATCAAGAGTGCCCGGGCTTCACGCGGCGCAATGCAAGCCACGCCTGACTTCGGCGCGCCGTTGCCGGATGAGTTCTGGGCAGAACAATCAAAACATTGCTGTTGGATACGCAGGCGTTCATTTGGTGGGAAAGCGGTCCCGCAAAGCTGTCGTCAGCCGCATCGGTCGCCATCGGCGACCCGAACGACGAAGTCTGGTTGAGTGCCGCCAGTGTCTGGGAAATGGTCATCAAATCCCAGCTTGGAAAACTATCTCTGCGCCTTCCACTGGAAGATATCGTCCGCGCGCAACTGGCCAATGGGATTCGACTGCTCTCCATCGAGCTACCGCATGTTCTCGAAGTCGCTGTTTTGCCTTCAATTCACAAAGATCCGTTCGATCGGCTCCTGATCGCACAATCACGAATCGTGGACGCCGAACTCGTTTCGGTCGACAAGTTGGTCCGGCAGTATCCAGTACGAATTCTCTGGTAGCCGGTCACATCATCAGTCGCCGATTTTCAATGATCGGGAGCGACATCGAGTCTCCCGGGCCGCTCTATTTTAAGGCTACTGAAGTCCGCCCCGGCAATCTGCTGGAGAAGCCAAAACTTAGCCCCTTTCGCCCGCGTCTTGAACGGCAATGAACTCACCTTGCACTTTGGCGAAACTCGGCCGGCCCGGTCGGCGAAGTTGAAGCATCTACCGTTCGGAACGTACATTCTCGGAATGCGTGCTTCGGCGCGGCTTCTGAAGTCCACGGCCGGGCAACGCCTGATCGCATCGGGAATCGACATCGACAATATCACTTCCGATTGGGGCAGCCGGTTGGACGTCGCGGCCATCGAAGCCAACCCGATGATCGCCATCGGCAGCCATGTTTTGAGCATCGTCGCGTTCCCGATCAGTCCCGATCAGCGCGTCGGATTGCAGATGCGATTCTCGGATGGCAGCGCGCTGCATGTGCTTCCCGCCGGGAATGAACCTGATTCACCGTCGGACGCGGAGCTTCCGTCGATTGCCGATTGGGAGTTGATCACCCCCGCGGGCGCTCTCAGCGTCGGTCCGGCTCCCGAATGGTCGTTCAGGGCAAACGATCATCCCTGACGTTCTCGCCTCTCCCACGCTCATCCATACGATGGATGGAAACTCCTGATCAGTTTTCACCATCGACAACGGACCCATGCCGAAACGTACCGACCTCAAGAAAATCCTCCTCATCGGCTCAGGCCCCATCATCATCGGCCAGGCCTGCGAGTTTGATTATTCCGGCACGCAGGCCTGCAAAGCCCTCCGCGAGGAGGGCTATTCCGTCGTCCTCGTCAATTCCAATCCCGCCACGATCATGACCGATCCCGAAACGGCGGATCGCACGTACATCGAACCGATCACCTGGCAGATTGTCGCCAAGATCATCGAGAAGGAACGCCCCGATGCCATCCTGCCGACTCTCGGCGGGCAGACCGGCCTGAACACAGCCCTCGACCTGTTTCACCACGGCGTTCTCGAGAAGTACAACTGCGAGATGATCGGTGCCAAGGCGGACGTCATCAAGAAGGCCGAGGACCGGGGGCTGTTCAAGCAGGCC
>Ga0105048_10006993_pt1 | contig 18157 bp, 7 predicted proteins | sample MAT05_FD_78382 | JGI IMG/M metagenome (GOLD analysis project Ga0105048, IMG submission 78382) | Freshwater microbial communities from Lake Fryxell liftoff mats and glacier meltwater in Antarctica - MAT-05 | ecosystem: Environmental > Aquatic > Freshwater > Ice > Liftoff microbial mat | place... | reverse complement strand
GATCGAAACCTTCTGGCTGACCGACATTGTTCGCGTCGTTCGGCCCACCGTGCTCGATGAAGTCCGGCAGGGGCTGGAAGTCGTTGAAAACAGCCTGTTTGAAGTTGTGCCGCGCCTGTACCACTCGCTGGAAACGGCCTTGAAAACCGTGTTCCCCGATCAGGAATGGCAGGTGCCGTCGCTGTTACGGTTCGGCTCATGGATCGGCGGCGATCGGGACGGCAACCCGAACGTCACCCATGATGTCACCGTCGATGCGGTCCGGCTGCACCAGGAAACCGTGCTGAAGCACTACCTGAAGGAGATCGAGGCGCTGGGCCGGCGGCTCAGCCATTCAGGCCATTTCATCAAGCCCAGCGAACGGTTCCGCGATTCGCTGGAACGTGACGTCGGCTACTTTCCCGAGATCGCCTCGCAGATCGAGCGCGAGCCCTACCGGGCCAAATGCCGCTTTATCGCCGCCCGACTGGAACGCACTCTGGGATTCATCAAAGTGATGGAACCGCACTGGGCCGACGACAACTTCGCCCCGCCCGAAGAGATCTACCACGACAAAGCCGACCTGTTGGCCGACCTGGCACTGCTTGTCACAGAACTGGAGCGCAATCAGGCGTCCGCGGCCGTCGATCCGGTCAAGCGCATGATGCGGCTGGTCGACGTGTTCGGCACCCATTTGCTGAAGCTCGACATCCGCCAGCACGCCAACGTGCACATGAAGGCGATTGACGAAATTCTCGCCTGGAGCGGCGTGCAGCCACGCTATCTTAAGTTATCCGCCACGGAACGGTTCGAATGCCTGGCACATGAACTCAAGCACAACCGCCCGCTGATACCGTCGCACCTGCCGTTCTCGGCCGAGACGCGCGAAGTCATCCTCACGTTCCGCAGCATTGCAGCCATTCTTGAGCAACAATGCCCGGACGCGATCGAAACCTACATCATCAGCGGCTGCGAAAATGCCGCCAATCTTCTTGAGGTCCTGCTGCTGGCCCGCGAAGCCCGGCTGTTCCGGCCCGACGAAGGGATCAGCCGGCTCAACATTGTCCCGCTTTTCGAGACATATGATTCGCTGCGGACCGTCGTACCGATCATCCAGTGCCTTGTGCATCAACCCGTGTACCGCAAGCAGCTGCAACTCCGCGGCGACCTGCAGGAAGTGATGATCGGCTACTCGGACAGTAACAAGGAAAGCGGCTTTCTGCAGTCGGCCTGGGCACTCTACCGTGCACAGCATGCCCTTGCAGAACTCGGGGCGCGCAACGGCATCCGCGTCGCCATCTTCCACGGTCGCGGCGGCGCGGTCGGCCGCGGCGGCGGCCCCGCCAATCGCGCGATCCTCGCCCAGCCGAGCGGCAGCGTCAACGGCCGACTGCGCATTACCGAACAGGGCGAAATGATCGCCGACCGGTACGGCACCCCGGCAATCGCTGAACGCCATCTCGATCAGGTGCTCAACGCCGTCCTGCTTTCGAGCCTCGGCACCACGACAATGAAAGTCGACACCACGTGGGAATGGATGCTCGATCGCCTGTCGGAACGGGCGCGCAAGCATTACCGCGACCTGGTCTACCACACGCCGGAGTTCCTGACCTACTTTGAGCAGGCTACGCCGATCGAGGAAATCTCGCAGTTGAAGATCGCCTCGCGCCCCGCCCGGCGAACGCAGGCCCGCAGTGTCGACCAGCTTAGGGCCATCCCCTGGGTCTTCTCGTGGATGCAATCGCGGCACACCCTGCCCGGGTGGTTCGGTCTGGGCAGTGCGGTAAAGGAATTCCTCGATGAGAACCCGCAGGAACTGGCCACATTCCAGAAGATGTACCGCGAATGGCACTTCTGGCAGACCCTCGTTGATAACGCCCAGATGATCCTCAGCAAGGCCGACCTGACGATCGCCCGGTTGTACGCCGACCTCGTTGAGGACAGAAAGATCTCGGAAGCGATCTTCGGCCGAATCGAAGAGGAGTATCAACGCACCATCGAAGTAATCTGCCTGATCACCGGGCAGAAGGAACTGCTGGAACAGGCCCCGGTCCTCCGCGGTTCGATTCAACGGCGCAACCCCTTCGTTGATCCGCTGAGCTTTATCCAGATCGTGCTGCTTAAACGCCTGCGTTCCGGACAAGGCCCTGCGGACGAATTGCTAACCGGCGTGCTGGAAAGCGTCAACGGCATCGCCTCGGGGTTGAAGAATACCGGCTGATCGCACACAAATCGCGCAAGGTTCGCACAATGTTCGTGCAGCGAGTCAACACGCGGAAGAATTCCATCGGAATTCGGCAATCTTTTTCCCCGGGTCCGGAACGTCACAGTCACTCAACTGCTTAGGGGCGGTGCTTCGGGTACACGAATTGCCTTCCTAAGAGGGAAATACGGTAGCGTTCGGGATCTCCCGGACGATACCATCGGTTCACCAGTCGTGGCAGGACGCTGTTCTGCCCGGCCACACCTCCAGGTGAGTCATGCTGCTGACCAGTTCTCTCCCGGGTGCCATGGCGCAGATTTCATCATCGAAAGTCGTTTCCGACTCCTCGCTGTTCTCGGGCTACCGGCTGCACCCCGCCGCGTGGGATGAACTGTTCCGCAGCGCCAACGACCCGCACGAACACTGCAGGCTGCTTGTTGACCGGTTGAATCAGTTGGTGGGCAGCGATTTCCAGATCCGCCGGATGTCGGCCGACCTGGCCTTCGTCAATCAGGGGATCACGTTCTCTGTCTACTCCGACCGCCGGGGGGTCGAGAAGATCTTCCCCTTCGACCTGATTCCGCGCCCCGTCGCCAACAGCGAATGGCGCATCCTCGAGGCCGGTCTGGTCCAGCGCATCCAGGCGCTGAATATGTTCCTCGATGACATCTATCACGATCGCAAGATTCTCAAGGACAAGGTCATCCCTGAAGATCTCGTCCTGAACTCCAAGGGCTATCGGCCCGAGATGGAAGGGTTCACCCCGCCGGGCAAGCAGTACGTCCACGTCTGCGGGACCGACCTGATCCGCAACGAGCGCGGGCAGTTCCTCGTTCTCGAAGACAACGCCCGGACTCCGTCGGGCGTCAGCTACGTACTCGAGAATCGCGTGGTGATGAAGAAGGTGTTCCCCTCGCTGTTCCACGCCTGCCGCGTGCGCCGCGTCGAAGACTACCCGCAACGCCTGCGTGAAGCCCTGCGTTCGGTCGCGCCCGACGACTGCGGCGATCAGCCGTGCATGGTGCTGTTGAGCCCGGGGCCCTACAACTCGGCCTACTTTGAACACAGCTTTCTGGCCCGGCACATGGGGATCGAACTGGTCCTCGGGCCCGATCTCTTCGTCCATGACGACCAGGTATTCCTGAAGACGACACAGGGGCCGAAGAAGGTGGATGTAATCTACCGCCGCCTCGACGATGACTTCCTCGACCCCGAAGTCTTCCGCGCCGACAGCGTGCTGGGCGTCAAGGGCCTGATGCGTGCTTACCGGGCCGGCAACGTGACGCTGGCAAACGCCGTCGGCACCGGCGTGGCCGACGACAAGGCAGTCTACCCGTTCGTTGAAGACATGATCCGCTACTACCTCAGCGAAGAACCGCTCTTGAGCAACGTGCCCACGTACATCTGTGCCCGCGAAGATGACCTGGCCTACACACTCGACCACCTGGACAAACTGGTGGTCAAGCCGGTCAACGAGTCGGGCGGCTATGGCATGCTGATGGGCCCGGCCTCCAGCGAGGCCCAGCGATCCGAGTTCCGCGAAAAGCTGAAAGGCAACCCCCGCAACTACATCGCCCAGCCGGTCGTGACTCTGTCCACGTCGCCGACATGGACTGAGGATGGCTTCGCACCCCGGCACCTCGACCTGCGCCCGTACATTGTCAGCGGCCGAACGTCCTGGGTACTGCCCGGCGGCCTGAGCCGTACCGCGCTGGTGAAGGGTTCGTTGATCGTCAACTCGAGCCAGGGCGGCGGTAGCAAGGACACATGGGTGATGGAAAATGGCCGATAGAGAGCGATCAGCGATCAGCTATCAGCTATCAGCAAAACATGGCCGAGTCGCTGACTTGCAGCATGCAACAGTCTAAAGTTAACTGCTAGTCGGCAATTTGAGACCCCTGACCCCTGACCCACTGAGGAACCCCGATGATCTCCCGCGTGGCGGAGCATTGTTTCTGGTTGAGCAGGTATCTCGAACGATCCGAGAACACGGCCCGCTTGCTCGACGTCAACCAGACGCTGCTGCTCGACTACGAAGTGCCGATCGAACATCAGTGGAAGCCGCTGCTGATCATCAGCGGCGCTCACGATGCGAAGGTCGGATCTGACTCGGAGGCAGTCCAGAATTACTTGTGCTGGGAACAGGACAATACGTCGAGCATTTCATCGTCGCTGTACGCCGCACGGGAGAACGCGCGGATCATCCGCGAAGTGATTTCCGCGGAAATGTGGGAGCGCTTGAACTACTACCATCTCTGGTTCAACAGCGACAGTGCCAAGTCACTTTACTCGAACGGCCGCAGTGAGTTCTACAATCAGGTCAAGCGCATCAACCCGCTGATCAACGGCATCGGCGAAGGGACCATGCTTCACGGCGAAGCGTGGGAGTTCTATCAACTGGGCAAGTACCTCGAACGTGCCTGCCAGACCGCGCGTATCTTGGATGTGAAGTACCACTTCCTGCTGAACAACGTCGAGCAGGTCGGCACACCGATCGACAACGCCCAGTGGGTCGCCATTCTGATGAGCACGTCGGCCTATGAGCCGTACCACAAGTCACGCGTGGTGGCGGAGGCCGGGGTCTCAGTGGCCGACTTCCTGATCTATGATCCGCTGTTCCCGCGGTCGATCCTGCGCTGCCTGCGTGAGTGCCAGTTCGCGGCCCACGCGATCTCGCGCCGGCCGTTTAGCGACTGCGGCGACGATGTCGAATACGCCTTGCGCGACCTGATCGTCTGGCTGGAACGCCGCTCGATTGACGACCTCGTGCGCGGCGGACTGCACGAAGCCCTGACACGCGTGGTTAACGAGATCCACCGGATCGGCGAGGCGATCCACCGAGTCTACTTCGACGTATCGACCCAGGTGGTCCAATCACCGTCTGTGCCGGTTGTATTGCCTGATCCGGTGAAGAAAGCCGCGCAGTCGATGGTCCAGAGCTGATTGCGGCTCACCCATTTGAGAGAATAACTCCCCCGCGATGGAACGCAACCCGGCACCCCGTTGGGGACCGGCGAAACACTATGTTCGATTTGCGTCCCCACATTTGAGACCGTTCATGGCCATTCGCGTTGCTCTGAACCATCGAACTGTTTACCAGTACGACCGGCCGATCACCCTGATGCCGCAGGTAGTCCGCCTGCGACCGGCCCCGCATTGCAGAACGCCGATCGTCAGCTACTCGCTGAAGGTCAACCCGGTGGGGCATTTCCTCAACTGGCAGCAGGACCCTTACAGCAACTATCTCGCGCGGCTGGTCTTCCCAAAGCTGGTGAAGGAATTCTCCGTCGAGGTTGATCTCATCGCGGAGATGACGACGATCAACCCGTTTGACTTCTTCGTCGAATCGAGTGCCGAGACAGCCCCGTTTACCTACGATCCGCTGCTGCTGAAGGAATTGCAGCCATACCTCGAGACAACGCCGGCCGGGCCCAAGCTCGAAGAACTGCTGAAAGAATTCCGGCACGAGAAGATGCCGACCAACGACTTCCTGGTCGAAATCAACCAGCGATTACAGAAGCTCATCAAGTACACCGTGCGGATGGAATCAGGTATACAGACGTGCGAGGAAACGTTGACGGAGCTCAGCGGTTCCTGCCGCGACTCGGCCTGGTTGCTGGTGCAGGTGCTGCGCCATCTGGGCTTGGCGTCCCGGTTCGCGTCCGGCTACTCGATTCAATTGGCGCCTGACATCAAGTCGCTCGATGGACCTTCAGGAACTGAGCGCGACGTCACCGACCTGCATGCGTGGGCCGAAGTATACATCCCCGGTGCCGGCTGGATCGGCCTCGACCCGACCAGCGGCCTCTTGACCGGCGAAGGGCATATCCCGCTGGCATGTGCCGCGGACCCCACCAATGCCGCGCCGATCTCCGGGTCACTCGACGAGTGCGAGACCAAGTTCCAGTTCAGCATGAGCATCACGCGTGTTCACGAGGATCCGCGCGTCACCAAACCGTACACCGACGATCAATGGGAAGAGATCGAAGAATTGGGTCGACGGGTCGATGCGCGCCTGAACGACGGCGACGTGCGCCTGACCATGGGCGGCGAGCCGACCTTCGTTTCGATCGACGATCGGGACGGCGACGAATGGAACACAGCCGCCCTCGGGCCGCTGAAGCGTGAACGGGCCGGTGAACTGTTCCGACGCCTGCGCGATCGCTTCGCCCCGGGTGCCCTGATGCATTTCGGCCAGGGGAAGTGGTATCCCGGCGAGTCGCTGCCACGCTGGGCACTCGGCTGCTACTGGCGCAAGGACGGCCAGCCGATCTGGAACAACACCGCGCTGATCGCCGAGGACAACCACCAGTACGGTTGCTCGGAAGACGATGCCCAACGATTCATTTCCGTGTTGGCCGGCAAGCTGGAGATCGATCCTACCTTCTGCATTCCCGGCTACGAGGATGTCTGGCATTACCTGATGCGCGAGCGTCAGCTGCCGGTCAACGTCGACCCGCTCAAGAGCAGGCTCGACAACCCCGAGGAACGGGCGCGCCTGGCGCAGATCTTCGAAAAGGGCCTCGGCAAGACCGTCGGCTTCGCGCTGCCGCTGCGGCGTGTTGATTCCACCTGGGAGTCGGGCCGCTGGCAGCTTCGCCGCGAACGGATGTACCTGCTGCCCGGCGATTCTCCCATGGGCTTCCGGTTGCCGCTCGACTCGCTGCCGTGGGAACCGCCGGCCGAGAAGGTCAACTACATTGAACCCGATCCGTCGATCCCCCATCGGGCACCGCTGCCATCGCTCAACGGCCGGTATCAGCAGGTGGGCGGACTACCGGCAGGCACTGCCCCCATCGGGACCGCTTCCAACGGCCGCGCGGGTGAAAAGGGTGGAAAAGACCCCGTCGTGCGTACCACGTTGTGCGTGGAACCTCGCGACGGCCGACTGTTCGTCTTCATGCCGCCGCAGGAAGAACTGGAGGACTACCTCGATCTGATCGCCGCGATCGAAGCGACCGCCAGCTACCTCGGCATGCCGATCCAGGTGGAAGGCTACGAACCGCCGCGCGATTCACGGCTGAAGCACTTCAAGATCACGCCTGACCCGGGCGTCATCGAAGTCAACGTCCAGCCGGCCGCCAACTGGGATGACCTCGTCACCCAGACGACCACGCTGTACGACGAAGCCCACCAGTCGCGTCTGACGACCGAGAAGTTCCTGATCGACGGCCGGCATACCGGCACCGGCGGCGGCAACCATATTGTCGTCGGCGGGGCCACTACGCTCGACAGCCCGTTCCTGCGCCGGCCCGACCTGCTGCGCAGTCTGATCGGCTACTGGCACAACCATCCGTCGCTGTCGTACCTGTTTTCCGGCCTGTTCGTCGGGCCTACCAGCCAGGCTCCGCGTATCGACGAAGCGCGCAACGACAGCCTGTACGAAATGGAGATCGCCTTTCGCCAGATCCCCGAACGTGGCCAGTGCCCGCCGTGGATCGTCGACCGGATCTTCCGCCATCTGCTCGTTGATTCGACCGGCAACACGCACCGCGCCGAGTTCTGCATCGACAAGCTCTATTCACCCGATTCGTCCAGCGGCCGACTGGGGTTGGTCGAAATGCGTGCCTTCGAAATGCCCCCTCATGCCCGCATGAGCCTTACGCAGCAGTTGCTGCTGCGTTCGCTCATCGCCCGCTTCTGGGACTACCCGTACCAGCAGAAACTCGTCCGCTGGGGCACCGATCTGCACGACCGCTACATGCTGCCGCACTTCATTCACGAGGATTTCAAGGACGTGATGGCCGACCTGCGGCAGGACGGCTGCCCGATGCGCAGCGAGTGGTTCCGCCCGCACTTTGAATTCCGGCTGCCTTACGTTGGCCACTTCGCCCAGCGCGGCATCAACGTCGAACTGCGGCACGCGATCGAACCGTGGCATGTCCTCGGTGAACAGGGGGCCGCCAACGGCACCGTCCGCTACGTCGATTGGTCTGTTGAACGGCTGCAAGTGAAGGCGACTGGCCTTGTGAACCCCCGGCATGTCATCGTGTGCAACGGCCGCAAGGTGCCGCTGCATCCGACCGGCACGAACGGGGAGTTCGTGGCCGGAGTGCGGTATCGCGCCTGGCAGCCGCCTGAATGTCTGCATCCGACCATTCCAGTCCATGCTCCCCTGGTGTTCGATCTGATCGATGCCTGGCAGGAGCGTTCGCTGGGCGGTTGCACTTACCACGTCAGCCACCCGGGCGGCCGGTCGGACACGCGGTTCCCCATCAACGCCAACGAGGCCGAAAGTCGGCGGATGGCACGCTTCTTCGTGATGGGCCACTCGCCCGGCCGGGTTTCCCGCCCCGCCGAAGAGATATCCCCCGAGGCACCCCTGACACTTGATCTGCGCAGGCCGGTCGATGAACCGCCGTCCCCGCCGCGCCGACCGCCATTGAACGAACCGGCCAACGGCCGGCTCAACGGCATCTGGCAAGTGGAACGCCCCCGCGAAACCAGCGTGAGGTAGAATAGCAGTAGGCTAGCCGCGACGCGGAGGCTTTGCGCAGCGGAGCGAGTGCTCCGCGATCGGACAGTCTCTTTCGGAAAACGCGCTCCGCTGCGCAACGCCCCCGTGTCGCGGCTAACGTGTCACTGAAATGAAGACGAGAAACCGACCACCAACTGCATGATCAACTCTCCTCTCCCGTCGAGCGCATATGCCCCTGCCGAGGGCTTTCGGCTGGGGCTGGAGTACGCGCGGCTTCCCCAGTTCCGCGATGAGATGATCGACGAGGCGGGCAACCATCGCCCGCACTGGCACCCATTCGCCCATGCCCTTCGCTATCTCGGCATCCACGAATTGACCCGCCGCTGGGAAGAAGCGCGGCAGATCATCCGCGAGAACGGCGTCACCTACAACGTCTACGGCGACCCGCGGGCGCTCGACCGCCCCTGGCAACTCGATCCGGTTCCGCTGCTGATCTCCGGCGAGGAAGCCAGCACGCTGGAAGCGGGTCTGTCCCAACGTGCCCGCCTGCTCGATGCGGTGCTGTGCGACCTTTACGGCCCGCAGCGTCTGCTGCGCGACGGCATCATCCCGACCGAACTGGTCTACAGCCAGCCCGGCTTCTTGCGGCCCTGCCACGGCATCCAGGTGCCAGGCAACCGCTACCTGTATCTGTACGCCACGGACATCGGCCGCGGGCCGGACGGGGCGTTCCGAATCATCAGCGATCGCACGCAGGCCCCCTCCGGTGCCGGTTACGCGCTCGAGAATCGTATCGTTCTGTCGCGCATGCTGCCGGAGATCTTCCGCGATTGCCGGGTGCAGCGTCTGGCGATCTTCTTCCGGACGCTGCGCGACACCCTGCGCTCGATCGCTCCGCGCAACCGCGACAACCCCCGCATCGTGCTGCTGACGCCAGGACCGTACAACGAAACCTACTTTGAACATGCCTACCTTGCACGCTACCTGGGCCTGACGCTTGTCGAAGGCGGCGACCTGACGGTGCGCGACAGCCGCGTCTATCTCAAACTGCTGGGCGGGTTGCAGCAGGTCGATGTCATCCTGCGCCGGCTCGACGACGACTACTGCGACCCGCTCGAGCTTCGCGGCGACTCGTTCCTCGGCGTGCCCGGCCTGGTGCAGGCGGTGCGTGCGGGCAACGTGGCTGTCGCCAACGCCCTGGGCAGCGGCCTTGTCGAAACCGCCGCCCTGCTGCCCTATCTGTCGGCCGTGTGCCGATACCTGTTCGGCGAAGATCTGCAGTTGCAGTCCGCCCCGTCGTGGTGGTGCGGCGACGCCCGGGCGCGCGAGCATGTCATCAACAACCTCGACCGACTTGTCATCAAGCCGGCCTACTCGATCAAGCGGTTCGGACCGATCTTCGGCGAACGTCTGGGGCCCGAGCAGCGCGCCGCGTTGGCCGACCGCATCCGCCATCGGCCGCGGGACTATGTGGCCCAGGAACAGCTGCTGCTGACGACGGTGCCGGTCTTCCAGGGCGAACGGCTTGAACCACGGCACGCCGTGCTGCGCACATACCTGACCGCCAGCGACGACGGCTTCATCATGATGCCCGGCGGGCTGACGCGCGTGACGGCTTCCGCCGAAACGATGGTCGTCTCGATGCAGCAAGGCGGCGGCAGCAAAGATACCTGGGTACTCTCGAGCGCTCCGGTCAGCAGCTTCTCGCTCCTCAGTTCGACAGTGAAGCCGGTGGAACTCAGCCGCGGCGGCAGCGACCTGCCCAGCCGGGCGGCCGATAACCTCTACTGGCTGGGCCGATATGCCGAACGGGCCGAGGGGTTGGTACGCCTGTTGCGCGGCATCCTCGTACGGTTGCTCGAAAAGTCGGGCGTGGCGGAGGTGCCGGAACTGCCGTTCCTCCTGCGCGTGCTGGCTCTGCATTCGCCGCCGCCGTCGCCGATGTTCGAGTCGGCCGTGCACCAGCCCTACGCTGAAAACCTCGTTCGCGAAGTACTGTTCGACGACGAGAAACAGGGCGGCCTGACGCAGACCCTTCGATTGCTGTACCGCGTGGCCGGCATGGTGCGTGACCGCATCTCGACCGACATGTGGCGCGTGGTCAGTTCACTGAAATCACAGGACGTACCGCGCGAACTGGAAAGCCGTCTACTTCGCAATGGCCACCATGACCGCAACGGCAGTTCATCGTCGGAGACGCTCAGCGATGCGCTCGACGACATGAACCGCCTGGTCAGCAGCCTGGCGGCCTTCGGCGGCCTGGCGATGGAAAGCATGACGCGCGGACAGGGCTGGCGTTTCCTCGACATGGGCCGGCGCATCGAACGCTGCCTGCACCTGAACCGTCTGCTGCACGGAACGCTGGTCACCGTCAGCGCCAACGAAGGGCCCCTGCTGGAAGCATTGCTGGAAATCGCGGACAGTTCGATGACCTACCGCCGCCGCTACCTGACGAATGTGCAGACGGCCCCGGTCCTCGACTTGCTGCTCGCGGATGAGACGAACCCGCGCTCGCTGGTATTCCAGTTGATCGCGATGCAGGACGATGTCGACAAGTTGCCGCGCGACCCGGCCCAACCGGGCCGCAGCCGCGAGCAACGGCTGACGCTGGCGGCCGTCACGTCGCTGCAACTGGCGGACATCGACCAGTTGGCGGCTTCACATGACGGCATCCGCCATCAACTGGAAAACCTGCTGTTCCGGCTGCAGAAAGAAGTGCCGGTGATCTCGGATACGATCACGCAAAATTACCTGAGTCACCTGCAACCAAGCCGGCACCAGTAGCTATGAACTACCGCATCACGCATATCACGACGTACGACTACAACGCCCCGGTGACGTCGTGTCACAACCTCGCGCATCTGACGCCACGCGAAGGGCCCCGGCAGCGGTGCATCGAGACGAACCTGCAGGTGACTCCGTTGCCGGCCGTGGAAGACGCTCACGTTGATTACTTCGGCAATCCCGTCATCTTCTTCGCAGTGCAGGAGCCCCATCTGAAGCTGGTGGTGCGTGCCGAGCATACCACCGAAGTGGAACCGTACTGGACGCCGAACGCCTCGCTGACGCCTGCCTGGGAGGACGTGCGCGATCATCTGACCGTTGACCGCGACCCGGAGTTTCTGGACGCGTATCAGTATGTCTTCGATTCGCCTTATATCCGCGTCTCGGCCGATCTGGCCACTTATGCCGCACCGTCGTTCCCCGCGCGCCGGCCGATCCTTGAAGCGGTGCTCGATCTGACCGCGCGCATCAACGCGGACTTTCACTACGACCCCAAGGCGACGACGCTTTCGACAACGCTGGGCGAAGTGCTGCAGGGCCGGCGCGGCGTCTGCCAGGACTTTGCCCATCTGCAGATCGGCTGCCTGCGTTCGATGGGGCTGGCGGCCCGCTACGTCAGCGGCTACCTGCTGACACACCCGGCCGAAGGCCGCGAACGCCTCATTGGGGCCGATGCATCGCATGCCTGGCTGTCGGTCTGGTGCCCGGGACTCGGTTGGGTCGATGTCGATCCAACCAACAATGTGATCCCTTCCGACGAACATATCCTGCTCGGCTGGGGTCGGGATTACGACGACGTCAGCCCGATCAAAGGCGTCATCCTCGGCGGCGGCGAACACCGCATTCACGTCTCGGTTGATGTGGTTCGCAGTGAAGAAGAACAGGTGATTCCCGGCTCGCAGGCGTAATCGGACTGCCAACATTTCTCACAATCCCGCGTTCCACTCTGTAACGCCCGTGTAAAGTCCGGGTGACCGCTCGTCCTCATTTCGGGTATCATCGCCCCGGTGCGGTTACTTCTCCCTCGCTTCGCAGAGGATTGATCATGCTACGCAGATTCACCTTCGGCCTTATGGTCGTGTCGTTCGCGGTGGCGGTCGTCGTCGCCGGCCGCGGCGACAACTCCGCGGCTCAGAATGCGGTCCTCAAGAACAACGCGAACGCTCAGCCGGGCGGTCCGCCGGTCGACACCGATCCGGTCCGGCAGCTTGTGAAGCCCGCCAACCCGCTGCCGATCAAGCAGGTGGTTCTGTTCAACAGTGGCGTCGGCTACTTCCATCGCACCGGCATGGTCGAAGGCGATGCCCGCGTCGACCTGCAGTTCCAGGCCGGCGACATCAACGACTTGATCAAAAGTCTCGTGATCGAAGACACCAAGGGCAAAGTCCTGCCGCTGCGTTACGACAGCCAGGAACCGATCGAACAGACGCTGCGCAGCTTCGCGATCAACCTCAGCACCAACCCCAGCTTCGGGCAGATCCTCAACCAGACCCGCGGCGAGAAGGTCGAACTGACGACCATCTCGAACAACGCCGGCCTGCCCGGCACGCTCACCGGCACCATCATCGGCATGGAGTCGGCCAATCGCCTGCCGTCCGCCACGGCCACGGCATCGGTCGACATGGAACTGGTGAACCTGATGTGCGCCGAAGGGCTGCGCTCGGTCCCGCTTAACCAGATCCAGCGGCTGCGGTTCCTGAACCCGATCATCGAGAACGAACTTCGCCGGGCGCTCGAAGTCGTTGCCGGAGGGCATGACAGCCAGAAGAAGTCGGTGAAGCTCGGCTTCCGGGGCGAAGGCAAGCGTGAAGTGAAGGTCGGCTACGTTTCCGAAAACCCGATCTGGAAGACCAGCTACCGCATCGTGCTCGACAAGGACGGCAAGACGAAACTGCTTGGCTGGGCGAACGTCGAGAACACCAGCGATGAAGACTGGCACGATATCAAGCTGACGCTGGTCTCCAGCCGGCCGATCTCGTTCCAGATGGATCTGTACCCGCCCCTGTTTATCCCGCGCCCGACTGTCGAGCCGGAACTGTTCGCCTCGTTGCGGCCGCCGACGTATGCGGGGCCGATGGTGAACGGCTTCAACGTGGGCCAGGGGGGCAACTTCCAGTTCGGCGGACAGTTCCAGGGCGGCTTCGGCGGTCAGTTCCAAGGCGGCTTCGGTGGCAACACGGGCGGCGGCAACCTCGGCAATGGTGCCCCGATGCAGCCGATGGCTCAGCAGGCACTGCAGAACCCGATGCTCAACGGCAATTCGCTGAACATGAATCGCTACCAGAACAACAACGAAGCAGTGAGTATCACCAATGCGATCAAGCTCAGTTTCAAGGACCTGCAGGACCGTCGCAACGACAATAACAACAAGAAGAATCAGGTCGACGTGCAGCAGGCCAAACAGATCGGCGGTATCCTCACCGCTATCGATCCGGAACTGATCGACGCGGCCCTGACGGCCGAGGAACTCGGCAACCCGGCCCGGTTCGCCATTGAGGAAAACGTGACACTGCCCCGCCAGCAGTCGGCCATGATCCCGATCCTGGAACAGCCGATCGATGCCACCCGCGTCAGCATCTACAACCAGCGAGTGCAGGCCAAGCACCCGCTGTTCGGCATGAAGATCAAGAACAACAGCAAGCAATCGCTGATGCAGGGGCCGATCGCGGTCTACGAAAACGAGCAGTACGCCGGCGATGCCCGCATCCTTGACTTGCAGCCGGGTGAAGAGCGCTACATCAGCTATGCGATCGATACCGGCACGGAAGTGCTGCCGTTCGATAAGGTCGTGCCGTCGAACGAAATGACCGCCCGCATGGAGAATGGCCGGCTGCAGGTGCAGTACAAGCTGCGGACTATCCGCACCTATGTGATCAAGAACCGCTCGCCGGAAGCCCGCAAGATCGTCATCGAGCAGCCTGCCCGGGACGGCTGGAAGTTCACTGAGGCCCGCAAGGTGACGCAGATCGCCGCGGGCAAGAAAGATGAAGACGGCATCGAGAAAGAGGCGACGTGGAAGGCCGGCGATGTGGAGAAGCCGAGCGAACGCACCCGCGACCTGTACCGCTTCACCGTCGACGTCAAAGCGGGGGAGACAATCAAGTATGAAGTCAGCGAAGAACTGCCGCGCATCGACCCGTTCGAGAACACCAAGCAGGCCGACTGGACCGGCTTCGCCACGACGCTGGGCCTCGACGTCTGGACAGACAGCAACCGCACGCCGGAAGATGACTTTGGTATCGAAGTCGTCAACAACGCCCTCAAGGTAACGCACAAGGATCGCCGGACGACAACATACAGCTTGAAGAACCGCGCTGACGTGGAGCGGACCATCACGCTGGAACACTTCGTGCCGAAAGGCCGACTGCTGGTCGGCGATGTGAAGCCCGCCGGTGCCGATCAGCTTCGCTACACCTACAAGCTGGTTCTCCCCCCGGGCAAGACGCTGTCGCAGACAGTGGTGGATGAGTTCGACACGGCCAAGCCCGAAATGTTCGCGATGAAGTCGGGCAACTATGGCCGGGGCGTTCAAGCTCCCGTGGGCATGGAATTCAGCGATATTCCCGCGGAACGGTTCATCACCGAACTGGGCTTCGACGTCTGGACCACGCGCCGGCCGCACCCGGAAAAGCTGATCAACGGCAAGTTCTTTAAGAGCGAACTGCACACGACAGCATTGAATCAGGAAACCGTGACCTATCACATCCGTAACTACGCCCCGGGCGAACGGACGTTCACACTCGACCATCATGTTCGGCCGCAATGGTCGTTCGTCGGCAACGACCAACCGGTGGAGGGCCTGCGTGCCTGCTTCCGCGCGGCCGTGAAGGGGAAGAAGGAAGTCACCGTCAAGCACGATGTGACCGAGGAACGCCAGCAGGCCCGCAAGGAAACGCTGGAGAGCATCAACGAAGAACGCCTCGCCCTGCTCCTCGCCAGCGCCAGCCTTACGGATGGCGTCAAGGACAACATCCGCAAGGGAACAGGCATGCTGAAGGCCCTTACCGCGACGGCGGCCACGCTGAAAGACCTGCAAGCCCAGATGAAGGAGATCACCGAGGAGCAGAACCGCATCAAGGGCAACCTGGAGCGACTGCCGGAAACCTCGGAAGTCTACAAGCGGCTGATCGACAAGTTCGACAAGCAGGAAACCGCGCTGGAAAAGGTGCAGGTCCAGACGGCCGAGAAGTCGACGCTGGAGAAGACGCAGAAAAAGGAATACGAGAGCTTCCTGGAGAAGCTGCAGTAACAACTTGATGTTGGCCGCGACGCGCAGGGTTTCCGCAGCGGAGCGCGTTCCTGTTGAGTCCAATCGCACCCGACGCAATCCGCTGCGGAAACCCTGCGCGTCGCGGCTAACGTGTTACCAACTCTTCATACTCGTCAGCGAGTCGATAGCTCCGCTCCTTCGTCGACGGATTCTCGATGACGAGGAACCGCTCCTTTACCCATTTGGCACACAACAGTGACGCCATCCTTGGGCGCATCTTGAAGAAGACGGCAACGTCTTTTGCCATCACGATTCGATTCGTGCGGAACAGTCCCAGGACGTTCCGCTGCCGCGGGCTGAGATCGCGAAGCAGCGTGACCTGATCGGGAACACCGCGGCGAATCGCTTCTGCCGCCCGTGCCCGCACGTTCCCAAATGCCTCCGCCATGGCGACACAGAAGTACTTAACGAACGGCGTGATGTCGCCTTCCGCCCTCCCGAAATAGTAGTTGTGGCCGGGTCCGACCGTCAGACCGGCGTAGTAGGCTTCAAGGTTGCCGGCGTAGTACTCTTCCAGCGAATAGATGCCGTTGAGCCCGTAGCCGTTGCGATGCAGAATCAGTGTCGTCAGCAGCCGGGCCGTGCGGCCGTTGCCATCAAGGTATGGGTGAATCGTCGCAAACTGGTAGTGAGCCAGCGCCGCCACGACGGGAACCGGCAGTTCGCCGGTCTTCAATGATGTGTTGACCCACTGCACCATCTGTTTCATCAACTTCTGTACATCGTGCGCTTCAGGCGGCATGTAGACGGTTTGGCCGCTGCGGGCACCGCGAATGACATTCTGGCAATCGCGGTAGGATGTCGGTTTAGTCGTCCCGGACATGACCAGACCGTGGACGGTGCGGATGTCCGTTTTAGAAAGTGCCACCCGTTTCCGACCGATTCGCTGAACAAACTCCAGCGCGGCGAAATAGTGGCGGACTTCGGCTTCGTCACGTTCACGTCCGGGAAAATTGCCCTCGCCTGCCACAACTTGGGCCACCTGAACGGCCGTCAGTTTATTCCCCTCGATCCGTGTCGAGTAATGCGTGGAAAGCAGCCGGGCGGTACGCCGCAGAGAATCAAGCATCGGTACCGTCAGGGGCAACCCGGCCACGATCTGCCGATCGGCCTCGATCGCCATGAGCGCCTTGGCAATCCTCCCGGTGATGCAAAAATTCGGCGCGAACATGCAGCACACCCTCCCATCTGACGGTACGGGCATGTCGAGAAACTGTCAAGAAAGTGTAGAGAATGCAACTGTCCCTCTTCCTCCATCCTCTGACCCTTGTCCCGTCTCGCGAGTTCCGAACATACCGATCTTAACGATCGTAACGGCCTTTCCGGTCGTGGGGACCTTTCAGATCGTGCATGAAGTGCCGAAAACGCATCGGATTCGCCTAGTACGATCCGGAACGTACGCTAGAATTGAGGGTTACCCGAAACGGGCATCCGCGGCGGATGCCGAAATTGCCTCCCCCCTTTCCGCAAACATTGAACAGAGTTGCGAGAAGGCCTCATGATCACTGATCTCCCGTTGTTGCGTTACATGCTGCTGTCGGCCTTGATCGGCTTTATTGTCTTTTGCGGCTCCTATGCCGTACTGGTTTGGAAGAAGCGCCGTTCGTCGCCGTCCAAGGCGGCAAGCACCCTCGCGCGACTGCGCGGCTGGTCGATCACCGGGATCGTGGTCGGCTGCATGGGGCTGATGTTCTCCCTGGCAATCCGCGAGGCGGTTCGTTCCGATGGCATCATGACCGGCGACGGCCTCTACGCTGTTCGCGCCACGCCTGACATGCAAATCGTCACGCTGGTGCCGGAAGGGGCGAATGTGAAGGAGGGCGACGTCATCGCCCGCTTCATGTCCAACGAGGCACAGAGCGAGATCAACAAGGCCGAGCTCGACTTGGAGCAACTCAAAAGCCAGCGCGAGAACCTCTCGTTGCAACCGCTGCCGCGCGACCCGGAATTGGTGCGCCAGCATAACCTGGCTGAGGCCCGCGAACTGCAGTTGCTCAGCAACCTGAAGAACGCCCGCGATGCCCGCGAGACCGCCAGCCGTGAAAATCGGCCGCATGTCCTCATGCACCGCGACCTGGTAGCCAACATCAACGCGGAGATGAAGAAGGCCGCGGGGGACGTGAAGGCGGCCATCGTCAAGCGTGACATTGCCGAGCAGCAACTGGTACGCGAGACAGCCCTCAACAAGAACATGAACACCTCGCTGACCGAACTGAACGAACGGCAGAAGGAAGTCGGCTCGCTGAAGGTGGACGTGGTCAAGTTCGAGGCGCACCTCGCCGCCATGGAAGAGCGCCTGAAGACTGCGCGGGAATCGCTGGCGAAGATGGAGAAGGAAGCCGAAGAGCAGGACCAGCGCCTCGCGAAAGACATCAAGGGTACCGAATCGCAACTTGCGGCTGCCGAGAAGGCAAAGAAGGACATCGACTACCAGTTGAACGAAGATCAGGCAACCGCCTTCAAGCGGCACGAGTGGGCAAAATCCAATCAGGAGATCCTGATC
>Ga0105048_10006990_pt1 | contig 18164 bp, 14 predicted proteins | sample MAT05_FD_78382 | JGI IMG/M metagenome (GOLD analysis project Ga0105048, IMG submission 78382) | Freshwater microbial communities from Lake Fryxell liftoff mats and glacier meltwater in Antarctica - MAT-05 | ecosystem: Environmental > Aquatic > Freshwater > Ice > Liftoff microbial mat | place... | reverse complement strand
GGACATGACCACCAATCGCCACTTCTGCGAGGTCTTCTTCACCGATGCACGCGTACCGGTGGAGAACCTGGTCGGCCTCGAGGGCGGCGCCTTCAAGCAGACCATGCGTCAACTCGAGCACGAGCGCGGTGGCATCGACCGACTGGTCAGCAACCACGCTCACTACCTCACGGCACTGGCGCTCGCCGACACGACCAACTCCGTGGTGCGCGACGAGATCGCAAAACTGGAGATCGGCTACCGCATCGGCCGAATTCTGGTGATCCGTGAGACGCTCAAGCAGGCGCCCGCCGGCTTCAGCGCAGCAACCAAGTGCTTCTGCACCGAGCACGAGGTTCGCGTCAGCGACTTCGTGTCGCGGGTGCTGGGGCCGCAGGCAATGCTGTGGGACGACACCACCAAGGGCCTCGCCTATGCGCCGGGCTACACCATCATGGGCGGCACGTCGAACGTGATGCGCAACATCCTCGGCGAACGCGTGCTGGGCCTACCCCGCTAGGCCGCTGTGACGGCTACCGTCGGCCGCATGGCAGACCTTCTGGCACTCTCGTCGCGCATCATCGACAGTGGAGTCACCGACCAACCCGTGAACCGAGTGACCAACGAACTCAGCGAGATCGCTGACGGCATCGCGATGGTGGAGAGCTTCAGTCATTGTGTGGCGCTCAGCACTGACGAGGGACTTGTGTGTTTCGACGCATCGGGCGCGCAGAGTGGCAGAGCCGTACGCGAATCGCTGCGTGGCTGGAGCAGCTCGCGGGTCAGTCATCTCGTCTACACCCATGGCCATGCGGACCACATCGGCGGCAGCATGTTCTTCACCGACGATCGGCCGATGGTGGTGGGCCATGAGAACGTCGCCATGCGCATGGACCGCTACGAGTACACCAACGACTGGAACCTGCTGATCAATGCGCGCCAGTTCGGCGGAATCTCGGGCGATCTCGACTTGACGCTCGGCGGTGACGACGTTGCCTCCGCAGGCAGCGCACCACGAATCGGTCGTCGCTTCCTGCCCTCGGCCACGATGCGACCCGAGACCACCTTCGCCGACGCAGGAGAACTTCATGTCGGTGGTGAACAGATCGAACTGCATCACGATCGCGGTGAGACCGACGATCACCTGTGGGCGTGGCTACCGGAGCGCAAGGCGTTGATGACGGGCGACTTCCTGATCTGGAACTTCCCGAATGCAGGCAACCCACAGAAGGTGCAGCGCTACCCCATCGAGTGGGCGGCGGCGCTGCGCAAGATGATCGCCAAGGGGCCCGAGCTGCTGCTGCCCGCACACGGATTGCCCATCGAGGGCGCTGAGCGGATTGCGCGTGTGCTCGATGACGTGGCGACGGCGCTGGAGAACCTCGTGGCAGACGTGGTGACGCTGATGAATTCGGGAGCGAACCTCGACACGATCATGCACAGCGTGCGGGTGCCGGAGGAGACACTGGCCAAGCCGTATCTGCGGCCGTTCTACGACGAGCCTGAGTTCGTCGTTCGCGGCATCTGGCGCCAGTTCGGCGGTTGGTGGGACGGGGCCGCGTCGCGGCTGAAACCCTCCCCGGACGCCCACCTCGCAGCCGCCATCGCAGAACTGGCCGGCGGCGCCGGCGTACTGCTGCGACGCGCTGATCAGGCCATTGCCCAGGGCGACGTTCGCCTTGCCTGTCATATGGCAGACCTTGCCGGCTGGGCGGCCCCGGCCGACGCAGAGATTCACGCTGGCCGCTCGGCGGTGTACCTTGCCCGGCGAAAGGCTGAGCCGAGCCTCATGGCCAAGGGCATCTTCGCGGCAGCCGCCCGCGAGAGTCAGGTCGTCGTCGACGCCTCGGCAGAGGGCACTACTGACGGCTGAGGCTGACCAACACGAGAGCAAGTGCGGCTGCAGCGAGCCCGACCGCCTGCCACTTGGTGAGCCGCTCCTTGTCGAGGGAGAAGGCAAGCGCGACAGTGCTCGCCGGATAGAGCGAGGCAACCACGGACACGATGGACAACATGCCGCCTCGTACCGCTGCGAGGTACAGGACGTTGGCGCCCATGTCGAAGACACCGGCACCGACCGCGAGCTGTAGCGAGCCGCGGTGGCGAGAAGGCCGCGATCGGGTCAACCCAGCCAAGCCGATCAGCATCGGAACCGAGGCGAACCGCGCGATCACGAGCGGCCACACGCCCGAGTTCGAATCGGTCTGGTCGAGCGCGACGAACAGCAGACCGAAACAGGCGCCGACGCCGACCGCCAGCACGACGATTCGCGATGGCGTGTTGTGTTGGCGAGTGCCGATCGCCCCACTCACCAGGGCAACCGCCGTGACCGCGATCACGATGCCCAACAGCGCGAGCCCACTCGGGCGCTCTCCCAACAGCAGCCCGGCGACCACCGGAACGGCGGCGCCGACGACTGCGCTGGTCGGCGCCACGACCGAGATCTCGCCGTGGGCGAAGCCGTGATACAGCCCTGCGATTCCGAGTGCACCCACGACGCCCGCAAACGCGCTCCACGCCCAGGTGCTGGCTGACGGTAACGGGGTACCCATGACGACGACTGCCGCCAACACCAACACGAGACTCACCATCTGCCCGAAGGCAGCAACGACCACACTGGCCTGGTGTCGGCTGGCTCGCCCGCCGAAGTAGTCGCCCACGCCGTATACGAGCGCGGAGCCGAGTGCGAGCAGGACAGGCATGGGCTTCACAGTCAACCAGCACTTGCTGGTTTGGCTCCCGCTACCAGTCCGTTGGTTTGTAGTCCTTGAGGAACTGGCCCCACACGTGCCGACCAGTGTTCACACCGTCGATGATGGGGTCCACAATGCGCGCCGCACCGTCGACGATGTCCAAGGGCGGGTGAAAGTGGTGCTGCGCTGTCTTGCGTTCGGCAATGTGCACAGGGTCTTCGTCGCTGACCCAGCCGGTGTCGACGCTGTTCATGTGAATTCCATCGGCGTGATAGTCCGCGGCAGAGGTACGGGTCATCATGTTGAGCGCGGCCTTCGCCATGTTGGTGTGCGGGTGGCGGGTCGTCTTGAAACGCCGGTAGAACTGGCCCTCCACCGCAGAGACATTGACGATGTGCTTGTCGCGGTCTGGTGTGCGCAGCATCAACGGCTTCAGCCGTGCGTTCAGCACGAACGGTGCCACGGCGTTCACGAGCTGCGTTTCGAGAAGCTCCACCGACGAGACCTCGGCCAGCGTGAGCCGCCACGAGTTACGGTCCCGTAGGTCCACCTGCTGCATGTCCTGGTCCAGCCGACCCTGGGGAAAGAGGTCGCCACGGCCGCCCGTGTCTTCCGGGAGCAGCTCGGCCTGCGACAACTGCGCCGAGTGCGTGACGCCCACGGGCAGGACGGGCAGCGCGGTACCCCCGTCGGAGCGGCCCGACGACAACATGTCGTATCCACGCAGGCCCTCGTAAGCGCCCAACAAGCCCGCCGCGGTAGGTGACAACGTGGACAGTGCCCCCGATTCGGTGTCCATCATGTGACGGTAGAAGTCGGGTGGTCGACGCACGGTCTGGCAGGCGTTGTTGACGATGAAGTCGAGTCGGTCGCGCGTGTCGAGCAGGTGCTGGCAGAACGCCTCGACACTTGGAGTGTGGCGTAGATCGAGCCCGAAGATCTGCAACCGATGACCCCAGTCGGAGAAGTCCGCTTCAGCTGCGTACCGCTGGGCCGAGTCACGCGGAAACCGGGTGGTCACGATCAGTTGGGCACCGGCGCGGAGCAGCTTGATACCGGCTTGGTAGCCGATCTTGACGCGCCCTCCTGTGAGCAGCGCGACCCGTCCGGAGAGGTCGGCTGTCTCGCTGCGCTTGGCATGGTTGAACACGGCGCACTCCGGGCACAACTGGTCGTAGAACGGATGGATCCGCGAGTACTTCTGCTTGCAGATGTAACAGTGCTGCGGCTGCGCCGACTCACGCTCGTCGGTCGCTTCATCATCGATCGAGTCGGGCTCGGACAACGCCGGCGCGAAGAAGTTGGGGGTGGTGAACACCGGCTTGGCCCGCAAGGACCGAATGCCTGTCTCGTTGAGCGCCCCTTGGTCACGCTGTGCCTTCTGCTGCTTCAGCTCGCGGCGCTCGGTCTTGATCTGCCGGCGGCGGGCCTCGACATCAGGCTCGTAGACATCGCCCGCCGCGCTCAGCAGACGGGTCCGCTGCTCCAATGGCAGCGCCTGCAACAGCGAACGGTCGGCGATCACCGCTTCCAGCAGTTCAGCTGCGGCCTTCACTCGGGCGGCGAATTCGGCGGACACGGGTGATGACTGTAACGGCGGACGACCGGGAGGGCCGAGGAACTACTTCAGCGAACTCGGGTCGGCCGCTGCATCGAAGGCCGATCGGTCATCCAGCCGATCCGGCGCCGAGATCGATGAGGAGCTTGAGTGCCGCGTCGGCCACGACCGGATCGATTTCCGCCTTCTCGACCCATTCCCCCAGTTCCCTCACGAGCTTCTCCGCGTCCTTCGGTCGACGCTCGGGTTCCATGTCCAACAGCTTCTGCAATGAATCGGCCAGCCGCGTCGATTGCTGACCGGCCACATCTTGACCGGTGCGCAGCTGGTCGATGAACTGCTGGGTGTTGTCGGTGGCCAAAAATCCCGGAATCAGTTCGACTGGTGGTGGCTGGGTCGTGGGAGCCGTTTGCGGCACTGTGCTCGTCGCGACCGGTATGGACGACGTAGCGACCGGCTCAGAGATCGACAGCTTGGTGGATGACTCCTGGACGGCGAACCAGATCACGGCGATCAGGACAACGAGCGCTGCCGCAAGCAGCACCCTGCGTCGACGCCCGGGCCGCATCGGAGGTGTCACCTGTTGAAGCTCGGTAGGGGTAGTCGATGCAGCCGAGGCGAGCCACACTGCCGTCCGCTGGTCAGGCGAGATCACCTGCGTCGGTGTGTTCTCCGCCGAAGTGTGTGGCGAAAGCTGCGTGGGTTCGCTCACCGCCATAGAGGTTGCCGGCACCCCGCTGCGCAGCGCCGAGGCCATGTCCGCAGCGGTCGCGAAACGATCCTCCGGGTGAACAGCGAGCGCATGCGACACCACGGTCGCCAGCCACTGGGACACTCCTGGACGAGAATTCCTCACATCGGCGACAACGCCTCGACCTCTCGACGCAGGGGGCCGAGCCCCGGTCAACATCTCGTAGAGCACGACGCCGGTGGAGTACACATCGGATTGCGGCGTGGCCGAGTGCCCGGCCGCTTGTTCGGGGGCCAGGTATTGCGGCGTCCCGATCACGGAGCCCGCCGTCGTCAGCGATGCCGCAAGATCATCGAAACGCTTGGCGATCCCGAAGTCGGCCAGCTTCACGTCACCACACAGGTCGATCAGTATGTTGGAGGGTTTGACATCTCGGTGAACCAACCCGGCTGTGTGCGCAGCATCCAACGCGTCGAGCAGCTGCGCGCCGACCCGCACCACGTCGAGCTCCGACATCGACGCGCTCGTCGCAATCAGATGAGCCAGCGACGTACCCTCGACCAACTCCATCACGATGAACAGATCACCATCGACATCGCCGGTGTCGTACACCGAGACCGCATGGGGATGCTCGAACCGAGCCAAGGCTTGGGCCTCGCGCAGGAATCGGTCGCGGCCGGCGGGGTCGTTGGACGCGGCGGCGTCACTGTCGAGCAGCTTGATCGCTACTCGCCGATCGAGCAAAAGGTCTCGGGCCTCATGGACACGAGCGGAACCGCCGGCGCCGAGGAGCGAAGCGAGTTCGTAGCGGTTCGACACGACACGGGGCACTCCCCGCTGTACCCAGTAACTGGAGAGTTGAACCGCGGAGGCGTTTCGACTTCGGCTGCGAACAGACCGCTGTGGTGTCGACGACACCGGTGGGCGTGCAGGGAATCGAACCCAGGACCTCCACGATGTCAACGTGGCGCTCTAACCAACTGAGCTACACGCCCGTGTAGCGAGCGTTGAATCTAGCAGTCAGTGCAGCCGCAACGACACTTCGTTGGCGAGAAGACGGCCTGTCCGGGTCAGTCGCACACGTTCTCCGTCGGTTTCGACCAATCCTTCGAGCCCGTCCACGTCCAGCGCGCTCGCCGGCACCCCGTCGCGCATACGAATGGCCAACTGCAGTCCCTCCACGCGGCGGGTCGCGTCGTCGAGTGTCTCCCCTGCTGCCTCGGTGGTCTCGTTACCTTCGACGGCGGCGATGTAGCGCTCGGGCGTGCGAACGTTCCACCAGCGGTGGCCATCACGGTGGCTGTGCGCCGCGCTGCCGAACCCGAGGTAGTTGCCTTGGCGCCAGTACAGGATGTTGTGCCGGCACTCGTGGCCGGGACGGGCCCAGTTGCTGACCTCGTAGTTGGCCAGGCCGGCGGCGGTCAGTAGCTCGTCGGCCAGTTCGTACTTGTCGGCGAGATCGTCGTCGTCGGGGTGCCGCTCGGGTTCGAGTGCCAGTGGCGTTCCAGCCTCCACTGTCAGCGCATAGGCGGAGATGTGTAGCGGCGCGAGGGCAATGGCTCCCTCCAACGTCGTGCGCCATTGGTCGAATGTCTCGCCGGCGGCGCCGTAGATCAGGTCGAGGTTGAACGTGGGAATTCCTGCCTCGCGGACTGCGGCGACGGCGAGGCGGACGTTGTCGGGGTCGTGAGTTCGGCCAAGAGCGGTGAGCACCGCCGGCACCATCGACTGCACACCGATGCTGACGCGATTGAGGCCCGCAGCGCGAAAGGTGCGGTACATCTCCACGGTCACGTCGTCCGGGTTGCACTCGACGGTGACCTCGGCGTCGGGGACCGTCGGGATTGCCCGCAGGACGTCACCGAGTGCCGCAGCATCAACCAGTGTGGGTGTCCCGCCGCCCACGAACACGCTGGTGACCTCTGCCAGCTCGGATCGCAGTATGTCGGTCTTCAGCGCCGACAGATACTGGTCCTGCAGATGACCACGATCGGTCCATGTGGCAAAGGCGCAATAGTCGCACCGCTCGGCGCAGAACGGAATGTGGAGATAGACCCCGAAGGGCTGAACGACGGGTGGCTGGCTCACGACGAGCGGCAGCGTACAGCGAGGAGGTCAGGGCCGGAACAGGAGGTCGAGCGCATCGAGACGCTGACCGACCTGATCGACCGGAACATCGAGCATTGCTGCGATGGCACGTGTGTCGTCACCACGAACGGTGATGACCTTGCCGTTGAAGTCTTGGCGCTGCACCTGGATCATCTTCAGAAAGCGGGCCAGCATTTCGAATGGCTGACCGCTGAGTTGCGTCAGCTTCAACAGATCGACCGCCAGCTTCTTGCTGTTGGGCAGCTCTGCTTCGTTGGACGGGGTGACGTCCTCTCGCGGCAACAGCTGGTCGACGGGCACGTTGTAGAACTTGGCCAAGCGCTCGAGTCGGGGCACCGAAATGGCCCGTTCTCCCCGCTCGTACGCGCCCAGAACGGACGCCTTGAACTCCTCGTTCGACGAGGCTTCGACTTCCTGGAGCGAGAACCGCTTCTGGCGCCGGATGACGCGTAACCGCTCACCGACCTTGCGGCTGTAAGGGGAGGCGATGACATCGTCATCGTCGAACTCGCGCATTTCAGTCCTCGTTCTTTCCTGCGGCTGGTCCGCCCAGCACACGATGAGCGCCATCATGTCACACCGGTGCCAAAAAACCAACGGATAGTGAGCGCGAATCACTCAGCGACGGAATTGGAAATATTATGTCAAGAAACTGACCGCAGCAACCAACGCAGCGGTCTCGATGCGCAGCACGTTCGGGCCGAGAGCGACCAACGTCGCTGCCCCTGCCAGTTCCCGCTCGGAGAATCCACCCTCCGGACCGATCACCACTGTCGCAGGCCGCCCGAGCAGCGCACTGACGGCCACGCCTGCAGGCTCCGCGGCTGCGACTCCGTCGTGGGCCAACACTTCGAGGCACGGGAGCGGACCGGTGATGACCGGCAACCAGACCCGTCGACTCTGCATTGCCGCTTCCCTTGCGACCCTACGCGCCCGTACCGTTTGTCGCTCTGCGCGGTCACCCTCCCAGCGCACCGCGCTGCGGTCGCAGTGCAGCAACACGATTTCCGAGACGCCGATCTCGGTCAGCTTCTGGACCATCCACTCGGCCCGGTCGCCCTTTGGAATCGCGCTCGCGATCGTGAGCTGCGGCACCGCTGGCTCCACCGTCGATTCTCCGACTGGGCGCAACGAGTGCCCGGCCACCTCCGTGGGCCGCCAACCGCCGCAGCCGTCACTGGCGGTCACACACTCACCATCCCTGAGCCTCAGCACACGAAACAGATGGTGGGCATCGTCGGGTTGCAGCGTCAGGTCGCCCAGGGACTCCACGAAGACGTGCGCCGCGCTGGAACGCAGCGCCGGGTTCACTGGAACGCCGACTTGATGCGGGCGAAAAGCCCGTTCTCCGAGTGCAGCTCCTCGCCGCGTAGCTCGGCCAACTTCTTGAGAAGCTCGACCTCGGCATCGCTGAGCTTGGTGGGCACCTGGACCTGTACTCGCACCCGAAGATCGCCGCGACCGCGACCCTGCAGCCGCGGTACGCCGCGCTGACGCAGGACGAACTCTCGGCCTGGTTGGGTGCCTGCAGGAACCAAGATCTCCTCGTCACCGTCGAGTGTCGGCAGTAGGTACCTGGCCCCCAGAGCAGCCTGAGCGATCGACACCGGCAGGTCGGTGATGAGATCGTCGTTCTCCCGGCGATAGCGCTCGTGGGCAGCCACGCGAATGTGGACGTAGAGGTCGCCGGCGGCGCCACCGCGCGCGCCGACGGCGCCGCGGCCCGTGAGCCGCAACGTGGAACCGGTGTCGACACCTGCCGGAACGTCCACCTGGTATGTCTTCTCGCTGACCATCCGACCTTCGCCGGCGCATTTCGGACAGCGAGTGACGATGACCTGGCCGAGCCCACTGCACTTCTGACACACCGACGAGGTGACCATCTGCCCCAACAGGCTCTGACGCACCCGCTGAACCTGGCCGCGCCCGTTGCACTCGCTACACGTCACTGGCTTGGTGCCCTCGCCGGCACCGCTACCGCTGCAGTCCTCGCAGCGCAGCGCCGTGCGCAGCGTGACTGGCACCGTGGCACCGAAAACAGCCTGCTCGAATGCGACGTCGGCAACGACCTCCAGGTCTTGACCGCGTGGAGGGCCCGATGGCCCGCGGCCGCCACCACCGAATGGCCCGCCACCGCCGCCACCGCCGAAGAAGGCGTCGAACAGGTCGCCAAGGCCACCGCCGGCGCCGCCACCGAACATGTCGCCCATGTTGGGGCCGTTCGCGCCGCCGACGCCCTGCTCGCCGAAGCGGTCGTAGCGGGCCCGAGCGTCAGCGTCGCTGAGCACCTCGTACGCCCGTGCAACCTTCTTGAACTGCTCCTCTGCGGCCGCATCGCCAGGATTGGCGTCGGGATGCAGTTCGCGGGCTCGTTTGCGGTACGCCTTCTTCAGTTCGTCGCTGTTGGCCGTGCGGGGCACGCCGAGCAGTGCGTAGTAATCGTCAGCCATTCGAGCTCCCACCGTCGCTGAGGTGCCGACCCAATCGATCGCTCACCGCTTCGACGGTAGCGAGGGCCTGCGGATAATCCATTCGTGTCGGCCCGAGCACACCGATGGTGCCGACCTGCTCGCCATCGACGACCACTGGGCGAACGACGACCGAGCATGCCACGAGCGGCTCGACCCCGTGCTCGGCGCCGATGGCGACCGACAGGCCACGATTCAAGACATCGCGCACCAAGGTGACCATCACGTACTGCTGCTCCAACGTGCGCAGCACCGAACGCACCGTGTCGACGGCATCGAACGCGTGGGCCATGGACGACGCCCCCTGCACGAAAACCTGCTCATCCGCAACGAAGCCGTCAAGTGCGCCGGCGGCGGCCATGCACACAGCATCGAGTTCGCGGTCACCGGTGAGCGGAACGTGCACGCCACTGTCCAGCGACCGCCCCACCATGTGTGCCTGCAAGTGCGCAGTTGCTGCGGACAGCCGTACTTCGGACACGTCGGTGGTCAGCTCGACGACCTGGTTCTCGACGACTCCATTGGACAGCACGGCAACGACCGTTGCATGGCGGCCCACCAGTCCCACCACCTGTACCGAGCGCACTACCGCGATCTCCGCTCGCGGACCAACGACGACAGCCGCATGGTGAGACACCTGGGCGAGCAGGTTGGTGGTCTGGTGCAAGAGCTCCTCGAGTCGACCGTGCGCCGAGTCGAAGAAGGCACCGACGCGCTGTGACGACTGGGTGTCCAGCCTGCCCGGCTGGGCCATGTGGTCGACGAAGAAGCGGTAACCCTTGTCGGTGGGAATCCGCCCGGCCGACGTGTGCGGCTGCGCGAGGTAACCCTCTTGCTCGAGCACGGCCATCTCGTTCCGCACGGTTGCCGAGCTCACCCGCACACCAGGGGCGTTGGCGATGTGAGTGGAGCCGACCGGTTGCGCGGTCGCGATGTACTCCTGGACCACGGCTCTGAGGATTGCTGTTTTGCGTTCGTCGAGCATGGCTCACCTGCCGTTCAACAACTCGGCGCATCGGATGCGATTGGCACTCCAGGCTACCGACTGCCAGCGGTCACCTGGCGGTAACGCTGCAGCGCTTCCTCGCGCTCGACCGAGTGGTCGACCATGGGCGGCGGGTAGCCGTCGGATTGCAGGAGACCTAGTTCGTGCACCTCACCCCCGCTGATACCGGCCAACTCCGGAAGCCAGCGACGGACATAGTCGCCGTCCGGGTCGAAGCGCAGCGCCTGCGTTGTTGGGTTGAAGATCCGAAAGTACGGCGAGGCGTCGGTACCGGTACCCGCAGTCCACTGCCAGCCATGACTGTTCGACGCCAGGTCACCGTCGATGAGGTGCTGCATGAAATGACGTGCACCCCACTGCCAGGGCAGGTGCAGATCCTTGACCAGAAAGCTGGCTACCAGCATGCGAACTCGGTTGTGCATCCAGCCCGAGGCGTGCAATTGGCGCATGCCTGCATCGACGATCGGGTATCCGGTCTGTCCTGTCGTCCATCGCTCGAAGCGCTCCAGAGCAGCAGCGCCGGTATCGACTGCCATTGTGCTCATACGCGGGTTCAGGTTCTCACGGGCGGTCATGGGGTTGCGGAAGAGCACGTCGGCATAGAAGTCGCGCCAGGCCATCTCGCTGGCGAACGTGTCGGCGCCGGCACTTGGCTCGAGGTCGGCCAGCAATTGCCGCGGGTGCACCAGACCCCAGCGCAGCGCCGCCGAGAGTCGGCTAGTGCCCTCCACGCCCGGCAGATTGCGCAGGTCGCGGTACTGAGCCACGATTGGCAGAAACCGCTGCCACTGGTGATGCGCTCCGACTTCACTCGCCGCTTCCCACTGCGTTCGTGCACTTTCGCTCGCTGGGCGAACAGAACTGCACGCACGCGGGTCGACGTCGGTGTGTGGACGCAAAGGTGGGCCGTCGCAAGGGATGGTCGGCGCACCGTGCCACTTCACGTCAGGCTCGTCAAGAGGGGCGTCCCACCCAACCACTCGCCACGCCTTCGAGAAGGGGGTGAACACTGCATACGGAGTGCCATTGCCCTTGTTGACGTCACCGGGGGCGACCGCGTACGGGCTGCCGACACCGTGCAATCGAGCACCGAGCGAGGCCAGCGCTGCAGCTACTGCCGCGTCTCGCGCTCGGCCGTAGGGCGCGTAGTCACGCGAGACGTACACTGCATGGGCTCCGACTTCGGAGGCCAGCGCCGGAACCACTGCTGCGGGATCACCGTGGCGGTAGACCAACGCCCCACCCATCGAATCGTCCAAGGCCTGCAACGCGTCGGCCATGAAGGCGCGCCGCGGTGCCCCTGACTTCGCAAAAGCCGGGTCGACCACGAACAGTGGAACCACATGAGCGCCGTCGGCTGCCGCCGAGTGCAGCGCCGGCAGGTCGGCCAGACGGAGATCACGACGGAACCACATGATGGTCGTGCGGAACTGACGAGCGGGCATCGTGCCCAGTGTCGCCTACCCTCTCCGTCCGTGTCACATTCTGCGTCGCTGCCCGCGCTCGTCCTGCTCGTCCGCCACGGCGCCACCGAGTGGTCGGTGTCGGGACAGCACACCGGTCGCACCGACCTGAGCCTCACCGAGCAGGGCGTGACGCAGGCGTTGGCCGTCGGCCCGCTGATCGAGGAGCTGCTGGACGGCCGCGAGCCGCTCGTCTACACCAGCCCGCTCGAGCGCGCAGCTCGTACCGCCGAGCTTGCCCTCCCCAACCGACCCGCGGAATCGTTGGACGGCTTGATGGAGTTCGACTACGGCGAGTACGAAGGGCTGACCAGTTCACAGATCATGGAACGGGACCCAGAGTGGGACCTCTTCGAAACGGGCTGTCCGGGCGGCGAGAGCATTCTGGAGGTCTCGGCTCGGTGCGATGCCTTCGTCGCCAAGGTCGAGCGAGTGGGCGCCGGTCGTGCGGTCGTGGCCTTCACCCATGGCCATCTCAGTCGAATCCTGACTGCCCGCATGCTGAACCTGCCTGCGTCTGGCGGAGCGTCACTCTGGAACGACACCGCCAGCGTCGGAGTGATCAACGAGCATCGGGGCAGGCTGGTGCTGGTCGGCTGGAACCTCTGCCCGTACTGAACGCCATCGCAGAGTGAAGCCGATCGTCACGGAGACGAGAGCGATCACGCTGCCGTAGGCAAGGCTCCATTCAGCACCGACGTGGTCCGCGATCCAACCGGTGATCGGCGCGCCGATCGGGGCGGTGCCGAGGAAGGCGACGGCGGACAGGGCGAGCAACCGACCACGCATGTCAGGAGGCGACTCCTGCTGCACGATGGCGTTCAGCGCGGCGATGAAGGCAGCACCACCGAACCCGACCGGCAACGCAAGCAGCAGCGCCGCCCAGGCATTTGGCGCCCACGAGAAGACGAGGCCGCTGACGCCGAGGAGCAGACCGTTGCCGAAGAACCAGTAGGTCGTGACTCGGGCGCGTGCACCAGTGAACAACGAGCCGATCATGCTGCCCAGCCCGGTGGCCGCCAGGAGGATGCCGAAGAACGGCTTGCTGCCATACCGCACGTCGGCGATCTTGAGCAGCGAGACGCTGTAGTTGAACGCGAAGGTGCCGACGACCGTGAACGTGACGAAGACCACCAGCAGCCGCCGGTCATGGATGATGAAGCGGAATGCATCGCGCACCGGCGTGCCGCCACGCTTCGCCACCGGAGCAGGGTGCAGCTTCGTTCGGTCGATGGCGACCAGTGGCCAGAGCATGGCGACGAACGAGACACCGTTCACGATGAACAACCACCCGGCTCCCAGTGGGCCCTTGAGGGCGGCGGCGAGAGCCGGGCCGAGAATTCGCGAGCCCGTCATCACAGCGGTGTTGAGCGAGATCGCATTGGTGATCTCCTGCGGCTCGACCAACTCGATCACGAACCCGCGCCGGGCAGGGTTGTCGAAGGCGCCGATGACCCCGAGCAGCAGCGACAACCCGTAGACCACCGGCAGGTTGACGAGGTCGAGCAGGTACAACGTGCCCAGCGTCAGCGCCTGTACAGCCAGCAGGCTCTGGGTCAGCAGGGCCATCGTGCGGTTGTCACGCCGGTCGGCCACTGCGCCTGCCCACACACCGAGCAACAGCATCGGCAGGAACTGGCAGAACAGCGTGATACCGACGTCGGCAGCACTGCCGGTCAGCTCGTACACCAGCAGCGACATCGCGGTCATCTGCATCCAGGTCCCGACATTGCTGACCATCAGACCGATGAAGAACAGACGCGCATTGCGATGTCGCAGCGAGCTGAACATCGGTGCACGGGCCATCGCCAGTCTTTCTACCGCGCCGGGTCACCTCTCGGCGGACCAAGATGGTGTCGTGTACCTCGCCGCCGACAGTCCCGAATTGCTGCTCGGTGCGTTGACCGAGGCAGGGGTGTCCCGGGGAAGCCGGGTTGGATTATCGGTCTGTCCCAACGGTGACGTCGGTCTGGCCATTCGAGACACACAACTCTCGATCCACGGAGTGCTGGCTGCCGGTGCGGTTGCTCAGCTCGACGAGGCACTGCGGCCGCGCTGGGTGTGCTGGTCGAATGCGACAGCCACCGCCCTTCTGGCTCGCGGAGTCACGCTGGCAACCTGCTGGGACATCGTTGCAGCGCAACGGTTGCTGCGTGGCGGTTGGCGGGCCGATGCCGGCCGCGTGTGGGCGCAGCTCCATGGGCTGGACCACCACACGATGCCGGCGATGGGCCAGCTCGACCTTCTGGGCGGCGAGGGCGACGACGGAGGCGACAGCGACCGCCCGGTGCGTCCGGACGGCTATCTTCGACCCGAGTGGCTGGCAGGTGGATGGGCTGACACTCCCCACAGAACCGCCCTCTGGGCCGGCATAGCGTGGCATGCCGCAGAAGCCCAACAGCGACTGATCGACGAGTTGATGGCCCTGGGTCAGGTGCAGGGCAACGCGTCTGCGACGGCACGCGCGGAGTCCGCCGCGGAGTTGCTGTGTGCGGAGCTGGCGGCTGACGGCCTTCCGATCAACCTGCCCGCGGCGGAGGCGTTGATCGCGTCCATGGTTGGCCCTCGCGCCGCCAACGAGAAGGAGGCCGCAATCGGTCGGGCGCACCGCGACGACGAAGTACTGCGCCACCTTCCGCCTGGCAGCGGCATCGATCTACGCAGCCCGGCAGACGTGAAGAGCATGTTGCGTCGATTGGGCGTCGACGTTCCCGATACCCGAGCGTGGCGGCTGGAACAGGTGCGCGGTGTGCACCCTGCGATCGAAGCCTTGCTGCACTGGCGCAAGGCTGAGCGCGTCGCCACGACCTTCGGCTACGGCTGGTTGGACACCAACGTCGGCGCCGATGGTCGCCTACGTGGAGAGTGGTCCGGCAGTGACGGAGCTGCTGGCCGGATGACCGCCGGCGCCGGCCTTCACAACCTGCCCGCCGAGCTACGTCCAGTGGTGATTGCCGATGACGGTCATGTGTTCGTTCGTGCCGACCTCGGTCAGATCGAGCCGCGGGTGCTGGCGGCCATCAGTGGCGACCAGGCCCTGTGCCGTGCGACGCTGGAGGACGACCTGTACGCGCCGGTGGCACAGCGTCTGGGCGTCGAACGGCCGGTGGCGAAGATCGCTGTCCTGGCGGCGATGTACGGGCAGACGAGCGGCACCGCAGGACAGGCGCTGCGCGGTATGGAGACCGGCTACCCGGTGGCGATGAAGTACCTGAGCGATGCGGCCGAGGCAGGTTTCGACGGTCGGGAACTACGAACGTATGGGGGTCGACTGATCCGAATGTTCGAGATCGCCGATGGCGCAGACCATCGCGCCGCCGCTGCCGGTCGCGGGCGTTACGCGCGTAACGCCATGGTGCAGGGCGCTGCCGCCGAATTGTTCAAGGTGTGGGCCGTGACCGTACGTGCCCGTGCAACCGGGCTGGGAGCGCGTATCGTCTTGTGCCTGCACGACGAGCTGTTGGTTCACGTGCCCGAAGCACAGGCCGAAGCGACGGTGCAGTTGTTGCACGACTGCCTTGCCGAAGCCGCCTATCGGTGGCAGCCCGCCGGCGCCGGTGTTCGGTTCGTGGCCGACATCTGCACCGTTCGCAGCTGGGCCGACGCGAAGGGCTAGCGCGTCATCGGTGAGCGACTGCGGGAGCCGACGTGAACTGCATGGCCCCGTCCTCCAACTGCCCTGTTCGAAACATCTTCTTGTCGCGGGTGTAGCTCTGCGGGTTGATCCAGGGCTCACGGTCGCCCTGGCGCGGGAACATGTGCATCACGCGCTGCATGTAGCCGGCGGTGAAGCTGTCGATCCACGGACGCTCGGGCATGTTGGCGTCCGCATTGCGCAGGCGTGGTGTGCACTCGACGGTGCCGGTGGTCTCCATGTGGTTCAGCAGCCTGCAGACGTACTCGCAGGTCAGGTCGGCACGCAGCGTCCACGAGGCGTTCACGTATCCGAACGAGGAGGCGAGGTTGGGAACACCGGAGTAGGCAAAGCCCTTGTACGTCCAGGTCTTGGAGAAGTCGACGGGCTCGCCGTCGACCACGAACTCCATCTCCCCGAGGGTCACCAGGTTGAGGCCGGTGGCGGTGACGATGATGTCGGCTGCCAGCTCGGTGCCTGATTGCAGGCGAATGCCGGTCTCGGTGAAGGTGTCGATCTGGTCCGTGACCACCGACGCCTTGCCAGACTTGATGGCGGTGAACAGGTCGCCGTTGGGCACCAGGCACAGGCGCTGATCCCACGGGTTGTAGGTGGGCGTGAAGTGCTGCGCGACGTCGTAGTCGGGGCCGAGCGCCTTGCTGACGCGGCCGATCAGCTGGGTCTTCACCTTCTCCGGCTGGGTACGGGTGCGCTTGTAGATCATCTGCTGGAAGGCAACGTTCTTCTTACGGGTGAGCCTGTAGGCCAGCTTGTTGGGCAGCACCTTGCGCATCGCGTTCGCAACAGGGTCGCGATCCGGCGCGGCCACCACATAGGTCGGCGAGCGCTGCAGCATCGTGACGTGGGCTGCCGTATCGGCCATCGCCGGGATGAGCGTCATTGCGGTGGCACCCGAACCAATGACCACGATCCGCTTGCCTGCGTAGTCGAGGTCTTCGGGCCAAGCCTGCGGGTGCACGATCCGACCCGTGAAGCTGTCCATGCCGGCGAACTGGGGCGTATAGCCATTCTTGTAGCTGTAGTAGCCCGAGCACATGAACAGGTAGCCGCAGGTGAACGTGACGGCTTCGCCGGTCTCCTTGCGCTGGCCGTTCACCGTCCACAGCGCGTGCTCGGTGGACCATTCCGCACTCGAGATCTGGTGCCCGAAGCGAATGTGGCGGTCGATGCCGAACTCGCGCACGGTGTCGCGCAGGTACTGCAGAATCGACGGGCCGTCGGCGATCGACTTCTCCGACGTCCACGGCTTGAAGCTGTAACCCAGCGTGTGCATGTCGCTGTCGCTGCGCACACCGGGGTAACGGAACAGGTCCCACGTGCCACCGATGTCATCGCGACCCTCGAGGATCACGTACGAACGGTGGGGGCTCATGGTCTGCAGGTGGTAACCCGCGCCGATGCCCGAGATGCCGGCGCCAACGACCACCACATCGAAATGCTCAACAGTCATGGACCGAAGGTAGCCGCCACGGGCCGCCTACCCGACGTTGGGAAGAAGCCGCACAGGCCCGGCCGCCAACTTCGGCGTTGAGATGCGCCACCACGACACTTCAGCGCCGAAGCTAGTCGTCGAGTTTGAGGGCGGAGATGAAGACGTCGCCGGGAACTTCCACGCGGCCGATCGACTTCATCTTCTTCTTGCCCTCTTTCTGCTTCTCCAGCAGCTTGCGCTTACGCGTGATGTCGCCGCCGTAGCACTTGGCCAGCACGTCTTTGCGCTTCGCCTTCACCGTCTCACGAGCGATGATCTTGCCGCCGATGGCTGCCTGGATGGGCACGTCGAACATCTGCCGCGGGATCAGTTCCTTCAGCTTCTCGCACATCCGGTTGCCGTAGGCGAAAGCCTTGTCGCGGTGGACGATGGTGCTGAATGCATCGGCAGCGATGCCGTTCAGCAACAGGTCGACCTTCACCAGGTTGCTGCGGTGGTAACCGCTGAGCTCGTAGTCGAGGCTGGCATAGCCCTGAGTGCGCGACTTCATCTGGTCGAAGAAGTCGACCACCACTTCTGCGAGCGGGATCAGGTAGTGCAGTTCGACACGCTCGGGCGAGAGGTATTCCAACTTGGTCATGTCACCGCGACGTGTTTGGCACAGGTCCATCAGCGTGCCGGTGTACTCCTTGGGCGTGATCACGCTGACCCGGAAGTAGGGCTCCTCGATGAAGTCGATGCTCTGTGGCATCGGCAGGTCAGCAGGGTTGTCGATCAGTTCGACCACGCCGTTGGTGCGGTGCACCCGGTATTCCACGCTGGGGGCAGTGGCGATCAGCGACAGGTTGAACTCGCGCTCCAGGCGCTCCTTGACGATCTCCATGTGCAGCAGGCCGAGGAAACCGCACCTGAACCCGAAGCCGAGCGCGCCCGAGGATTCGGGCGAGTACGTGATGGACGCATCGTTGAGCTTCAGCTTCTCCAGACTCTCGCGCATCAGTTCGAAGTCGTCGCCGTCGATCGGGAACAGGCCACAGAACACCATCGGCTTCGGGTCGCTGTAGCCCTCCAGCACCTCGGTGGCGCCGTGCACGAAGGTGGTGACCGTCT
>Ga0105048_10006989_pt1 | contig 18164 bp, 15 predicted proteins | sample MAT05_FD_78382 | JGI IMG/M metagenome (GOLD analysis project Ga0105048, IMG submission 78382) | Freshwater microbial communities from Lake Fryxell liftoff mats and glacier meltwater in Antarctica - MAT-05 | ecosystem: Environmental > Aquatic > Freshwater > Ice > Liftoff microbial mat | place... | reverse complement strand
CTGCTGCTCGGGGCGACGGAGTGCGGGTCGTGCCGCTTGCAGATGCAAGAGGGGACGGGGAAGCGGGCGTTCCACCCGGTGCAGTACCTGGCGCACGCCTACGGGCTGCTGCCGGAGCTGGGGAAGCGGCTGCGGTCGCCGCTGGGGGAGTTGGTGAGCGATTAGGGTTCCGCCGCTTGCGGCGGTGCACCGCGGTGCACCGCCGCAAGCGGCGAGCCGAGTCACTCCGCGACCGGCACGAACTTCACGCACACCGGCCGGCTCACCGCCGTCGTGCTGCCGGTCTCCTTGCCGGCGCCGGTCGCCGCGTCCAGTTCCCACACGCCGACCTTGCCGCCGTCCTGGCTCGCCACCAGCATCCACTTCCCGGTCGGATCGACGGCGAAGTTCCGCGGCGTCTTGATGTCGCCGGTGACGTGCCCGGCCGCGGTGAGCTTGCGGTCGTCGTTCACCTTGAACACCGCGACGCTGTTGTGCCCGCGGTTCGACACGTACACGTACTTCCCGGACGGGTGGAGGACGCACTCGGCCGTCGAGTTCCCTTTCACCGGGCTGGGCAGCGTGGACAGCGACTGTACCACCTCGCTCTTGTCCGTCTTGGCGAAGCCGAGACGCACCACGTTAACGGTCGAGTCGAGCTCCCCACACACGTAGGCGAATTTGCCGTCGCCTGCCACCGCGATGTGCCGCGGCCCGGCGCCCGGCGGGAGGGCGATGTCGAACGCCCCCGATTCGACCATGTCGGCCTTCGTGGCCGACTGCGCGAACACCTTCACCTTGTCGAGGCCGAGGTCGGCGACGAGGCCGATCGCGGCCTTCGTCCCCGGCACGAATTGGACGCAGTGCGCATGTGGCGCCTCCTGCCGGCCCTTGTTCGGGCCGGTCCCGGCGTGCTGGGTGAACGTGACCCGCTCACCGATCTTGCCGTCCGCCCCGAGCTTGAAGAACGCGCTGCTTCCGCCGCCGTAGTTGGCGACCCCGGCGAACGTTCCCGTCGGGTCGATCGCGACGTGGCACGGCCCCGACCCGCCGCTGAGCGCCTCGTTCAGCTTGGTCAGTTTGCCCGTCTTCTGGTCCACGCCGAAAGCGACGACCGGGCCGCCCTCCTTCCCGCCGCCCTCGCCGACCGCGTACAGGAACCGGCCGTTCGGGTGGACGGCCAGGAACGACGGGCTCCCCATCTCGAACGCCAGCTCGGCCTCCGACAGCTTGCCGGACTTGATGTCCATCTTCGCCCGGTAGATGCCCTTGCTGTCGCCGTCCTTCTTCCCGGTGTAGGTGCCGAAGTAGACCCAGTACGCGGTCGGGGCGGGTTCGTCGGCGGCGCGAACCACCGAGCCGGGGACGTAAGTCCCCGGAGCCAGGGCGGCGACGACGAACAGGCCGGCGGCGATGATCCGGCGGGAGAGCGGCATGGGGGTTCCTCTGCGGCGTGCGAAAAAACGGCCCCCGGTCGGGGCCGGTTTATGATAATGACCACGACCCGCACGGGATACCGAATTCACCCCGAAAGGACCGCCGATGCGCCTCGCCGCGTGCTCCCTGGTCGCCGCCGCCCTCGCGGCCGTTCCCGCCCCCGTGTCGTCGCAGGACAACCCGCGGCGCGATACGGTCAAGTCCGTCGGGGGGAAGTTAGACGCCCTCCGACTCGAGCCGGGCTGGATCGACCTGATGAAGCCGGACGTGTGGAAGAATGTCGATCCCGCGTGGGTCGTGACCGACCGGGTGAGCCTCGACCCCGAGAAGGCCACGAAGCTGAAGGCCGAGAAGGTCGCCGGCGGCACGATCTGGGTGAACGGGGCCACCGGCCGCCTCCCGGACCTGTACACGAAGGCCGACTTCGGCGACTGCGAGGTCCACGTCGAGTTCCTGATCGCCAAGAACTCCAACAGCGGCGTCAAGCTCCAGGGGGTGTACGAGATCCAGTTCCTCGACACCGCCGGCAAGAAGGAGCTGAGCGGCGACTCGATGGGTGGCATCTACCCGCGGGCCGAGCTGAAGCCGAACTACCACCACATCGACAAGGGGATCGCCCCGAAGGTGAACGCCGCCCGGCCGGCCGGGGAGTGGAACACCCTCGACGTGACGTGGCGCGCCCCGCGGGTCGGCCCCGACGGCAAGAAGACGGCGAACGCGATGGTGGTGCGGGCAGTGCTCAACGGGCAGGTGATCCACGAGAATCAGGAGCTGCTGACGCCGACGGGGAACAACTACACGAAGGCCGAGACGCCGACCGGGCCGCTGATGCTCCAGGCCGACCACGGGCCGGTGGCCTTCCGGGAGGTGCGCATCCGGCCGACGAAGTGACAGACTCCGCCGCTCGCGGCGATGCACGCGTTGCACCGCCGCAAGCGGCGAAGGCCCGAGCCACCGACCCCTTCCACGCGCTTGACCGTAGAACGGGGAGAGCTAGCCTGACGCTCCCCCACTTAAAGAGGCCGCCGTGAAGTTGACCGCCCCGCCGCCGCCGCCGCCGGAGCCGCCGCTACCCGGTGACCCGCCCGGCGCCGAGGCGCCGCCGGGGCCGGACGCGGTCGCCCCCCCCGCCGACCTGCCGCCGCTCCCCCCGCCCCCGCCGCGACCCGCCGCCAAGCCGGCGACGTGGCCGGAGTGGTACGCCGGCGCCGACAAGCTGCTTGTCGCGCTCGCCGTCGCGGTGGCGTTCCTGGCCGCGTCGTTCGCCGCGCGCAACTCCGACCTATGGGTCCACCTCGCCGCCGGGAAGATGCTCACCGCCGGCGAGTACCGCCCCGGCACCGACCCGTTCAGCTACACCGCCGCCGACCGGCCGTGGGTCAACCACGCCTGGCTGTTCGACCTCGGCTGCTACGTCCTCTACCGCGGCGACGGGTTCGCCCTCGTCCTCGCCAAGGCGCTCGCCGTCGCCGTCGCGTTCGGCCTCCTCGTCGGCATCCGCCGGCCGGGGCACGCGCTCTGGCCGTGGGCCGCCGTCGCCGCCGTCGCCGCCGTCGCCGCGGCCCCGCGGCTCGCGATGAATCCGCTCGTCGCGTCCGTCGTCTTCCTGTCGGTCACGATGTTTCTGCTGTTCCGCATGCCGCGGGCGCCGGGGTCGTGGCGGCTGCCGGTGGCGGTCGGCGTCACGTTCTGGTTCTGGGCCAACTGCGACGCCTGGTTCTTCGTCGGCCCGCTGGCGCTGCTGCTGCTGCTGGTCGGCGAACTCGTCCGCACCAAGGCGCTCAACGCCGACGGCCCGGCGACGCCGCCCGACGACCCGCTCGGCCCGCTCCCGGACGCGGCGACGCTGGCGAAGGCGCTCGGCGTCGGCGTGCTGGCGTGCATGTTGAACCCGCACCACGTCCGCGTGTGGGAACTGCCGTACGAGCTGGTCGGCGGCCCCGGCACCGAAGACCTGCGGCTGCGGCAGTTGCTCGCCGCCCCGATGACCTTCGACTACTGGGACAACCCCGGGTACGGCTACAACGGCAACGGCCTGGCCCTGGCGTTGCTCCTGTTCGGCGGGCTGTACGCGGTCGCCCTCTCCGGCGTGGTCGCCCGGCTGGCGGGGAAGCCGTGGGACGTGGAACCGCTGCCGCTGCCGCACGCCCTCCTGTGGGTCGGGTTCGCGGCGCTCGGGCTCAAGAGCATTTATGCCGTGCCGCTGCTGGCCGTGGTCAGCGTGCCGCTGCTGGCCAGCCGGCTGAACGCCTTCTCCGCCCGCGTCGTCCTCGGCGACGAGGACGACACCGGCACCCGCCTGGCGCTGGCGCTCTCCACCGTGGGCCGCGTCGCGTCCGTGTTCGCGCTGGCGGGGCTCGGCGTGTGCGCGTGGCCGGGATGGCTCCACCCCCAGTCGGCGAACCCGGCGATGAGCCGCCGGGCGGCGTGGGAAGTGACCCCCGACCCGGCCCTCGTCCACGCCGCCCAGCAGGTGGGGCGGTGGCGCGCCGACGGGCACCTCGGGCCGGACGACCGCGGGTTCATCGCGTCGATCGACCTGTCGAACTACCTGGCGTGGTACGCCCCCGGCGAGAAGGTGTTCGCTAACGCCCGGTACAACCACCACCGCGGCGAGTGGCCGACGTTCGTGAAGGCCCGGCAGGGGCTCAGCGTCATCCCCCCGCCGGAGGGCGTCGGGTTCAAGGACGCCGCCGCCGTGTTCGACGGCCTCGGCGTGAGCTACGTCGCCGTGTCCGTGTCCGCCGCCGACGGGTCACTGTCGCGGCTGCTGGGGAAGCTGGCGAGCCACCAGTTGTGGGGGAACCAGGACCGCTGCTCGGCGTGGTACCTCGACGGCCGCACCGCCCTGTGCGGGTGGCGGACCGGCCCCGCCGCGACCGGCCCGGCGTTCGACCGGCTGCGCGTCGACCCGGTGGCGCTGGCGTTCGGGCCGAACGCGGAGCAGCGGAAGGACGGGCCTATTACTGCCGTGCCGCCGCCGCGGACGTGGGAGACGGACTTCACCCGCCCGCTCCGCCCCGCCCCGCCGGCCGCCGACGAGGCGATGGCGTGGCTGGAGTACAAGGAGGTGATGATGACCTCCCGGTACGTGCCGGCGTTCCAGGCGGCCGCGCTCGTCACGCGCATTTCCCCCCTCGGCTTCGCCCCGCCGGTGGGCGCAAACCTGTACCAGACGGTGATGGAAGGGCAGTTCATGCAGGGGAACCCGCGCTCCCTCCAGCCGGCCGACGGGAGCCTGCGGGCGGCGCCGATCCTCGCGCTGAAGGCGGCCCGCAAGGCGATCGCCGACAACCCCGACCACCCCGACGGGTACAACGCGCTGGCCCAGGCGCTGAGCGACGGCGAGCTGCCGATCAACGACAGCGAGCGCGCCGTCGGCATGGTGTGCGCGTTGCGGCAGTGCCTGTCGCGGCTGCCGCCGCCGGAGGAGATCGGGCCGGCCGGGACCGCCACCGAGGGGTGGAAGGTGGCCCGCCAGCTGGCCATGCTGTACGCCGGCAACCCGCAGCGGAACAACGGCATCCCCGGCACCCCGGTGGACCTCCCCGGCCTCCGCCACCTGGCCGCGCAGTTCGTCGCCACCCAGGGCGGGGAGGCGGTGGCGGTGCCGTTCCAGTTCCCGATCGACCTGGCGCACGAGGCCATGATCCTGTCCGGGCGGTACGCCGACCGCGAGGTGACGGCCGGCGCCGAGAACAAGGAGGGGCGCGAGCGGCGCGAGCAAATCTTGAAGGGGCTGAAGGCGCAAACAGAACGGTTCGGCGCCGCCCGGCAGCAGGCGATCGACAACTTCCGCCGGGTGTCCGAGCTGAAGCCGGCGGTGAAGGACCGGGTGGACGCGGCGCTGCAGCTGAGGCTGACCGGCGAGGCGATCAAGCTGGTGAAGGAGGAACCGAACCCGCAGGTCGAGTTCGGCAAGGAACTCGGGCGGCGCTACCTCCAGGTGATCGGGCTGGAACTCGCCGTCGGCCGGGTCGAGGACGCGGCCGCGGACCTGGAGGGGGTGCGGCAGACGTTCGAGGCCGAAGCAACCGCGGCGGCACCGGCGCCGGGAGCGCAGGCGAACCGGGCGATCCTCCGGGCCGTGGAGGGGCAGCTGCTGGTGCTGACCGGGAACTACGAGGCCGCCGGCCGCGAGCTGGAGGAGACGGAAGGGAAGTTGGTGTCGGGCGCCGCCCCGATGCCGCCGCCGGACAAGTCCCTGCTGCCCGGTTGGCCGGCGGTGTCGGTGGTGCAGTCGCTCTACACCCCGGTCGAACTCTTGCAGTACTACCACCGCATCGACCTGTACTTCCAGATCCGGCAGGAGGTGATCGGCCGGTCGGACCGGGAGGCGGCGTTCTACTTCCGCCGCGGCTGGCTGGCGCTGCTGGAAGGCGACGTGGAGGGCGCCCGGCTGCGGTTCCGCGAGTCGCAGCGGCCGGCGATCCCGGCGTGGCAGGTGCCGCCGTTCGTACTGCCGGCGACACCACACTACCTGGCGATGATCGAGGCCGCGGCGAAGAAGTGAGGGCTCCGCCGCTCGCGGCGATGCAGCGTCTACGCTGCATCGCCGCGAGCGGCGGAACCCGCTACTTGATCCGCCCCGCGAACGTCGCCAGCCCCTTCGCGTACTCGCCGACCCACTCGCGCCGCGGCTCCACCCGGCCGCGGAACTTCACCATCGTCGCCACCGCGTCGGCCACGGTGAACAGCGCCGCCTCGCCGACCGCCGCCCGCAGGCTCGTCTCGTACCCCGCCAGCGCCGCCACCGCCGCCCCGAGCGCCGGCCCCTCGCTCGACACCAGCAGCTCAAGCGGCCGGTTCAGCACGCTCGCCAGGATTTCGACCATCAGCGGCGACTTGGCGATGCCGCCGCTCACCGTCACGCGGGTGATGTTCTGCCCCGCCGCCTCGTGCTCCTTCACTCCCAGCGCGATCAGGTACGCAATGGCCTCGAACGCCGCCCGCAGCTTCGTGCCGGCGTCGGTCGGTGGTTTCGGGAACCACTCGACCCGCGGCGCGTGGACGCCGACCGACGGCTCGCTGAGCACGAACGGCAGCACCGCGATACCGCCGCACCCCGCCGGCACCGCCGCCGCCGCGGCTTCCAGTTTCGACCAGTCGGGGTTCGCGCCCACCACCCGATCCAGGAACTGCGCGCCGTTCGAGTAGCAGCGCATCCACAGGTACGGCCCCCAGTTCAACTTCATGGCGTCGAGCGTTCCGCCGCTGGGGAGCGCCGCCGACGACGAGTTGACGACGGCCGAGTTGCCGAGGATGACGGCGACGTGCCCGGCGTCGGTGGCCCCGCCGCCGACGAGACCCGCGGCCTGGTCGTCGAGCGTCGGGAAGACGAACGGCCGCACGTCGAGCGGCAGCCTGGCGTCGAGCGCGACGTGCTCCGCGAGGTGGCCGACCGGCTCGTTCATGTCGATGATTTGGGGCAGGCTGTCCCACGCCTGGTCGCGGTACTCGGGGCTGGCGAGGGCGTTCAGCATCTCGCGCCGCCAGCGGTTCGTGCGGAGGTCCATGATGCCGGTGGACGCGGCGCTGGACACGCTGGTGACGCCGAACCGGCCGGTGAGGTACGCCGCAGCGAGCGGGCCGTGGCCGAGCGTCCAGCGGGTGCGCGTCCAGTCGGCGTCCGGGAGCGTGGCCTCGTCCTTGACGAAATGGCTGAGCGAGTAGCGGACCGCCCACGGGCCGCCGGTGAGGTCGCGCGGCACGTCCGGGCCGCCGAGCCGCTTCAGGCCGTCGGCGTGGTACTGCGCGAGCGTCTGGTCGTTCCAGCAGATGGCGCGGCGGACCGGGTTGCCGTCGGCGTCGACGCGGCCGGCGCTGTGGTGGGTGGCGGAGACGCCGCCGACGAGCCAGTCGCCGAGGCGGCCGAGTTCGCGCAGCCGGGCGGCGAGGGCGCGGGTGCTGGCGCGGGCCTGGCCTTCGAGCGTCATCAGGTTCAGTTCGGAGACGCCGCCGTCGGTCCACAGGTCGGTCGGGAAGCGGGCCTCGGCGACGACGTTGCCGGCGAGGTCGAAGGCGAGCACCTTCGCGGCCCCGGTGCTGAAGTCCCAGCCGGCGACGAGGGCGGACGACGGGACGCGGCGGAGCGGTTCGGGCATGGGAGGGCCGGGAGAAGAGGTTCGAGTTCCGGGGTTAGAGTATAAAGCCCGTGGCGAGCCGAGCCCCGTAAGGGGCCGGGTGACGGGGGTGCAGAATGGCGAACGGCCTGATGCTGTGCGACGACCTGATCTTCTTCAGCCGCGTGGCCGCGACCGCCCGCGCCGCCGGGATGTCCGTGAAGCAGGCCCGCACCGTCGAGGCGCTGCTGACGTTCGCGCGTCAGAACCCGCCCGGCGGCGTCCTTGTGGATTTACACGCCGAGGGGCTCGACGTGCCGGCGCTGCTCGCGGGGCTGCGCGCGGCTTGCCCGACGATGCCGACGACGGTGGCGTTCGGGTCGCACGTCGAGGCGGCAACGCTGAAGGCGGCGCGCGACGCGGGGTGTGATCGGGTGCTGCCGCGGAGTAAGTTTGTGCAGGAACTGGAGACGGATTTGGGGAAGTGGCTGACACCCGGTGAGCCAACGGGGTGACGCGACTCAATTACGTCGCCGCTTGCGGCTTCGCGCCGCCCAGCGCGAAGCCGCAAGCGGCAACGTAACTACAAATCCGCTTCCCCCGCACCCCCGTCCGGCACCAGTACCGCGCGGAGCCGCCGCAGCGCCCGTAGGTATCGCATCGACGCCGCCGCCTCCGTCAGCCCCAGCGCGTGCGCCACCTCTTGGTTCGACAGCCCCTCGGTGTGCCGCATCAGCACCACCTCGCGGTCGTCGTCGCCGAGTTGGTCCACGGCGGCCTCAAGCCGCCGCCGCAATTCGTGAGCGATCGCCTCCGAAGTCGGCGTCCGTTCGGTGTCGATGAGCTGGGCGACGAGCGACGCGCTGCTCTCCTCCGCCCACGCCGGCCGGGCGATCGGCTGCTCCCGGTCCACGCTGCGGCGCTGGGCCAGGCGGTGCCGGCGGTGCGTGTCGATGATCCGGTCCTGGGCGAGGTGCCGCAGCCACAGGTGGAACGGCATGTCCGGCTTCTTCAGGTACTCCGTCAGCCGCCCGTTCGCCTCGATCAGCACGTCCTGTACGATGTCCGAAGCGTCCACGCGCCGCGCCACCGCCGGGTCGAGTCGGAGGCCGATGACGCGGCGCAGCGGCTCGCGGAACTCGCCGAGGAGGCGGTCCACCGCGGCCGGGTCGCCGGCGCGGGCGTCGTCGAGGAGGCGGTCGGTCGAGTCCCGGTTCGGCCACATGCAGGGATTGTACGAACGCCCGGCCGGCCCAATGCCGTCGGTCCGGCGGCGAATCCCTACCTGCGAACCGTCGCAGGGCCGGGCGTGTCCCGTTCCTATTCCCTTCGGTTCACCCCACAACTCGGAGTCCGTCATGTCCGACGCCCGCGCCACCGTGCTACCCTCGCGCCCAGCCGTCCGCGCCGACGGCGCCTGCACCCTCGACCTGCTCGTCACCATCACCCCGCCGGCCGCGGCGCCCGCGGCGGGCCGGCCGACCCTGAACCTCGGCCTCGTCCTCGACCGCTCCGGCTCGATGGGCGAGGCCCGCAAGCTCGTCTTCGCCAAGCAGGCCGCCGACTTCGCGGTGAAGGAGCTGGCCGACGGCGACCGCGTCAGCGTCACCATCTTCGACGACCGCGTGGAAACGATCGTCCCGAACGGCGTGCCGGACAAGGTCAGCGTCGCCCGGCTGATCGAGGCGGTGGTGCCGCGCGGCAGCACGGCCCTGTTCGGCGGCTGGGCCGAGGGGGCGGCGCAAGTGAAGACCGGCCACGTCGCCGACGGGCTCAACCGCGTGCTCCTCCTCTCGGACGGCCTGGCCAACGTCGGCGAGGCCCGGCCGGACGTGATAGCCACCGAGGTCCACAAGGCGGCCGCGGGCGGCGTCAGCACGTCGGCAATCGGCCTGGGGGCGGACTACAACGAAGACCTCCTGGAGGCGATGGCCCGCAGCGGCGACGGGAATTACTACTACGTCGAGAGCCCGGCCCAGCTGCCGGCGCTGTTCGCGGCCGAGCTGCGCGGCCTCTCCGCGACCGTCGGCACCGACGCGACGTTCGCCGTGGAGTCGGCCCCGGGGGTGGTGTTCAGCGAGGTGCTCAACGAGCTCGACACCACGCCCGACGGCCGCTACCGGCTGCCGAACCTGGTGAGCGGCATGCCGGTCGGCGTGGTCGTGCGGGTGACGGTGCCGGGCGGCGAGGGCGAGGTGCCAGTGGCCCGGTTCCGCGTCGAGTGGACGCCGGCGAACGGCGACGGCAAGCGCGTCGCGGTGGCGGGGCTGACGCTGCCGGCGGTGCCGTCGGCGGTGTGGGACGCGCTCCCGGAGAACGTGGAGGTCAAGACGCAGGCGGCGCTACTGATCGCGGCGCGGGCGAAGAAGGCGGCGACGCGGGCGTCGGAGGCCGGCGACCGGGCGGGCTCGCTGGCCCACCTGGCGGCGGCACGCGACGCGACGTGCGCCGTCCCGCAGACCTCGGAGACCGAGGCCGAGCTCGCGGCGCTCTACCAGCTCGGGGCGCTGCTGGTGGACGACGAGGTGAAGTTCCGCAAGCAGGCGAAGTACGAGTCGCACCAGCGGCACCGCGGGAAGCCGTACCGCCCGGACGAACAACAATAACAACCGCTTGCGGCTTCGCGCTGCCCAGCGCGAAGCCGCAAGCGGTGTCACTTCTGAAAGAGTTTCGGCGTGGCGCCCGCGACCTGCTCGACCGTCTTGTCGGTGAGTTCGCCCTTGCGGAAGGCGAAGTTGGCGACCACCTGCGTCTTCACGAACAGCATTACGGTCACGTCGGCGTCGGGGCTCAGGCGGTACGCCGGCGGGCCGTCGGCCCCCTCGAACGCCCCCACCGGCACGCCCTTGAGCCCCTGCTTCTGCGACCACGCCGCCAGGGCGTCGAGGTCGGCGGTCGGGGTCACCTGCGTCATCCACACCTTGTAGCCGGTGGCGTCCTTCCCGGCGCCGGCGGCTTCGAGCTTCGCCAGCAACTTGCCGAGCGGGTCGGACAGCGACCGGGCGAACACCACGACCCCCGGCTTGCCGCCCTCGTGCTGCTCGCAGACGTAGCACGTCGGCTGGCCGCGTTGCGGTCCGGTGGCGACGAGGAAGCTGTACGGTCCCGGCCGCTTCCCGACCGGCAGACCCGATGTTACCGGGTCGGCGGCGACGGCGGCGGACGCGAACAGGAGTGCGGCGAACGCGGTGCGGGTCATGGGGTCGCTCGAACGGATTTCGTGAAAGTGTGGCAAGCGCGAAAGCCCGGGGACGGCCGTCCCCGGGCTTTGCCCGGTAGGCTCTGTTACTCGCGCCCCGCGGCGACCGTCGGCAGGCGCGTCACCTTCGCGGCGAGGGTGTTCTTCAGCCGGTGGAAGTCGTCGGGGTCGGCGCGGCTCCACAGCCGCTGCGCCAGCGCCAGGAAGCGATCGGCCTCCGCGCCGCGGCCGAGGCGGTCGCACACGGCCCACATGCCGAGCGCCCCGCGGACGCTGCCGGTGTCGTGCGCCAGCGCCTCCAGGAACGCCTCCTCGGCCTGCACGGCGTCGCCGGCCTCCAGCGCCCCGACGCCCCACGCCTCCATGAGCACGGCGCCGTTGCCCCAGGCGTGGTGGCCGTAGTCGTTCTTGGTCGCGTCGACGGCCTTCTTCAGCAGCTTCATCCCGGCCTCGCCCTGGCCGCTCTGGCACAAGTGGCGCCCCTGCACCTCCCACTGCTTCACCTCGGCGCGCTTGTCGAACTTCTTCACCACCCCGCCCGGACTCTGGCGCATGGCGTCGACCTCGGCCCCGGCCCGCTCCGTCTCGCCCTTTTCGAGGTACAACAGGGCCGCGTAGTACGCCCCGTCGGCCTTGTTCCCCTTGCGGAACTGTTCGATCAGCTTCCCGGCGCCGTCCCAGTCGCCCTCGGCGAGCGCCATCTTGAACCACTCCGGGCGGAAGGCGTACTTGTAGCCCTCGGCCTCCTTCTTCAGCTTCCCGGCCTCGTAGAACCGGCCGTCGTGGACGAGGCTGCGCGTCAGCGTTTCCATGTGGTGGTTGAACTGGTGGTCCTCGCCGGGCGTCACGCCCTGGAGGGCGTGGTAGTCCTTCTGCAGCTCGACCGCCCGCGAGCTCCAGTCGGAGGTCGGCCCCCACTTGCCGATCCGCATGGCGAGGTGCGACTGCATGTGCATCGCGTGCGGGATGCCGGGCGACGAGCGGATGTAGCCTTCCGCGTGCGGCCAGCCGAGGGCCGGCCGCTTGACGTTCTCGAAGAAGTGGACGAGTTCGTGGTTCGCCCCAGGGTGGTCCGGGTTGACGCGGAGCAGCGCCTTGTAAATCGGCGCCTTGCCGTTGGTGCCCTCGGCCAGCTGCGCCCGCCAGAACCAGCCCTCCTGGTCGTCGTCGTGGAGGGTCAGGAGCTCGTCGAGGGTGGCGACGGCCTTCTTGTTGCGGGCGTCGGCGGGGGTGTCGGGCCACATCCCCTTTTCCTGCAAGCGGGCCTGCACCAGTAGCCGCTCGCGGAGGCTCGCCTTCGGGGCCAGTTGCTTGGCCTTCTCCAGCGCGTACTCGGCGGCGTTGCGGCCGACGCGGTCGGGCAGCTTCACGGACGCCGGGCCGCCGAGCGCCGCGATGTACGGCAGCGGGCTCGGGGCGGTTCCGGCGCGGCCCCACTTCTCCAGCGACCGCGACAGCATGAGCCAGGCGTAGGTACACTCGGGGTCGTGCTTCAGCGCCGTCTCGAAGCCGCGGACGGCCTCGATCCAGACGTACGAGTAGTACATGCCGAGCGCCTGGTCCACGAACGCCTGGCACTGCGGGTTCGTGGTGCCGACCGAGTAGCGGTAGGTGGAGGCGTTCGGCATCGGCACCGCCGGCGCGAGGCCGGACAGCGGCATCTTCGCGGCCTTCGGGGCCGGCGTGGACGGGGCGGCCTTCGGCCGCGGCGCGGGGAGCACGTCCTGGGCGGTGGACGCGCCAACGCACAGGAGCAAAACGAGGACGCAACCGGACAGTCGGAACATGGCGGGACGGCCCCGGGGGCGGGAGGGATGAGGAAAGTTTACCCGACGGGTGACGATTGCGGAAGGGGTGGGACCGCGGAAAAGCGAATGAGAAGCGCGGGTTCGTGGCGAGCCGACCGCCGTCAGGCGGCGGGTGACCCTCTCCACCCGCCGCCTGACGGCGGTCGGCTCGCCGGGGCGATGCCGAGCGCCGCCATCCGCCGCAGCAGCGCCCCGCGCGACAACCCGAGCAGCGTCGCCGCCCGCGCCGCGTTGCCGCCGCTCCGCGCCAGCGCCCGCTCGATGTACCGCTTCTCCAACGCGGCGAGTACGGGTTCGAGCGTCAGCGACTCCTCGACCGGCTTCTCCAGCCCCGCCCGCACGCGCAACTCGCGCGGCAGGTGCTCGCGCGCCAGCGGCCCCGCCGCGACCGCCTCCGCCAGCGCGCCGGCCAGCTCGCGCACGTTCCCCGGCCACGGCTGCGCCGCCAGCACCGCCGCCGTCGCGTCGTCGCAGTCGGGCGGCGCCCCCAGCGCCTCCAGCACCCGCGACACGATCCGCGGCAACTCGTCGGCGCGCTCCCGCAGGGGGGGAACCGTGAGCTCCAATACGGACAGCTGCGTGTGGAATTCCGGCAGCAGCCGCCCCGCGTCCACGTCGGCGGCGGCGGGGCGAACGCTCCCGCACACCAACCGCGGCGTACCGGGGCGGTCGTCGGTGAACAGGTCGAGGAGCTGCTGCTGCACGTCGCGCGACAGGGCGGCGGGGTCGGCCAGGTACACGGTGCCGACGCGGTCGGTTCCGGCCAACCCGCCGTGCCCCCAGAACAGACTCTCGACGAGATACGGTTGCAACTCCGCACCGCCGACGCGGACGAACATCCGCTCCCGCGCCGCCCCCGCGTGATGGATCGTCCGCGCCGCGGTGTGCTTCCCCGAACCGGGTTCGCCGACGAGCCACACCGGCGCCGTCGTCTGCCCCGCGAGCCGGAGTTGCGCCGCGAGCCGGGGTGGGAACAGGTCGGGGGTGTACGCCGCGGCGTGCTGCTCGCGCAGTGCCGCGACCGCCCCCGGGATCACCCGCGACGCGGCCCGCACGGGAGCCCCCACCACGCGCACGGTGCCGACGAGGCCGTGCAGCCCGTCGGCCGCGGCCAGCGGCACGAACGACACGTCCCACCACGGCGGCCCGGTGCGGTTCGGCGGCGCGGCGCGGCGCGACGTGTCGGCGCGGCCGGCGAGCGCTTCGGGGGTCGGGGCCAGCGCCGCGGCGAGGGGGGAACTGTGGCGGCGTGCCGAGCAGACGAGGCCGAGCGCCTCTTCGAGGCTAACCCCGGCGAGCTTTTCCCAGGCGGGGTTAACGTATCGCACGCGACGGTTGCGGCCGAGGACGAAGACGGGCGTGGCACTAGCGTGGAAGAACGCGCGCCAGCCGAACCCGGCGGCGCCTCGGGGTCGCCCCTTCCGCGGCGGGTCGGCCACCGGATCACTCCGTCAGCGCTTCGACCAGATGAACAGCCACACGACCTGAACCAGGACGATGCCCAGCAGGGCGAACGGGTACCACTTCCCCGGCAGGTTCGCGGCGACCGACTCGGGCGTGTCCGGCGGCGGGGGCGGGCGGCGGACCTCGCGGACCCACATTCCCAGCAGCACGAGCCCGAGGAACAGCACCGGCACGGCGAGCCAGACCAGTCCGTCGATGCCCCGGCCCACGGTGAGGAGGAGAACGCCCATCCCGGTGCTGCCGAGACCGCACACCCGGACCGGCGCGCCGAAGCGGATCACACCGTCTCCGTCAGCGGTTCGTGTTCGCCGGTCTCGTCGGACAGAACGGCGGGGGCGGCGACGACCGGCGTGGGCTCGGCGAGGAGCGCCCGCAGCAGGGCGCCGCCGCGGTGGGCGGCGGCGATCAGCTTTTCGACGCGCGCGGCCGCGGCCGCCGGCAGGCCGGGCGTGCGCCGCATCAGTTCGGCTTGTGCCACGATTTCGTTCAGGACGTTGCGGAACTCGTGCCCCGCGTTCCCCTCCGGGCGTGGGTGCGGCGCCTCCACCCGGTTCGGCGACCGCAGCGCCGTCTCGGCCGCGGTCATCCGCCCGACCACCAGGTCGGCGGCGGCGCGGGCGGCGCGGCGCTCGGGGGCGGTCCACGCCCGCGACGGGCCGACGTGCTCGCAGCACAACACGCCGACCAGCCGGTCGTCGCGCATCAGCGGGGCGTCGAGGACGGAGGTGATGCCGTTGGGGGCGAAGTACGCCGCCCCGAGTTCGGCGGTGCGGGGGTCGGTGCGGGCCTCGGGGGCGGCCAACAGCGGCGTCATCGCCACCGCCCGGACGTACTCCGAGGGGAACGCCAGCGGCACGCACGCCCCCTTCGAGTGCTTCCGCTTGGACCGCTCGAACAGGCTGACGCACCGCAGCGCCCGGTCGCCGTTGACGAACAGCCAGACGCCGGCGCGCTCGACGCCCACGGCGTCGGCCGCGGCCTCGCACACGCGGCGGAACACTTCGGGGAGCGGCGCGCCGGGCTCGGCCGCGAGCCGGGTCGCGAGGTCGCCGACCGTCCCGTTCTCGGGCGCGTCCGGGTCCGTCGTCACCTCAACCTCCGCCGCGTGATGTGAAGCGGGGGACGGGGGGAGAGCCACAACCAGTTTACACCCCGCGGGCCGCCGGTGGGAGCCGGAAACGGCACGACGTTGCACCCGGGCGGCGTCCGTGGTGGAATCACTGTAGCGGTCGGGACAATCCCGGACAGCCCACCGTTCCGCCGCTCGCGGCGATGCAGTGTGTACGCTGCATCGCCGCGAGCGGCGGACGATTCGCACATCACCCAGTCCCCGTCCCCGCCGTCAGCGTGAGGCGGATCACCTGCGGCCGGCAGCGGAACCGCAGCGGCTCCCGGCCGCTCAAACCGCGCCCGACCACCGCCACCGTGCCGCCGACGCCGAACACGCCCGCGTCGAACCGCCGGCCGTACACGCTCGGAACGAAGATCGACCCCACCACCGGCAGCCGAATCTGCCCGCCGTGGACGTGGCCGCACAGCATCAGCCGCACCCCGTTCGCCCGGCCCCAGTAGACGTTGTCCGGCGTGTGGCTCAGGCACCAGCGGAACAGCCCGGCCGGCGCCGCCGTCAAGTCCGGCGGCGGGCCGAACCACGGCCCTTCATGGCCGACCAGCACCGTCCGCACCCCGCGGACCGTCACCTCCTGCCAGCGGTTGCTCACGACCGCGTACCCGGCCGCCTCCAACTCCGTGCGGATCGCGTCCGGGCGGTGGTGGTCGTCGTGGTTGCCGAGGATGGCGAACTTCCCCTCCGTCGCCGCCAGCGGGCCGAGCAGCGGCCCGATCCAGGCGTGGTGCGTGTCCGTGTCCACGTAGTCGCCGCCGAGGCACACCACGTCCGGCACCGGCCAGCGCGTTCGCACCTCGGCCAGCACCCGCTCGAAAAACGCCCGGCTCGGGGTGCCGTGGAAGTGGAGGTCGCTCAGGAGCAGCATGGTCAGCCCCTCCCACGCCGGCGGCAGGTCCGGGACGGCGAGCGTCAGGTCGGTGAACTCCACGCGGAACACGTCGTTCCCCGGCAGCGTCGCCACCCGGCGCCACTTCCCGTCGCCGACCGCTGCCGGCCCCAACTCCGCCCGCACGTCGAAGGTGTGCGACGTTTCCGCGACCAGTTCCGCGGGCCGTGGCCGGAGCCAGCGGTAGACGGTGATGACCGGGAACACCAGCCCGCCGAACATGAGGCAGACGCCGTGGTAAGCCACGACCACGTCGAAGAGCGGTCCGACATTGTCCCGCGTGGCGAACTCCAGGACCGGGAACAGGAAGATGAGAACGCCCGTACCCAGCCGCAGCGGCTTGAGGACCGACTTGGGGAATGGTCGGCCGTAGGCGTTATTCAGCAGAGCCGTCAGGACGCAGGCGTGACCCACCCAGGCGACCAGAAACGCTGCCCACAACAGCAGTTGCTTCTCCATCGGGGCAAGATACGAGACGCCCCGAAGCCCGGGGACGGCCGTTCCCTGGCTTTCTTCCCCCAACGCGCCGACAAAATCGGTGAATATCTCAAATTGGGGAGCGAAACTCTTTATCTACCGGTCGGGGTGGCCCCCCGACCCACATCCGAGAGGTGCCGATGATCAAGAAACTCATCCTGATGGCCGTCGTCGGCGGGGTCGCCGTCGCCGCCCTGAAGGGGACCCGCGTCGGGTCGTTCGTCCGCAACGAAGTCCGCTCCCTCCGCGACGCCGCCGAGGAGCAGGTGCCGCCGGAGAAGGAGATCGCCCGGCTGCGCACCGAGGTCCGCAACCTCGACCAGGACCACGTCAAGGTGGTGAAGCAGCTGGCCCGCCTCCAGTCCGACCAGGCCGAGACGCGGGTGCGCGTCGCCGACCTGGACAAGCGGAAGGGCGAGGTCGCCGAGGTGATGCGCGCCCGCGAGACGGCCGTCCGCGCCGCCGAGGAGAAGGCCAAGGCCGGCGAGGTCAACGTGTCCGTGACCCTCGGCGACCAGAACGTCTCGCTCGCCGCCGGCCGCACCCGCCTGAAGGACGCGGTGCAGACGTACGTGGACCTGGACCAGAACCTGACCCGCACCCGGGCGAAGCTCGAGTCGCAGGGGCGGATCGTCGAGCAGCTCGAGAAGCAGCGGGCGGCGTTCGGCCGGCTCAAGGGCGACCTCGACGCCGCCATCGACGAGCTCGAGGAGCAGGTTCACGCCATGAACCTGGCCCAGATGGAGAGCCGGTACCAGACCGACGACACCCGGGCGGCGCAGATCAAGGAGTCGATCGCCAAGGCGCGGAAGCGGCTGGACGTGCAGCGGCGCGAGCTGGCCCTGCTCCAGAGCGACGGCCGCCCGGCCGGGGCCGGCGAGACGGTGGACGAGATCATGGCCCCGGTGACCAACGCCCGGCCGACGACCCCCGCGGTCCCCGCGGCGCAGACCGACTGACGGCGTGTTCGGTATCGACCGGCGAGCCGACCGCCGTGAGGCGGCGGGTGATGGGAACGTCACCCGCCGCCTCACGGCGGTCGGCTCGCCGGTTCACGTTTCGCCCTACGGCGTCGGGCCGGTAAGTTGCTGCAACGAGCCGGGTCGCGGGCGTTTCCCCGACGATCCTACACGAACCTCAGGTGCGGCGATGCGGACGGTCACGGTCGGGCTGGCGGCGGCGGTACTGGTCCTGGTAGCCGGCGGTACGACCGTCGGGCAGGACACCAAGGACAAGCTGGACGCCAAGCTCCTCGTCGGGAAGTGGACACCGGACGACGAGGCGAAGCGGGACAAGATGACCATCGAGTTCCTGAAGGACGGCAAGCTGGCCATCGGCTTCAAGTTCGGCGAGGCGAAGGAGTTCAAGATCGACGGCACTTACAAGCTGGACGGCGACAAGCTGACTGTGAAGATGTCGTTCATGGGCGAGGAGAAGAGCGAGGTGATGACGGTGAACAAGCTCACCGCCAAGACGCTGGTCACGACCGACGAGAAGGGGAAGAAGGACACCCTGAGCCGCATCGCGGCCAAGACCGAGAGGAAGGACGACAAGAAGGACTGACCTCCGCTGCCGCGGACGCCATCGCCGCCCGGGGACCAACCCTCCCTATTACGCATAAGTCGGGGAACCTCTGGGAATGCTCGGGCACCGGTGTGGAAACCCTTTGCAAATCAAGGGGTTTCCAGGCCCGATCAACCCCAGAAAACCCGCCAGTCACCTG
>Ga0105048_10006988_pt1 | contig 18165 bp, 13 predicted proteins | sample MAT05_FD_78382 | JGI IMG/M metagenome (GOLD analysis project Ga0105048, IMG submission 78382) | Freshwater microbial communities from Lake Fryxell liftoff mats and glacier meltwater in Antarctica - MAT-05 | ecosystem: Environmental > Aquatic > Freshwater > Ice > Liftoff microbial mat | place... | reverse complement strand
GGGCAAAGACGACACCTCGCCGGTCATCGATCAGATGGCCCGCGACGGGCTGCATTTTACCAGCGGCTACGCCAATTCCTCGGTCTGCTCGCCCACCCGGTTCGCCCTGGCTACAGGACGGTGGCAGCACCGGCTGCGCGGGGGCGCAGATGAGCCCCTCTCGAGGCATTCGGGGAAGATCGGCCTCCCGCCAGAGCACTCGACGTTCGCATCACTGCTACGAGATTCCGGTTATCGGACCGCTCTGATCGGCAAGTGGCATCTTGGCCAACCGCCGGACTTCGGACCCCGCAAAAGCGGCTATCAACATTTCTTCGGCCACCGGTGTGGAGCCGTCGACTATTTCCGCCATCAATATGGCGGCAAACACGATCTGTGGAAGGATGAGACCGAGATATTCATGACCGGCTACCTAACCGATCTTCTTTCCGAAATGGCCGCCGATTTCGTGAGGGAAAGCGGCGAGGAACCGTTCCTCCTTTCGCTCCATTACAACGCCCCCCATTGGCCGTGGGAGACCCGGTCCCACGAGGCAGAAGCGCAGCGTATCGAGAGTATCGTGCACACCGACGGGGGCTCACTCGACACTTATCTGACGATGATCCGGCAGATGGATGAGGGTATCGGGAAGGTCCTCGAAGCGGTCGATGAAGTCAGCGCGAGAGGCGAGCCGCTTGTCGTCTTCACGAGCGACAATGGCGGCGAACGCTTTTCGAACATGTGGCCGCTGATAGGTCAGAAGATGGACCTGATGGAGGGCGGCATCCGCGTGCCTTGCTTCGTCCGCTGGCCCGGCCGTGTAGCGGCACGCGGGTGCCGGCGTGATCTGGTGATCACCATGGACTGGGTCGCCACATTCCTGGCCGCGGCCGACGTGGCGCCGGACGCTTCCTACCCTTTGGATGGCGTTGACCTGTTGGGGCGACCGGTGGACCGCGCCCTCTTCTGGCGCATGACGTTTCGCGAGCAGAAGGCCGCGAGGCGGGGCCAGTGGAAATATCTGTCCATAGAGGGTGACGAGTTCCTATTCGACGTGGAAGCGGATCCCCGGGAACGGGCAAACCTACGCTATCGGGAGCAGCGCGCGTTCGACGCCTTGCGCTCGGAACATCTGGCTTGGGAAGCTGGCCTGCCACCGATACCCGACGACGCCAAATACAGCCTGCCGTATAGCCGTTCGGAAGTTGCGCATCCGCGGTAGGTCAGATACGGCGGTATTGCGCGTCGCAATGCGAGCACTTCTACCCTTCAAGAACATTGCCAAGGGGCGCCGGCAGGCGCCGCGCATCGCTCGTGACTGTTGCCACAGGGGACTACCGTAGGTCGCCTCGGACTAGACGGCTGTCGCCGAAGCTGTGGCCTAAAGCTTCGCGCGCCGTGCCGTGCCCCGATAGACGAAGGCGAGCAGCAGTGCGGCGAAGAACGGCGCGGCCGGCACCACGATCAGCGCGTAGCGGATCGACTCCACCCCGTAGCTCCCCGCCAAGCCGTCGCTGAGCCTGCCGACCAGATAGGGACCAAGACCGCCGCCAATCAGGTTCTGCGACACTAAGATGAAGGAAGCGGCGAGCGCCCGCATCTGCGGAGCCGCCAGACTCAGCGTCGTTGCCACGATCGGCCCGAACACGGTCGATACGAACATGTTCCCGAGGCCCAGGCCCACAATTGCCAGAGGCAAGCGGTCGGCGAAAACGAACATCGAAAAAGCGGGCACTGACAGGAACAGACCCACCAGCGGGACAAGCAGCGCGACCCGATCGCGGCCCGTCCGCTTCACCAGCCAACTGGCAAGGAAGCCGCCACCGACCGTGCCGATGATCCCGGGCAGGCCGATGGCAGGGCCGAGGATCTTTCCGACATCGCCGACGGAAAGGCCGTGGATGCGCTGCAGGAAGGGAGGCGACCAGGAGGCGAGGGTGAGAAGGCCCATCGTGCCGATCCCCATCACCAGGATTAGGCCCAGCATGGTACGGTTGCCGACCAGCGTGCGGGCGGACGCCATGAAATTCGTATGTGCCGGCCTTGCCTCTTCGTCCTGGGCGCCGCGCTTCGGCTCGCGGACAGTCAGGAAGAAGAGCAGGGCGACAAGGAGGCCGGGCAGCCCGACGGCGATGAAGGCAGTTCGCCAGCCATACGCTTCGGCGAGGATCCCGATCCCTACAAGTCCGATGATGATCCCGACAAATTGGCTGGCTTGGAAGACCGCGACGGCGCGGGGGCGGTTGGACTTGGTAAAATAGTCGCCAATCAGGGACATGGCGACCGGAAAACAGGCTGCCTCGCCGATCGCCACGGCGATGCGGGCGGCCAGAAGGCTGTAATAATCCTGCGCCAAGCCACTGGCGGCAGTGGCGAGGGACCAGATCACGATGCCGAACGTCAGCAGCAGCTTTCTTGAGCCCCGGTCCGCGACCCGAGCGAGGATGATGCCGAAGACCAGATAGAAGGCGGCGAAGGCGAAGCCGGTGAGGATACCCATCTGGGTGTCGGTCAGCGCCATTTCGGTCTTCACCGGCTCGACAAGCAGACCCATGATCGAGCGGTCGATGATGTTGAATACGTTGACCAGGAACAGCACGCCCAGAACGTAGCTGGCGTAGAGCTTGCCGGTGCCTTGGCCGTCGCCCGATCGCCCAGAAGCCTCTCCCATCGCGTGCCCTCTTCTTTATTTTAGTAGTGATTCTAGCCTTGAGGGATATACTGGTGCGGTGGCCCCGTCCATCCGGTCGATGCGGCGCAGCGGCTGCGATGCTTGAAGACAGGTTAGGGCGCAGGTTGCGGGGCCCGGTCGAGCTGGAAGGGACGGCGGGATTAACGCTGAGGTGATCATTGCCGGGGGGGGGCCGGTCGGGCTCGGGCTCGCAATCGAGCTTGGCCAGGCCGGCATCCGCACCATCGTGTGTGAGCGGCACGCAGAGATTCAGCCCGTGCCCAAAGGACAAAATCTAACTCAGCGGACGATGGAGCATTTCCACTTCTGGGGTGCCGAGCAGGCGTTGCGCTTCGCCCGACCGATCCCGGCCACCTACGGCATTGCTGGCCTCACCGCCTATGGCACCCTAATCAGTGGCTATCATTATGATTGGCTGCAGCGCGGGCTGGTGCGCCCCTTCTACTTCACGGACAATGAGCGCCTGCCGCAATATGCGACCGAGCAGGTGCTGCGCGAGCGTGTTGCGCAGCTGACCGATGTCGAGGTGCGATACGGGTGGACGGCTGAAGTTGCCAGCCAGGGAGAAGCGGAGGTGAGCCTCGACATCGGCGAGACCGGAGGCGGGGCTCGCGAGCGCATCACCGCTACCTACCTGGTCGGATGCGACGGAAGCCGATCGACGCTGCGCGAGGCTGCAGGCATCCGCCTCCGTCTGACCGATCACGACAAGCTGATGGTCCTGCTGGTCTTCCACTCCAAAACCCTTGGGCGGCTGATGGAGCGGTTCCCCGGCAAATCCTACTGCAACGTCCTGCACCCGGAGCTCGATGGTTACTGGCAGTTCTTCGGGCGCGTCGATCTTGAGGACAATTGGTTCTTTCACGCTCCGGTGCCGCCGAGCGCGCGGGACCGGCCCTTCGACTTCGTGGCTCTTCTCCACCGCGCGGTGGGAGCCGAGATCGACGTTTCCTTTGCACATATCGGCTTTTGGGATCTGCGCTTCGCGACGGCGCGCAGCTACCGAGCGGGCCGGGTCTTCATCGCCGGCGACGCGGCGCACAGCCATCCGCCCTATGGCGGCTACGGCATCAACACCGGATTCGAGGATGCGCGCAACCTCGGCTGGAAGCTGGCGGCGGTACTGCGCGGCTGGGGCGGGCCGGCGCTGCTGGACAGTTACGACGAGGAGCGGCGGCCAGTGTTCGAATCGACCTCGCGCGATTTCATCGAGAAGGCGATCGAGGAGGACCGGCGATTCCTGCGTGCATTTGATCCCGCGCAGAATCGGCAGTCTTTTGATGCTGAATGGGCGGCGCGGGCCGCCGGGGCGCACAGCGAAGTCGGCGCGTTCGAGCCGCACTACGAAGGCTCGCCGGTGGTCTTTGGCCCTGAAGATGGCGAGAGCGGCGCGCTCGGAGAGCATCGGTTCGACGCGCGTGCGGGTCACCATCTCGCGCCGGCCGCGCTCTCGCAGGGTCGCGACCTGTTCGAGGCGATCGGGCGCGGCTTCACCCTTCTAGCGCTCGATGCCTCAGACAAGGACGTGGGTGCTTTCTCGCAGGCCGCCAAGGCGCTCTCGATCCCCCTGACATTCGTTCGCGATGCGTTCGACGGTGAGCGCGCACGCTACGGCGCCCGCATGATCTTGGTGCGCCCGGATCAGTTCGTCGCGTGGTGTGGCGACGCCGCTACTCCGGATCCAGCCAAGATTCTCGCCCGCGCAGTCGGCGCTCGTTAGGCGCTCAGTTCCGCCCAGTTGCGAATGACGTGGTCGGCCGAGCGTTCGGCCACGGCGAGTAAAGTGAAGGTGGGGCTGGCGCCGCCGGTGGCGGGGTGCAGGCCCGATCCGGCGACCACCACGTTGGGGATTTCGTGCAGTCGACCATTTGAATCGGCAACGGAGGTGCCAGGATCATTGCCCATGATTGTACCGCCCGCCGGGTGGCCGCCGTTCATCCGCCCCGCCCATGTTTCCTTCGCCCCGGCAGCATTCATCACACGCTGGCCTTCCTCGGCGCAATATTGCCACAGGGAAGTTGTGTCCCGGCCGAAGCTGTGCACGATGCGCGGTAGTGGTGTACCAAAGCGGTCGGTGCCCGTGCCAAGCTCGACCAGATTGGCAGGATCGGCGGTCTGCTCGACCATCGCCACCATATTCGCGAGGTGCCTCGAGCCGCGGCGAATGAAGTCGTGCAGTGGCTGACCGAACAGATCTGGTCGCGAGATCGCTACACCGAAAATGTCGTTCGGCTTCATCGCCCAGCCGATCTGCCACTGATAGCTGCCGAACGGCGCGCCTTCCCGCTCCCCGTACAACGCCCGGTGCATGAGCTGGCCGGCTGAGACGCCGAGATGGTTTTCGGTCGATTCCGAGAACATGCCGTAGACGGCGCCCGCGCCGTCTAGCATCAGATAACGACCGACCATGCCTGAGCGATTGCCGGCGCCGGCTTCCCAGCGTGGGCCGCGCGAGTTAAGCAGGATGCGCGGATTTTGCACGACGGCAGCAGCGAGGACCACCAGGTCGGCCTCCTGACGTATGCGAGTCCCCTGTCTGTCCGCATATTCCACGCCGGCGGCCCGCTCGTGCTCCCCCGGTAGTAGGGCCAGTACGGTCGAGTGAGGCCTCAGTTCAGCACCCGCGTCCCGTGCCTGGAGGAGATGCGTCGCCAGCGGGTTGGCGAGCGCGTGGATGGGGCACCCTGCGTCACACCATCCGTCATACTGACATGGCGGGCGTCCCTTGAATTCGATGGTGGTGATTGCCGCCGGCAGCGGAGCCACCGGCAGACCCAGCCGCTCGAAGCCACGGGCCAGTATCCGGCCCTGCGCGAATTGCTGCAGCCCGGGCATCGGATAGGGCGCTCCTGGCGGGCGCCACGGCTCCGCGGCGGCGTCGCCAGATATCCCGACCTCAGCCTGAATGCGGTCATACCAGGGGCGCAGCTCGTCATAGTCGAACGGCCAGTCCAGACCACGTCCGTGAAGGCTCTTCAGCCGGAACGCGTCGGCCGGCATCCGCGGCCAGGTGCCAAAATGGTGGAGCGCGGCCCCGCCATAGCCGGAACCCATATTGCTGTTATGGCCGAAGGTGCGCGGCTGGCTCGTCTGCTCGACCGGCGGCCCACCCCATTTGAGCCGGCGCGCCCAAATCTGCGAGGAGACGAGGTCGCTCATCTCCCAAGGAGGTCCCGCCTCCAGCACCACGACCGACTTGCCGGCCTGGGCGAGCCGAGCCGCGTATAGCGACCCGGCGGCGCCGGCGCCGACCACCACGGCATCCACTTTCTCCGGCCGCGCGCTCACCAGGCCTGCTCCGGCTCGATGTGCGGCATATATGGCAGGCCGAGACGCGCAAACCCCTCTTGGGTGCCATAGACCACATCGACCGCATCACTCCGGGTGACGAAGTAAAGGAGCTGGCTGGGAGGCCCGCGCCACCCTTCGGGCTGCTGTCGCCCGAGCGCCCCCACGACCTGCTGGGCGCTTTCGGCAGCCAGATCGGGGAAGCCCAGGGTGTGAGCCGTGCGCGAATATCGGTCGAGCGCTGCAAGTCCCGCGCGGTAGAAATCGCCGAAAGGCGGCGGCACGTCCATGTAGCGGATCATCAGTAAGGTCTGCTCGGGCGGCACGGACAGATGATGATCAACGAAATGGACGATCCCGGCTTCGTCGGCCCCCGGCAGCAGCACTTCGCCGAGGCGCGCCAGAATCGCGGCCTCATTCGCACCGAGCGTGCGCAGCGGCACGCCGCGATGGCGCGCATCCCCAGGCGTCATCTCTTGGGTGCAGCCGTTGACCAGGAATGGCAGTAGGCCGAGAGCTGCGCCCCCCGCTAGCATGCCTCTGCGGCTGGGATGGATCGGGCGATTCATCAGAACACGTTCTCGAACCGCAGCATGTCCGTCGGCTCACGCATTACGCCGCGCGGATCGCGGCCCTCGGCAGTGGCCTCCATCGCCTCGAGAAACAGCTTGCGGTATAGGATGACGCCTTTGTCCGACCGCCCAAGATGCTCGCGATGCCGAAGCGCGACCAGTCCCTGACTTTCGGTTGCAAACTTATCCTGGGCGTTGATCTTCGTACTGTGGCGCAGCGGATCGTGCCGCCCGCCCTCGTAGATGAAGCGGTGGAAGCGGTCGATCGCCGCCTCGCGCTCGGCTTGGCTCATCGTCACGTCGAACGGGATGAACCACGCGTGCAGGCTTCGCGTGCTAATGTCGTCGATCGGCACGATCCAGAACGCCATGTCCACCGGCGGCTGCATGATCGGTAACGCGAGGCGGACGCAGGCGGGAAGGAAGAACTCGACCTCACGCAGGTAGCCGGGCCGGCCCGCAATCGTCTTGAGCCCCAGCGGGGTCTCAGCGACTTCCTGCTCCGGAATGGCACGGAAGGGATCATTGAAGTCGGTGTCGAGGTGCAGCACCGAGACGTGCACCGGATCGACGCAATTCTCCGCCACCTGAAAGAAATTGCACGGCCATTCGCCGATCGTCAGCAGACGGTAGCCGTCCTGCCGGGCGATGACGTCGATCGGGGGGAGCACGGGCGGCTCGCCCGTGCCCAGATAGGCCCAGATCATCCCGCCATAGTCTCGGACCGGGTAACTCGCGATCTTCACCTTGCTCGCGAAACGGCCGCCATCGCCTTCCGCCGGCTGATCGCGGCATTGGCCGGTGATATCATAGAGCCAGCCATGATAGCAGCAGCGCAGACCGCGCTCGTCGATGCGTCCGCTCGTCTGAATGAGCGGATCGCCGGCCGACAGCGATGTGCCGCGGTGCGCGCAGCGATCGTCGATCAGGCCGATCCGGCCGCCCGCGTCCCTGAACAGGCAAAGCGTCTCGCCCAAGACCTTCGCGGTCAGCGGGTTTCGCTTCTCGAGTTCGGCGAGCAGAGCCACAGGCTGCCAATAATGGCGAAACAAGGCGCCGATTGGTGTACTTGGCCCGACTTTCGTCAAGTCGCGATTCTGTTCTTGCCGCACCTCGCCTGCTCCGTTGCCCATCGCAATACTATCGATGAGGGCGCGGGACTCTCCATTCCGTTTCTTCATGGCCCATAACCGTCGATCGCGTTGACACTAACGACTCGCTGTGCAGTCATTTCACCATCGCAAACGGGGGAAGTCAGGCCGATGCGCTGATTCCGCCTGCCTGTCCTCGCATTGTTTCTGGAACTGCTGATGATGGACGACTCACAGACTCAGTCGCCGCTTGGATACACCTTGCCCGAAGCGGCAGATGCGTCTGACCCAAGACAGGAGCATGCCAATAAGCAACTGTTCCTGGAGGTGGCGCGGCAGATGTTCGTCGAGCGCGACCTCGGCGCGATCGACCGCTTCTATGCCGAAGATTACGTCAATTACGACCCCCAGCGCCAGGTCCGCGCGCGCGCCGCTGGCCTCACCGACCGGCAGGCCACCCGTGATTTCTTCGAACACTTCCTCACTGCCTTTCCCGATGTGAAGTTGTCGGTTGACCAGCTTTACGCAGAAGGTGACCGGGTGGTCGCCGTCACCAGCTGGCGGGGTACGCACAAGGGCGCCTTCTTCGGCATGCCGCCGTCAGGCCGCCCGATCCTGATCCGGACGGCCGAGGTGTTCCGCATTCGCGACGGCAAGTTCCAGGATCATTGGGATGTAGTCGATCAATCCGCCCTGATGCCGCAGGCACGGCAGGGGCAATGAGCGCGCTGGTCAAGACCGGCTACGACCGTCCACGGCGCGACCACGATCCTCTGCTGACAGAGGTCGGCCGCGGCACCCCGACGGGCGAGCTGCTGCGCCGCTACTGGCACCCGGTTGCGCTTGCGGCAGATGTCACTGTCGAAACGCCGCTGCGGGTGCGGATTTTGGGGGAAAGCCTGGTCGCCTTCCGTGATGGCGAAGCGAAAGTAGGGCTCCTGTACGAGCGATGCTGCCATCGCGGCACCTCCCTCTACTACGGTCGTGTCGAGGAGCGCGGCATACGCTGTTGTTACCACGGGTGGCTGTTTGCCCGCGACGGCGCCTGCCTCGAGATGCCGTGCGAGCCCGCCGGATCATCGCGTCCGTCAATGGTGCGGCAGCCCTGGTATCCGGTGCGCGAGTATCGTGGCCTGATCTTCGCCTACCTGGGTCCGTACGACCGGATGCCCGCTTTCCCGATCTACGACTCGATAGAGCGGGACGCCGAACGTCCGGGGCAGATCGTCCTTGCCAGCGCCGGCCTGGGCTCGGGCGGCCACGTCGTGGTTCCGGAACTCGGACTGAGGACCGGCGACCCCGTGTTGCCGGCCAACTGGCTGCAGATCTACGAGAACGTGATGGACCCCTATCATGTCTACATCCTCCACATGAACCTGAGTGGGCCCCAGTTCGCGTCGGTCATGGCCAAGACTCCGCAGATTGAATGGGGCGACACCCCGCTCGGCACGCGCGCCTACCAGGACCGGCGGATGGATGCGGGCAGGCTGTTTCGCCGTATCACCGAAGCCTTCGTTCCCAACGTGCGGCTGGTCCCCACGCCCTCCGCGGGCGAGGATGGGCACGGATTTCAGGCGGGAGGCCTCCTCTCATGGGTGGTGCCGAACGACGATACCCACACCACGTTCTTCTCGCTCGGTGCTTTTCCGCTGAAGGAAGACGGCACGCCCCATCGCGTCCGCCGGTCGCAATTCGACGGGCGCGATTGGGAGAAACTCACCGAGGAAGAGCACCGGCGAATGCCGGGTGACGTCGAAGCCCAGATCGGCCAGGGGCCGATCTCGATTCACCCCGAAGAGCATCTAGTGCTCAGCGACCGCGGCATCATCATGCTGCGCAGGAAATGGCGCAAGCAACTGCAGCGGATCGAAGCGGGCGAGGACCCGATTGGCGTGGTACGCGGCCCGGACGTGGTCGTGGTCGAGACGATCGCCGGCAATTTCCTGCACGAACCGGCCGAGGCCGCCGCAGAATAAAGTCCGTCAGGGGATCGGCTCATTCCGCGCATGGTGCGCATAACCGGGTGCAATCCGGTCGAGCGGCAGGCTGATCTTCCCTTCCTGCACGATGCGGGCGGAGGGAAGTAGATCGAATATCTGGCGTACTATTTTCAGCCGCGTGGGATCGGTCGATAATCCGACGAACCCTTCCGGCTGCGCGGGTGCGGCCCCGACCCCGAGGGGCCTCTCGGCCGGGCCGCCTGGTCGACCGACGACGATACGGCCGACTGCGCCGCGCGCTTCCTGCTGACGATTGAAGTAATCGTAGGTCCCTTCGATCGTGAATCGATGCTCGAAGACCCCCCGGTAATTCTGCGCTTGTTCACCCAGCATCGCGTCAAACGGCTTGGCCCTTTCCGGGATGCGGAGCGGGCGAGCGCTGTTCGCCGGATGATAGGCAGTCACCGACTGACGATAGTCGGTTGACACAAAGCGGACGAGCTGTCCGGGCCGCACCCGAACACCGGCCGGCTCGAAATAGTAGATGCCACGCGGCCGGTCGATCTTGAACGTGATCACCACGACGTCCTCTGCGCCGGGCACGGGGGCAGCCTCCGGCGCGGCGCTGGCGGTCGTCGCGATCGCAGCCGCGAACAAGAGCATAAGGCTTGCGCCCCTCACGCTGCCGCTCCAAGAGCATAAGCGTGGATGCGATAGCCCTCTGGCTTCAGCTGGTCGCGAATATATACTTCTCCCTCGTTGGCGTAGAGCATCCCGCCAGCGACGGTGACGCCGCGGACGGTCGATCCAATCTTGTCCTCCCACAGCACCGCGCCCGTCCCTGCATCGAATCCGCGCAGCGTCCCGTCGGCCAAGCCGACATAAAAGACGCCATTGGCGACGCAGACGCCGCAGGTAGTAGAGGAGCGGTTATGCACCCACCATTCTATGTCACCTGTAAAGGCGTTGAGGCAGGCGGCGACCGATGAGGGCGGCTGATTGGCGCTGAAGACGTTCGAGAGCAGGTAGATGCGATTATAGGCATAGGCGGTGGAGTCCGCCTGGGGGCCGCCGAACATGCTGCCCGGCGTGATTTGCGAACGCCATAGCATCTTGCCCGAGCGCCGCTCCCAGACGTAGAAGCCGCGCTTGTTACCCGCCCCGACGCACTGACGCAGCGCGCCGTTGGAACCGGTCGCGTCGAAGATGATGGGGTGGCAGCTGAAATCGAGGTTGAAAGGGTCGGCCGGCTCAAGCTGGTCGTACCAGAGCAACTCGCCGGTCGCCAGATCCTGGGCAAGGATGCTCTCGCTGTAGAGCGCGGGATCGCCGGGCCGCACGCTATGGGCGTCGCCGGTTACGTTGTAGACGATCCCTGTCGCCGTATCGATCGCTGGCGAGGTCCAGAGCGAGCCGTTGCCGGTGTAGAAGCGCCACAGGATCTGGCCGCTGCTGCTGTCGAGGCAGGCGATCTGCGGCTGGTAGCCGGAATGGCCGAACACCGCATAATTGCCGTGCACCGCAGGGGCGTGGCGGGAGGTCGCCATGTGCCGCGCCGATTGCTCGTCGAGCTGCGTCGCCCAATGTTCGCGGCCAGTCTTGAGATCGACGCAATGCGCCACTGTGCGGCTATCTATGAAGTACAGCCGCCAGTCCTGAGTATCGAATGATGCGCGGATCCCCTGTTCATAGGCCGGGACTGTCCGATTTGCTTCGGGCCGAACGACCCAGCGCTCAGTGCCGGTCCGCGCGTCGAGGGCATGGACGCCGTGATCGTGAGCGCCGTAGATCACCATGCCCTCGGTGACGATCGGATGAGCCTGAATGGGTCCCGGCGCCGCCGCGCTCCATTGCCGCTTCAACCGCCCCACATTGGCGCGGCCGATGATGGTCTCGGACCGGTTCCAGCGGGTATTGGCGAGGTCGTAGCCGTAGCGCGGCCAGCTCCCGGCGTTCGCCTGCGCCCATGCACTTTGCGGCAGGCTTCCCAGCAGCATCGCTGCGGGAACGGCCGCAAGACAATCGCGTCGTCTCATCATCTCGCCAGCCCCCCGCTCTTCATAAGCCGCGTTGAGGCGTCCTCCGGCCCGCGCGATCCGCGCGGCAACCCCCGCTGCGCATCGAACCAGCTGCGATCTGCCGGTTGCTCCGCTCCGAAATCTATCACCTCGCTATGGTAGGAAAACGCCCAATAGCCGTTCTGCTGGGCAACCCGCTGCAGGTAGCGGGCGCGCACCAGCAATTCGCGGGGGCCGCGATCATCCTCGATCAGGTGCCAAGCGTCCACGTAGCTTTCATAGCCATTGCCAACGCATAGGATGTTGCCGACAACGTGGCGTGTGATCGCCATCCGGCGCATGAAGGTCATTGCAACATCGACGAAGCCGGTCGCTGGCCCGCGATAGATCGCGCCCATGTCGATCTGAGCATCGGCATGGAAGCAGGCGCGCAGCAGCGCTGCGTCCAGCCGATCCAAGGCGCGGCAGTAGCGATAGACGAGCTCGCGAACGAGCTCAGGCAGAGGAGCCTGAGCACTACGATCTGCTCCAGCGCGAAACGACGGCCGTTCGCCCGGACCGGAAATATCGGATGAGTCCCCAGAAGGAGCCGTTGGCTGCCCTTCGGCCACCATTCTGGTCACCCGGCTTTGATGATTCGAGTCAATCACTCGCCCCCCCGAAGTCAGGGTTTGAGCACGCCCCGCACCTGTTTCAGCCATTCTATTTGGAAATAGGGCTAGCACCAAATTCATGGCTTGGCAGCTGGTTGGGAGTGGTACTTTAACTCTAAGCTATCTTAAAAGATGGTGTGGGCGGAGGAGATGGGGCGGTGAAGTCACGCATTTGCAAGGGTCTACTAGCGGTTCTCTGTAGCGGTGCTGCGGCCAGTGCTATGGCGCAGGCCAATGATAGCGCGCAACCAATTGTCGGTGATCCGGAAATAACCGTCGGCATTGCCGACATCGTCGTGACCGCTCAGCGTCGGACAGAGAAGCTTCAGGAGGTGCCGATATCCATCACCGCGTTCGACGCCAATCTGCTGGAGGCGACCTCCGCCACCAATCTCGGCGACGTGGCGATGCGCACTCCCGGTCTCATCTCGGTTGGCGGCGCCACCGGGGGGAATGACGGCTATTATTACATTCGCGGCGTGGGGCAGGGCGACTTCACGGCGGTCCAGGACCCAGGCGTCGCTACTTACATCGACGGTGTTTATCTCGGGAGGACCAGCGGCGCGAACTTCGAGCTTGCGGACATTCAGCGGGTCGAGGTGCTGCGTGGGCCGCAAGGTACCCTGTTCGGCCGCAACGCCGTCGGTGGCGCGATCAATGTCATCACCCGGACCCCGGGCAACGAATTCCGCGCACGCGGACGCGTGCGCGTCGGCTCGCGCGATCGCTTCGACCTGCAGGTGGGGGTGGAAGGACCGATCATCGAGGATCGTCTCGCTGCTTCAGGGTCCTTCGCCACGTTCAATCAGGATGGTTATGCAAAGCGTGTGATCGATGGCCGGACTGAGGGGGACATCAAGACGGTCGCCGCGCGAGGCAAGCTGTTCTGGACACCGAGCGATCGACTCTCCTTTACCCTAGCCGCGGACTATACGAACAACAATGGCACGTCCGACCCGTGGCAGCTGGTCGAGGCGAATGAGAATGCCAACCAGCCGCCCTCGCCTTTCTTCCATTCGCCGCTGGGGGTCGCGCTGCCGAATGCGGCGTTGTTCAGGCTGCTGAACTTGCCGGGCACCAGCATCAACGCCGACCGGACCACCGATTTCCGGACCAGCTTTCAATCGGTCATCCCGATCTACGATCTGACTGTCTGGGGCGTGTCTGGGACGCTGGACTTCGAACTCAGCGACAACGTCCGGATCCGATCGATTACGGCTTATCGTAACCTTGATCAGCTAAGTTCGGCCGACTACGACGGAACGCAGTTCGTGTTCTACGACCAGACGCAGACCACGCTCCAGGAACAGTTCAGCCAGGAGTTCCAGATCATTGGTCAAGCTCTTGACAATCGGCTGAACTATACGGCCGGTCTGTTTTATTACACTGAGGACGTGGCGCAGAATAATGGCATCACGCTTGGCGGCGCCCCTCAGCGTGGCCGTTACGATCTGGCGGTGATCAACAATCAGCGCATTGATGTCGCGGTTCAGGCCTATGCAGGCTATGCTCAGACAACGTTTAACTTCACCGATCAGCTCGCGCTGACCGGTGGCGTACGCTACAGCTATGAGAAGAAGGAAGTCACCTATGACTTCCTGATTGACAATCGGGGCGGCACCGGCGTGTTCGTCCAGATCGCCCCTAACAGGATCATCCCGTTCCGGTCTCGACTCGGGCAGCCGGCTCTCCCGCCAGGGGTTACGATCCAGCAGATCTTCGGGCCGCAGGCATTCATCGTTCCCGCCGGTTTCGTCCGCACGCTCCCGGTGATTGACCGCCAGGCCGACTGGCAATCCGTCATCGGCCGCGCCGCGCTCGAATACAAGTTAAACGAGGACGCGCTCTTCTACGGATCCTGGTCACGCGGCTTCAAGTCGGGCGGCTTCAACTCGCGGCCCGTGGTGCCGGCCGACATCGTCGCGTTTAATCCTGAATATGTAGATACGTTCGAGTTGGGCGCCAAGACCGACTGGTGGGACAACCGGTTCCGCTTCAACATCGCGGGCTATTATTCGCAATATTCTGATCGCCAGCTTTTGGTGACGCCGCTGCCCGTAGAAGGGCAGCCGCAGCAATTCTTCGTGATCGACAATGCTGGCGACGCCGACATTTACGGGGTGGAGGTTGAGACCATGTTCCGCCCGACACCGCGCCTGATATTTGACGGGACCTTCTCCTACGCCACCAGTAAATATACCTCTCTTTCGCTGCCGGCGATCAACTCAGGCATCACATTAAACTCCAAGCTTCCCCAGCTCCCCAAATATACCTTCTCGCTGGGGGCACAGTGGAACGCGCCGGTCGGGTCGTTCGGTGACCTAGTCCTGCGCGGCGACGTCAGCTACCAAGACGACGTCTTCTTCGGCTCGAACAATAGCCCGAGGACGTTGCAGAGCGGCTATGAGATTGTGAATCTGCGCGCGACGCTGGTCCCCAATCATGGTAAATGGCGAGTTTCGGCGTTCGGCCGCAACGTCACCGATACCAAGTATATCAACCGGGCCCAGGACGTGTTCGGAGGCTTCGGCGTGGCAGTAGTCGGACCCGCCCGCCCGGCCGAATTTGGCATAGAGTTCGGGTTCGACTTTTAGGGGTATTAACCCGACAGGAGGCAGACATGATTTCTATCGACCTTTCGACCTTGGCAGGAACCCGTAGCAGCCCCGAATCCGAGGCGAGCGGCACCGGCGCCTCGACGCGCCAGCCCGATCGCTCGAACCGGAAGGCTTGGGCGAAGGAGAATTTCAAGGGGCTCGAGACGATCCTGATGCCGTCCTTCACCCCGGATCTGAAGGAGCTGGACGAAGAGGGTATCCGCCACGACGTCAGGATGAGCAAGAGGCACGGATTCTTCTCCGTCTTTGTAGCCGGCGCAGGCCTTACGCCTGAAGAGCAGCTGCGCATGATAAGGATCGTCGTAGATGAGGCGCGCGGCGGGCTCGAGGTCGCTTTCTCCATGGGATTCCACAAGGACGCCGAGAAATTGAACCTGATGCGCCAGGCGTCCGACGCTGGCGCCACGCACGTCCTGCTTCACCCGTCCTTCCAGTGGAAGCCGGCCGACGAGAACGAGCTGTACGACTGGTACAAGCGGATGATCGACGCATCCGACCTGAACATCGCCCTTTGGGCGACCGATGGTCAGAACTTCCGTCATTTTGCTCCGGCCAACATCCCGATCAACGTCATCGATCGGCTCGCGGACTTGGAGAAGGTGATTGCGATCAAGCTGATGACGACGCTCGACGAAGCCGTCACCTTCCAGCTGTGCGAGAAGGTCAGCGACCGCATCCTCATCGGCTGCGTCAACCTGAAGATGTTTCCATTGCTCTCCAAACATTATGGCGCCCAGTGGAGCGGCGCGTGGACCGTGGAGGCGCTGCAGTCGCCTGAAAGGCCGTATATAACGGATTATGTGAAGCAGTTGAACGCGGGTGACTACGACACCGCTGTAAGCACCTATCACCAGATTATGCCGGCTTACCGGGCTCTGTTCCAAATGATGGCGCCCCTGCTTCCTTCGGGGGTCCACCCCTTCACCCAGCTCAAATATTACCAATGGTGTGTGGGCGGAAATGGCGGCCTGATGCGGCCGCCGCACGATCCCGTCGAGCTGCACTTCAAGCTCAACGCGCAGCAGCGCGCCGACATCGCCGCGGCCTATGAAGCGATCGGCATCGTCGCCGATCCGGATCCGGAGAGCTTCGTGGCCGGGCGGGCGCTTCATTCCCAGGGAGTGCGGCACGCCGAGATGGATCCGCGCGCGACGCAGATGTTCGTGGCCTAGGGGGCGCTCGGCTCCCTCGCCCGCATCTGGCGCAAGGGAGCCGACGCCTCATCTCAGCGCGATCACCATCATCTTGAGCTCAGTGGAAGCTTCGACGCGGTGCTGACAGCCTAACGCTCACTTGTGTCCGTACCGGGCCGCCTTGGCCGAATGGCAAATCCTCATGGGCCGATTTCGGCTCGCCACAGGGGATTCGTGCGTCAGGTGGATACGAGCTGCCATCCGACTGACAGCATCCCCGGCTGGATCAGACCTTTCGGGTCGGCCAAATCTCATATTCGACCGGGCTGCGGAAGGTCGTCGATGGCATCCATTCGAGCTGCTCGGCGACGCGGTGATAACCGGACACGCGCGATAGAAATACCTCCATCGCATTAATGACGAGCAGCTCGGCGACGTTCGTGGCAATGCAGCGATGCTTGCCCATGCCGAAGCCGAGATGCGCGCGCGCCTTGCGGCCAATATGATAGGTGTCGGCGTCTTCGAACTTGCGCTCGTCGCGATTGCCCGCGCCATAGCAGAGCAAGACGGGGTCGCCAGCCTTCAACTTCTGGCCGTGCAATACGGTGTCCTCGGTAATGGTGCGGCGGAAGCGTTGTGCGGAGGTGTTGAAACGCAGCGATTCCATCATCGCGTCGTCGAGCAACGCTGGATTGTCGGCGACCGCAGTGAACGCAGCGGCATGATCCTCGAGATTCAGCGCAAACATCGTCATGAAGCTCGACGCCGATTCGATGCCCGCCATGATGAAGGTCGCCGAGGTCATCTGCACTTCCTGGGGCGTCAGCTTTTCGCCGTCGATCTCGGCTTCGGCAAGCCGCGATATCAGGTCGTCCTGAGGCTCCTTCTCCCGCTCCTTGATCAACTCAAGCGCGAGTTCTGCGAGCCATTGAAAAGAGTTTTTCGACTGGTCGGTCTTTTGCCGGCTGTTGGGATCTGTCTGCAGGATCAGTACGACGCGATCGCGGATCGTCTTGTGTTCGCTTTCGGGGATGCCGAGCAAACGGGCAAGCGTGCCGACCGTTACCGGACTTGAAAAGTCGCGGATGAAATCGAAGCTGTCCTTGGCCAGTGCTTGATCGAGCGCTCGGTTCGCAAGTTCGCGGAGCGGTGCGACGAGATGGTCATTGGATTTCTTCATGAAGGCGCTGTTGATCAGCGCTTTCAGATGGTCATGGCGCGGCGGGTCCGAAGTTCCCAGCGTAACGCCTGTACGTCCCGGAATGTCGTCGAGCATATTGCCCTTGATTGAGGAGAAGAGCTGCCAGTTATTCGCTGCGGCGACGATGTCGTCATAGCGGGTCAGCGCCCAGCACTGGCCGGTCTCGCTCCAATGGCACGGGCTCTGGTTCCGCATCCAGGCGTAGATCGGAAAAGGGTCGCGATCGATTTCACGCGAATAGGGGTCGAACTCCATGCCTTCCTCTCTACTAGCCATCTTCGAGTATGATTAGCCCCGCTGCGGTATTGGAAGCCGGCACGTGGTAATAGCGGTAGACTTCACGCGCGCCCTCACTGAGCGCGCCGCGCATGATCATCCACATGACAAGTTCGATGCCCTCCGAACCGGCCTCGCGAATGTACTGGCCATGCGGAATATCGGCCAAAGCGTCGGGATCACTCGTTAGCATGTCGAGGAACATGGTATCGAAATCGCGATTGATCAGCCCGGCGCGTTCGCCCTGCAGCTGATGGGACATACCGCCGGTACCGAAGATCGCGACGTTGAGATCGGTGCCGTCGGTGTCAAGCGCGCGCCGGATCGCCTTGCCCAGATCGAAGCAACGGCGGCCCGTGGGGGGTGGATATTGTATAACGTTGACGCACAGCGGAATGACCTTGCACGGCCATTCGTCAGGCTGGCCGGTCATGATCGAGAGCGGCACCGTCAGCCCGTGATCAACGGTCACCTCGTTGGCGATCGTCATGTCGAACCCGTCGAGAATCAGCGCCTGGGCGAGGTGCCAGGCGAGATCGGGATGGCCTTGGACGACCGGCACTTGGCGCGGGCCGTAGCCTTCATCGTGCGGCTCGAATTCGTCGCCGACGCCGATCGTGAAGGTCGGGATGAGATTGAGCCCGAACGCCGAAGCGTGATCGTTATAGATCAGGATGACGACATCGGGCGCCTTGTCGCGCATC
>Ga0105048_10006986_pt1 | contig 18167 bp, 15 predicted proteins | sample MAT05_FD_78382 | JGI IMG/M metagenome (GOLD analysis project Ga0105048, IMG submission 78382) | Freshwater microbial communities from Lake Fryxell liftoff mats and glacier meltwater in Antarctica - MAT-05 | ecosystem: Environmental > Aquatic > Freshwater > Ice > Liftoff microbial mat | place... | reverse complement strand
GATTCTACGGTGTTCGGAACGAGCATCGTCAAACGTGGAGAGCCAAGCTCTACTCCATCCCCTGCTTTTTGTGGCGGGATGGCGCAACTTGGCTCGGCGAAGCGTAAAAAACACTCCTTGCTCGATGGGAATTTAGAAACCCCATCCTCGCGTAGCAGGGTGGGGTAGTTCATATTATGGCTTTTTAATAAAGGAACCACCACGATTTTGTTTTTTATAGAAAGTGGCAAGACTGTCATCATCACCAACAAAACGCCAATGCCAAGGCTCATACATTACACCTTGAGAATTATTGGGCGGAAAGGACATTTCAAAGCCGTACTTTGCTGCATTATTTTGCAACCACTGAAAAGCTGTAGTTTTCTCAAAACTCGTCGAGAGATTGGCGCTTGGTAAAGCACCATCACCAATATCAAGGACATAGCCTGTATGGTGTTCGCTATGACCAGGAGGGGCACTGACTTTGGCGCGTTGGGCTGGAGTTTGGTTACGTTGCTTACTAATTTCAAAGAAAAGATCTTGCTGTTCAACAATTGTGCGAAATCCCGAAATTACGACTAGATCAATCCCCTCAGCTTTTGCCGCCGCATCCATACTCAGATAACTTTTTGCCGCTGCTTCACGGAGTCGGATTTCATAGCCATCACCTGCTCTGCCGATTGTGCGTAATTGATTTAAAGGAGCTTCTTTGAAGGCATGATGTCCAAAGAGATCGGGTGGACTTTCAGGCTCTTTAGAGGTTATACCTTGATTATCGCTACCTACTTTGCTTGTAGCTGCGGGAGTTGGTTTTATAAACGGTGCATCTGTAACGTTAACCGATGATTGCGGTGCTGTGACAACTGGTTGTTCGCTTTCTGACGATAAGGAGGTTACTGGTGATGGATTTGTGGCGTTGGCATTCAGGACAAACCAGATGCGGGTGCTGACGATGGGTGATAAAAAAGCTAAGACAGCCAAACTATATCCCCACCAAGGAACAGAATTTAGCGATCGCGCAACTGGCTTAATTTGTGCTGATTGCTTTTGAGGCGATCGCTTAGGATCGTTGAGTCGTTGGGCAACTGGGATATCGTTTTGTGTTGGCATAGGTATATAAACGTTTAAGGTTTTAACCAAGGTTAAATATATAGTGTCCGATCCAAAATGCCAAAAGAATTTCTTCCTTTGCTGATCGAAATTTTGATATACCGCGTCCATGTTGAAAACTTCGTTTTCAACATGGACGCAGAAGAAACCCGAAGCGGGGCTTCGCCCGGCGACCCTCTAAAATAAATATGGGTTTCATCCTATACGCGGCATAAAACATCAAATCTATTCTGAGCGTTAGCAGGAGTGGTACTTTGTATCGTCAATATTAGATTTTTGATTGGACAATTTCGAGAATATTGTCATCGGGATCTTTCAAAAATAAAATCTTTTGCCCCCAAGGCATTATGGCAGGTGGCGCAATAATATTTATCTGCATATTAGCTTGTTGATCGCATAGTTGCTGATAAACCTGCTCAAGATTATCAACAGTCATTGATAGCAAAAATGGATTGCCACTGACGCTCTGCTCACTGTGCTCACCAAATAATTTTGACAACCAACTGCGATCATAAATGCCGATTTTTAGCTTGCCACTGTAACCTTCTGCCCCATCAGTTTTGGCTGGTTTCTCAAAGCTAAAACCTAAAACATCGCGGTAAAAAATAAGCGATCGCGTTACATCTGAAACAAATAAGGCTATGTAATCTATTTCCATAAAATACAAACATTTGTGGGGCGAAGTGACCTCAAAACTAAATTTTTTCTTGCAAAATAACTTCAGGGCGATCGCTTTCTAATCCATTTACCTCGACAGTCTGAGATTCGGTCAAAACTGACTTTTGAGTTGTCTCTTCAGACTGATCATTTTTCTCGTCAGGCAACCAACTTAAAAGTGGAAGCGGCAACAAGCTACTGATATTGGCAATTAAAATTAATAACCAGAGATTATTAAAATTAGATTCGGTGACACCAAGCAGATGAGTCAAACCCGCCCCTAATTGGAAAGAACATAGTGCCGAAATATTAATCACAGACATCAAGACTGCAAATAATGTCGCCTCAATGCCTTCAGGACAAATTCTTGCCGCTAAAACCAAAACGGGCATGAAGGCAATCCTGCCAGCAATGGTCAAAATCAAGCTATCTCCGAGGCTAAACCAGCGATCGTCGATACCTAGCAATCGGTTGACATGAGTAACTAACAATAAACTCGTCAGTCCCAATAAGGTTGAAATAATCGTCGTCCAAAAGAAAATTTTGCGAGTGGGTACAGCTTTAAAGAAGCGCTGGAATAACCATACGCCTAATAATCCTGCCCAACTAGCAAAAAATCGAATTGTACCGAGAAATTCGGGATTGAAGTGTAGTTCATTGGTAGTGAAATAGAAGAAGGCAGTATCCGCACTCGGCGTTGCTTGCCAGAAGAATAAGAAAGCCGTAGGTAGCCAAATTGCTTTGTTAGTAAAAGCTTGACGCAATTGGAGAAGATTGAACTTCAGCGACATCCATCGCTGGGAATTTCTAGATAAAGTTGTAGGTTCTAAATTATTTGTTTCCAAATTATTCTTTGGTATATCAGGGGCAGCAATATAAACTGTGGACATGCGTGGATCAGCGATCGCAAAGGCAGCAATTCCCACTAAAAGCGGCAGTATTGCCGTAACTTCAAAGACAAATCTCGCGCCAAAATGCTCTAAAAAATAGCCGCTTAAATAAGCCGATGCGATCGCACCAACTGATGAAGCCATCCAACTAAAGGACTGCAATGATCCAGCATCGCCATCTGTTTCCAATCTTGCCCGTTGGACAATCAGCGCATCGATAATCGCATCAGAAAAAGCAAGCGATAACGAGCCAACCGCAATCATGGCGATCGCCCAGAATGGTGTTGATACCCATAGAGCCATACTCGACCATGCAAAAATCCCTAAAACACTCGACAGTAAAAGATAAGGACGGCGACGATATCCAAATACAGGAAATCCATCAGAAATCAGACCGTACAAAGGCTTGACCGTCCAAGGCAACATGGTAATGCCAACCATTGAAGCTACTTCCGCAGGGCTAAGTCCCAAGTCATCCTTAAGGAAAAAACTCACGGCAAGCTGTGAGATTGCCATCGCGCCCTGCACAAAATAAATCGTAGCGATCGCACCTAACTCTAAATCAAATGATCGACTTCGCAAGCTTTTGAGCCAGTCTGATTGGATTAGCACTATAAGATTGCCCAAATGTTAAGAAACTTTAATCTCACTATATTTTAGTCTTTATCTAGAAAATCGCGTCTATCGAACGAACGCAAAGTGAAGTTGAAATAGTAAAATTGAAAATACTACAAGTCTCTGCCCAAATCATCCTAACGAGTTCCAACGTTCAGCAGCGGAAGCGACTGCTTGAGTACTAGTTTTCTCTTTAAGCATCGCAAGCTGCAACTCTTCATAGATAATTTTGCGAAGCTTTTCAATATCTTTGGCAGGAGGAATCAATACTTCAGATTGAGAAAGTTGTGATGCACTGATTACTCTAGCGCGATCAAGAAGTGGTGCATCTTTGGCGACTTCAGTAAAATAGCGATCGCTTGAACTTTTAATCGTGGAAGGTAAAATATTCTCAATCTTTGTAAAAGCAAGCTGATTTTCAGCATTGGTCAGATACAACGCAAATTTTATGGCTAGCGCCTGATTGATCGACGTAGTTGGTACAGCGACATTCATCACTGCCGCGCTCTTTTTACGTGTAGAGCCAGTGATTTGAGCACCAATATCAGTGACTTTTGCTGTTTCTGGCGCATTCTGAGCCACAGTCTGTAAAAACTGAGGGCCAGTCAATAAAATCGCTAATTCTCCTGCTTGATAGAGTTCGATCGCCTTACGATGTCCTTCAGTCAAAATTTCACGAGGGATTAATTGCATTTCAAATAGATTTACCCAATAGTCAAATGCTGCTTTGCCAGCATCATCGTTGAAGGCAGCTTTGCCATTGGCGTCGAGCAAATTAAGCCCCATCTGTACCATAGCTTCTAGGACTTGTCCACCATCCATCGTCAGCATAAAAGCATATTTACCAGTTTTCGCTTTGATCTGTTCAGAAACCTTAGCGAGTTCTCCAAAAGTTTGCGGCGGTTTTGTAGGATCTAAACCAGCTTTCTCAAATAGTGAACGATTGTAAATAGTAATATCAGTAGCCACATACCAAGGTAAGCCAAAGGTGGTATTATCCAGCTGATTTGCTTTCCAAACATTTGGAAAATAGCTTGCTTTATCAGTTTCTGATATTACCGTACCCATATCTACCAGCGCCTTTTTCTCAGCCAGTTTTGATGCGAATTGTGGATTTAGATTCACTACATCGGGCGCAGTTCTTGCAGCTACAGAACTCAAGATTTTAGTTTCCATCTCTCCCCACGGAATATCTACCCATTCCACTTCCGCAGTTGGATTCTCTTTCTCAAAAGCCGTAATTAAATCAGTCATATATTTGTCAAACTGCGGCTTTAACTGCATCGTCCAGAATACGATTTTGCTTTTACCTGAGGCAGTTAAAGACTGAGAAGTTTGCGCTCCACAAGCTCCAAGCAGAAATAGGGTAGACAATCCAATAAACTTACGGCGATTTAAGATTGAGAATAGATTAGGTGTCATATTAAAAATACTAGATTGAGCCTAATTATAGCAACCACCTTGGCGATCGCCATAATATTACTAGCGACCCGCTGCTTTAAACACGTTCAAGGCGATGGCTTCATACTCCTTTCCCACCAAATAATTAGCGTTGCGGCGCGAAGCGCCGCAACGCTAATTATTTGGTTTTAATGTCTAATCTTTCACTGGGAAGGGAGTATCAGGAAAAAGTATTTGCGAAGTTTTCCCGCTTTCTCAGCGCGAAGCCGATCTCTTAAGATTTAGAATAACGTCATTGTCTTTAGGAAGAGTGTCGCTAAATGCTTCAAAATATTTTTTAGCCACTCTAGGGAAATTTGGAAAGTGGAACTGAGCATCACCATCGGCGATACTTGCCCAGAAGTAGCGAAGCTCAGGCGTCATGGTCTCGGCAATTTCTAAAGGTATACTAAGTGGCGGTTGGGTGAGTAATTTTAGAACGAAGGGATGCGAATGATCGCCCATCCATTCTCGCGAGAATTGTAAGAAATCTGTTTTTTCAGGAATTGACCTCACTCGAAAAGACTCAATTTCTAAGCGATCGCCTAATTTATCAGACACATAATTGAGAACGCGATATGGATGGGGATAGCTAACTAGAGAGCCTGTAGTGATATCATAAAAATCGTAGCGATCGCTATAAGCCACGTCCTGTACATGCAGATGACCTGTAAAGACTAATTTCACGTTTGCATGGTGCAAAATCTCGCATAAGCGATCAGTATTACCCAGCATATAGCGCTTTCCGAGAGCATTGTGGGACTGATTATGCATATGTTCCAGAACATTATGATGAATAGTCACCAAGTTCAACTCATAATCTTGGCGCTCAAGAACCGATTGCAACCACGTTAATTGTTCTTGATCAATCCAGCCAATCTGTTGACCTTCATTATTAAATTGATTGGAGTTCAATCCAATTAAGCGCACATTAGGTAATACTTCACATTCATAATAAAGCTTGCGTGGTTCACTAATACCAAACTCAAAGCCAAACTTAGTATAGTGGGAAGTAAACCGATCAAAAGATTCTATGGTTGGGACATCGTGGTTTCCTGCAATCACATAGACAGGATAGGGAAGTTGCGATAGCCTTGTGGATAGCCATTGATGGTTTTCGGGTTCACCATGCTGGGTGAGATCACCTGGTAAGAGCAGAAAGTCTAAATCTAGGTTGGCAAGTTGAGACAGCACCTCTTCAAATGCGGCAATACTGTACTCGACCAGATGAAATCGCGCGGGGTGATGCCAAATTGTATGTGGCAATGCGATATGCAAATCGGAGGCGATCGCAAATTTAAACTTTAGTGCCACCTAGATCCCAGCCATAAATGATTACTATCTAATTATAAGGTATTGCTAGATCGTGCGATCGCATTCTTCAAATGCACGTTTGAGGGTAACGGCAAAAGTACTTCCCTTGCCAACTTGGCTGACAACGTGAATACTCCCTTCCATTTTCTGCACTAATTCATTAGCGATCGCTAATCCTAGCCCCGTACCAGAAATATCGCCATCCGCTTGTCGTCCGCGAAAATTACGTTCAAATAATCTAGACAAATCAGAATCAGGAATTCCGACGCCTGTATCTTGGATATAGATGTAAACTGTATCAGGCTTAATATCTACACCTAGCAACACATAACCAAGTTCGGGTGTATATTTGAGCGCATTTTCGACAAGGTTTCCGATCACTTCCCTCAGTGCCGATTCATTACCGATAACTTTTGGCAAATGAGAAGGAATATTTGATAAAAATTGAATATGCCGATCTTGGGCAACTGCACTAGCAAAATTAGCGATCGCTTCCAAAATTTCACTCAGATCTACAGTTGCTAGTTCCATTTTGGCAGGAGGTAATAAAGCCCTCTCGCTTTCGGCTTGCGATAATAAAAGTGGTGCTGGGCGATCAGCTTCACTAAGCAAATCTTGAATATGTTTAGTTTCGCGCAAGATACCCACCACAAATTTTTGATTAGGATCTTCGGCAACGATTCGTCGTGATAGTAACTGAGCAAAGGTACGAATTGCCGTGAGAGGATTACGAAGTTGATGCAATAGTGAAGCTAAAAAATTACTTTGTTGCTCGTAATTGCGGCGTTGGGTTGCTTCTAACCATTGATTGCGACGATCAAGCGCGCAAGCGATCGCCAAAGTATTCGCGATTTGTTGAATTTGCAATTGTTCATATTCCTGCCAGTCGCGATCGTCTCGTCCTGTCATCAAAAAGCCTAAAATCGCGTCTTCATAAATTAATGGCAATACAAAACGGCGCTGTCTCACTAAACCACCACTACCCATCGATAACGGAAAAGCTTCTGGCAGAGCGATTACCCCCCCATCAGGAAAAACTGCTACTTCAACAAGATTTGGCGGCATCCCGTCTGCTACATTTTCAGTGATGTAAATAGCGCTCACCACTGCACCCAAACTTTGGGTCAGTAAAATAATTTGCGATCGGGCTATGGCTATGAGGTCAGGACTCGCAACAAGCATAGAAGAATTTATACTGTGATTTATGCCATGCTAAGCGTGGCGTAAATCACAGTATAACTCTCAGATGTTTTTTGGATGATCACGAAAAAGTTGATGTTAATATCTTTAGTAATTAACGAATGTAATCTGACATTCTTTTGACTTATGCAAAAATCCTCACTAGCTTTTTTAAGTAGCCCTGCGTTATTGGCAGCTTTTTTTTTTGCTATCAAGCAATCCTGCACAAGCCAATACCATTAACAGTGTTAACCAAGATGCCGATGCTTTTATTACATCGGTTACAATTACGAGAGCAAATCAAACCAACTCCCTAAATAGTCAATCCCTCAATGAGCGTACTAATATCTTGACCAGCGATTACATTGGAGATTTAGCAATTATCAAACAAGGCTGTGATTGCATGGGATGTCGCCAAACAGTTTTGTCAACTTTTTTGAAATAAAACCAAGAACCAAAAAAGCAGGAATAAGCCATTTATGAATGGCTTATTCTTGCTTTTTTGGTTTTTTAAGAACTGCGATCGCGATGAACGTATGTGGTGTATGTGTCAGCTAAACTAAAAGAAGTCATCTTTATGGAAATAAGCCAACATGCGCTTGAGTGAAGTTACCCATCCCAACCAATTACACGGTCTCACAATCTCCCAGTTAGAGTCTATCGCCCGCGAAATCCGTCAAAAACATTTAGAAACAATAGCCGCAACTGGTGGGCATCTTGGACCAGGGCTAGGTGTAGTTGAGCTAACCCTAAGTTTGTATCAAACTCTAGATTTGGATTGCGATAAAGTAGTTTGGGATGTGGGGCATCAAGCTTATCCCCATAAGCTGATTACAGGACGTTATAACCGTTTCCATACGCTACGCCAAAAAGATGGCATTGCTGGATATCTAAATCGACGGGAAAGTGAATTTGATCATTTTGGTGCAGGGCATGCATCGACGAGTATTTCTGCGGCTCTTGGTATGGCGATCGCCCGTGATTTACAAGGCGACAATTACAAAACCGTGGCGATCATCGGCGATGGTGCCTTAACAGGAGGTATGGCACTCGAAGCAATTAACCACGCAGGGCATCTTCCCAAAACCAACTTGTTGGTTGTCCTCAACGACAATGAAATGTCAATTTCGGCAAATGTCGGTGCAATTCCTCGCTATCTCAATAAGATGCGTCTCAGCGCACCTGTGAAATTTATTACTAACAATATTGAAGGACAAATTCGCAATATTCCTTTTGTTGGTGAACAGATCAGCCCTGAAATTGAGCGTATCAAAGATAATCTCAAGATTGTCACGATGGTACCAAACAAGGTCGGAGCCGTATTTGAAGAATTAGGTTTCACCTACATTGGGCCTGTCGATGGTCATAATATGCGTGATCTAATTAATACTTTTAAGATGGCGCATACCCTAACGGGTCCCGTCATGGTGCATGTGGCAACGACTAAGGGCAAGGGCTATAGCTATGCTGAAGCTGATCGCGTGGGTTACCATGCTCAAAACTCCTTTGACTTGTCTACAGGCAAAGCCAAAACATCAACTTCTAGTAAGCCCAAGCCACCTAGTTATTCCAAAGTATTTACAGATACTCTGATCAAACTTGCGGAACATGACAAGCGAATTGTGGCGATTACAGCGGCTATGTCCACTGGCACGGGGCTTGACAAGTTCCAAGCGCAACTGCCAAATCAATTTGTTGATGTCGGTATTGCTGAACAACATGCGATCGCAGTCGCCGCAGGTTTAGCATGTCAAGGAATGCGTCCCGTTGCCGCGATTTATTCAACATTTCTACAGCGTGCCTTTGACCAAATTATTCATGATGTTTGCATCCAAAATTTACCTGTGTTCTTCTGTTTAGATCGTGCGGGTATCGTTGGTGCAGATGGTCCCACCCATCAAGGGATGTATGACATCGCCTATCTGCGTTTCATTCCTAATATTGTGTTAATGGCTCCCAAAGATGAAGCCGAAATGCAAAATATGATTGTTACAGGACTCACCCACAATGGACCGATCGCAATGCGTTATCCTCGTGGCAATGGTATCGGCGTAACGATGCAAGATGAAGATTGGGAACCATTACCAATTGGTAAAGCGGAAGTACTCCGCGAAGGTAAAGATATTTTGCTACTTGCTTATGGCTCAATGGTCTATCCATCACTGCAAGTTGCGGAATTACTCAACGAGCATGGTATCAGAGCCACTGTAGTCAATGCCCGTTTTGCCAAGCCATTGGATACAGAACTAATCTTGCCATTAGCTAAAAAAATCGGCAAAGTGGTAACTGTAGAAGAAGGCTGCTTGATGGGTGGATTTGGTAGTGCTGTTCTCGAATCTTTAAATGACGAGAATATTCTCGTTCCTGTCTATCGTGTTGGTGTTCCGGACTTACTAGTAGAACACGCTTCACCAGAGCAATCGTTCACTTCACTTGGTTTATCCAGTGGTCAAATTTGCGATCGCATTCTCAAACAGTTTGCTTTTAATAAGGAGCCTGCAATTAGCAATTAAATCAAAAAGGCGGCGCAAAGCTCCGCCTTTTTGATTTCTGGTTTAGCGAGTTGCTAAAAAATATATAGAACTATGTTCTACAGGATTGAGATCATAGTCTAGAAAAACTACATCACTAAACCCAATCCGTGTTAGCAAAATCTTAATTTCGTCAGGCGTATAATAGCGAATCCTCATCATAGTTAGCTCAGAATAAGGTCGCTCTGACTGAACCTTCCAAGTTCCTTCCATCCATGCATCCAGCTCCTCCGATCGGGTCAAATCTGGGAATTGAATCAATGCTCTTCCGTTTGGTTTGAGGATTCGATAAAACTCATGAAAGAAAGTTACAGCATGAACTTTCTCAATATGTTGAATACATTCAATCGAATAAACAAAAGTTAATGACTGATCAGGAATAACCTTCAGATCTAAGCCTGAACTTCTCACGTATGAAACATTCTTGATATCACGATTAAGTTCTTCAGCAACTCTGATAATCGCTTGACTTACATCGATTCCGATCGCTCGTTTACAAAAATGCCCCACTGCACCAACAATTAAACCATGCCCACAGCCAAACTCTAGCACTTCATCATCTGGCTTAATTACTTTTGCAAGAACATTATTAGCGATCGCAGCACGGGAAACGCGAAGCCGAGATAGCAAATCCTCATATTCTCCAGGAAGAAAGTAGAACTTATTCTTAGGATAGAGATAGTGTGGTGAACTGCTGAGAAATTTTTTAGTTAAAAATGCACGGGTAGAACTACCACCTGTTCTCCACATCAAGTCAATCAACCCGTTCCATCTTAGATAATCGTAATCCCCTTTTTCTGATTTTAGCGGCTTAAAAAGAAGATTATATAGGCTAGTAATAAATTTGATCGAACGTAATTTTTTGACATTGATTAATTGCATACTTTTGATTTCTTAACCTAAAAACCATGGAAAAGTTATGGAGATTTTAGTGTGATTGTACCAGAGCAAATCTCAACTTTTGACTTTACTTATTTGTGTTACTCCCTTCCCACCAAATAATTAGCGTTGCGGCGCTTCGCGCCGCAACGCTAATTATTTGGTTTTAATGTCTAATCTTTCACTGGGAAGGGAGTATCTACTTAGAAGAGTAACAAGGTCGATAGTAGTTATGCTTAACTAGTCCTCGTATCAGTAATGTATTTTTTTATAGTAAGCGTCTTAGTGATAAATCTTAAGAAATCAATCTCAATATGATTGATTTTCAACCAAATAGCGATGCAATTTGTCACTAAGCAAGTAATGCCCAAAAACATCAAAATAAAAGTTGGAGCCATTACCACGCCAATGATATACCAGCTAATTACATGAGATATCATCAACAATGCGTAAAAAATTGCGCTTGCGGTAATTGTAAAAATTTGGACAGACGATCGCTTCAAGAAAGTAAATAACAAAGTCTGTGAAGTGGCGATCAAGTTAGCAGGTACGAGAAATGCACAGATTGCGATACAGTGCGATCGCGAAAAGTCTCCCAGACTATCGCCCAAGCAAAACATATCAAACATTCAGTTAATCCTTATCTATTCCCTCAGGGATTTCTCAAAATAGATGACAAAATAGATGAGTAAATCCATCGTCACGATTATTTCAACCGTAACATATCTATATCGCCTCGCAAGTATTTGTTACCAATCGCAATCAATGGCAGAAAGCTATGTGCAGCGGACATATCTACTATTGATTTTTGGATCTAACGATTCCAAATACTGAGGTGTAACCATGCAGAAATGTCGTGCCACTGACAGGACCAATCTCGCCTGAACAGAAAAAACCACTGAAGGGAATTAATCCCAAATACTTTTGCAATAACTCAGAGTCAAAGTTTGGTTTATCGTATAGCCTTTCACCGCGACCCATGCAAGAAAACATTAAAGCTGCGCTTGGCGATATATGCGGAGCCTCCAAACTTAAATGATTAGTGTAATTAATTAAAGCTTCTTCTAAATCTTCAGCCGAGGCTTTACCATCACGTAAATGTAATTGAATTCTCTGCCCAGGACGCATTCGATCGCCGACCGCGATCGCACCAGAGCGAGGATCGACACCAATAATGTTGCGAATCAAGAAATCTCCGCGTGATGGATTTGCCTTAAACTCATTCATCACCACGCCGATAAATAATGAATGTTGGGCAAGTTCGCGATCGCTTTGGCTTAATTCACCAACCGTATCTTGCAATAAACCTAGTGGTGGCTTACCTTCTAGCCCTAAAATCAAATTGCGTTCGCACTCAGAAACTTGCATGATTCTGCCAATTGGTCGGCAGCCCTGTGCGACAACTGGATCAATAGTTACATCTCCCCACAGCGCTACACCCAGCAAACCTGTTCGATAAAGCTTATATTGCCCTGCCTCGTGGAAGCAAAATAGAGAGTTTGCGCCCATTCCTCCACTGCTAGCCAAACCGCCAACTTTCACAGCTTGAGGATAAGCAAAATCAAGTCCTTGAATTAAATCGTTAATTGGAAATGAAAACGGATCGCCAACTAATATAAAATTCGGCAACTCAGATGGATCGACTTCTGTTAGTTTCTCCCAGCGATCAGGAGAACTATCGAGATCTGGTAAATCCTTGTCATCTAAATGAAATACTTTTGAATCTGTATTTGGTAAATGTCCGACTAATAAAGCGATCGCAGGTTTGTCTTCAAACTCTCGACCATTCCCGACAATCCCCCCACCAGAGCAGCCAATTAACTTTTGGATAGGCAATTTTTCGGCAAGCAACGGCAACAAGCGCGGGTAATCACTTGCAAAGGCAGTAGAAACAAACAAAAAAGCTAAATCTAGCGAACACGCACCGAGTCCTGCCAAAACTTGCTGCGACAGATCTTGCACCGCAGCTTCCAAAGATATTTTTGTCGAAAGACTAGTAACCCACTTCATAGCCCTAGCCTCACATCAAACTCTCTTGCCATCATTTCTTTATAAACTACTTGAAAGGATCTTAGATAACCTCTTTTATTTAAGACTTAGTATCTAAGACTTAGTATCTAAGCTTACCTTGTAGCGACATAATTCCTACATTTGTGAACATCATTGCCGTAGTAAAAAGCCTTCTTTTTTACTTCTTTTTTAACTTTTATACTCTGTCCATGTTTGAAACTGAAGTTTTCAACATGGACAAAAAGAAAAAATCGAAGCGGGGCTTCGCCCTGCGACCCTCTACAAGAACTACGGGTTTGATCTTAGACGTGGTATATAATTCGTTTGGTGAACTAAGACTTGGTGAGATGCTTAAAGCACAGTAAAATAATCGTAGTAACCGTCTGAAACTCACATTAACAAAACGCACATTAACAAGTTTAAGTTATATATAGTTTCCAAACTTTACAAATACGTTTAAAGATACATTTATTAAAACTAAATCAACGGAGAAAACGACATGCGGGATGCAATTACCAGCCTGATCGGTGCTTATGATGCAACTGGTAAATATTTTGATCGCGATGCGATGGATACCCTCAAATCCTTCTTTGCTACAGGAAGCGCTCGTCTAACTGCTTCCTCGACAATTACAGCTAATGCGGCCTCAATTGTTCGTAAAGCTGGATCGCAATTATTTGAAGAAGTGCCCGATCTGATCCGTCCAGGTGGCAATGCTTACACAACTCGACGTTTTGCAGCTTGCTTGCGCGACATGGATTACTACTTGCGCTATGCCTCCTATGCTCTGATTGCAGGTAATAATGATGTCCTCGACGAAAGAGTATTACAAGGCTTACGCGAGACTTATAACTCTCTAGGAGTCCCAATCGGACCAACTGTGCAAGGCATTCAAATTATGAAACAGGCGGTTATGGATTTGGTAGGAGAAAATGCTGATTGGTTAGCAGCTCCTTTTGATTACATGAGTCGCGAACTTAGCGAAAAGAATATATAAAGAATATGTAAAGACAAATTAAAACCAAAGGGGGGTGCTAAGCGCCCCCTTTATCTTTTTGGTTTCAATATGACTTAAGATTATTCATAAAAGCACAAGCTCGATTTTGTCTAGGAGAGAATTTAAATATGGCTTTAGTACCAATGCGCCTGCTGCTCGACCATGCGGCTGAGAACGGCTATGGCATTCCTGCATTTAACGTCAATAATATGGAGCAGATCCAGTCGATCATGCAGGCTGCTAATGAAACCAATAGCCCTGTGATCCTCCAAGCTTCTCGTGGCGCACGCAATTACGCAGGCGAAAATTTCTTACGTCACTTGATTTTGGCTGCTGCCGAAACTTATCCCCACCTGCCGATCGTAATGCACCAAGATCACGGTAATGCACCTGCAACTTGTTACTCAGCGATCAAAAATGGCTTTACCAGTGTGATGATGGATGGCTCACTGGAAGCTGATGCTAAGACTCCAGCTAGCTACGAGTATAACGCTGCAGTTACGGCTGAAGTTGTCAAAGTCGCCCATGCGATCGGCGCAAGTGTTGAAGGTGAACTCGGTTGCTTAGGTTCACTCGAAACTGGTAAAGGTGAAGCTGAAGACGGTCATGGTTTTGACGGTGCTTTGGATCATTCACAACTTTTGACCGATCCTGATGAAGCAGCTGACTTCGTTGAGCGCACTCAAGTTGATGCTCTTGCGGTAGCGATCGGTACAAGCCATGGTGCTTATAAGTTTACTCGCAAACCTACTGGCGAAATTCTTGCCATCAGCCGTATCGAAGAAATTCATCGTCGCCTGCCTAATACTCACCTAGTTATGCACGGCTCTTCTTCAGTCCCTGAAGATTTGCTAGCTTTGATTAATGAGTTTGGTGGTGCAATTCCTGAAACCTACGGTGTCCCTGTTGAAGAAATTCAAAAGGGTATCAAGTGCGGTGTGCGTAAAATTAATATCGACACCGACTGTCGCCTTGCGATTACGGCTGCGGTTCGTGAAGCTTTATTCAAGAATCCTAAAGAGTTTGATCCTCGCCACTTCCTGAAGCCATCGATCAAGTACATGCAGAAGGTATGTGCCGATCGCTATATCCAATTTGAAGCGGCTGGTCAAGCTGACAAGATCAAGCAAGTTGGTCTTGATGAGTTTGCGGCTAAATATGCTAAGGGCGAATTGAATCAAGTTAGTCGTCAAGTTGTTAGCGCTTAAGCCTTTTTAAGGGAGCTTTCCTTGACAAAATAAAAAAGTACAGAATAAAAAAGTGAGGGGGCTATGATCTCTCACTTTTTTTCAGCACTTTTTTTAAGTAAGTTAGTATTTTCTAGGATATTATTGATGTTGTTACAATCTGTATCTAACTAAACTTAGCTCATGGTCTCTTCTTTATTTCCTTCTTCTGAGCCAAATAAAGCGAATCCAGTCAAAAAGCCCAAGCTTTTAGTGGTTGATGATGAGCAAGATAACCTTGATTTGTTATATCGCACTTTTCGCAGAGAATTTGTGGTTTTTCGAGCTGAGGGGGGTGTGAAGGCGCTAGAAATTTTGGCAAAAGAAGGGGAGATGGCGGCGATTATTTCCGACCAGAGAATGCCCGAAATGAATGGGACAGAATTTCTGAGCCGTACAGTCTCAGATTTTCCTGATACGATGCGAATTGTTTTGACTGGATTTACAGATATTGCTGATTTAATCGAAGCGATAAATTCAGGGCAAGTCCATAAATATATTACTAAGCCTTGGGAGCCTGACCAACTGAAGTCGGTTGTATCAGAAGCGACTCAAATCTATGATTTGCTCAAGCAACGTTCTGAAGATTTGCTCCGATCGCAAGCTCAGAATGCTCTATTGTCTGTGATTGTGGAGATTGCTCAAAAATCTAACCAGCTATCTGATTGTGTAATGCCTCTAGCAGATGCATTTCGGCAAAATTTTGGTGCCGAGGAGATAATTTTGCAGTTGGTTGAGGATGGCGTTTTAATCGATACCCAAGCTAAATGTGGCGATTATCAGTGGGATTTAGCTCAAGATCCTTTAGTGCAAACCGCGATCGCGTCAGGTAAATCGCAAATTGGTTTAGATAGTGCTCAAATTGCCGAAGATCAAGAGTTCAAAACTAATTTAGCGATCGCGATTACATTCCGCGAACGGGTTTTGGGCATATTGTCGTTGAGATGGAAACATGCAAATGCTGTAAGCAATGATGATATTGCCGCAATTCAGCAATGTGCGGATGAGGTGGCGATCGCGCTTACTTGTATTCGTCACTATAGCCCCTGAATATGATTTTTGCGGCGTTTATCGCTGTACAGATCATCAAAAATCATGACCCAGATAACAGACTATGCAAAGCTTTTAGAATTGGCGATCGCAATCGCTCATAAAGCCCATGCGGGTCAACTTGATAAAGCGGGCAAGCCTTATATTTTGCATCCTCTAACGGTGATGGCGAAAATGGATACGGATGAGAGCAAAATTGTAGCGATGTTGCATGATGCGATCGAGGACTCTGATCTGACGATTGAAGAGTTGGTGCAACAAGGATTTCCTAAGTTAATAACTGATGCGATCGCTGCCATTACTAAACTGGATGGTGAGATGTATGCAGATTATTTATTGCGAGTGATGGCGAATGCGATCGCGCGCAAAGTCAAGATTGCCGATGTTACGCACAATATGGATATTAGTCGCATAGCTAACCCCACAGAAAAAGATTTTCAGCGTCTAGAAAAATATAAAAAGGTTCTCAATCAACTAAGCGTTGTTCAATAAGAGAGGGAATCACATCTTTGAGGAGCGGCAGTGCCTGACTATTCTCATCTTTTAGATGTGTAATATCTACTAATTAACTTTTGGTGGAGTGGTTGATTTTGATGGGAACTTGCATTTAACTTCTATCTCAAAGTTGCTTTCGGCGGAAGCCTTGGTGAGAATGGGAATGCCTGCTTCGCCGCTAATCTTTAAGCCAAATTTAAGTTTAACTTCTTCGACTTCGACATCACCAATATTTTTGAATGCACCGATCGCATAACGTGTATATAAGCGAATGGTTTCATGAACATCTTGCAATCTAGCGATCGCATCTTCTTTGATTCCGTAGGATTCGCGATCGCTATCTGTATCTGTTGGCAGATCGTTATCGGATTCCGAGATTGTAATTTCGCGAATTTCGCCGTCTTCCTGTTCTATGTAAATTTTGTGAGCCATAGCTTGAGGGTTTAATTAGATTTGCCTGTATTCTATTAGCACAAGGTCGCGATCGCAAAGTAATTCTTTAGCAAGGTTTTAGTTATGGCTCGATACGGGTTGGTAGTGGGTGTAGCCAAATATAAAGCGCCGCTTGGCAGTCTTAGTAAACCTGAGGGAGATGCTAAGGCGGTTTACGATTTGCTCAAGCAGCATGGTGATTTTGAGGATATTCAAGTGCTGACGGGTGAGGTGACTGCGAAACAGCTAGAGGATGCGCTGGGGCGATTGCTGACGGAAAGAGCCGATCGCAATGAGGCGATGATCTATTACACGGGTCATGCGGTGGTGGAGAAGGGGAGTTTTAATAATAAGCGCGGCTATTTCGCGTTGTCAAATACGACGCTAAAAGTTAGTAATGGGGATATTACAGGTATTGAAAATGGGATTGCTTTAGATGATCTGAGCGGTCTAATTGGTGAGACGAGTTTGAGTAATTTGGTAGTGTTGCTCGATTGTTGTCATAGTGAAACTTTGCTGGAAGAAAGTCAGGGGCTTTTGCAACGAGCGATTCTCGATCAGTCATTTTCAAACTTTAAAAAAGATTATTTCTTGGTGTCAGCTTGTCGGAAGTTTGAGGAGGCTTTTGCGCTTCGTAGTGAGAGTCATAGCATTTTTACGGGGGCATTATTGCGCGGCTTGGCAAGCGATCGCAAGAACGATCGCGGCGTGGTGGATGCTAGCACGATGTTTGGGTATGTGGCGGAGCAGTTGCGCGGTACGGGGCAAGAGGCGGTAAATTTTGGCTATGGTCGGGCGTTACGAATTGTCGATTATCGAGTAGTGGCAACAGAAAAAGTTGTCGCAGATATTTGCCCTTATGTGGGTTTAGAAGCATTTACCAAAGAAACTGCTAAGTTTTTTAAGGGACGCGATCGCTTTGTGAGGTTGCTTTTACAAAAACTGAATGAATCGAGCTTTGTGCCTGTGATTGGTGCTTCGGGTAGTGGGAAGTCTTCGCTGGTAAGGGCGGGGTTGATTTCGGAATTAGAAGCACAGGGCAATTGGTTGATTTTGCCACCGATTAAGCCTGGGGATTTTTCTGACAATCCTGTGATGGGAATCTCTTGGGTATTGGCTCAGGTTTGCCAACGAGCGAATACAAAACTAGAAGTTAGCAAAGCGATCGCATTAGGAGATTTAGAAGCGGCGATCGCTTGTTTGACAGGACAGCAAAAGCTCTTGCTGATCGTCGATCAATTTGAGGAGGTGTTTACGGTTTGTCCTGCGGATAAGGAAACCGAACGCCAAAGGTTTATCGATTTGCTGGTGGGGATTATGCAGTACCCAGACTCGCGGCTGCGGGTGGTGACGACAATGCGAG
>Ga0105048_10006985_pt1 | contig 18168 bp, 16 predicted proteins | sample MAT05_FD_78382 | JGI IMG/M metagenome (GOLD analysis project Ga0105048, IMG submission 78382) | Freshwater microbial communities from Lake Fryxell liftoff mats and glacier meltwater in Antarctica - MAT-05 | ecosystem: Environmental > Aquatic > Freshwater > Ice > Liftoff microbial mat | place... | reverse complement strand
GTAACGGCCGGGCCGACTACTCCGGGATACTGTTGTGTCGTGTGTTTGTCCGGCGCCTGAGTGTTCTCCCACTGCCAGGGGGTTCCATGGCGAAGATTACCGGCATCGGCGGCGTGTTCTTCAAGAGCAAGGGCGACCCCGCCGCGCTCGGCGCGTGGTACCAGACGCACCTCGGACTGCCGCTGGAGCCGTGGGGCGGAAGCGTCCTGCGGTGGCCCGACGACCACGCCGAGGACAAGGGTCTCACCGTCTGGACCGTCGCGAAGCCGGACACCAAGTGGTTCGCGCCCAGCGACGCCCCCTTCATGATCAACTACCGCGTCGACGACCTCGACGCGCTCCTCGCCAACCTCCGGGCCGCCGGGGTCGAGGTTCAGAAAGGCCCGGAGTCGCACGAGAACGGCAAGTTCGCGTGGGTCATGGACCCGGACGGGAACAAGCTGGAGCTGTGGGAGCCCAAGCTGTTCGACGAGAAGAACAAGACCGGTTAAGGTGAGAGCCGCGCGTCAACCCGGGAGCGAGCAACCCATGGCGTCCTACATCCGCCGGGAGCTGTCCGAGGTGGCGCCGTGGGCCGAGACGTGCGGCCAGATTCGGCCGCTCATCGAGGAGGCCCACGGCGCCGCCGGCGAGGTCCACCACCTCGAGATCACCGACGCCAGGCTCCACTACCACGAGCGGACCGACGAGTTCTACTACGTCCTCGGCGGCCGCGGGCGCATGACCCTGGACGACGCGGAGGTCGAGTTGCACGAGGGCGTCGTGGTGTACGTCCCGCGCGGGGTGCGGCACCGCGCCTGGGGCGACCTCAAGGTGCTCGTGGTGTGCGTCCCCGCCGGCGTCCTGCACGACGTCCACGAGGTCGCCGCGGGCGGCTGACCCGCGCGGCCGGTCACGGCGCGGGGAACTGCGGCGGGCGGCCCTCCAGCACGCCCAGCACGTCGCGCACCACCCAGCTCATGTTCTCGACCGCCGTGTACGTCCGCGCCGCCATGTGCGGCGTCAACAGCACGTTGTCCATCCCCAACAGCGGGAAGTCGGCCGGCGGCGGTTCCGGGTCGAACACGTCGATCGCGGCGGCGGCCAGCTTCCCCCCGCGCAGCGCCGCCGCCAGCGCCGCCGCGTCCAGCACCTCGCCGCGGCTCGCGTTGATCAGGATCGCCGTCGGCTTCATCAGCGCCAGCTGCGCCGCGCCCACTAGGTGCTCGTTGCCGGGCCGCATGTCGGTGTGCAGCGTCAGCACGTCCGCCTCGCGGAACAGCGTCGGCGGGTCCACCGCCGCGGCCGGGAAGGTGAGCTGCGAGCGCACGTCGAGCAGGTCGTGGTAGATCACGCGCATCCCGAACCCGTTCGCCACGACGTGCCCGACGCGCCGGCCGACGCGGCCCATCCCCAGCACGCCGAGCGTCAGCTCGTTCAGCTGAACGCCGCGCTGCTCGTTCCGCACCCGCTTGAACTCCGCCGGCGTGTACGCCTTCTCCCGGAAGAACGCCCACGGCCGCAGCAGTTGCAGCATGTAGCCGACGATGAAGTCGCCGACCGCAAGGGTGTTCGCGTCCGGGGTGTACACGACCTCGATGCCGCGGGCGCGGCAGGCCGGCACGTCGATGTTCTCCAGCCCGACGCCGCCACGGCCGACCACCTTCAGTTTCGGGGCACGCGCCAGCAGCGCGGCGTTCACCCGCGTGTAGGTGCGCACCACCAGCCCTTCCGCGACCGGCAGCGCCGCGGCATACTCGGGGGTGTCGGGGGCGGCCTCGACGACGCGGGCGCGTTCCTTCAGCCACGCCAGCGGGGTGGCGTCGGAGTCTTCGGTGACGAGGACGAGCGGTTGGTCGGGCATGCCACCCGTTCTAGCGACGGGTCACGCGAAAAGCCCGGGGACGGCCGTCCCCGGGCTTCGGCTATCACTCACACCCTACGTCTTGATGATGTCGTGGACGGTCATCCCGGCCGGGATCATCGGCAGCACGTGCTCCTGGTGCGGCACGTGGACGTTCAGCAGGAACGGCCCCGGGCTCTCGATCAGCTCCAGCAGCGCCGCGTCCAGGTCGGCCTTGTCGATGACGCTCCGCGTCCCCACGCCGAAGCCCTGGGCGATCGTGCAGAAGTCGGGGTACGGCGGCAGGTCGTCGCCGGCGCCGAGGTACGTGTGGCCGCGGTTGCTGCCGAAGAACCGGTCCTCCCACTGCATCACCATGCCGAGGTGCTGGTTGTTCAGCAGCAGCACCTTCGCCGGGATCTTCTCCGCGAACGCCGTCGCCAGCTCCTGCACGTTCATCAGGAAGCTGCCGTCGCCGTCGATGTCGATGACCAGGTGGTCCGGGTGGGCCACCTTGCACCCGAGCGCCGCCGGCAGGCCGAAGCCCATCGTGCCGAGGCCGCCGCTGGTCACCCACTTCCGCGGCTCGTTGAACGCGAAGAACTGCGCCGCCCACATCTGGTGCTGGCCGACGCCCGTCGTGATGATCGTCTTGTCGAGCTGGCCGCGGTCGCGCAACAGCTCCCACAGCCGGCGGATGGCGAACTGCGGGATGATGGCGTCCGGCCGCTCCGGGCAGCGCATCGGGTCGGCCTCGCGCCAGGCGTCGATCTGCCGCCACCAGTCGGGGTAGCGGCCGCCGGCGATCAGGTCGGCGTTCGCGTCCTCCTTCAGCATCCCGTTCAGCTGCGTCAGCGCCGCCTTCACGTCGCCGTGGACCGGGATGTGGGCGAATTTGTTCTTGTGGATCTCGCTCCGGTCGATGTCCACGTGCACGATCTTGCCGTGCTTGGCGAACTCGGTCAGCTTCCCGGTCACCCGGTCGTCGAACCGCACGCCCAGGGCGACGAGGAGGTCGGCGTCGTTGATCGCCATGTTGCTGTAGACGGTGCCGTGCATGCCGAGCATCTGCAGGCACAGGTAGTGGTCGGCGGGGAAGTTGCCGAGGCCGTGGACGGTGAGGCCGACGGGGATGCCGGTGAGCTCGGCCAGCTCGCGCAGGTCGTCGGCGGCGGCGGCGTGGGTGATGCCGCCGCCGGCGTACAGGAACGGCTTCTTGCTGGCGCGGATGGCGGCGACCACCGGCTCCAGCTCGGCGCGGCTCGGGCGGCGGAACGGGCGGTAGCCGGGGAGGTCCATCGGGCCGTCCCAGTCGGGGACGGTGCTCTTGACCTGCACGTCCTTGCAGATGTCGATGAGCACGGGGCCGGGGCGGCCGGTGGTGGCGATGTGGAACGCCTCCTTCACCACCCGGGCCACGTCCTCGACGCGCGTGAGGAGGTAGTGGTGCTTGGTGATGCCGCGGCAGATCTCCACCATCGGCGTTTCCTGGAACGCGTCGTTCCCGAGCACGGTCGTGGACACCTGCCCGGTGATGAAGATCAGCGGGATCGAGTCCATCTTGGCGTCGGCGATGCAGGTGACGAAGTTGGTGGCGCCGGGGCCGCTGGTGCTGAAGCAGACGCCGGCCTTGCCGGTGGTGCGGGCGTAGCCGTGGGCCATGAACCCGCCGCCCTGCTCGTGCCGCGGCAGGATGGTGCGCAGCCGCCCCTCCACCTTCGTGAGCGACTGGTGGATCGGCATGCTGGCGCCGCCCGGGTAGGCGAAGACGACCTCGACGCCGTGGCGGATGAGGCTCTCGACGAGGATGTCGGCCCCGTTCATGGGGGTGCCGGCGGGGGGTCGGGGGGTATCGGCCATGAGAGTGCCCGGGTCGAGAGCGATCAAACGGAGTGAATAGTATAGCGGCCGGCGGCGGGGGCGTAAGGCGTGAGCGCGAAAAGAATTCGAGCGGGGTCGCGTCAGCGCCCCGTGCTTACCCGTGCGTTCAAGCGATGGGTCCGCACGGGGCGCTGACGCGACCCCGCTCGGGACGCACCAGATGCGCCACCTGCGCCGCCGCGCCGCCGCGCCGCGAGCCGCTTCCGCCCCGAACTGCCGCTGACAACCGCGCCGCCGTCCGATGCCATGAGGAGAACTGCCGCGCCCCCGGAGCCGCACCGTGACCCGCGTGACTGCGTTCGTCCTGCTCGTCGCCCTCGCCCTCGCCCCACGCGCCGACGCCAACCCGTTCTGGGCGAAGGGGAAGGGGAAGTCCGACGCGCAGGTCCGCACCCTCGTCACGACCCTCCGAACCGACCCCGACGAGAAGCGCCGCCGGTCGGCCGTGGCCGAGCTGCGCGACGCCGACCCGCGGACCCAGGCGGACGTGGTCCCCGCCCTCGTGGCGACGCTCCAGCGCGACCCGGCGGCGCACGTCCGGGCCGACGCGGCCGACGCCCTCGGCGGCTACCGCACGGTGTTCCCGGTGGCGGGGTCGGCCCTCGAGGCGGCGGCGGAAGCGGACCCGGCCCCGGTCGTGCGCGACGTGGCGAAGCAGGCGCTGTGGGAGTACCACCTCCTCGGCTACCGCAGCGCCCGCGGGGCCGACGGCTTCGCCGGCCAGACGGCCGAGCCGCCGGTCGCGGCGCGGCCGCAGCCGCGGCCGGCGGCGCCGACCGTGATCCCGGTGCGGGTGGAGTTGCCGCGGGTGCCGACGGTGCCGACGGCCGTGTCGGCGTACCGCCCGCCGCCGCCGGAGCTGCCGACCGTGGCGGCGACCGGCCCGCGGATCCTGTTCACGACCGCCCCGCCGGTGCGGCTGAACCTGACGGAAGAACCCCCGTTCGCGCGACGCTGATCCGCCGCTCGCGGCGGTGCACCGCCGCAAGCGGCGGCGCATCAGTCCTCGTCCATGGCCTCCCCGAGCACGTCCTCGGTCACGTAGATGGGCACCTTCGCGGTCACCGCCAGGGCGATGGCGTCGCTCGGGCGGCAGTCGATTTCCACCAGCTCGCCGTCCTGCCGGACGCGCAGCTTGGCGTAGTACGTGTGCTCCTTCAGCTCGTTGATCACGATGTCCTGGATCTCGCCGCCGAGTTGCTCGACGGCCGCCACCACCAGGTCGTGCGTCAGCGGCCGCGGGAGTTGCGCCCCCTTCACCCGGCGGTCGATGCTCGTCGCCTCGAAGATGCCGATGACGATCGGGAAGCTCCGCTCCCCGTCCACCTCGCGGAGGATGATGAAGTGGTGGTCCTCCACCTCACTGATGATGATCCGGCGGAGCTCCATCTGCACGGGCACGGGTCGCCCCCCCGGGAACAAAGGACGGAAGACCAACTCCCGGGTGAAGTGTAGCCGTCGTGCGAACCGGTTGCGAGTGGCCGCTGTCCACCCCGGCCGGCGCGATAGACTGACGACCCGAGTTCGCGTTCCACTCACACCGCCCCCATGAAACTCCTCGTCGGCCTCGGCAACCCCGGCCCCAAGTACGCCGGCACCCGACACAACGTCGGGTTCGACGTGATCGACTACCTCGCCGCCGCGCCGGGCACGTCCACGTTCCGCGAGAAGTTCGAGGCGCTCGTCGCCGAGCGGCAGGAGGGCGGCGAAGCGGTGCTGCTGTTGAAGCCGCTCACGTTCATGAACCTCAGCGGCCGCTCCGTCCGCGCCGCGCTCGACTTCTACAAGTTGTCCGTCGAGCAGCTGCTGGTAGTGTGCGACGACTTCAACCTGCCGCTGGGGAAGCTGCGGGTGCGGGCGAAGGGGAGCCACGGCGGTCAGAACGGGCTGCGCAACATCCAGGACCAGCTCGGCACCGACGGCTACGCCCGGCTGCGGATCGGCGTGGGTCAGCCGGGCGAGGGCGAGGCGGTCGATTTCGTGCTGAGCCGGTTCAAGCCGGCCGAGCGCGATGCCGCCGCGGACGCGGTGGCGAAGGCGGGGCAGGCCGCGGTCGTGTGGACGACCACGGGCGTCGAGGAGTGCATGAACCGGTTCAACGGCACCGACGACCCGCAGCAGCCGAAGAAGGAGAAGAAGCCGAAACCGGAGAAGCCGGACGGCGAGCGGCCGGCGTGAGCTGCCTGTTGCCGCCCGATCCGGTCGGGTACACTGGTGGCAGGTAGGGGGTCGCCCGGATGTTCGAGTTGGTGGTCTTCCTGGCCTGCCGGCGGGCCGCACGGCCCCGGAGCGCTGGCCCGGCTGCCGTACACGCTGGAGGGCGTCAGCTACACGTTCACGATCGACGACCCGTTGGCCGAGCCGCCGGTGAGCATCGGAGAGTTTTGGCTGTACCTCCGGTTCGTTCGCTTGGCCCCGCGGGGCTTCACCCGCCGGTTCGGGTTGAAGGTGTTCGCGGTGAACGCCGACGACTCCAGGACACCGGTTCCGTATCCGACCGACCAGTCGCACCCGGACCCCGTACCGATCGGGAATTTCCGGTTTCCGGGACGCGACACGGTCTCGAACGTCACGTGCCGGATACACGATCTCGTCGTACCTCGGCGGGGGAGATTCGAGCTCAAGCTGTTCGTCGAGCGGCGGAAGCCGCACTGGCGCCGGCGGACGCTGGCGGGCGGTGGCGAGCCACTACCTTACGGTGGAGTGAAGCGATGAACCCTCGACCCAAGCCCCCGCCCCCGGGTGGGGAGAACGTGCAATTTTTCGACCTCGGCCCGCAGTACGTCCCCCCGGGTATCCCGCGAGTCAACCTGATCGCAGGCGGGAGCGGGAACGCTCCACCCCCTCCCCCCCAGCGGCGGCGGAAGCCGCGGGCGATCCTGCCCCGCGCCGCCGAACTCGCACGGGTGCCGGCCGCGGCGCGGGAGGCGTTCCTCCAGCGCTGCCTCGCCCGCCTCCCCGCCGACCAGCCCGCCCCGGCCGACGCGGTCGCCGCGGCTGCTGTCGCCATCCTGTCGCGGTCGTCGAATCCCGCCGCCGTCCTGGCCATCCGCCGCGACTTCGACCGCCTCCGCCGCCGGGCGAAGTTCGAAGGCTGGACCGACGAGACGCCCGTGCCCCCGGACACGTTCGGCCCTCTGTAACCGGCCGCTCGCGGCGGTGCAACGCCGCGAGCGGCGCAACCACTTCCCCCACAACCACCTCGGCCGTCCCTCATTTTTCTTGCACCTTCCCGATCCCGGGGCGATACTTTCCGTACCCGCCCGGGTTGAATCGGGATAGGTCGGCTTCCACCGCCGCCGGCCCGCTCGCACCCGCCGCCCGCTCCCGCCAGGCGCCGTTCGTCATGACCACCCCCCGGCTCCTCGTCGCCGCCGTCGTTTGTGCGCTGGCCCCCGCCGCCGCCCGCGCCGACGTGACGCTTCCCACCGGCGGTACGCTCAAGCAGGTCGATTTCGAGCGGCACGTCATGGGGCTGCTCTCCAAGACCGGCTGCAACGCCGGCGGCTGTCACGGCTCCTTCCAGGGGAAGAACGGCTTCCGCCTGTCGCTGTTCGGCTACGAACCCGCGATGGACCACGCCGCCCTCACCCGCGACAACCTCGGCCGCCGCGTCAACATCGTCCGGCCGAACGAGAGCCTCCTGCTCCAGAAGGCCGTCGGCTCCGTGTCCCACGACGGCGGCATGCGCTTCGGCCGCGACAGCTGGGTGTACGCCGTGTTCCGCGAGTGGGTCGCCGGCGGAGCCCGCTGGACCCCCGGCAGCGGCAGCATCGCCAAGCTCACCGTCACCCCCGACCACTACGCCGTCGTCGCCGCCGACCAGACCCGGCAGATCATGGTGACCGCCACCTTCGCCGACGGCAGCAGCGAAGACATCACCCCGTTCTGCGACTTCAAGATTTCGGACGAGGCCATCGCCAGCGTGGACGCCGTCGGCCGCGTCACCGCCCGCCAGCCGGGCGACGCCGGCCTGACCGTGCTGTACCGCGGGGCTGTGGTCGCGCTGCGGGTCATCGTGCCGGCCCCCGGCGCCCCCGCCACCTTCCCGCCGCCCGCGAACTTCATCGACGGGCTGGTGTTCGACAAGCTGCGGCTGCTGAACATGACGCCGTCCGGGCCGGCGTCCGACGAGGTGTTCCTCCGCCGCGTCACCATCGACACGATCGCCCAGCTGCCGACCGCCGCCGACGTGCGGGCGTTCGCCGCCGACACCGACCCGAAGAAGCGCGAGAAGCTGGTGGACAAGCTGCTGGCGCACCCGCTCCACGCCGCCGTGTGGGCGACGAAGCTGTCGGACATCACCGGGAACAACACGCTGGCGCTGGAACAGCCGCAGAACACCGCCCAGCGCCGCAGCCAGATGTGGCACGACTGGCTCCGCAAGCGCGTCGCCGACAACGTGCCGTACGACAAGACGGTCCGCGACATCCTCACCGCCACGAGCCTGGACGGGATGACGCCCGAGGAGTGGGTGGCGTTCAGCCGCCGGGTGGACGAGCAGCAGGAGAAGGCCAACGGGTACAACACCGACTACCCGAACAAGCCGACGCTCGACCTGTTCTGGCGCCGCCAGCAGGCGCAGCCGGTGGAGGCGTGGAGCGAGAAGGTCGCTGCCGCGTTCCTCGGCGTGCGGCTCGAGTGCGCCCAGTGCCACAAGCACCCCACCGACCGCTGGACGCAGGAGGACTACTGGGGCTTCGCCAACGTGTTCGGCACGGTGACGTTCGCCAACAACCAGTTCAGCAGCCCGGCGGTGAAGGACGCCGCCGCCAAGGAGAACGCCGACCGCAAGGCCGCCGCCGACGCCGTGAAGAAGGGGAACAACAACCAGTTCCTCCTCGTCCGCGAGGTGTTCAACGCCGCGCAGCCGCGGCAGTCGAAGAACCCCGGCACGAACAAGATTGCCCCGGCCCGCGTGCTCGGCGGCGAGCGACTGACCTTCGTCGGCGGCGACGACCCGCGGGTGAAGCTGGCCGAGTGGGTGACGAGCCCGACGAACCCGTTCTTCGCCAAGAGCTTCGTGAACCGGGTGTGGGCGCACTACTTCGGCGTCGGCCTGGTGAACCCGGTGGACGACTTCTCGCTGGCGAACCCGCCGACGAACGCCCGCCTGCTGGACGCGCTGGCGGAGTCGTTCGTGAAGTCCGGGTACGACGTGCGGAGGCTGGAGCGGGCGGTGCTGCTGAGCCGCACCTACGGGTTCGCGTTCGAGACGACCGACTCGAACAAGTACGACAAGAACAACTTCAGCCACGCCTACATCCGGCCGCTGCTGGCGGAGCAGGTGGTGGACGTGCTGAACAGCGCCCTCGGGGTGGACGAGCAGTTCGCCGGGCCGGACGTTGCTCCGGCCGGCACGAAGATGGTGGAGGTGGGGTCGAGCCGGCTGAACGGGAACGTGGCGTACGCCCTGCGCATCTTCGGCCGGCCGCCGCGCACGACGGCGTGCGACTGCGAGCGCTCGGCCGAGCCGGCGCTGCCGCAGACGCTGTTCCGCATGACCGACCCGACGATCTCGAACAAGCTGGCCGCGGGTAACGGCCGCGTCGTACAGCTGGCGAAGGCGAAGCTGAGCGACGAGGAGCTGGTGGACGAGGCGTTCCTGGCGACGCTCAGCCGGCTGCCGAAGGCCGACGAGAAGGCGTCGTCGCTGGCCCACCTCCGCGCGGCGCGGACGCGGCTGGAAGGCACGACTGATTTGGTCTGGGCGCTGATTAACACCCGCGAGTTCATCCTGAACCACTAGTTGCCGCTAAAGCCCACCCGTTGCAACGGGTGGGCTTCCTGCCCAATACTCTCACCCTTAACCCCCTGGCCCCGGAGCTCCCCATGGCGACTCACACCGACTGCGAAGGCAACAACCGCCGCGACTTCCTCTCGGTCGGCAGCGCCGGCCTCCTCGGGCTCACGCTCCCCAGCGTGCTCGCCTCCGAGGCCCGCGCCCGGCCGGCCGGCCGCCCCGAGGCCCGCGCCAAGGGCGTCATCCTGGTGTGGCTCGGCGGCGGCCCCGCCACCATCGACATGTGGGACAACAAGCCCGACGCGCCCGAAGGCATCCGCGGCGAGTTCCGCTCCATCCCCACCACCGCCGCCGGCATGCAGCTCGCCGAGACGCTGCCGAAGATGGCCCAGCAGGCGAACAAGGTCAGCGTCGTCCGGTCGCTGTACCACACCATCCCGAGCCACAGCCCGGCCACGGTCTTCATGACCACCGGCAACAAGCCGACCGCCGCGCTTCAGTACCCGTCGATGGGCTCGGTCGCGTCGAAGCTGCTGACCACCGAGGTCGGCGTGCCGCCCTACGTCACCTTCGGCCAGGGGAACATGGCCAGCCTGTCCGGCTACCTCGGCACCGGGTACAACCCGTTCGTGATCGAGGGCGGCGGCGGCGCCGCGGCCGGGCGGCCCGGGGCGGCCCCGAGCTTCCGCGTCCGCGGCATCAGCCTCGACGGCACCCGCATCACCCTCACCGACCTGGAGAACCGCGACCGGCTGCTGCGCAACCTCGACAACGGCTTCCGCTCCGTGGACCGCAGCAACGAGCTCGTGGACGGCCTCGACACGTTCCACCAGCAGGCGCTGGACATCCTCCGCTCCGACAAGACGAAGCGGGCGTTCGACCTGGCGAGCGAGACGGCCGCGGTCCGCGAGAGCTACGGCAACACGCCGTTCGGCCAGAGCGCGCTGGCCGCCCGCCGGCTGATCGAGGCCGGGGTGCGGTTCGCCACCGTCTCCATCGGCGGCTGGGACACGCACAGCCAGACGTTCCAGGCCCACAAGACGCGCCTGATGCCGCAGCTCGACACCGTGCTGGCGGCGCTGATCGCCGACCTGGACCAGCGCGGCCTCCTGAACGACACGATCGTGATGTGCGCCGGCGAGTTCGGGCGGACGCCGCGGGTGAACAAGAACGCCGGCCGCGACCACTGGGCGCGGTCGATGGCGTGCGTGCTGGCCGGCGGCGGCATCAAGCGCGGCTACGTCCACGGCAGCACCGACGCCTCGGGCATGGCGCCGAACCTCGACCCGGTGACGCCGGACGACATCGGCTCGACCATCTTCCAGCAGCTGGGGATCGACCCGAAGACGGAGCTGCAGTCGCCGACCGGCCGGCCGATCCAGCTGTTCCGCGAGGGCCGGGTGGTCGAGAAGCTGATCGGGTGAGTGACGAAGGGGTTCGACTCGCACTCTCGCCGCCGCTTGCGGCTTCGCGCCGGACGCAGCTGATGCGTCCGGCGCGAAGCCGCAAGCGGTAACTTCACTTCATTCCCCGTCGTCGATGCTGTTCACCTGCCCCTTGAGCATCCGCTGGGTCGCCTCCCAGCCCGCTTCCAGGTGCGCGAAGTACCCCGTCACGTCGAGCGCGTGCCCGGTCGGGTCGGCGTCAATCTCGAACAGCCAGCCGGCGCCGTAGGGGTCGGCGTTGATCCCCGACGGGTCCGCGAGCAGCTCCGGGTTGAAGCGCAGGACGCGCCCCGGCAGCGGCGCGTACAGGCCGGACGTGGCCTTCTGCGTCTCGATGTAACCGATCTCCTGCTTGAGCGTGACGAGCCCCGGGTCGGTGCGCCATTCGAGGAAGTACACGTCCTGCATGAGGCGCACGGCGTAGCTGCTAAACCCGACCCGCAGCGGGCCGTCCGCGGCGGGGCGCGCCCACATGTGGTTGCGGAAGTAGAGCCGGTCGCCCGGCAGCTCGGCCGGGTGGTTCCCCATCAGGAACGTGAGCGAATCGGGCATACCGGCCCACCTCACGAGGGGTCGGTAGGGTGAGGCGGAACGGATTCCGGCGGCGCCGGCGGCGCGTCCCCCACCACCTCGGCGGGCGGGGTGTCGTCCGGCGCCACGAACTCCGCGATCGGGATCGAGTCGTCGTAAGCGGGCTCGGGCTCGGGCTCGGATTCGGGCTCCGCGTTCGCCGGCTCGGCGTTCGCCGGCTCGGCGTCCGCCGGCTCCGGGTCGGTCGGTTCCGCGTCGGTCGGTTCCGCGCCCGTCGGTTCCGCGCCCGCCCCCGCGAACTGGGCCAGTAGCCGGGAGACCAGATCGACCACGTTGTCGTCCGGCCCGGCCCGCAGCAGCTCGGCGAACACCGCCGGCTCCGGGCCGGTGGTGCCGTTGTGTGCCAGCCGCTGCGACAGCATGTCGAGCTGGTCGTTGACCAGGCAGATGGCCACGTGCTCGCCGCTCTCGATCCCGTCGGCGAGCGTCACCCGGCCGTCGCCGTCGGCGGTCCGGCCGAACAGGCGGAGGAGGAACACCGCGGCGCTGACGCACTGGGAGTGGTTCGGGTCGGCGGCCCCGGCCGGGTCGGCCAGCAGGAGCGTACGCAGCGCGTCCCGGTCGACCGGCCCCGCGGCCCCCGGCCCGATCCGGGCGAACACCTCCCGCCCGATCCGCGTGGCCGCCGCCCACGGCACCACCTTGTTGATCCCGACCGCCCGCCCCTCGACCGGCGAGCCGACCGGGCTCGGCGCCTTGAGCAGCCGCGCGTACCGGTCCGCGGTGTGCCACTTGTCGCCGTCGGGCGCCGCGGCGGCGGGCGCCGCGGCGGGCGGCCCCGGCCCGGCCCCCGACCCCGGGCGGTCGATCTCCCAGTCGTGCGGCCCGTGCCGGACCTCGATGCGCATCTCGCCGGCGTACCGGCGGAGGAAGTCGCCGGTGGATTCGTACCCGTACCCGAGCGGGTCGAACGGCCGGTTCAGCTCCTTCGTCAGGAGCGGCTTGACGGCGGCGAACTTGATCGGCCGGGTGCGCGCCAGCAGCCGGGCGAGGGCGGCGGCGATGTCGGCGATGGTCGGGCCGGTCGCCCCGGTCGCCGCCGCGTCGCCGATCTGGCTCGTCACCTCGCCGGCCGCGAGGAGGTCTTCGAAGAAGTCGAACGAGTCGACGAACCGTTGGAGGTGCTGGCTGGTGGCGCCGCGGACGCCGATGACCGACACGTCGCAGCCGTGCCGCTTCAGTTCCAGGATGACCGGGATGAAGTCGGCGTCGCCGGTGACGAGGACGAACTGCTCGATCCCGGAGGCGGTGCCGAGGAGGGCGGTGGCGTCCATCGCCATGCGCATGTCGGCGGCGTTCTTGGTGCGGAGCCCGCCGCGCGACAGCTGGAACACCTGCACCGGCTCGACGCCCTGGTCGAGGAGCACGTCGGGGATGCGCTGGAGGAAGTAGTCCATCCCGGAGCCGACGCCGGTGGTGCGGGGGCGGCGGGAGTTGAAGTTGGCGTAGGCCCGGCGGACGATGAGCGGCCGTTCGGCGTCGGTGCCGGCGCCGGCGGCTTCGCGGGCGAACGTGAGGAGGTGTTCGAGGTCGGCGGCGAACCGGTCCGGCCCGTAGGGCGGCGGGGCGAGCTTTTCGCGGCTGATGTAGAAGTTTTCGAGGTCGATCAACAGGACGGCGCGGGCTTTCATGGATTCTTCCGAGGTCGGTCGATTCACGGGACCGAACCCGGAACCATCACGACGGGGAAGGGGAAAAGAAAGGAGCGGAGTCGTGTCGGAACACGGCTCCGCACGGACTGATGCATCGGCTTGAAGTGGTGGGCCGAACCTGTCGTTTCACACGGGTTCCGGTGCGTTCCTTGCGCCCGGCGACCGTTCGCCCGGAAATCCATTCCGGTCAACCCGTCTCTCCCGCGTTCGAGGCCATCGGAGCCGCCGGACCGATCCCGAATCAGCTCACCGATGCCGGTCGAACGGAAACGCCGCCCCTGGACTTCACTTCGCCGCCATGGCGGCGAAGAAACCGATCTGTTGCGAGTACGCCAGGCAGATGAGCACGATGGTCATCAGCATGGCGAGCGGACACACCACGAACACGGGCTCGCCCCGAATCACCCCGTGCACGGCCCAGGCCACGAGTGCCAGGGCCAACAGGCTGAACGCGGACATCCTCCTACCTCCGACGGACTCCCACCCGGCGGACGGGCCACTGCCCGGACGGACGGATGAGTTCGATGAAGGTCGCTAGGTGGTCTCCGACGGAAAGAGGGAGCGGGCGGCCGACACACACGACGCCGACCGACGGGTGACATTCCAACCCGTCTGGCGAAATTGTGGTCGTGATCGTTCCGGCTGTCAAGTCCCGGGTAGGAATTCGGGTGGACTACTCGACTTCGGCAGCCGGGCCGGTTCCGCCCCCCAGGCCGGCCGGGGTGCGTGCGTGTTGTTGGTCGTCGTCGGAGGTGGTTAACCCCCTCACCCCGCGTGCTTCGCCGCGACCCTCTCCCCCGAGGGGAGAGGGTGGGCCTGGCCGGTGCTCATCGCGGGCGGGCATCGACCCGCGTACCCAGGGGAGGGCAACCCGGCGTCGGCGCGTGGTGGCCCGCCCACGACGATGGTCGGCGGCCTCTCACCCTCTCCCCTCGGGGGAGAGGGTCGCGGCGAAGCACGCGGGGTGAGGGGGTTAACCACCCACGACGACGACCAACAACACGCTCGCACGCACCAGAAATACCGTCTCACGTGTACCGGCTGCTCACGTACTCCGGGTCGAAGAACGCCGGCAGGTGGCGGTCGATCTGGATCAGCCCGTCGCGGGTGCAGTCCACCGACTCCGCCCCCACCGTCAGCCAGCCGTCGGCCGCCAGCTGCGCGAATGGGGCGCGGAACGTCTCACGAATGTCCACGCCGTACTTGGCGCGGAAGTAGGCCACGTCGAGGTGGCCGGTCTTCAGCAGCAGCACCGCCTCGCGCACCAGCCGGTCGCGCTCCGTCGTCGGGAAGGCCCGGCCGAGCGGTAGCTCGCCCTTCGCCAGCGCCTCCGTGTACGCCTCCCAGGTGTCGAGGTTCTGCAGGTGGACGCCGTTCACGTGCCCGAACGACGCCACCCCGGCGCCGAACATGTCCGCCCCGCGCCACAGCGCCTCGCGGTACACGAACTTCGTCTTCGCCGCGTCTCGTACCACCGTCGTGGCGCTCGACACCGCGTAGCCGGCCTTCTCCAGCTCGGCGAAGGCGTACTTCATCCACGCCCGCTTGGTCGGCCAGTCGGCCACGCCGAGGCTCGGCTCGTCGTTGCCGATCACCGTCAGTTCCTTCGAGAACACCGTGTTGTACGGCAGCTCCATCTGGTAGATCGTCACGCAGTCCGGGGCGAGGCCGATGGTGCGCTCGATGCAGCGCTTCCAGTTGGGCCAGTCCTCGCCGACCATGCCGGCGATCAGGTCGATGTTGATCTGCGGGAAGCCGACCTCGCGCGCCCACCCGAACGCCCGGTCGATCTCCTCTTCGAGGTGCGCGCGGCCGTTGTACTGGAGAATCTCCGGCTTGAAGTTCTCGACGCCGAGTGACAACCGGGTGACACCCTGGTCGCGGAGCGTTTCGAGTTTGTGCCGCTGGAGCGTGCCCGGCTCGCACTCGAACGTCACCTCGCGCGCCTGGTCCCACGGCATGATCTGCTTCAGGCGCGTCATCAGGGAGTCGAGCTGCGTCGCCGACAGGTACGAGGGGGTGCCGCCGCCGAAGTAGACGTAGTCGAGCGGCCGGCCGCCCACGACGGGGGTGGCGGCGAGCAGCTCGACCTCCTTCGTGAGGGCGCCGAGGTACGTCTGGATGTCGTTGGCGTTCTTGTCGGTGTAGACGCGGAAGTAGCAGAACTTGCAGCGCTTCCGGCAGAACGGGATGTGCAGGTACAGCCCGAGCGGGGTGCCGGGCGTCGGCGGCGCGTTCAGCACGTCGCGGGCGGCGGGGAGGTGCGCCGGCTTCCAGAACGAGAACGGCGGGTAGTTGGCGATGAAGTAGTTGCCGAGGCCGGTCTTCTCTTGCTCGACGGCGGTCATTGCAGCACCTTGCGGAAGGTCGCCGACTCGGCCCGACGCGGTCGGAGGTTTCGTCGCCCCGGCGGGAACCGATTCGTTTTACCCCCGGGTGGGGACGCCGACCATGACACCACGACGCGGCGCTCTCCCGTGTCCCTACCGCCGGGGGCGCAAATCCTTTCACCGCCGGGGTCGTGCGACTCGCCGGCAGAACCGGCCGCGTCAAGACCTTCGGGGACGGGGGGTAACAGCGGTTTTTGTCCGAATTTTCTCGCTAATTCGGGGCAAGAATGTGAGAATGCTACGGCGTTGCACCCGCCCGCCCGTAGGCCCGCTGTTCGCACCGGGCTCGCCGGCCGGCTTCCCCCCCCGGGCGTACGACAATGCTCACTGCCGACCCGGAGACGGGTCCGTTCACGACCACGCTCCTGCACCAGGCCGCCGACCCGTTCCGGCTGCTCGTCGCGAGCGTGAAGGACTACGCCATCTTCATGCTCGACCCGGACGGCCGGATCGTGAGCTGGAACAGCGGGGCCGCGCGGATCAAGGGCTACGCCGCGGCGGAAATCCTGGGCGAGCCGTTCGCCCGGATGTACCTCCCCGAGGACGCCGCGGGCGGGAAGCCGCAGCGGGACCTGGACGCCGCCCTCGCCCTCGGGAGGTGCGAGGAGGAAGGGTGGCGGCCGCGGAAGGACGGGACCGACATCTGGGTCATCTCCACCATCACCGCCCTGCACGAAGCCGACCGGCACGTCGGGTTCGCCGTGGTCGTCCGGGACATCAGCGAGCGGAAGCAGACCGAGGAGGCGGCCCGGGCCGGCGAGCAGCGGCTGCGGCTGCTGATCCACGGGGTCAAGGGGCACGCCATCTACACGTTCGACCCCGCCGGCCTGGTCACCAGTTGGAACGACGGGGCGGCCGCCATCTACGGGTACACCGCCGAGGAGGTCACCGGCCAGTCCCGCAGCCGGTTCTTCACCCCCGAGGAGGTGGTCGGCGGGTTACCCCAATCCGAACAGGACGAGGCGGCCGCGACCGGGCAGCATACCGAGGAGGCGTGGCGGGTCCGCAAGGACGGCTCGTGGTTCTGGGCCAACGGGACCCTGACCGCCCTGTTCGACCCGGCGGGAACCCTCACGGGGTTCGTCAAAATCGTTCGGGATTTGAGCAAGCAGAAGCACGCCGAGGAGGCGCTGCAACTCCGCGACCGGGCCATACAAGCGGTGTCCCAGGGCATCCTCATCGCCGACGCGAAACAGCCCGACACCCCGATCACCTACGCCAGCCCGGGGTTCGCGACGCTGACCGGCTACCGGGTCGAGGACGTGCTGGGCCGGAACTGCCGGTTCCTCCAGGGGGCCGGGACCGACCCGGCGGCGGTGGCGCTGCTCCGCGACGCCGTCCGGGACGGCCGCGAGTGTACGGTCGAGCTCCTGAACTACCGGCAGGACGGGACGCCGTTCTGGAACGCCCTGTTCTTCACCCCCGTCCGGGACGACCGCGGCCGGCTCGACTACTTCGTGGGCGTGTTGGCCGACGTGACCCGGCGGCGGCAGCTGGAGCAGGCGCTCCAGCAGTCCCAGAAGCTGGAGGCCGTCGGTCGGCTCGCCGGCGGGGTGGCCCACGACTTCAACAACCTGCTCACCGTCATCGCCGGGTACTGCGACCTGCTCGTCCTGGCGATGCCGGCGGCCGACCCGCACCGGGCGATGGTGATCGAGGTCCGACAGGCCGGGGAGCGGGCGGCGGGTCTCACCCGCCAGCTCCTCGCGTTCAGCCGCCGGCAGGTGATCGAGCCGGTCGTGCTCGACCTGAACGACGTGGTGGCCCAGTCCGAGAAGATGCTGCGCCGGCTGATCGGGGACGACATCGCCGTCGCCGCCGTCCTCGACCCGAACCTGTCCCCGGTGCGGGCCGACCCCGGGCAGGTGGATCAGGTCCTCATGAACCTGTGCGTGAACGCCCGGGACGCCATGCCGACCGGCGGGCGGCTGACCATCGAGACCCGCGCCGTCGTGCTGGAGGACGGTCAGATGGCCTACCCCGACCTGCGGCCGGGCCAGTACGCCCAGCTGAGCGTGACCGACACCGGCCAAGGCATGACGGACGCGGTCAAGGCCCATATCTTCGAGCCGTTCTTCACCACCAAGGAGGAGGGGAAGGGGACCGGGCTGGGGCTGGCGATCGTGTTCGGGATCGTCGCGCAGAGCAACGGCCACGTCGGCGTCTACAGCGAACTCGGGCTCGGGACGACGTTCAAAATCCTCTTCCCGGCCGTGGACGCAGTCCCGAGTCGGTCCGGCGACAGCCGCCCGGCCCCTCCCCTCCGCGGGACGGAGACGGTGCTGCTGGTCGAGGACGAGGCGGGGGTGCGGAAGGTCGCCCGCATCGCCCTCCAGACCCAGGGCTACACGGTTCTGGAGGCGGCCGGCGGCGCCGACGCCGTGTTAGTGGCCGACCGGCACCCGGGGCCGATTCACCTGGTGGTGACGGACGTGGTGATGCCCGAGATGGGCGGCCGGCAGTTGGCCGACGTCCTGCGGTCGCGCCACCCCGGCGTGAGGGTGTTGTTCATGAGCGGCTACACCGACGACGCGGTGATCCGGCACGGCATCATCGCCCACACCGACCACTTCCTGCAGAAGCCGTTCACCCTGCTCGGGCTGGCGAAGAAGGCGCGGGCGGTGCTGGACGGCCCGGCCTGACG
>Ga0105048_10006984_pt1 | contig 18171 bp, 16 predicted proteins | sample MAT05_FD_78382 | JGI IMG/M metagenome (GOLD analysis project Ga0105048, IMG submission 78382) | Freshwater microbial communities from Lake Fryxell liftoff mats and glacier meltwater in Antarctica - MAT-05 | ecosystem: Environmental > Aquatic > Freshwater > Ice > Liftoff microbial mat | place... | reverse complement strand
CGTCGAGACCGGCGGTGTGATCGGGGTCGAGGCGATTCGTTCCGCGGGTCCGCAGAGCGTCACCGGAATCGACGGCGCCGTTCTGGGGCGCGAACAACGACTTCAACGGCTACATCGGCGATGGCTGGGAGGATGACGGCTCGCCATACTTCGCCGGCTCGGGCGTAGCCCGATGGATGTGGACGAGCTTCGAGTACATCAGCAACGATCGCGCGAACCTCGGTGCGGCGCCGACGGGTCAGGGTCGTCAGCTCGTCACGTGGCTCGCGGACAACGGCGTGCCGGAGTTCCAGTTCGACGTCACCGACTCCGCGCAGTGGACCGCCGATCGTGTCGACGCGTACATCCTGTGGCACAAGCGAGCGGTCGGGGGTGCGCTGTATCGCGTCGAGTACGACGACGTGGACGGCTGGGGCATTGATACCAACGCGAGTAACACCCGGTTCGACGGTACGAGCAACACGCGGTTCCTCGTCCACGGCGGCATCGACGTCGGGGTCGCGCAGGACGACGACGGCAACGACCTGCCACCGAACGTGGTGCCCGGGACGTCGAGCAACTGCTCGGGTGGCGTCACGCCGTGGGGCACGTTCATGAGCGGGGAGGAGAACGTCAACTTCGCTTACGGCGAGGTCGAGAGCTGCTGGAACAGCTCGAACGGATTTACCGGTGGTCCGTGCGCCGCCGGAGACGACATCGTCTGGGCTACATCGAGGACGAACGCGGGCGCTTGCGGCTGCAGAGCTACGAGGAGCACTACGCCTGCATGGGCTGTCACGGCAGCCTCGGCGTGACGGCCGACAGCACGTTTGCGTTTCCCCGCAAGCTGCCGGGCGCGGCCGGCTGGGGCTATCAGGACATCGCGGGGATGCCCGATGCGCCGCAGCTCGGGCACGAGGATCCGGAGGTGCTGACGTATCTTCGCCGCGTCGGCGGTGGCGACGAGCTGCGTGCGAACGAGGAGGTGCTCGCGCGCTTCTTCGTCGACGGTGCGCTCGACGAAGCGGCGGTGCGGCGTGCGGCGGCCAGCGGACAGCTGCAGGAGCTGATCGTTCCGAGTCGCCGTCGTGCGCTGCAGCTCGACAAGGCATACATGGCGTTGATGCGCGAGCAGAAGTTCGAGCTCGGGCGCGACGTAGTGCTCGCGCCGCCGACGAACGTGCATGCGCGCATCGAGAACGTCGCGACGGGACTGGCGGCGGCGGGACGCGTGTATCGGGATGGGACGGTTCGTCTCGACTGGACCGCGACCGAGCTCTGACGCGCGTCGTGCGAGGCGATCCGGCAACACAGTGACGACCGCAGCGTCACACCTATCGCGCAGCGCGATCGATCACGCAACGACAGAGTGCCGATCGTGAGCGTCGAGCAACAAACACGCGACTATTCCGCGAGCGTGCGTCCGAGCAGCCGGACCGCCGACTACCGCCGCGAGCATGCACATCGTCGATGTCAGCGAGTCCTATTCGCCGCATGGTGGCGGCGTTCGAACCTACGTCCACGCCAAGCTGCGAGCGGCGGCGGCGCGTGGTCACGAGATCACGGTGATCGCACCCGGCACGCGCGACGACGAGCAGATCGTCTCGGGCGGTCGCATTCTGACGCTGCGATCTCCGCGTTCGCCCTTCGATGCGCGCTACGGGCTGTTCGCCGCGTCTGCGCCGGTACACTCGGTCGTCACCGCGCTGAGGCCCGATGTCGTCGAAGGATCGTCGCCATGGTTCGGCGGGCACATCGCCGCGACGGTGCCCTCGGATGTGCCACGCGTGCTCGTGTTCCACACCGATCCCGTAGCGGTGTGGGGCCAGACCATGCTCTCGCCGCGCCTCGGCTTCGCGAGCGTCGATCGGCTGTGCGCGCCCGCGTGGCACCTGCTGCGCACCATGAGCTCGCGCTTCGACGCTACGGTCGTCTCGGGCCTGTGGCTCGCGAAGCGCCTGCTCGCGCACGGGTTTCGCCGACCAACGGTCGTTCCGTTCGGCGTCGACAAGGCGCGCTTCGCCGCCGCGCCCCGCGACGAAGAGCTGCGCCGGCGCTGGCTCGCGAACTGCGGCGTGCACGATGACGCCGCGCTCGTCGCCGTCGTCGGTCGCCTCGATCCCGAAAAGCGCATCGGCTCGCTCATCGAAGCCTTCGCCAGCGCACGCCGGCAGCGGCCGATGGGCATGGTGATCTTCGGCCGCGGTGCGTTGCGCGGCTGGTACGCGCGACTCGCCGCGCGCGTGCCGGGTGTCCACCTCGCTGGCTATGTCGACGGGCCCGACGAGATGGCGCGCTCACTTGCCAGCTGCGACGCGCTGCTCCACGGCGGCGCCGCCGAGACCTACGGCATGGCCGTCGCCGAATCGATCTGCGCGCGCGTGCCGGTCGTGGTGCCGGATCTCGGCGGCGCGAATGCACTATTCGACCCGGACTGTGCCGAGCGGTATGCGGCCGGTGACGCGAATGCTGCCGCAGCGGCGCTGCTTCGGCTCCTCGCGCGCGACCCCGAGGCGATGCGAGCCGCGTGCGAGGTGAAGGCCACGACCATCCCGTCGCTCGAGCAGCACTTCGCGCGCTTGTTCGACACGTATGCGCGACTCGATCGGATGCCACGCAAAGTGCTGCCGCTGCGCGCAGTCTCGTGAGCCGCGATGCTCGACATCCATCTCTACGTGCACGGGCGGGGACGAGGCCACGCGAGCCGTGCGCTCCACGTCGTCGCGGCGCTGGAAGCTCGTGGGCATGGCGTGCGCGCATTCGCGGGGCGTGATGCGTTCGCGGTCCTGCGCGCGCACGTCGACACGACCTCGATCGCCTCGTTGCCGCCGCGGCCAGGGCTTGCCGCGGTGCTGACGCTGCGGCACCGCTTGGTCGCCGACCTCGTCCGCAATCTCGAGGCACGCCCGGACGTCGTGGTGAGCGACGGCGATCTCCCGGGACTCTGCGCGGCGCACCTGTGCGCGATTCCAGCGGTGGCGGTCGGTCACGGCCTCGTGTTCCTCGCATGCGAGCGACCTCGTCGCGTGCCGCGACTCGCATGGTGGCGCGAGGCGCTCAAGGCCGGTGTCGCGAGCGTCGGTGCCCGGCGAAGAGTCGCCACGCACTTCGCAGTCCTACCGCTGCGGCGCCGAGACACGATCCTTGCGAGACCACCGATGCGGCAGTGGTCGCTGCAACCCGATCGCGCCAGGGTGGTCGGCTACTTCCGCGACGGCATCGACGCGCGCCACGTCACCGCAATCCGCAGCTTCGACCCCGACGCCATCATCTTCTCGCCCGGCGGCGGTCCGGGTGTCCTCGAGCCGTCTGCTGCCGCGTTCGACGCTGCCGTCGCCTGCGCCCGAGTGATCGTCGCGACCGCTGGCAGCCAGCTCATCGCCGAGTGCGTCGCGCACGGGATCCCGATGCTCGCGTTGTATCGCGAGGACGACGACGAGCAGCGGCTCAATGCGATGATGCTCGCGAGCGCTGGCCTCGGTCACGCCGCTCCGTTGCACGCGCTCTCGTCGGCGCTGCTCGGCGAGGTGCTCGCAGCATCGCAGTCACTTGCCGTCTCGGCGTTGCCCGAGCGGGACGCCGCGGCCGCGGTCGTCGACGCGTGCGAGTCACTCGCGAGGGGCACATGAGTCTCGCGCGCGAGCCGAGCGCGCGCAGCCTCGCGCTCGTGCGCTGGATCGATCGTCGACGCTGGCCGATCGTGCTGGGTGCGATCGTGTTCGCGCTGCTCGGCGGCTGGGCAGCGTCGAGGTTGCGCCTCGACCAGGAGCTGCGCCGGCTGCTGCCCGACCACTTCCCTTCGGTCGCCCAGCTCGATCGCGCGTCGGAGCGGCTCGGCAATCAGAACGATCTGTACGTCACGATCCGGAGCCCATCCCGCGAGGCGAGTATCGCGTTCGGCGAGCGACTGGAGACCGAGCTGCGCGAGCGCGACGATCTCCGGTGGGTCACGTTTCGCCGTGATCGCACCTTCTTCGCCGATAACGCGCTGCTGTTCGCGGACCTCGAGGATCTGCTCGAGCTACGGCGGGAGCTGATCGGGCGCATCCGCGACGAGGTCGCGCGCCAGGCCTACGGCGACTTCGCGGCCAGCAAAGCCGACCCCGCCCAAGCGCCCTTGGGCGAGCGCCGCACCGAGCTCGAGCAGCGCTACCTCGCGCGCCGCGACTTCGCCGAGCTCGACGAGGCCGACGAGGGACGGATCATGGTGGTGCGGGCACGACCGGTCGCGATGCCGACCGACATCGCGACCGCGACACGTCTGCAGGACGAGATCGCGACCACGATCGCACAGCTCGATCCCGCGACGTTCCACCCTGAGATGGTCGCGAATCTCGATGGCGCCTACGCGCAGCACAGCAAGCGCGTCAGTACCCTGCGCTCCGAGGTGCTCGGGGGCAATCTCGCCGCCCTCGCGGTGTTGGTCGCCAGCATCGGGCTGTACTTCGCGAGCGTGCGCGCCGTCGTGTTCGTGTTCGTGCCGCTGCTCGCTGCAGTGATCGGTGCGCTTGCGTTCGCGTCACTGGTGTTCGGCTTCGTGAACCTCGTCTCCGCTTTCATCTTCGCGATCCTCCTCGGTCTGGGCATCGACTACGGGATCCTCGTGCTCTCGCGTTTTCGCGACGAACGGCGCCGCGGCCGGCCGACCGTCGAGGCGCTCGCGATGACGCTGTCGACCAGCGGGCGGGCGACGGCCGCGGGGGCAGCGAGCACCGCTGCGGCGTTCGCTTCGCTGACCATCGCGGACTTCCAGGGCTTCGCGCAGCTCGGCGCGATCGCAGCCGCGGGGATCGCGATGGCGCTCGGCGCCGCGCTGCTCGTGCTGCCGGCGCTCGTGCTCGCATTCGACCGGTGGTTTCCCTGGCGATTCACGGCCCGACCGAAGCCATCCGCGCGCGGGGTGGGTCGACCCTGGCTCATCGTCGGCGCGATCGTCCTCGCGGTTTCGGCGTTCGCGACGGTCGCGTCGCTGCGCGCTGCGCCGGCGCTGGAATTCGAGTACGACTTCGATGCGCTCGGTCCGCGCAAGGAGCCGAGCGCGGGCGAGGCTCAGTCGTATCGCGACGCGATCGGACGCATGCGCACGGTCGCGCCGGCGGTCGTGCTCGCACCGGATGCCGCATCCGGCGAAGCAGCGTGGCGGCAGCTCGATGCGATCGCAAAGCTCGCTGCCGATCCACCGCCGGAATACACGAAGGAGACGCTCACCGCCCCGCGGGCGGTTGCGGCGAAGCAACCCGGGCAGCCGGCCCCGGAGCCCGACGACTTCGACGAGGACGAGTTCGGCGACGACGATCTCGACGATCCGGTGTTCGTCGGGTTCGAGCGCCGCATCGCGGAACGGCCGCGGGTGGATCCGTCGCTCGCCGACGCGCTGCTCCAGCACGGTGCCGAGCGCCTGCGGATCCGCGTCGACCGATTCGCGGACGCCACGAGCGTGTTCGCCTTCGTCCCGGTCGAGCAGGCCGAGAAGCTGCAGGTGATCGCGGATATCCGCGCCCGCGTCGAAGCAAGGCGCGGGTTGCTCGGCGCCGAAACCCGCGGCGAGCTCGACAAGTGGGGCAAGCAGCTCGCCGTCACGCACACGATCGGCGTCGAGGATCTGCCGCAGTGGGTCCGCGATCAGTTCACCGAGCCCGGCGGCGGCGTAGGCAGCTTTGCCGTGGTGTGGACCCGCGGCTCGAAGGCGGACTATCGCAATGCGCGGCTCATCTACGACGCGTATGCGCGCCTGCCGATCGGTGGCAGCGAGCTCCCGGTCGCGGCGGAATTCTTCGTGCTACCCGAGGTCTTCGACGCCATCGCGACCGACGGTCCGCGCGTGCTGGTCCTCGCGGTCGTCGTCATGATCGTGACGTCGTTCGTGACCTTCGGCCGCAGCGTCGCGTTCCTCGGCGGCTTGCTCACCGTGCCGCTCGCGCTGGTCTGGCTCGTCGGTCTGCTGGCGGCGTGCGAGTGGAAGCTCGACTTCTTCAACGTCATCGCGTTGCCGCTGGTGGTCGGCATGGGCCAGGACGATGCGTTGCACGTGATCTCGCGCTTTCGCGAGGATGGCGATCTCGGCGCGACGCTCCGCGAGACCGGGGGTGCGGTGTTCATGACGTCGTGGACGACGATCTGCGGGTTCGGCGGGATGCTGTTCGCGAACCATCGTGGCCTGCAGTCGCTCGCGCGAACCGTCGGGCTCGGCATGACGCTCGCGTGGCTCGCATCGGCGATCTTCTTACCCGCGCTCATCGCGGTGCTGATCCACCGCAAGCGGAGGCGCGTGTCATGAGCCTGCGGATCCTGTGGGTGAGTCAGGACTTCGCGCCCGAACGCGGCGGCGTGCAGACGCACGGCGTGCAGCTCGTGCGCGCTCTCGCGGCCGCCGGGCACGCGGTCGAGGTCGTCGCGCCGCGTGCCGCCGGTGATCGCGAGCACGACGCGCGGATGCCGGGTCCGGTGCACCGGATCGCGGTCCCCCGCGACACGATGCCCCTGGGGTGCGTGCCTGCGGTGACGAGGCTGCTCGCACGCGGGCGGTTCGACGCGGTGGTCTGCGGCCAATGGAACACCGCGAGCGGGGCAGTGATCGCGCGCGCTCGCGATCACGTGGCGACGCTGGCAATCGCGGCGCACGGACGCGAGCTGCTGTGGCAACCAAAGCTCGGTGTCGCGGCCTACGACCGCTTTCGCCGCATGATCATCGGGCGCGCCGATCTCGTGCTCGCCGTGAGCCGCTTCACCGCCGGGCTCGTCGCGGGTGTCGGGGTCGAACGCTCGCGGATCGCGGTCGTGCCCAACGGCACGAACCCGGCGGAATTCGACGATCCGCTCGCACGTACCCGCGCGTCGGCACTTCGTCTCGAGCACGGCGCGCCGCTCGTCGTCACCGTCGCGAGGCTGGTGGCGCGCAAAGGCATCGATACCGTGATGCGAGCGATGGCGCGACTGCGCGGCCCGGTCGACGCGCGGTACGCCGTGGTCGGCAGCGGCCCGGATCGCGCGCGACTCCACGCGCTCGCACAGACGCTCGGGATCTCGAGCCGGATGATCTGGTGCGAGCACGCCGACGATCGCGAGCGCACCGCGTGGCTCCACGCGGGCGACGTGTTCGCACTCGTTGCCCGCGACGAGGGTCACGACGTGGAGGGCTTCGGCATCGTGCTGCTCGAGGCCGCAGCGTGCGGGAAGCCAGTGCTCGCCGGTCGCGCCGGCGGCATGGCTGACGCGGTCGTCGACGGCAGCACCGGCATCTTGTGCGCGAGCACCGATGTCGACGAGGTCACACGACGGTTGCAATCGTTGCTCGACGATCCCGTTGGTGCGCGCGCGATGGGCACGGCCGGTCGCGCGCGCGTCGAACGCGAGCTCACCTGGACGCATGCGGCAGCCGAGATTGCCGAGCGTCTCGCGGTCGCATCAGGTCACCGATCCGTGACCACATCGCCGCACTGTGTCATCGCACCGCCTCACGGTGCACCCATCCTCACCAACCACAGAGCCGATTGACGGAGTCAACATCCATGCGCCAACGCGTCGACCTCCACGTCCACTCGAAGTATGCGGGTCGTTTCAAGCTGTTCGTCCTCGACTCGCTCGAGGTCGAGGAGTGCTACACGGAGCCGCTCGCGCTGTACGAGAACCTCATTGCGCGCGGAATGACGATGGTCACGATCACGGATCACGATTGCATCGATGGATGCCTCGAGATCGCGCATCTGCCCGACGTCTTCATCTCCGAGGAAGTGTCTGCCCGATTCCCCGAGAACGGCTGCATCGTCCACGTGCTGACGTACGGCATCGACGAGGCCCAGCACCGCGAGATGCAGCGGCTGCGCACGAACATCTACGAGCTCGTGCCATACCTGCGCCAGCAGGGCATCTTGCACAGCCTCGCGCATCCGTTGTCGCCCGTGAATCATCGGCTCACGCCGACCTTGCTCGCGAAGTCGCTCGTGCTGTTCGACACCGTCGAGGTGATCAACGGCCAGAAGGACCCGAGTCACGATCGCCTGATGCGACACCTGATTCGCAAGGTCGATCGCGACACGCTGCAGCGCTGGGCGGACGACGCAGGGCTCGAGGTCGCACCCTCGCGAGTGTGGAGGATCACCGCCGGCTCCGATGATCACTCCGGGCTCACGGCCGCGCGCGCGTTCACCGAGTATGTCGGCGAGCCGACGTTCGCCGGGTTGTCGACGGCAATCCGGAGCGGCACCGTCGAGGTCTGCGGCTGGGACAAGACCTCGGCCAGCTACGCCCACACGGCCTATGCCGGCACGTTCAACTACTTTCGCCACAGTAATCGCCAGGGATCGAAGCAGACGTACTCGCGCCTCATGGAGGTTGCGAAGAGCGGCAAGCTGCCAGCACGTCTCGAGGACTTGCCGCCGGTCTTGCAGCGCCTGTTGCCGGCGTCGCTCGAGACGCTCGCGAGCCAAGACGTGCCGATGTCGGGCAAGTGGCTCGCGGCCGAGGGCCACACGCCCGAGATCCACGAAGAGCTCTACAGCCTGATGTTCGGCTCGCTGCTGCGGGCGTTCCGCGCGAGCTTCGACACCGTGCGCGAGGCGGCCGGGCGCGTCGACTTCGAGCCGATCATCGACGAGCTACCGACGATGGTCCGGCTGCTCATGCTGAACATGCCGTACTACTTCGGCTTCCGCTTCTTCAACGCCGAGCGTCGTCGCGCGCGCGTGCTGCACGGCAGCCTCGGGTTGCCGGACACTCCCGAGGCCGAGCCGCGCGTCGCGATCTTCTGCGACACGCTCGACAACGTGGACGGTGTTGCGCTCGGGTTGCGCCGCCTCACGAAGGAGCTGCGCGAGGCCGGCCGCACTGCGTTCCTGTGCGGCGTCCGCTTCGATGAGGGCGTGGAGACGCTCGAGGAGGACGTCGTGCGATTCCCGAGCATCGGCTCGTTTCCGATCCCTGGGTACGACAGCTACAAGCTCGGCTGGCCGAGTCTCGTCGAGGTGATGCGCTGGCTCGATCAGCGCGAGGTCGATCTCGTGGTCGTCACGACACCGGGGCCCGTCGGTGTCGTCGCGCTGATCGCCGCGTGGATCCTCGGCATCCCGATGGCCGGGCAGTACCACACGCACGTCGCGGAATTCGCGTACCGACTCATCGGCGATCGCAGCTTCGCGCGGGTCGTCCGCGGCTACACCGGTTGGTTCTACGGCTGCGTCGGGGAGATCGCGGTGCCGAGTCACGCGACCCGTCATGCGCTCGCGGAGTACGGCATCGACAGTGGCCGCGTGCAGGTGATCCGCCGCGGCGTCGACACCCGGCGGTTCCATCCGCGCCGCGCCGAGGAGAACTTCTGGGCACGCCGCGGTCTCCCCCACCGCCAGGTCGTGCTCTACGTCGGGCGACTCTCGCAGGAGAAGAATCTCGACGCGGTCGTCGAGATCTTCCGGATGCTGCGCGAGACCGCGGGCCTCGACGTCGGCCTCGCAGTCGTCGGCGACGGACCGTATCGCGCGAAGGTCGAGGCGGCGCTCGAAGGGCAGCCGGCGGTGTTCACCGGCTACTTGCACGGCGACGAGCTCGCGTCTGCATTCGCGTCTTCGACGTTGATGCTGTTCCCGTCGACCACGGAGACGTTCGGCAACGTGGTGCTGGAATCGCTGGCAGCGGGCACCCCGGCGGCGGTGTCCGAGCTCGGCGGCCCTGCGGAGATCGTCGAGCACGGGCGCACCGGCCTCGTGCTGCCCGCGGGTCACAATGCGCGGTGGGCAGAGCTCATCGCGGAGCTGCTCGCGAATCCCGAGACGCTCGAGCGTTTCGCGAAGAACGCCCGCAGCTACGCAGTCGAGCACACGTTCGCGCGCGCCCGCGATGCGACGTGGCAGTTCTACCAGCGTCAGATCGAGCGCGCGCGCCTGCAGATGCGCGAGGCCGAGGTGACACAGCGATGATCGACACCGGTCGCATCCCAGTTCGCGTGGTCCACCACTCGCGACGCGATCCTCGCGACAAGGCCGGCGGCGTCGAAGCGTTCGCCCGGCGGCTCGGCGAGGTATTCGAGCAGGTCGAGATGACGTGGACCGGGCACCCTAGCCTGCCCGCGCTCGCGCGCGATCGGGCGATCGTCATCTGCGACAACGACACGGCGATCGACTGGCCGCGCGACCAGCCACTGATCGCGTTCCAGCACGGTGTCGCGTGGCAGAAGATGCGCGTGACGGGGACGCTGACCGACGCGAGGCTCGCATTGCGACAGTGGCGCGTCGCAACCCGCGCGCGCACGATCTGGGTCGCGTGCGCGCGTTGGATCGGCGAAGCGTTCGGAGCCCTGCATCCCGGCGCACCCCAACACGTCGTGTATCACCACGTCGACACGCGGGTGTTCGATGGACGCCTGGAGAACGCCGGCTCTCGGCTCGTGCTGCACGATGCTCGGAGTGCGCACAAGGGCGCGCGCATCGTCGAGGAGCTCGCGACCGCGCTACCTGCCTGGAAGTTCGAACCGCTGGCGTGTGCGCCGGATCGGGTCGCAGATCGACTGCGCCGAGCAGCCGCGTTCGTGCACCTGTCGCGCTACGAGGGCAACAGCATCGTGTGCGTCGAAGCAATGGCGATGGACCTGCCGTGCATCCTCACCGACGTCGGACTCGCGCGCGATGCTGCGGCCGGTCACGTGCGACTCGACGTCGGGCTCGTCAGTGCCGCGCTCGCACACGAAGATCCGCAACGAGCGATCCCCGAGGTCGGTCGACTGCTCGACGCTATGCGCGAGCATCCGCCCGCGCCGCGGCAGTTCGTACGCACGCACGCGACCGTTGCGATCGCGCGTGCGCGCTGGCGACGCGTGCTCGCCGACTATGCGATGCGGTGCGGCCGTCGTCTCGATCTCGGCTGCGAGGTCATTCCCACGGCCAAGACGGGATCGTGACGACATGCGCGTGCTCGTCGTCGCGACCAACATCGACGTGCCGGGGACGCACGGTGGCTCGACGCACGTCACCGAGCTCGTGGCCGCCCTCGGAAAGCGCGACGAGACGCTGTTGCTCGCACGCCGCGGATCCCACGGTGCCGGCGTGCTCGATGTCGGGTTGTGGCCGCGCACGCCCCCGAGGGGTCTGCGTCACGCGTTGACGCTGTGCTCGGTCGCGCAGGCGGTGCGGCGCGTTCGAGCGTTCGCGCCGGACGTGATCTACGAGCGCGGATCCTCGTATGGCGCCGGCACGATGCTCGGCATGATCACCGGTGCGCCGGTCGTGTGCATGGTGCTCGACGAGCACGTGAGTCCGCTGTCGCTCGACCGCGCGGCGCGGATCGTCGCCACGGCGCCGGATCTCGTGTCACCGCTGCTGCAGCACAAGACCGTGCGCGTGAGCTGGGGTGCGAACGTGAGTCGCTTCCACCCCGATGTCGATCCGATACCGCTGCGCACCCGACTCGAGCTCGGTCGCCCGCTCGTGACGTACGCCGGGTCGTTCCGCGACTGGCACGGTGTCGATGTGTTGCTCGACGCGCTTGCGATCTGCCGTCACCGGGCCATCGACGTGCTCCTCGTGGGCGATGGCCCCGAGCGCGCAAGCCTCGTCGAGCGCGCGCGGCTCCTACCGCAGCGCGTGATCATGCCCGGCGCGTTGCCATACACCGACATGCCAGCAGTGCTCGCGGCCTCGGACGTGTTCGTCGCGCCGTTCGTGCCGACCCGGCATCCACTCTCACAACGGCGCGGGTTCGTGCTCGATCCGCTCAAGCTGTTCGAGTCACTCGCGAGTGAGGTGCCGACGATCACGGTGCGCGCCCGCAACATCGAGGGCATGTTCCGCGACGGCGAGCACCTCGTGATGGTGCCGAGCGGCAGTCCGCAGGCGCTGGCGCGGGCAATCGACTCGATGCTCGACGATCCGCTCGCCGCCCGTGACATGGCGCGTCGCGGCGGCGGCGAGGTACGGCGTCGGTACACGTGGGACGCCCACGCGCAGCAGCTCCACGGACTCTTCGAGACCGTGTGCGCCTCGGATCGCGTCGACCAAAGATCATGACGAGCGGATCGGAGACGCGCGTGGCGGACGACGCAGGCGCGTTGCTGCTCGGGCGTGCGCTCGCGATGCTCGCGGAGGCGGGGCTCCTGATCCTTGCCGTGCGCCTGCTCGGCAAGGCCGACGTCGGCGTCCTCGCGGAGATGCTCGTGGTCTGTCAGACGGTCGCGATCGTCGCGACCGCCGGGCTTCCGGCGTCGCTGCTGATCGAGCTGCCCGGCGCGACGACGAGCGCGCGGCACTGTGCAGCGCGGCAGCACCTGCGCGTGCTCGTCGGCCTCGGCATCGTGTCGGGCGCTGGGCTCGCGCTCTTCGGCCTCGCCAGCGATGACCCGTGGATGTGGCTGTGCCTCGCGCCGCTGCCCATCTTCGATTTGCCGGTGCGGGCTGTCCCGAATCTCCTCGTCGTCGAAGGGCGCGCCGCAGCGGGTGCGCAGTATGCCGTGGCGAAGTCGGTGATCGGTAGCGCCGCGACCCTCGTGCCTATCGTGCTCGGCGCTCCGCTGTGGTGCGTTGCGCTCTGTGTGACCATCGGTGCGGCACTCGCTTGGGTCGCCGTCCCGATCGCGCTCCGAGCGATCTATCGGGGCGTCCCGCTGCCGCCGCCGCCGCGATCGGACCGCGCGCTGCTGCGTCGCGCGTTGCCGCTCGGGATCACCGACATCGCCGGTGCGATCGCGCAGCGCCTCGATCGCCTGCTCGTGCTCGTCTACTTCACCCCCGAGATCTTCGCGGAGTACCAAGTCGGTGCGTGGCAGATCCCGCTCATCGTGAACGTCCCGTACGCGGTGGGTACCGCCTGCGCCGCACCGATGCGCGAGGCGTTCGCGAGCGGTCGCGCGAAGACGGCGGTCGCATTGTGGCGGGCGTCGATCCGGCAGGTCTCGCTCGTCGTCGTGCCGGTATCGATGGTTTTCTTCGTCGCTGCGGATCCAATCGTGGAGCTGCTGTTCACCAGCGAGTACGCAGGCGCCGCGTCGGTGTTTCGCTGCTACACCTTGCTCACGATGATGCGTGTCGCCGCGTTCGGCGTCGTGCTCGTGGCAGCGGATCGCGCCCGTGACGTGCTCGCGGCCGCGACGTTCGGGCTCGTCGTGGCGGCACTACTTGGTTGGCCGTCGGTCGTCCTCGGACCGGTCGGGCCGGCGATCGCAGCGGTGCTCGCGTTCGTGCCGGCGGCGGCGTTCTACTGCGCCCGTATCGCGCGCGTCGCGGATCTCTCGCCTTGGCGCACCTTTCCGCTCGGCGCGTACTCGCGGATCTTCATCTGCGCAGCGGTGCCGGGTGGGCTCGCGGCGCTGTTGCTCTGTACTGTGCAGCACAGTGCAGGGCTCGAGCTGGTGCTCGCGAGCACCGTCGTGCTCGTCGGCTTCGTCGCGCTCGCGACGCTCACTCGTGATCTAGGTGTCGTGCAGTGGCGATATCTGTTGCGGTGGATCCGACTTTCACCCCTTCGCCGTCACCGACGCGATCCTGTGATCCGCGAGTGACGATGGCGACGCGGTGTAGCCAGCGAATCGCCGCCGCAACGCCGCGCCGTTCTCACCTCGACGAACGCGCATCGTCACACGCGATCGGCAAACTCGCCCCGTGTTCGCACCTCTCGTATCCGTCGCGCACTCCGCAGAGCTCCAAGACGTCGCGGATCCACGACCCACGCACCCGCAGATCGCGGTGTCGTTGGATCACCGGCGTAGCGTGCTCGAGGCGCTGTACTGCAAGTCTGCGGGCATCCTGCTCGGCTTTCGCTACGGCGCGCGCCGTTCGGTGGGGCGCTATGCCAAGAGCGAGTTCCTCGTCATCCGCCTGCGGCCATGGTGGAGTCGTGCGGGGCTGAAGGTCATCGCCTACTTCGGCCTGCCGCCGCGCACGAGGTCGAAGTGACGTTGCCGTCGCTGGCCCTCGCATTCGCACTGGGACCGGCGACGCAGGCGGCTCCACAGCCCTCGGAAGTTCGACGCGGCGGCCTACACGAGTCCGGCGTTCGAGGGCAGCGGCGCGCAGCTCCGTGAGGCGCTACGTGTCCACGGTACGACGCGGCGTGTTCGTCGTCTCGGCTTCAGCGCGCCGCGCGTGGATCGCAACTGTCACACGCAGGCGATCGCGATCGCCCGAGGTCACGTTCTGATGTCGTGCGTCGATCGACGCAACGGCGTCGGCTGGCTGCAGATCTTCGGGCGCGAGGGCGACGGCGCGCGTCCGAGTCGTCGAGGTCGCAGCGTGCGATTGCACGACGTCGATCGGCCACATCCGGCGGTCGGGCAAGCGGTTGTCGGCCATGGTCGGCAACGCGGTGAGCTCCTGGTCCCGATCGGCAACGAGTCGCTCGACGTCCACGGCACGACGAGCTCTCGACTCGAGCTGCGTGACGGCAGCGGCACACTCGTGTGTGCGATCGACAACCCGCGTCCCGGGGGACTCGCGGCGACGGCACTCGTGACGACGCAGGGCTCGGTCCATGCGATCGCAGTGAGCTACGCGGAGCTGCTCGTGTGGCGCGTCGACGGCGTGCAGCCTGGTACCGACGTGTGCGACGCGGAGCTCGTCTTCGCGGCCGCCGGCACCGACGTCGCCGGCGACAAGTGGCGGCGCTATCAGGGAATTGCGGCGCTGGTCGCCCGCGATCGCGATGTCTTCCTCTTTGCGGGTCGCCGTCATCACCTCGATGCGTGGAAGCTGAGCGACTTCGGCGAGTCGCACATGCGCGTCGAAGCGGTGGGCAGCATGCAGTGGCGGCCGGCCGCGATGCCGGTGCGCGGGATCTTCCACGAAGGGCTCGGCGTCGAGCCGCACGCGGGCGGCCTGAGGATCTGGGCCGCGCCGCGGGATTTTCGGCGAGGCTCGTGTTTGCCCGCGAGCGCCGACGAGCGCTGCACCCCCGCGGTGTACTACGTCGACCAGCCGCTCGCGCAGCCTGTGCTCACGTCGCGTTGATGATCTCGAGTGGCAGCTCGCGCAGGTCCGCGGTACCGCGTGCGATCGCGAACGACTTGCGCGCCGCGACGTTGGTGTGCGGCGTCAACACGTCGGCTGTGTGGTGCCAGGTTGCGATCGCTGCTTTCGCGTCGAAGCGCACGGAGAGATAGCCTTGGTGCAGCATGTCGACCCAGCGGACGTGGGCATGCGTCGCGTGCAATCTCGGTAGATCCGGCGGCTCGAAGGGAACCGGTGAGCTCACCGCGGGCGTCGCGAGCTCGACCGCGAGCGCCGGCGTACCCGCGAACGGATCGCGATGCAGCACGCTGGCCCAGCTGCTGTGGATATCGCCGGTGAGTACGACGACATCGCGGATCTCCTTGTCGTCGAGGAAGCCGAGCACGCGATCACGCGCCGCCGGATAGCCGTCCCACATGTCCGTGTTCGCCGGCAGCCCGTTCGCATCGCGCAGCTGCGTCATCAAGACTTGCTGGCCGATCGCCCGCCACGCGATGCCGGCGGCCTTCGAGGCCTGCAACCCGTCGAGCAGCCACCGTTCTTGCTCGGGCCCGAGCAGCGATCGTCCAGGGCTGCCGATCACCTCGAGATGCTCATGGCCGAGCTGCCGATCGCGGCCGACGAGTCGGGTGTCGAGCATCACGAGATCGAGGACGTCGCCGAAGCGAAAGCTGCGGTTGATCCGCGAGGTGTCGCTCGCCTCGCGCACCGGCATCCACTCGTGCCACGCCTGCACCGCGGCGTTGCGCCGGACCATGAACGCGCCTTCTTCGACCTGGTGGTTCTGCGCACCGGCGACCCAGGTGTTGTTCGCGATCTCGTGATCGTCCCAGATCGCGATGAACGGATGGCGAGCGTGCACGGCGCGGAGCTGCGCGTCGCCCTTGTAGCAGGCATGTCGCGCACGGTAGTCGGCGAGCGTCGTGCACTCGCGATCCGCGGGTTCGGCAATCCGCCCCAGCGGCGTGCCGTCGCCATAGCCCTCGTTCGCGTACTCGTAGATGTAGTCGCCCAGATGGACGATCACGTCGAGGTCGTCGCGCTCGGCGAGCGCGCCGTATACGTTGAAATGGCCGCGCGGATAGTTCGAGCACGACACGACGCCGATCTGCACGTGCGAGACGTTCGCCGCCGGCAGCGTGCGGGTGCGTGCCGTCGGCGACACGATGCCGAGCGCTGTGAAGCGGTAGTGATAGACGCTCCCGGGCACGAGGCCGGGGACGTCGACCTTCACCGTGTGGTCGCGCGCAGCCGAGGTCGTGAAGGTGCCGCGCTGGACCGGATGGGCGAAGCTCTCGTCCTGGGCGACGATCCAGTCCACGTCGACGTCGCGGTCGTCGTCGACCGTCACGCGCGTCCAGACGATGACGCGATCGGTCAGCGGATCTCCGCTCGCGACCCCATGACGGAAAGGATCGGGCGCCGGGCCGGTCGCGTGCCCGCGCGGTGGGTCGTGGGCACAGGCCGACGTCGCGGCAGCGGTGCCCACGAGCTCCAGGAATCTTCGGCGGCGCATGGACGCATCCTCCTTCGCACGGATGACCGGGAGGTGACGGGTGGGCGCCGACGCGGTCACGTCGCATCGCCGTCATGCTCCCGTGGCGGATCTCGGTCACGATCGAGACATGCCACTCGCGCGGGTGCTCGTCGTGGTGGTGATCGCCGCGTGCGGCGGCGGCACTTCACCGCCGGCGATGGGGCCTGAGGGCGGCTCGGCGCCCATCGAGGACGCCGCCGAGGCGGCACATCACGAGCTGCTGCGAATCGAGCAGGAGTTCCACAGGAACGACGACTACCGCATCGTCGTCGATGCTTGGGTCGCCACCGAACCGTCACCGCGGATCGTTCGCGTCACGATGGGCTGGCTCGACATCGGTGCCGGAGACGTCCGCAGCCCGTTCGGCAAGGGCGTGCGTCGCCACGTCGACGTGTTGCACGAGCGTCGCAGCGCGACCACGTGGGTCATCGCGCTAGTGGCGGCCGACGTTCGTCGCGAGCTCGAGATCATCCTCGGCGACGATGGAGTTCCACGAGTCTTCGCGCAGGTGGTCGGCGAAGCTGGGCTCGTGCGCTGTCAGCCGCATGGCGGACGACTGATTTCGCGACGAGTGCTGGGACTGCCGATCGCGCTCGGCGGGCTGGAGCTCGAGTGCGTCGACGACAACGGCGCGACGTTGCGCGGCAACGTGGCAACGCGCGCGGTCGAATGAAAGCGGACCGTGGCAGGCACGAGCGGAACCCCGAAGGGTCGTGCGCCACACCGCACGGAATCCGTCTAGCGTCCCGCGTGCGTGCCTTCCCATCCATCAGTGCACGCTCACCACTGGCATCGAGTGGTGAGCGGGTCTTCGGTGCCCGAGGGCGCTGTTGCGGCGGCGTGGACTTTCACCGCGGGCTGTCAGGACGCGGGCAGGATCACGGTGTCGATCACGTGGATCACACCGTTGCTAGCGGCGATGTCGGCGGTGACCACCTTGGCGCCGCCGAACTTGACGCCGTCGGTCGCATCGATGGGCAGCTTGGTGCCGCCGACCGTCTCGGCCTCCTTCAGTTTTGCGGCGTCGGCCGCCATGACCTTGCCGGCGACCACGTGGAGCAGGAGCACCTTCTTCAGGTCCTCGGGCTTGGCCAACAGGGCGTCGAGCGCCTCCTTGGGGACCTTGGCAAAGGCCTCGTCGGTGGGTGCGAACACGGTGAACGGCCCCTCGCCGCTCAGGGTCTTCACGAGGTCGGCCTTTTCGAGGGCGACGGCGAGGGTCTTGAAGGTGCCCGCGGCGACTGCGGTCTCGACGATGTTCTTCGGCGCCCCCGCGGCCGCCGGGTCGGCCGCCTTCGCGTCACCCGCATCCGCGAGCTTGGTATCCGCCTTGGTGTCGCCCGCCTTGGTGTCGCCCGCCTTGGTGTCGCCCGCCTTCGCCTCGGGGCCCTTGGCGTCGGGCTTCTTGGAGTCCTTGCCGTCCTTCTTGGCATCCGCGCCCTTCTTGTCGTCGGTCTTGCTGTCGCAACCCGCCGCTGAGGCGAGACCGAGGACGAGGCCGAGGCCGAGGGCGAGCTTGGACAGGGAGTTGGTCTGAATGGATCGCATGTTCGCGCGGAGCATAGGGGATGACCGCGGAGTGGCAACGTCATCGAACGGTCATCGCGGACACGGCGGAGATCGGCGAGGAAGAACAGCTCGACGAGGTTGATGAAGCTGAGCAGACAAGGGCGGTCGACTCGCCGCGCGGATGAGCCCCTGCGCGCCCCGACGACCGATCGCCTTGCGTGCCGT
>Ga0105048_10006983_pt1 | contig 18173 bp, 14 predicted proteins | sample MAT05_FD_78382 | JGI IMG/M metagenome (GOLD analysis project Ga0105048, IMG submission 78382) | Freshwater microbial communities from Lake Fryxell liftoff mats and glacier meltwater in Antarctica - MAT-05 | ecosystem: Environmental > Aquatic > Freshwater > Ice > Liftoff microbial mat | place... | reverse complement strand
TTCTCCATCGGCACCAACGACCTGGTCCAGTACACGCTCGCGGCGGACCGCGGCAACGAGAACCTGGCGAACCTGTATACCCCGTCCGACCCCGCTGTCCTGCGTTTGATCAAGCAGGTGGTGGATGCGGCCGATAAGCAGGAAATCGAGGTAAGCGTCTGCGGAGAAATGAGCGGCGACCCGCTCTACACCATGCTGTTAATGGGCATGGGGCTGCGGCAGTTCAGCGTGACGCCGCAGAACATTCCGGAGGTTAAAAAGATCATCCGGCTGTCGACATTGACTGATTCACAACGCGTGGCAAGCGAGGCATTGCGTCTCGAGACCGCCCGCGACGTGACGAACTACCTGAGAGAACAGAACCGTCGGATATTACCTGAAGCAGTCGATTGAGGTGAAGCCCCGTGCCGAACGGTCGGGCCCCTGCCAGTCGACAGCGAGCAAGACGAGCCAACAGTGATGGGATTGTCGGGGACTGCCGATCAATTTGTGCCGCGCTTCGGTCCGCCGGGGGGATCTCCTCCCTGCGTCTACCAGCGCGGCATCGTTGTTTTGTCTGAACCGTCCTGACCCGAATGGCTTGACCCCGCTCGTGCTTCCTCCCTGAAGGAGGATGCGCCGTCTGCTCCATCCCCGTGATGGACCAACGGCACGCGGCATGGCCTTTGACAAGCACCGATTCCGTTTCCGCAAGGATGGCGAACTTCGCTTCGTCAGCCACCTCGACCTGATGCGGGCCTTCGAGCGCATGCTGCGCCGCTCGCAGTTGCCGATCCGTTACACCGAAGGCTTCCATCCTCAGCCGCGCCTTGTCTTTGCCCAGTCACTGTCGCTGGGGATCGCCGGCCTCAATGAGGTCGTCGAAATCGAGTACACCGAACCGGTCGAGTCTGAAGATGCCCTCACCCGGCTGACCGCGCAGGCACTGCCGGGGTTGACCTTCCTCTCCTGCCGCCGCATTGAACTGAAGCAAGTCGCCCGCACTGCCCTCGCTTCGTTCCAACTGCCGATTTCCGAATCGTGGATCAACGAAGCGACAACGAACGCCGCCGCGATGCTCGCATCAACCGAAGTCTGGGTTGAACGCGAGAAGCCACGGCAGCGCGAAGTCAACATCCGCCCCTACCTCCGCGACATTCGCGTCGCGGAGGGGATTCTCACGTTCGATATTTGGGTCTCACAGGACGGCACCGCCCGGGCCGACGAGATCGTGCGCGCACTGGGCCTGCAAACCGTCGTCAATGACGGTGGTGTCATCGCCCGTGCGGACCTCGCCATCGACGACGAATTGAGCGATGAACGAAAACAGGTTCGCCCCAAACTGCCCGGTCGCGATGACCGGTTCGCCTTTGAACGACCGCTCACCCGCGAGATCGTGCCAATGCAGGCAACGCTCGCGGCCCATACTGCCCACTGGGGGGCGTCTCCCAATGGGCCTGTACTTGAATGACCGAACAACACCAGGCCTACCCAGACAGAGGATGCCCGGGCGATGTCCCGCACCCTGTCTGCCGGCCGATTCACCTTGAAAGGTTTTCATGAAGAAGGAAATGCTGATTAACGTCCTCCAGTCGGAGGAATGCCGAATCGCGATCGTCGAGGATGGCACGCTCGAAGAACTTTACGTCGAGCGCGCCAGCCAGGAAAGCTACGTCAACAACATCTACAAGGGCCGGATCGTCAACATCGAGCCGAGCATCCAGGCGGCGTTTGTCGACTTCGGCATCGGGCGCAACGGCTTCCTGCACGTGTCCGACGTCGACCCGGTCTACTACAAGCATCTCGAAGGCGGCGGCGGTGGCGGCGGTCGTGGCGGCCGGGAACGGGGCGATCGCAATGATCGCAATGATCGCGGTGACCGGGGCGGGCGCGAGCGTCGGCCATCGTTCACGCCGGTCGTGATTCCCCCGGCCCACAGCGCCCCGCCGGACATTGAAGACGAAGCACCGGCAGCCGTTGAACTGACCGGTTGGCTCGATCCGGGCACGCCAATCGAAAGCGACACGGTTGAGGCCGATGACGGCTTCGGCGCGGGGTTACTCGAAGAAGTGTCGCCTGCCGAAGCGGAAGCGGCACCCCCCGAGGAAGAAGCGCCGCGTCGTCGGGGAAGCCGCGGTCGCGGCCGACGCAAGCCGGAAGGCGACGACGCACCGGCAGAGGCCAAGCCGCGCCGTCGAAGCGCGAAGAAGAAAGTGGAAGAAGGAACCGCCGAACCTGTCGCGAACGACGAGGAGCCGCCGCAGGTAATGGGCTCGGCCGAACACCGCACGCACGGCGACGAACCGGAGATCGCCTTCGGCAACGACGAAGGCGGCATCGGCTTCGATCCGTTCGCACCGAACGATCGCTTCGGCAGTTCCGCCGCCGCCAGTGCCGATGCCCCCGCCGAAAACCGGTCATTCGACACGGAATCGGAATCGGACGATTCAGAAGCCGATGAAGCCAGTGCAGAATCCGCAGACGGGATGCCGACTCTCGCCAATGATGATGACGATGATCTGGACCTCGATCTCGACCTTGGCATGGACGACGACGCCCCGCCCCGTCAGGATCGCGGCCGGCGTGGTGGCGGCGGCGACCGGGACCGGGGTGGTCGCAGCGACCGCGGCGATCGCGGTGGCCGGGGCGGCCCGCGCGGCAGCCAGAGTCGCACGTTCAGCCGTGACGGCGGCCGGCCGAAGCCCCCGATTCAGGAAATCTTCAAACGCGGTCAGGAAGTCATCGTTCAAGTCATCAAGGAAGGGATCGGCACCAAGGGGCCGACGCTCAGCACATTCATCAGCATTGCCGGGCGTTACCTGGTGCTGATGCCAAGCCTGAACCGCGTGGCCGTGTCGCGCAAGATTCTCGATGAAGACGTGCGAATCCGACTGAAGGAAAGCCTGACCGAACTGAACCCGCCGAAGGGGATCGGCTTCATCATCCGCACTGCCGCGATCGACCGCAACAAAGCGGAACTGCGCAACGACCTGTCGTACCTGGCCCGCCTGTGGGAAGTCTTCTCGAGCCGGGTGCTGAAACGGCCCGCACCGGTCGAGATCTACCGCGAAAGCGACATGATCACGCGCACTATCCGCGATATCTTCACCGCGGACATCGACGCAATTCATGTGGATGAGGAGACGGCCTACACGCAGGCATCCGAGTTCCTGAAGATCGTCATGCCGCGCTACGCTGATCGGATCAAACACTACGCGGAGACGGAGCCGATCTTCACGCGGTTCAAGATCGACAACGAAATCGCCCGCATCAACGAGCGCAAGATCCCGCTGCCGATGGGCGGATCGATCATCATCGAGCAGACTGAGGCGCTGGTGGCGATCGACGTCAACAGCGGCAACTTCCGGGCGGAGAACAACGCCGAGGAAACTGCCTACCAGATGAACCTGCAGGCCGCGAAAGAGATCGGCCGGCAGTTGCGGCTGCGTGACCTGGGCGGCGTGATCGTCAACGACTTCATCGACATGAAGGAAGAGCGCCACCGCCGCAATGTCGAACAGGCGCTGCGCAATGCCCTGCGCCGCGACCGGGCCCGCACGAAGATTCTGAAGACCTCCGCCTTCGGCGTCATCGAGATGACGCGCCAGCGTATTCGTCCGTCGCTGAAGCGCAGCATCTACCACGAATGCACGCACTGTCGGGGCACCGGCTCTGTGAAGACCGGCGAGAGCATGAGCATCGAGATCATGCGCCTGTTCCAGATGGCGGCCCACCGCAAGACGGTGCGCACGCTCAACGCCAAGGTTCACCCCGATGTAGCGCACTACCTGCTCAACAAGAAGCGCAAGGAGATCCTGCACTGGGAAGAGGTCGGCCAGATGCAGGTGGTAGTCACAAGCTCCCAGGGCATTTCACCCGAGTTCATGGAACTGCAGGGATTCGACAACAACGGCAACGAAGTGAAGGTGACCGGCACCAACGAGCCGCCCGCCAAGGCCCCGCACGAACGCCGGCCTCAGGAAGATCGCGGCCACCGCGGCGGTGGAGGAGGCGATCGGGGTGGTGATCGAGGGGGCGACCGCGGTGGTGATCGAGGGGGCGACCGCGGCGGTGACCGAGGGGGCGAACGTGGCGGCCGGGGCCGCGGCCGCAGCGGCCGTAGCGGGCGCGATCGGGAATAGTTTTGTTGGAAGCAAACCATGTGGAACACCAGTTCCGCATGGTTTGCTTTTTATCTGTGCCTGATTTCGAGCGTGGCGCGACGTTAAAAGTCTTCGATTACTTCCCGACTGGAGTAGACTTTGCGCCGAGAGTCGGCAACCTGTTCGAATGGCAGTTCAAATTGTTCGAGACTGAATTCGCGAAGCTGCATCGGCCGATCCGTCATCTGAAAATCGCGACGCCGACCGCACGTCCGCACGCGCATCGCTTCACGCTTTCTGTTCATCGGGACGATCTGGATATTGAGCAGCCGGCCATCGACGCGGTACTTGCGGTCATCGACCGCCCTCGCGGAAGCCTCGTCAATGGGATGGATCTCAGATTGGCAGCGCACTTTCGCCAGATCCACTATCAGCGTGGAATCGACGATCCGCTGTTAATGCAATCGATCTGGAGCAACCTGTTGAGAGAACTTGACTGGCTGGTGAACAGACTTGCAGGTGAGGCGGAAGAGCAATTTCAGGAGTTGGTTTGGTTGGACGGGTTGATCTCCATCGAAGAGGAGCTCATAGAACCTTTCGGCATACGCGCCATCGGCTACATCTACACCTGCAAGGGCAACACGCAGCAATGCCAGCAACCTTTTAAAGCGGAAGTGTTCTCAACTCAAGCCGGCCCCGCAGTTGATCGCTTGATTGTTCACTTCGGCAACCGAAAGGAATTGACCGAAATCAACATGCTGACGCCCGATGTTGGCAATGAGTTGCAGGCAGACCGCTGCCCGTACGTCGTTCGCGTCGGTAACGCCGTTCACCGAAAGGAGGGCGTCGTCGCCTGGGCGTTTGAAATCGTGAAGCAACCGGCCCCTACCGCTTCTCCACCACCGGCACCGTCGCAAGCAGTTCCGCCACCACGTCGCTGACTTGTTTGCCTTCCACTTCCGCTTCGGGCCGCATGATGAGGCGGTGGCCCAGCACGGGCACGGCAATGTCCTGCACGTCCTCGTGCGTGAAGTAGCTGCGGCCTTCCAGCAGCGCCCGGGCTCTCGCGCACTTCAGCAGGCACAGGGCGGCACGCGGGCTGGCACCGAGCATCAGGTCGGGGTGCTGGCGGCTCGCTTTCGCCAAGTCAACGATGTAGTGGAACAGGCTTTCCGTGCCGTACACGTCGGGCAGGCGTGACTGCAGTTCCTGGATCATGCCCGGGTTGAACATCGCGGCCGGTTCGGTCACGGCCCGGCTGTGCAGCTTAAGCATCTGCACTTCGTGCTGATGGTCCGGGTAGCCCATCTCGATCTTCAACAGGAAGCGGTCGAGCTGTGCTTCGGGCAACCGGTAGACACCTTCCTGTTCCACCGGGTTCTGCGTGGCCAACACCATGAACGGCAACGGCAACGGCATCGTGCTGCCATCGACCGTGACCTGATACTCCTGCATTGCTTCGAGCAGGGCCGATTGCGTTTTGGCGGGCGCGCGGTTGATCTCGTCAGCCAGCAGCACCTGACTGAAGATCGGCCCCTTGCGCAGCACGAACTCGTTGGTCTTGCGATCAAGAATGGAAACGCCCGTGACGTCGGACGGCAGCAGATCGGGCGTGAACTGCACGCGCTGATACTGGCAGCCCAGCAGATGGGCAAACGTCTTGGAAAGTGTGGTCTTCGCCACACCGGGCACGCCTTCTAGCAGTACATGCCCGTTGCCGACCAGCGCGATCAACAGCCGGCGGACGACTTTCTCCATGCCGACGACGACACGGCTGACCTCGGCCACGACCCGCTGGCTCAGTGCCCGCCCCTTTTCGGCCAGTTCTCCGGCCTGTCGATCGGATTCACGGGATGTCGTGGCGGCGGTCGTATCGGTCATCGACGGTCTCGAAGGGAGGGGGCAACGAGCGGCGGCTTCCTATTTCTGTTGAGATACGAACTTCCACGAGCCGTTGTCCGCTTCTTCGAGAATTTCACGCAGATCGACGCTGATCGACTTCCAGTCCGCGGCCGTGATCTCGACCGGCGCGATGCCGAATGCGATGGTCCACAACCGCATGATGCGGGTCCGAAGACGGGTTGGCTCGGGATGATCATCAACGATCAACAGTCGCGGCGGTTGGCCGTCCGCGGTCGGCATCGCGTGCAGGCCGTCGAAGAAGTCGCGTACCGCCTCGCGCACCACTTCGTACACGTTGCCGGTGTCCATCAATCCTTCGAAACGTTGGTGCAGCGCATCCCCCTGCGGGATCAGGGCAGCCAACTCGGGCGTCACCAGCGTCCGTGCGGGGTCGGCGGTCGTGCGGCTGCGCATGAACCAGAAGACGCCCAGCAGGATGACGAAACCGGCAACGAGAAACATCACGGTCCGAAGAATCTCGCGCATTGGGAACTTTTGAAGAATGAACTGATTGAAGCCATCACGGCGTTCAACTTCCGCGATCATCCTGTCGCCATGCTGTTCGAAGATCAGCGCCATCTTCAGCAGCAATTCCAGCAGGTTCCCGTCCTTGGGCGGGATGGTCGGCAGCGGGTACACAGTGCGGATGACACCGTCTTCCACCAGCAGGCAACGCTTCTTCTGCTGTGGTCCCTGGGCCCATTCGATCATGCCGCGCGCGAATAACAGGTTGGCAATGTCCGGCCGGAGGATCAGGTTGTTGACAAACACCGAATGATCGGCCAGGAACAGTACCCTACCCTGCCCGAACCCGCCGCCGATGGCGAAGAAATCGCGCGACGGCTCGTAGGCCCGACCGTTGAACCGCGATGAGAACGGAAAGCCCGCCAGCGTCTCGCGACGGAAGTCGAGCGGTCGGCCGACAGGCCGGATCACGCAACTGGTGTTGGCGGCAATGGCGTTGTCGCCCCGATTGCTGAAGCCGCCGAACAGTTCCCGCAGCGGCGTGCTCTCGATCGGGAAGAACGGCTTGATCGGGCGGATGAACGGATACTCCGCGATGCCCTTCAATGCGTCTTCCTTGCCCGCGCGGATGGTGCCGTCGACATAATCGATGCCGAAGTCGAACGTCGAATTGCTTGAGCGGTCAGCGCCAACAATCAGCGTTGCTCCGCGGCGAACCGCCGTCTCGAACTGGTTGTTGACCAGCAGAAGGGACGACTCAGACCCCAGGAGGATGATGACGGTGTCCTGCGGTTGATTCAGGATCTCAAACGTATTCGAAAGTGGCTCCATCCCGGCGTCGAACAGCAGGTGCCGGAAGCAGTCCATCCCCAGCTTGTCGACGACGATCTGTCCTTCAACGATGCGCGGAGCGGCCGGTTCCTGAGCGTGCCCGGGCATCCCTGCCACCAGCATTAGCATTGCGCCGAAAAGGCACCGTCGAAGTGCGGCGGACTTCATTCGGAGGTTACCCCTGCAACGACGCACAACCGGGAGCGGGCTTCGGCAACGTCCTGATCATTGAACGGAACCTGCGTGGGCGTGTAGCGGGCCTTCTCATACAAGCCGGCCAGTCGGCCGATGTCTGTCGTCAACTTCGGCTGTTGATCGACCAGGTGGCCCGCGACCTGCTGATGGTTCCAGTGTTCCGCCTGCTGCCCGCACCGCGCCACCGACAGATGATCGAACGCCCGCACGACGTCTTCACGCGATGCAACCCGGGCCGGGTCGATCGGCCAGGACTTGCGTTCTTCTTCCCGCCGCTGCCGTTCAAATGCATTGTTCAGCCGCTTCGACCGGCGGTAGTAAATCCACCCGCCGATCCCCAGGGCCGCCAGTACCGCGAGCAGCAGCCAGTTGCTGCCGCCGCCGCGGTCGTCCGACCCGGAATCGGTGTCCGCAGTCGTCATCCGGCCGCCCGTGTCGCCCGGCCCCTGCACCGGCCCGGTCGGCCTGACGTCGGGCAGTTTGAACTTGTCAGCCAAGTCACTCAGTTTGATGCCTGAGTCGGGATTCGCCGCACCGACCAGCGACTTCCACTCGTTCTGAAACGTCGACAGCACCGCTGAAGCCCCGGCCGTGCGGCTGCTGTCGCCAAGCAACTTCGCGAAGTCGCTGGCCGCATCACGTGCCACCTGGGAATTGCCGAAGTTCCTGCCCAGCCAGTTGGCCATCTCGCTGAACTGTTTTTCCTGCTGTTTTTCCGGCCCTGGTTGCTGCAGCGTCGTCGTCGTCTCGGTCGGCGGTACGTTGGTCATCGGGCCGACCTTCGGATCGGCCGGGTTGATCTTCGGCGGCGTCATGTTCGGCATCTTGAAATTCGGGTTCTCCTTGCGGAACTCCTCGAACTTCTTGAGCGTGTCATCCAAGTTGCCCCAGTCAATTTTGCGATCGGTGAAGTTGGGCCGTTCGCGCATCTGGTCCTGAACCATGCCGCGCAGCTTTTCCAGATTTTCCGGCGTGAACAGGTCGGGGTTGTCCTTCAGCATCTTCGCGGCCAGTTTCGGGTCGATCGATGCCGGGTCAAGTCCGTCCGGCACGGCCTTGAGCATCTTCTTGAGCAGGTCGCTGTCTCCGTCCAGCTTTGGCTTCAGCCTGCGATTCTCGAGCACGGAGCGAATGTCGGCCGGAAGCGGCTCATCGAGTTCATCGAGATGCGCGGGCCGTTGCGCGCGGGCCGACACGGCGGATGAAATCAGCAGCAGACTGATGGATAAGAGGCGTAATCTCACGGCTTCTCTCCGGAAGCGGGAAACGGATCGGGCGGCGGCGCGGGGGGCACGGCCAACACGATGATGCCCCCCTTCTGCACCATTCTACTAAGCGAATACGAGGCCTGTCGACGGACCATCTCATCCTTGTCCTTCATCGCGCGGATCAGAGAGGGGATGGCCGTCGTTGCCGCGGGACGAATCTGTCCCAGGGCCATCGCCGCCCCGCTGCGACGCTCGACCGACGGATCTTCCAGTGCCGTGAGCAACGCCGGCACGACCGTATCGCCCAGATTAGCGAGCGCGATGGCGATGTTCTGGCGTACTTCCCCATCGGGATCGTCCAGCGACTGCACCAGCGCCTTGATCAGGTCGGCCTGCGTCAGGACCGGCGGATCGGCGGCACGTGCAGGCGGTATCAGGAACAACATTGCGAACAGAACGGACAATCGCATGGCAGCAGGCTCCGGAGTTGTCCACACAGTGTACGTTCCCGCTACGGCCGTCCGCAAGAGTTCGTCTATCTGTTCGACGCACTTGACGGGCGAGCGGATGGCCCTTAGCCTGAAAATGGTTTCAATCGACTTAACGGGAGCCCGGGGCCTGTGCCGCGGGTTTTTTCGTGGAAAGGTACCATGTCCGCTACGTGCGTTGTCGGTCTGCAATGGGGTGACGAAGCGAAGGGCAAGATTGTCGATCTGCTGAGCGACAAGGCCGACTTCGTCGTCCGCTACAACGGCGGTGCGAACGCCGGGCATACGATCGTCTGGGGCGACCGCACCTTTAAGGTGTCGCTGCTGCCTACCGGCATTCTCAAGCCGCACCTGCGCTCGGTCATCGGCAACGGACTGGTGGTGTACCCGCCGCGATTGCTCGAAGAGATCAGCCAGCTCCGCCAGGCCGGCATCAAGGTGGGCGACAATCTTGCCGTCAGCGACCATGCCCATGTCATCTTCCCTTACCACATGGAAGAAGAGCGGGCGGTTGAACAGGGCAGCGGCGCGGCCATCGGCACCACCGGCCGCGGCATCGGCCCTTGCTATCAGGACAAGGTCGGCCGAACCGGCGGCATCCGCATGGGGGAACTGCTTTACCCCGAACACCTGCGCGAACGCCTGAAAGCGCTGGTCCCGCGCAAGAACCGCATCATCGCGGCCCTGGCCAACGGGGCCGAAATGAAGACATTCGACGCCGACCGGATCTGCGATGAGTACCTGGGCTATGCCGAGCAACTGCGCCCGCACATCACAGACACAACGCGCATCCTGCAGCAGGGGCTTAAGGCCGGGAAGCACATCATTTTCGAAGCGGCCCAGGGCAGCCTCCTCGACATCGACCACGGCACCTACCCGTACGTGACCAGTTCCAACAGCCTGCCAGGCGGCATCTGGAATGGCGCGGGCATTCCATCGCGACATCTCGACAAGATCATCGGAGTAGTGAAAGCGTACACGACACGCGTGGGCCGCGGCCCGTTCCCGACCGAGTTGGACGACGGGCCCGGCGGCATCGGCGAGCGCATCCGCAAAGTGGGCCGGGAGTACGGCACCGTCACCGGCCGGCCGCGGCGCTGCGGTTGGTTCGACGCCGTGGCCGTGCAATATACCTCGGCCCTGGCCGGCGTGGACGAGATCACCGTGATGCTTCTCGATGTGCTCAGCGGCCACAAGCAGTTGTCCATCTGCATCGCTTACGAGCTGGATGGCAAACGCATCGAGGAATTCCCCAGCGATTCATTCCTGCTCGAGCGATGCAAACCGATCTACGAAACAATGCCCGGCTGGGATGTCGATCTAACCAAGGCGCGGAAGAAGAGCGATCTGCCCGCGCAGGCACTGAAGTATGTGGAGAGGATTTCGGAGTTGTTGGGGTTGAGGGTGTCGATCGCGTCGGTGGGACCCGATCGGGAGCAGACGATACACCTGTAGCCGCTTGCGGCGTCGCCATGGAGTCAACCATGAACCACCCCCTCGTCATCGCGTACCACCTCGTCCGGACGGGTCACGGCTGGTGGCTTCCCAACGACCCAAGAGGGAGCATGTCGAAGGCAATCAAGAGCGATATCATCAGCGAACTGGGTCAACTCCACTACGGGCGGAAGAGGATGCAACCTGCCGGGAAAGAGATTCGCGAGTTCTACGAAGACGCTCGCGGCATCCTGCGGCATCCCCTGCTGCGGTTTGACATGAACGCCCGCCGGATCATTGCCGACGCGTTTAGCGAAGTGATCGCAGTGGAAAAGTACACTTGCCACGCCTGCGCTGTCATGCCCGACCATGTGCATCTGCTGATTCGCAAACACCGTGACTCGTCCGAAGAGATGATCGCGAAGTTGAAGGAGAACTCAGCAGCAAAGTTGATGGAAGCCGATTTCGCCCCACTCGATCACCCGATTTGGCCTGCCGGGCCCGGATGGAACGTGTTTCTCGATCATCCGCGCGACATCAGGCGTACGATCGGCTACATTGAAAAGAACCCGCTGCCGTTGGGTGAAGATGTGCAACGGTGGTGTTTCGTTGTACCGTACGATAACTGGCCGTTTCACCCGGGACACAGTCCGAATTCACCCTATGCGAAAGCACTCCGGGCCCTGGGACAGTATCCGATTGTGGAGGATTGATGGCGACGCCGCAAGCGGCTAAGCCGTGAAATCATGACGACACCACCTCCAGATCCCACCCGTCTCCCCGCGCATGTCGCCATCATCATGGATGGTAACGGGCGCTGGGCGCGTGAGCGCGGGCGCGAGCGTGTCGAGGGACATCTGCAGGGGGTCAACAGTGTTCGCACGGTGATCGAGGAATGCACGCGACTGGGGCTGAAGCAACTGACGCTCTACTGCCTGAGTTCGGAGAACTGGAAGAGGCCGCGGACGGAACTTGAGTTCCTGATGACGCTGCTCGAACAGTACCTCGTCCAGGAACGCCCCGAAATCCTGCGGCAGAACATCCGTTTCCGCGTGATCGGTCGGCGCGACGGGCTTCCCGATGACGTGCTGCGCGAGATCGGCACCAGTGAATCGCTGAGCGTGAACAACACCGGCATGACGCTCGCCCTGGCGATCAACTACGGCAGCCGGGCGGAGATCGTGGACGCGGTGCGTTCGATTGCCGACAAGGTGAAGGCCGGCACGCTTGCTGTTGAAGCGATCGACGAAACCACGATTGATGCCCACCTCTACACCGCCGGGATGCCTGACCCGGACCTGCTCATCCGTACCGCGGGCGAAATGCGACTTTCCAACTACCTGCTCTGGCAGATTTCGTATGCCGAACTGTGGGTGACGCCGACATGCTGGCCCGACTTCGGCATCGACCTTCTGCATCAGGCGTTTCACGACTATGCTCAGCGCGTCCGGCGATTCGGCGGCCTTGTTGACACTCCTTCGTAATCGAGCGCCATGCTGCGAACCCGCATCTGGATGGGGACACTGCTGATCGGCCTGGCAGGGCTGATCCTCCTCGAAGCGCGCGTCCTCGCCCCGTACTTTCCCGTGCTCTTTGTCGCCACCATGGCGGCCGCACTGCTGGCCACGCGCGAACTGCGGCGGATGACAAACCCCGACAGCCGGCCCGCCGCGATCGTCTGCTTCGGCGGCGTCGGCATGCTGGTGGCCGGCAACTGGGTGCGTGCGTTCCCGATCGCCATCGACATCTGGCATGTCCTCGGGCTCATCGCGATCGGCTGGTTCGCGGTCGCCGCGATGATCGAAATGCGTTCCTTCACCGGCTCGCGACTGATCACCGAACGATTGAGTCAGTCGCTGCTCATCCTCATCTACCTGGGCGTACTCCCCGCTTTTCTGGTGCAAATGCGCTGGCTGCCGGCATACTCGAACCTTGCACTGGCATTGGCTGTCTTCGTCCCCAAAGGGTGCGACATCGGAGCCTACTTCACCGGCAAGTTTCTCACGGGCAGGCTGCTCGGCCGGACGCCGATGACGCCCCAACTGAGCCCGAAGAAAACCGTGCAGGGGGCGATCGGCGGCCTGATCCTTGCATGTGTTGTTGCCGTGGCGCTCGGCACTATCGAGCCGATCTTCTGTTGCACCGCCAGCGCCATCCTGTTCGGCCTGCTGGTCGGCACGGCCGGGATGCTCGGCGACCTGGCCGAGTCGCTGCTCAAGCGCGACCGGCAGACGAAGGACGCCAGCGCGGCCGTGCCCGGGTTCGGCGGCGTACTTGATGTGATTGATTCCCTGTTGTTTGCCGCCCCGGTTGCGTATCTATGGTTCATCGCCACCCTCTGAGAGTTCCCATGACCGAACATCCACCGGTTTCCCGCCAACTGACTGTCGACAGCCGTGATGAGGCGGTACTGCTCTTCGGCAGCCGCGATCAGCACCTGAAACTGATCCGCGACGCGCTGGGCGTTAAGCTGATCGCCCGCGGCGACACAGTGCAAATCGACGGCACCGAAGAAAGCGTCGGCATGACGGAGCGCACGTTTCAGCAGTTGCGGTCAGTGCTGCGCAACCATGGCAAACTGCTCGCGGAAGATGTGAAGACCGTTCTGGAAGTCGTCCGCGCCGGCAGCGTTGCCTCCCCCGCACAGAGCCTGACGATCATGGATGGCGGCAAGTACCTGCGGCCCCGGACCGACGGTCAGGGCCGCTACGTGCAGGCCCTGCGCGACAACGACGTGGTGATCTGCGTCGGCCCGGCAGGTACGGGAAAAACGTATCTTGCGGTAGGCTGGGCAGTCACGCTGTTGCGGCAAGGGACGGTAAAGAAGATCGTTCTGGTAAGGCCGGCCGTGGAAGCCGGCGAACGGTTGGGCTTCCTTCCCGGCGATCTCGAGGCCAAAATCAACCCGTACCTGCGGCCATTGTTCGATTCCATGAACGATTTGATGGAACGCGAGCAGGTTCGCAAATACATGGAAAATGACATTATCGAAATCGTCCCGTTGGCGTATATGCGGGGCCGGACGTTGAACAACGCGGTGATCATTCTGGATGAAGGGCAAAATGCGACGACATCGCAGATGAAGATGTTCCTGACACGCATGGGAATGAACTCCCGCATCGTGGTCACCGGCGACATGACCCAGACCGACCTGCCGCGCACGGTCAAGAGCGGCCTGAACGACGCGGTCCAACGCCTGCGGAACATCCCCAGGCTGGCGATCGTCCACCTGGACAACGCGGACATCGTCCGCCACGCGCTGGTGCAGAAGATTGTCGAAGCGTACGAAGACGACGCGCCGCGACGGCGGTCGTAAACGGTTAGCGTGCATCCCAACGGGATGCACGGAGGTTCACGGAAGAACCGATGTTCTGGTCCCGGCAACGCAGCGAACGATTGTGCAACTGGAACGGCCGCAAGCGGTCGAGCCGGGGCGGGGTGCCTACCCTTCCGCGTGCATGGTCCCGGCCGCTCGCCGCCCGCTTAACTATTGTCATGCTCAGCGCGGCGCTCATTGCCGGCATGCTGCACGTCAACGACCCGCCGTTCCCGCATCGGCTCAATTCAATCCTGCCACACCACTTCCGGGCACGTGTTTCCTTTGAAGTTCCCAACCAGGCATATGCCGCCCAGCAGGTCGAGGCGATGGATGCCGTCTCGATGCAGGAGGGCGGCTCTCCGCGCGTCGACCAATATGCCGTCGGAGCACTCCTGGTTCCACGCGATCAACGGATCGACCCCCCTCGCTTCGTGCTTCTGCTGGCCGAGCATCGCGCCTATGCCGCGAGTCTGTCGCTGGCCGACAGGCTGACGCGGCTGACTTCCGTCGTGGTGATCTGCTTCGCGCTGGCAATCATCCTATGCGTCTACACGTCGCGCTTTCAGCCGATGCTCGCAGCCAGTACCCGGCGGGTGGCGGGCGTCTGCCTGCTGGTGATCGTCTGCGTCGGTACGTCACTGCTCCTTAGCCGCCCGCTGTGGGACGCTGCCATCATTCCGCTGACGCTCACCGCCATGATCATGGCGATCGTCTACAATCCGCCGTTCGCGCTGTTGCTGTCGTTCAGCATCTCATCGCTGCTGGCCATCGGGCACGGTTCAGGCCTGGGCGGCATGCTGATTCTCAGCGGCGGCTCGGCCACGGCCATACTGTTCATCCGCGAAATCCGTTCCCGGTCCCGCCCCGTGGAGGTCAGCATCGCGGCCGGGGTGGCCTACTTCATGCTCGCGCTGGCAATGGGCATGCTGCACGACCAGCCGGCCCGGTTGTACCTCGTCGACGGGCTGCGCTACTTTCTCTGGAGCCTGCTGGCCGGGTTCATCCTGTGCGGTTGTTTGCCCGTGGTCGAACGCCTGTTCGGCGTGATGACCGACGCGACACTGCTGGAACTGGCCGACGGCAGCCATCCGCTGATGCAGGAGATGGTGAAGCGTGCCCCCGGCTCCTACACGCACAGCATGACGGTGGCGACATTGGCCGAAACCGCTGCCGAGGCGATCGGGGCCAATCCGCTGCTGACTCGCGTCGGCAGCTACTTCCACGACATCGGCAAGATGCTCAAACCGCACTACTTCATCGAGAACCAGACCGGGGAGAACCGGCACGATCAACTCGAACCGGCCCTGAGCACACTGGTGATCATGGGCCATGTGAAAGACGGCATGGCCCTGGCGACCGAGTACCGGCTACCGCGGCCGATCATCGACATGATCCAGCAGCACCACGGCACAACGCTCGTGGAGTACTTCTACCGCGAAGCCAAACGAATTCAGGGTGAAGCAGGCAACGCCGGCGACCTGGAACATGCGTTCCGCTATCCCGGCCCGAAACCCCGCTCGCGTGAGGCCGGCATCCTGATGCTCGCAGATGCTTCCGAAAGCGCCAGCCGGGCGTTACCGGTGCCGACGGCGAACGCGCTGCGGAAGCTCGTTCACGAGCTGATGATGAAGCGCCTGCTCGATGGCCAATTCGATGAATGCGATTTGAGCATGGTCGAACTCAAGCGGCTCGAAGACAGCATTTCCCGCAGCCTGATTGCCGTTTTCCATGCGCGGATTCGGTACAAAGATGCTTCTTGAGTCGCTTTAAGTATCAACAGCTCTTGAACCGGAACTGTGAAATCGGTTAGCCTCTAGTTTCAGGAAGGAAACCAGCCTTCGAAGGAATCGACGAACCGCACTCCGGATCCGAGGTTCCTGTGAGACTTATCGCGGCGGCAATCTCGACGCTATTCTTCAATATTCCAGCATCACATTCCGCCGACCCCGAACCGCTGCCGATGCCGCGCATGATCGAACAGATCCTGCCCGCCCCGGCCCCGATCATCGAGATGGGCCCACTGGGACCTGTGCTGCCAGGGTTCTTCCTTCCAGATCGCTATGCTCATTGGGAACTGATGTCGATCGACCGGCAGGGTTTCTACAAACCTCGCGTCATCCTGGCGCCGCAACCCTACTACCTCTACAACGGCAAACCTTACTTCTACCTTCCCACACGCCCGCAGGACCTTTCGAATTGGCCCACGGTGCGGTGACTCTCACACCGGGTTCACCACATTGGCGGGGTGAGGGGCGATGTTCACTTCCAGAGTGCCATCATTGAGCGCATTGCGGATCGCCGACAGCAGTACCGGTAACTTGTACGGTTTGGAGACATAGCCGACTGCCCCTTCCAGGCCGCCGTCTTCGAATTGGTCCGGCGAGTAGCCACTGGCGATCAGCACGCGCACACCCGGATTCATCTGCCGCAACCTGGCGAGCGCTTCCTTGCCCGACATGTTCGGCATCGACAGGTCAAGGATCACCAGATCGATCACATCACGATTCTTGCGGTACGTCTCGACGCCGATCAAGCCATCCTCGGCCAGCAGGACCCGGTAGCCCTGTTTCGTCAGCGACACACGTCCCAACTCGCGGATCATCGGCTCGTCATCGACAAGCAGAATCGTCTCCGAACCGGCAATCGGCAGCACATCGGGCAGCGGCGATCGGCTTGACGGTGACTTGACCGAGCGCGGCAGATAGACGTCGAACCGTGTCCCCTCTCCTGGTTCACTGCGGCAGTCGATCCAGCCGTGATGTTGCCGGATGATGCCGAACACCACCGCCAGGCCCAGCCCGGTCCCCTTGCCGAACGACTTGGTGGTGAAGAACGGCTCGAAGATCCTTGCCAGCACTTCGGGAGCGATGCCGGGGCCATTGTCGGCCACGGTCAGCCGCACGCAGTCGACCGGCCGTGCATCGATATTTTGCGAAGTATCAACCTGAAGGGCAGGCACGTTGGCCAATTCCAAACTGATCCGACCGCCATCACTCAGAACGTCCCGCGCGTTCAGGCACAGATTGACGAGCACCTGGCTGACCTGCCCGTCATCCACTTCCACGGTCCATAGGTCGTTTGCGAAGTTCGTTTCAATCACGATGCGTGAATCGATCGTCCGGCGCAGCATCTTCAAAGTGTCATTGACGCACAGAGACAGATCGAGTGCCTGCACCACCAGCGGCTGACGCCGGGCAAAGCCGAGCAGTTGCCGGGTCAGATCGGCGGCACGCTGGGCGGCTGATTCGCTGTCGGCCAGTAACTCGCGCACGTCGGTCCGACTGCCAAGCATTGTTCTCGCAAGACCGAGATTGCCGAGCACGATCGTCAGCAGGTTGTTGAAGTCGTGAGCCACGCCGCCCGCCAGTCGGCCGACGGCTTCCATCTTCCCGGCCTGCCGCAGTTGCTCTTCCAGCCGTCGGCGCTCCGTGATGTCGCGGCCGATGCCGAGCAGGCCGATGATCTGCCCTTGCGCGTCGACCATCGGGTTTAACACCAGTTCGACGAAGCGCTGGCCCATCCGTGTTTCCAGCACGCGATCGAACCGCATCGGCTGACCGGTCGCGTACAGTTCCTCGTCTTCGCGTTCGAGTGATTCCGCCAACTCGGCCGAAAACACGTCGGACAACCGCCGGCCGACGATGTCCCGTTCGCCCAGCCCCGTGTACTTCTCGAACGCCGGGTTGCAGCCCCGGTAGCGGCCATCGCGATCCTTGTAGAAGATGAAGTCCGGAATCGAGTGGAGCAGGGCCAACAGCAGCGCCCGCTCTTCTTCGAGTTTCTGCTCGGTGCGTTTGCGTTCCGTAATGTCGATCAGCGTCGCTTCGATCAGCGGCGCCGGCGATTCCTCGACGAGAGCCAGGTTCTCGAGCACCCAGACTTCGCTGCCGTCGCGCCGCCGACGACGCATCTCGACGTTGGTCAGGTGGCCCAGCGCCCGCAACTGTTCCAACTTGCGGCTTCGATCGTCGGCATTGAAATAAAGCACCTCGCCCGGCACGTTCTTCATCTGCTCCGGCTCGTCGTAGCCGAAGATTCGGGCATACGCCTTATTCGCATCCAGAAACTGACCATCGAGCGTGTAACGGCAGACGCCAGCCAGATTGCGTTCGAACAGTCGGCGATAGCGTTCCTCCGAACGGCGGATCGCCTCTTCAGCCGACTTTCGCCGTGTCAGATCGAACAACGTGACGACCACGCCGGTCACCCGGCCGCCCTCATCCCGCAGCGGGGCGGCACTCAGCGACAG
>Ga0105048_10006981_pt1 | contig 18173 bp, 18 predicted proteins | sample MAT05_FD_78382 | JGI IMG/M metagenome (GOLD analysis project Ga0105048, IMG submission 78382) | Freshwater microbial communities from Lake Fryxell liftoff mats and glacier meltwater in Antarctica - MAT-05 | ecosystem: Environmental > Aquatic > Freshwater > Ice > Liftoff microbial mat | place... | reverse complement strand
GATCGTTGTTTGTCCTTGATCGTTCTTGTCGCCAAGGATGTCGAATCGCAGGACTTCATCAACATCAGCCCAAGACTTTGCATGTTCGCCTTGGCGATCACGCCAACGAATTTCGTTCTCGGTCACCTCCGCCGCGGAGGGCCGAAACCGCAATCCGAGATACATACGGGTGAAAAGGAACGGAACGATGACGATCGTCAGTCCTATGCAAATAATGCCGCCGCCCGTTTCACCTTTGCTGAAGACAACGAACGTCAAGATGATGCCCATGATCAGAGCGATCGCCGCGAAAATAAAATCGGGCAAATACCGATGTCGGATCCCGCGAGATGTCCGAACATAGGGCCAAGTCTTGTCGGTTTCTGTTGTATTCATTTGCTCTTCCCCCAAGGGTGCGGTCTCTCTGGTGCGCCTGAAAGTTGATCAAAACGCTCGTTGAATAATCTGCGCCGCGCGTAGGATGGCTTTTACCCCGAAGGGGTTGTATGCCACAGCCCAGGGTCGCGCTTCGCGCACCCTGGGTAATCCAATCCCCCCAGAGCCTACCCCGAAGGGGTTGTACATGGCGAGCTACGGGCCTTTGTATAACCCCTTCGGGGTAAGTGTTGATGGCGATCAGCGTACCCAGGGTGCGCGAAGCGCGACCCTGGGCTGTGGCATACAACCCCTTCGGGGTAAATACAAAATCATGTAGCCATTCCGTTGGTTTCGGGCGCCCCGGAGAGATCGCACCCCATAAGAATTACGGTTGCTCTTGTTATTGTTTTGGTCAACGCCGCCATTGGAAGAGGCGGCGTCGACGGATCGAAAAAATTGGGTCAGGCATATCTATTTTGTGCCGATTCATCGCCCCGATGACCATTTTCGCGGAGCGAAAGGCGACACTAATTTTTGGAGCGGATCCTTACTTGTCCGAAATCCCAATACCGGCAGGCCACACCCGGCAGAGCGGCTTGTCGCCACGCGCAGGTTCACGCGTGGTGTAGGTGATTGTTTGCCATCCATATCGCGAAGTTCGTAACGCGGAACCGTCGATTTTGCTCGTCGACGGGCATGGCTCATCAGCCTTATCATTTTGATGCGTTGTTCGGGACGCGTCTGTCAGGTTCACCCGGTGATCGCGCCGACGAATCGAATGAATTCGTTATTTCAGTTCCTGCACCAGCGACCGCAAGAATGGCTCGGCGTCGCTGACGATGCCGATCGTCTGCGTGCTGCCCCGATCCATCATCTTGGTGACCGTCGCGGGGTTGATGTCGACGCAGGCGACCTTCACCCAGCCGGGCAGAAGATTCCCAGTGGCGATCGAATGCAGCGTAGTCGCAACCATCAGAGAGAAGCCAACACCGGGGATGAGTTTGCGCATCTCGGTTTGCGCCTGCAGAGCATCAGTGACGACATCGGGGAGCGGGCCGTCGTCGCGGATGCTGCCAGCCAGTACGAACGGGACTTTTTGCGTGACGCACTCGTACATGATGCCGCTCGTCAGTTTCCCCTGTTTGACGGCATTGGCGATGCTGCCCAGGCGGCGGATCGAGTTGATCGTCCGCAGGTGATGTTCGTGCCCCTCGGCGGCAGGCAGGCCTCGTTCAAGCGAGACGCCCAGACTCGTGCCGTAGAACGATTGCTCCATGTCGTGCGTGGCCAGGGCGTTGCCGGCGAAGAGGACGTTCAGCCAGCCGTGGCGGATGAGCCAGCCGATCCACTCGCTGCCGCCGGTATGCACCACCGCGGGACCAAGCACGGCCAGAATTTTCTCGTTGGCCTCGCGAGTTCGCTTCATGGCGGCGGCGATCTCGCGGACGGTCGCTCCCTTGGGTTTCTCGCTCGATACCGCCGAGGACATGAACTCGAACATCTCGGTTCGCTGCTGAACTTCGGGCGGGAAGACGCGAACCCCCTGCCGGCCGACGGCGATCTTGTCGCCGTTGCGGACGCTGGTCATGGGGATGCAACGGGCGGCCGAGCCTTCGGGATCGATGAGGATGCCGCAATCCATCTCCTGATCCTCGACTTCGATCCAATCGCCTTCAAGCCGCACTTCCGTGCGAAAATTCGTTGAGCAGTAGAACCCCTCGGGAAACGCGCCATCCATGTCGGCAGCGACGGACTGGAAGTCGGAAATATGAACCGGCAGGGCGCCATGGTCATGAATCAAGTCGAGCAATTCTTCCAGTTGTTCGGCCGACGCGGCCCGGACCTCGAAACGGGCATGGCTGGGGTCAGCCTGGCGCTGGCCGATCTTGATGTCCTTGATGGCGTAGGTGCCGCCGTGGGTGATGATGGCGTCGAGCACCTTGGGCAGAAGCAGCGAATCGATGATGTGGCCGTGCAGTGTGACTTCTTCGACGTGTGCATGACGCGACATAAGGACCTCCGTTACTTGCCGTTGGCCCGCCCGTTGCCAAGTCGGCCATGACGGTAGATTTCCGTCAGCATGTCCTTGGCGCGATGGGGGAGCGTGCTCGCCTGGATTACCTCTATTGTACGCTCGATCGGGTAGTCGATGCGATGATGGGTGACGACGCCGCCATCAATAATGGCGTACGACGCGCGATGGTCGCCATCGCGCGGCAGGCCGACGCTTCCCGGATTGACGACGGTGATGCGGCCGACCGGCACCTGATAGGGCATGTGTGTGTGGCCGCAAAGCACGAAATCGACGTCAATTCCTTGCAAGCGTTCGGCCCAGGTGTCGGCATCGGCCGCGACATAGTCATCCATCGGTTCGCGCGGGGAACCGTGAACGAGCAGAAAACGCTTGCCGTCCAACGTCAGGTACTTGAACGTGGGCAGGCATGCCAGAAAACGCCGATCATGCTCGGCCAGCATCTGAATGGAAAGAGTTCGGGTGACACCGCTGAGATACTTATGACCGGCCGCGCCCTGGACCATTACGGCTTGCGCAGCGCCATGATCATGATTGCCCCGAACCCCGTGGGTCATGTGCCGTCGCACCCATTCAAGACACGGAGCGATTTCGAGCCCGTAATCGACGAGATCGCCCAAAAACAGGCAACAATCAAACGGCTCGCGGATGGCTTCCAGAGCAGGCCAATTCGCGTGAATGTCAGAGACAACGAGGATACGCATGGGGGGGAGATTCTATGCACGTGAGCGCAAACGGTCACTGCTCTGATGTGTCTTTCAGTGGCGGTGAAGCGCGTGGCGATCACAAATCGGAATCCTCAAGACCGGCATCTTTCATGATGCCATGCTGCGTTCCTCGCTTCAGATCTTTATTTCCATGAACAGGAACGATAACCGTATTTGGATTTCCATCCTTCACAAAAGCGTGATGGCTTCCGCGAATCCGAAGAAGCACCCAATCATGTTTTTCCAGGATTCGGCACATCCGCTTTCCGGAAACCCGCTTCAAAGTTCGATCTCCTGAACCTCGTGAATCAGAGATTCACCTCGGGCGGTCAGGGTTGCACGGTCGGATTGCACTTCGATCCAAAGGTCCGCGGCTTCGCGAATATTGAACATGGCTTCGTCCAAGGTTTCGCCCTGCGAATGACAGCCGGGCATGGCGGGAACGCTAACGGAAAATCCACCTTCCGCCTCGGGATAGATCAGCACCTTCAGTTTCATTCTGCTTTCCCTCGCCACTTTTATCTCTTCACAGGCATAAGGTGAGTTTCTCACTCGACGGGTAGAATTTCAAGAGGATCTCTGTTGGCGTCGCCCGAATCATGGCACAACGAATAACATCGAAATCCCTTTGATTCCGCGAACTCGCGGCCGGTAGAATGGCCCCACCGCTCGAGCAAGACTCGCGAGGCATTGATTCAACCACGTAACGGGAGGTGCGGTGATGAGCGTCCGTCCGACCGGCGCGACCCGGAACATGCGTTGCCCGCGCTGTCAGAACCCCTTCAAGATGCCGCTTGATCGCCTTGGCAATCGCATTCGCTGCAAGTCGTGCGACTGTCAATTCGTCGTCGTCAAAGGACAGGGCAGCAAGCTCGAAATACGCCTGCTGGATGAAAAGAACGGTGAGGGAACCGCCACCGGCGATTACGTCCCCGCCCAACCAAAACTCCAAGTCGACCGACATTTGAACGGCGGACACGACTTTCCCGGTCCGTCTTTCCCGGCGGCGGGCAACGATCCAACACCGGCGACTTTCACAATCATTCGTTGGACGGTCCTGGCTGTTGTCTTGCTGGTCGGCGCGGGAATTGGCGTGTATTTTCTCTATCTGCGATAGAAAATGAGCCTTCTACTTCCCCCATCCCTTCGGCAACTCCAGCGACCAGACCTCACTATTCAGCGGCTTCGCATGGCCGCCGGCGATCCAGAGTTTGTCCTGGAACACGAAGGCGGAGTGCTCGTGGCGTTCTTTCCAGCCGCCTTCCGATTCGTATTGCTTCCACGTCTTGCCGTCGCGCGAGTACCAGACGTCGCCCCAGTTCTTGCTCGGCTTATCCGACCAGCCGCCCAGGACCCACAGGTGATCGCGGTACGCCACGCCGGAGAACCAGATCCGCGGCGACCACGGGGCCGCGTCAGTGACCTTGTCCCACTTCACGCCGTCGCTGGAGACCCAAACATCGTTGAAGGCTTGATACTTGGGAACGTAGTTGCCGCCACCATAGACGTAGATCTTGTCGTTCAGCACGACAGCCGCGTGGTACGCGCGGGGAGCCCATCCCGCATCGGCGGTTTCGAGTTTCCACTCCTTGCCGTCGGCGGAGGACCAGACGTCGTTCTTGAGACTCTTGTCGTCGCCGAAATAGTAGTTCTCGGTGCCGCCCAGCAGCCACATGCGGTTCTTGAACACAACTAGCCCAGCAGCGATTCGCGGAGACCAACCAGCCGCCTTCGTGGCCTGATCCCAGGTCTTGCCATCGGCTGACGACCACACCATGTTGCTGGCCGAATGCCCCTTGAGCCGGCCGTTGTACCAACCGCCCATGATCCACATCTTGTCGTTGAACGCGACCGTCATGGGCAGATCGCTGTGAATCCAGGGGGCATTCTTCTCGACGACTTTCCAGGTCTTGCCGTCAGCGGACGACCACACATCGCGCGGCGGCGCTTCGAAAGACTGGAACCAACCGCCAAGGATCCAGAGTTGGTTCTTGAAGACGAGTTCGCCTTGAGAATCCCGCGCCTGCCAGCCAGCGTCATCGGTGACTTTCTGCCAAGCGGGTAGTTTCTCCTGCGCGAAGAGCGGAGCGGGGAGCAGGAAGACGAATGTTAGTAGAGTTTGTTTCACTTTTGCGACCCATTCTTTTTTTGACGTGGTAACTCGATGGAGAGAATCTTGGCCGAGTCCGCTCGGTCTTGCCTAAATTAACGATATGCCAAAAGGCGTCCATGAGCGAGTTCCGAGGGAAGAGAATAGGCAACGGGTCAGGTCGCGGGCTGAAGCGATCATCTTCGCGTGCAGGAACAGAGTGACGAAGCAGGCGTCGCCGCCCATCGGGGTATGTGGGTTGATTTGCGAATTTGAATCGGCTAAAGTTAGGCATGTCTCCCGTTTCCGACGTTGAACAAACGCCAACTTCGACTGTGTTACCCGGCATTGACTATATGATCGACGCCGACCCGCCCGCAACGCCGCACATCCGCTTGAACGGCCATATTCGTTTTGTCGGTCCCGGAAGTATGGAATGCACGCTCGACGAAGAAGAGTTCGCGGCAATCCTTCCAGGGGACGTCGATGACTGAGCCCGATTGGTACGAAGTCGCCGACGGGAATGTCCTGATGCAGGGCGATATACTGCCGAACTTTCCAGTTGCCGTTGTTGCTGAATTGCCGATCCCGATACCGGATGGATATTCACCGCCTGTCGATATTCACTTTTGCGACGTCGTCGTCATGACACAGTCCTGCGACTTGGCCCACGAAAAAGTTGCCGACATTCTGCTTGCTCAGATTTACAAGTGGCCGGAATATGTTCGCGCCAACCCGACGAACACAATGCTTCGAAGCGAGGCTTTTCGGAATTCGTTGGTCGCGGGAAACTCGCCCAATCATTCCTGCTGCACAAACGCGACGAAACTCCCGCTCTGCCTTGGTCTGTCGTCGATTTTCGTCGATTGTTTACTTCTCTAAAGGTGTCCGTTCAAAGGTTCGTTCCCAGTCTCGGGTCCAGGCACCGACTCCGTTCGCCCTACCGAGAATATCTTTCGCAAGCGTTTGCCCGCTACTTCATACGCGTGGGCTTGCCTCTGGATGCGAAGGCATTTGTGAAGGAAGGAAAGGTCGATTAAATCGCTTCTCGATACGGCATCCGCAGTGGTGATGTCTTTCAACGAGTTGTGCTAGCCCGACGACCTAGGCGAGGACTGCGATCGGTTCTATTCCGCAGTGGTGATGTCTTTCAACGAGTTGTGCCAGTGCCTGATCCATGAGCTTGTTACGCGCCACGACGGGCGGGGCGCTTCAGTAACTTGCGAGCCCGCGATTTGAGAATGGCCAGCATGTTGCCGACCCGTTCGAAGTTATCGATCTCGAATTGTTCCTCAGCGGAGAGTTCGCCTTCTTGAGCTTTTCGGGAAAGTTCGTGCATGCGTTCCTGATCGGCCGCACTGAATTCGAGTTTTAGAATCGCGCGAGCCACCGGAGTCGTGAGCGTTCCACTGGGATTGATCACTCGTGCCCAAATGGCGGCTTCGGTGGTGGGGGATAAGGTTGCTGTCTTCATGATGATGATTTTAGCATTCACTACTTCGAAGTTGGAACGAAATTTGCGAGAAACGGCGACCCAGCGGCTCACGCCGCTCGGCGCTCACCCAATCACTGCGCCGCCCCAATCACCTCGCACAAGCTCGACGTCCCCAGCGCCTCCGGTAGCCCGTCGACGATTCTGACCGAGGCCATCGGGTCATAGAAGTTGGCGGTGCCGATCTGGACGGCGCTGGCGCCGGCGACGAGGAACTCCATGACATCGTCCAGCGTGGCGATGCCGCCAACGGCGATGATGGGGACGATCTTGGCTTTCGCCGTTTGCCACACGAGGCGCAGAACCAGAGGTTTGATGGCTGGGCCGCTCAGACCGCCGGTGACATTGCCGAGGATTGGTTTGCGTTTGCGCCAGTCGATGGCCATGCCGACGAAGGTGTTCGCGATCGAGACGGCATCGACGCCGCCGTCGGCGGCTGCTTTCGCGATGGCGACGACGTCGGTCACGTTGGGCGTCAGCTTGGCGATGATCGGAACACCAAGAAGATCACGCACGCCGCGGACGATGCGGCGTGTCACTTCTGGATTCGTGGCGAAATCGATTCCTCCAGCGACGTTGGGGCACGAAAGGTTCAACTCGATGGCCGCGAGTCCCGGCTCCTTCGCCAGCATCGCGGCCATTTCGAAGAACTCGTCTTCGCTCTTGCCGGCAATGTTGGGGATGATCGCGGTCGGCAGCGTTCGCAAGTAGGGCAGGTGATGGGCGATAAAATGCTCGATGCCGTCATTGTCGAGGCCGATGGCGTTGAGCAGGCCCGAAGGCGTCTCAACAGTTCGCGGCGGCGGGTTGCCGGCCCGCGGCTGCCGGGTGACGGTCTTGGGGATGATGCCGCCGAGTTTCGCGAAATCGACGAGGCCGGCCATCTCGCGCGCGTAACCGAACGTCCCCGAAGCCACGAGGACGGGATTGCGCAATTCGAGCCGATTCAGCGTGATTGAGAGGTCCATGATCCTGTCGCAAGATGACGCCGACATGGCGATAGATACAACACTCTTTCAAGAATTTCGTACGGATCGCCCGCGGGAATCCAAGGAGTATCGATGAGCGACGTCAAAGCCACGGCGATCACCTACCACGGTGGGACCGTCACCCGGGAAGACCGCGCTCAAGTGTTGAAGCAAACGGGAGCGACGCTCTGGTTCACCGGCCTCTCCGGTTCGGGCAAGAGCACCATCGCGGTCGCTCTCGAACAGGCGCTGATCCAATGCGGGCATGCGGCTTACGTTCTCGATGGCGACAACATCCGCTTCGGCCTGAACGCCAGCCCGAAGATTCTGATGGAGAAACGCGGCTATTCGGAATCCCAGGCCACGCGTTTCGGTCTTGCCTTCTCGGCCGACGACCGCGAGGAAAACATCCGCCGCATCGGCGAGGTCGCTCGGCTCTTCGCCGACAGCGGTCTGATCGTCCTGGCCAGCTTCATCAGCCCCTATCGCAAGGACCGCGACGCCGTCCGGGCCATTCATGAAAAGAACCAGGCCGGGGCGATTCCGTTCATCGAAGTCTTTATGAACACCTCGATCGAGACGTGCGAATCACGCGATCCGAAGGGGCTCTACAAGCACGCCCGCGCTGCCGTCGCCCAGGGCAAGGGGGTGGGCTTCACCGGCATCGACGACCCGTATGAGGCGCCGAGCAACCCGGAACTCGTCATCGACTCGGGCAAGGCGTCGATCCAGGACGCAGTGGCAATGGTCATCACGTATCTGGAAGAGCGTGGGTTGATTAAGTAGGACAGGCCTCCCGGCCTGTCTTCGCAGCAAAGGACAGGCCGGGAGGCCTATCCTACACAATGACCGGCGTCGCCACCGCTTTAGCGCCCTTCTTTTCGTGCCGGAACGCCAACCCTGCCTTCACGAACTCGCGGAAGAGCGGATGCGCCTTGGTCGGCTTCGATTTGAACTCCGGATGGCACTGCACGGCCAGGTACCAGGGGTGATCGAGAAGTTCAACCACTTCCACGAGGCCGCCATCGGGGCTCGTGCCCGTGACGATCATCCCGGCCGCCCGGAAGCGCTCGCGATAATCGTTGTTGAATTCATAACGATGACGATGCCGCTCGAAGACCGAATCGGCCGCATAGGCCTGATGCGCCCGGCTGCCGGCTTGCAGCTTGCACTCATAGAGGCCCAGCCGCATAGTGCCGCCCAGATGGGTCACTTTCCGTTGCGCGTCCAGCAAGCAAACGACCGGATCGGGCGAGGCGGTGTTGAACTCCGTGGAGTTGGCTTCCTTCAAGTGCAAGACGTTGCGGGCGAACTCGATGGCCGCGCACTGAAGACCGAGACAGAGCCCGAAGAACGGCAACTTGTGTTCCCGGGCAAAGCGGATCGCCTCGATCTTGCCGTTGATGCCACGCTTGTCGAAGCCGCCGGGGACGAGGATGGCGTCGACGCCGCCCAGCGATTTGTCGGCCCCTTCTTGTTCGATTTTCTCGGCTTCGAACTTGCGGATATGCACGCGCGACTTGTTGGCGATGCCCGCATGGATCAGCGATTCGTAGACCGACTTGTAAGCGTCGTGGTGCTTCACGTACTTGCCAACGACGGCGATCGTCACCTCATGCGGTGGCGACTTGCAGATGTCGATCATCGCCCGCCAGTCGTCCATGTCCAGTTGCTTGGCCTGCGTCAGTTCAAACTTCTCGACGATCAGGTCGTCGAGTTTGTTGTTCATCAGGCTTAACGGCACTTCATAGACCGTCACATCTTTGTCGCGTTCTTCAATAACCGCACGGCGTTCGACATTACAAAACAGCGCGATCTTGTCCGCCTCATCCTTCGGCAGTTCCCGCTCCGTTCGGCAGATGAGCACGTCGGGCTGAATACCGATCTTGCGTAATTCCATGACGCTGTGCTGTGTCGGCTTCGACTTTGATTCACCCGCGGCCTTCAGGTAGGGCACCAGGGTGAGATGGATATACATGCAGTTCTTTTTGCCGACATCCAGGGCGAATTGCCGGATGGCTTCGAAGTAGGGCAGCCCTTCGATGTCGCCGACGGTGCCGCCGATCTCGGTGATGCAGACGTCGACATCGGGCGTGACCAGCTTGCGGATGCACGATTTGATTTCATCGGTGACGTGGGGAATGACCTGCACCGTCTTGCCGCGGTATTCGCCCCGGCGTTCTTTTTCGATGACCGAGAGATAAATCTTGCCGGTGGTGTAGTTGCAATCGCGATTGAGAGGCACATTCGTGAAGCGTTCGTAATGGCCAAGGTCGAGATCGGTCTCCGCCCCGTCGTCCAGCACGTAGACCTCGCCGTGCTGGTAGGGGCTCATGGTCCCCGGGTCGACGTTGATGTAGGGGTCGAATTTTTGCAGGCGAACGCGCAGGCCGCGGCGCTCGAGGAGCAGCCCAATCGATGCGCACGTGATACCTTTGCCGAGCGAACTGACCACGCCGCCCGTCACAAAAATGTGCTTGGCCATACGTCCTAATTCCTTGTGCCGGCGGGTGATTTCTGGAAGCGAACCGTGACGCTGGAGAAGTAGCGGCCCGTTCCTACCAATATACCGGAATCGCACCACGCGGACATGGCTGGACGCTAAGCGGCCCGGGCGAAAGCGCGTGATCGGTAGTGCTCGACGAAACGATCGTAATCATCGTGCGTATCAACCCCGCGGCCCGCATGCCCGATGACGCCCACTTGGATCGACCAGCCGATCGCCAGAACACGAAGCTGCTCCAGCTTTTCTGATTCCTCAAGCAGCTCTGGCGGCCGGGCTGCCAGCTCGAGCAGAGCCTCCCGGCGATACGCGTAGAGCCCGAGGTGTTGCAAGAAGAGCTGAGGCAGCTTCGTCAACTCGGGTTCCCCGTCGCGCACCATCGGAATGGGGCTACGGCTGAAATAAAGGGCTCGGCCCTGGCGGTCGCGAACGACTTTGACGACATTCGGGCTGCGATAGGCTTCGAGCGAGGTCAGCGGCACCGCCAGCGTCGCGAGTTTCGCCTGCGGATCGCGTTCGAGCAGGTCGGGAAGCAGATCCAGTGCCGACGGATCGATCAGCGGTTCATCGCCTTGCAGGTTGATAATGATGTCGGCATCGAGCCCGCTCGCGACTTCGGCCACCCGATCGGTGCCCGACGGATGATCACGCCGGGTCATCACCGCCCGGCCGCCGAAGCTGTTCACCGCCGCCATGATGCGTGAATCGTCGGTGGCGACAACGACGTCGGTAGCCCGTTTCGAGCGTAGGGCTTGTTCATAAACATGTTGAATCAGGTACTTGCCGGTGACTTTAAGGAGGGGCTTGCCGGGCAGGCGAGATGAGGCATAACGGGCGGGAATGACGATGGCGCAACGCATAATCGGAACCTCCATGCCGCGGGATCGATCTCGCATCATGCGAATCTCAAGATAGTCTAGCGATCGATACCGCCTCTGGGAACGGCAAGTTACATTTCACGACTGAACTTAACTCTCACCGGAGCACCTCACGAACTCGACGAACTGAGTTTCGGGTGTGCATCTTGATCTTCCGGCGCTGCGACCACAACCGGCATGAATGGCAAAGAGCGTGAAGAAGGAAAGCAAGTGCCGAGTGCGTGTGGATCGATTTCAATCGTCGCCGCACCTGCAACGATCGAGCGGATTGCAAGTTCCCAAGCACTGCGGAAACTTGAGTGATTCCTCAAAGAAATCGCAGTTTTTACAGTCCAGAGTCGAAAGTAGACGATAACGCGACTGGCATGCTGAAGAGCCCGCCGGCAGCGCCTGTCACGCTCCCCCGACCGGCGAGGATTGCCGTGCCGAACGAAATCAGCGTCCTGGCCTTAATGAAGGGGCGGGAGCGTTATATCTACGTCAGCGACGATGCGAGCTTGGATCGCTTGGTCGACGCCATCCGGGAACAGGCGGCGAATCCCGGATTGAGCCTTTCGTGGTTCGATGCCGCCGTATTGGCGACCCGTGCTCGGCAGCAAGCGTTGGTAGCTGCCATGGATACTCCGGCCGCCCCGAACCAGGGATAAGGTTCGGGACCGGAAGACGAGAACCAAATCAATGGAAGCCGCCCTGGCCGACTTTCTTCGGCACCTGGGCATCGAGAAAAACGCCTCGGCCTACACGGTCAAGTCGTATCGGGAAGACCTCACGCAGGCCCTGACGTTCTTTGGTGAACGCCTCGGCGGCTCGGTCGCTCCCGAACGAATTACCACCCGGCTGCTACGCGCTTTTCTCGCCTGGTTGCACGAACAGGGTTACGCGAAAGCCACCATCTCCCGGCGGATCGCGGCCGTGCGATCTTGGCTGCGCTTTCTCTGCCGCCGGGGCGTGCTCACAGCCAACGTCGCCGAGGGGTTGCGCGGACCACGCAAGGATAAGACCTTGCCCCATTTCATGACCGATGGGGATATTCGCAAGCTATTGGCGATATCGATGGGGGATCATCCGCTTGCCCAGCGTGATCAGGCCATCCTGGAAACTCTCTACTCGGCAGGGGTTCGTGTCGGCGAACTTTGTTCCTTGAAGTTGGATGATCTCGATCTCGACGAGGGGATCATCACGGTCCGGGGCAAGGGGCGCAAGGAACGCCTGGCCCTGCTCGGCAAGGCATCGCGTGAAGCGCTGGGCGAATGGCTCGAAGTTCGCGCAACCTTCTTAGCTGCCTTGCAACGCTCGACGACGGCAGTGTTCTTGAACAAGAACGGCACGCCGTTGACCGTCCGCAGCATCGGCAGAATCTTGGCGAAATATCTGCAGCAGGCCGGGCTCGACCCGCGCTCGACGCCGCATACGCTTCGCCACACGTTCGCCACGCACTTACTGGATGCCGGCGCCGATATCCGAGGCGTGCAAGAGTTGCTCGGCCACAAAAATTTGACAACGACCCAGATATACACGCATGTCTCGACCCAGCGTTTACAGGACAGTTACCACAAAGCCCATCCCCGTGCTTAATTCATGACTCTTCGAGGATTGCCGATGCAAGCCATCACAACACGACGAAACTTCATCCGAGTCTGCACTTGTCTATTGCTGGCCTGGCTAGCCACCGGAGGCGAGTCCAGTGCCGCCGACAAGATCGAGTGGCGTGCCGATTACGACACCGCCCGCAAAGAAGCGATCGAGAAGAACCTTCCGCTCTTTCTCGACTTCGGCACAGAAGATTGCGTCCACTGCCGGCGCATGCATCAAACCGTCTTCCGTGAGACGGTCGTGATCAAACTACTCAACGAGCGGTTCATTCCTCTCAAAGTCGACGCCAACCGCGAACCGCGACTGACCCAGACGCTCCGCATTCAAGCCTACCCGACCATGATCCTGGCCAGCAACGACGGCAAGATCCTGGCCTGGGTCGAAGGATACATCGAAACCAATCGTTTATTGGAACATCTCCAGCGCTCGGCGAACATCCAGACGCCGGACTGGATGGGCCGCGACTATCAGGAAGCCGCCAAGGCCATCAACACGAGCGATTTCCCCCGAGCCATCACGCTCTTGAAGAAAGTTGCCGAGGATGGCAAAAGCTTGCCGATCCAGGTGAAGGCACGAGAGAACCTCCAGGAGATCGAACAGCAAGCGTTCACCAAACTCGCCCTCGCCAAGCAGATGGACGATCAAGGCAAGGCATTGGAGGCGATCGATTCCCTAACCGAATTGCTCAAGCAATATGCCGGCACCCAGGCAGCTACTGACGGAGCACGGCTGCTTACAAAACTAGCCGACAACCCGGAATCGCGCTGGCGTCAGCGGAATCAACGTGCCCAGGAGATGCTCACCAAGGCTCGTGAAGACTTCAAGCAAGAACGCTACCTGAGTTGCCTCGATCATTGCGAGATTCTGACTGTCGCCTTCCGGGATCTTCCGGAAGGACGTGAGGCCCAAGGGTTGATGGACGAGATCAAAAACGAGCCGAGCCGCATGACGCGCGTCTGTGCGGAAATGAATGATCGACTCGCGCAGATGCAAATCGCGCTCGCCGATTCATGGATGAAAAAAGGCAACAAGGATCAAGCTCAGGCCAGCCTCGAAAAAGTGCTAAAGATCCACCCTACGGGTTCGCATGCCGTCAACGCGCAGGCGCGTCTCGCGCAATTGAACTTGCGAACGCCCGGCGTGCCCACGGGTCTGGAAAAGCCGTGATCGGCACGGTCACCCGCCGCGGACGTTCGTCGACTTCATCCGCTCGACGGCGACATCATGGATGACGCTGTTGGTGGCCAGCAGGCCGCCGAGTTGGGCGTGATTCGGGCCGTTGTAGCGAACCTCCTCGCCTTGGAGTGTCGTGACTCGGCCGCCCGCTTCCGTGACGAGAATGTCGCCGGCGCAGATGTCCCAGTCGTGGAATCGCGAATAGATGTTGACGTACAACTCACCGCCGCCGCGGGCGATGAGCGCCATCTTCACCCCGGCGGAATAGAGTTCGATCACCCGCGCGGGCTTCACCGCGCAAACAGCAATTGACGCCTCGTCCTTTTTCTTGGAATGGCTCTGCACCAGGGCCGCTTCTTCTAGTTTCGCGCATGCCGAGACATGGCACCGGACTGGCGCCGCCGTCCCGGTCTGCAACCAGCATCCTCCCCCTTTGGTCGCGTAGGTCATTCGGCCGGCCACCGGTTCGAGGACCACGCCCACGACCACTTCCTCGCCTTCAACCAGACCAATCATCACGGAGAACTCGCCATTCTTCATGGCGAAGCCGCGCGTGCCGTCGATGGGGTCGACAATCCAGATACGCCGGCCCTGCCGCGTCGCTGACGCCAGCGCAGGGGTGTTTTCCTCGGCACACAGGGCATCGTCCGGGAAGACATTGTGGAGATGCTGGAGGATCAATTCTTGCGAATTGCGATCCGTCTCTGTGCTGATGTTGACCGGGGCGTTCGGGATCGGCACGAACGCCTCGTAGTCGCGGAGAATCAATTCGCCGGCCTTGCGAGCCGCATCCAAGGCGCAAGATAGTTCCTTCTCGAATGGCATCGCAAATCTTCCGTTGATGAGGGGTCAAGCCTGCTCGGCAAAGGCGTTGAATTCCAGGTAATACAGATGTTTGTAGAGAGCGCTCGCCTTCACGAGTTCGCGATGATCGCCGATTGCCTCGACCATGCCGTCATGCAACACAATCAGACGATCGCAATGTTTCAACGTTGACACCCGATGCGGCAGCATCAGCACGGTCTTTCCCGCCAGGATTCGGCTATAGGTGTCATCAAGCAGAGCCTTGGAGTCGTCATCAAGCATTTCAAGCGGTTCTTCGATGATGAAAATCGCCGGGTCGCGGGCGATGGCCCGGGCGAGCGCGATGCGGAATCGTTCGCTCATCCGGAGCGAGTTGCCGATCTCGCCAATCGATGTCTCGTACCCGTAGGGCAATTTCTGAATGAACTGGTGGGCATGGGCAATCTTCGCCGCCTCGATAATGCGGGGCAGGGGGGTGCCGGGATCGCCGCAACCGATGTTGTTGGCGACCGTGTCGTTGAAGACAAGATCGCTCTGGAGCACGAGACCGATCTGAGCACGCAGCGAGTCGGGGGAGACCCAACGAAGATTGCGGCGATCAATGCGGACTTCGCCATCGGTCGGGTCGATGAATCGGGAGACTAACGCGATGAGGGCGTGCTTTTGATCCTCGCTGGCGCCGACGACGCCGACTCTCTCGCCCACGGCAATCGTCAGTTCGACGTTCTGCAGCAACCAGCGGGCTTCACCCGGTTCCTGCACGGAAACGTCTTTGAACTCGAGCGATTCCGCGATCGGCTGCAGGAACTCGGCATCGGGTAGACTCAACTGGTCATTGGGGCGATCGATGAATTCGAACAGGGCCGCTGCCGCTTCCTGGCCGCGGCGCTCGTGACGCTGGTACTCGATGCGGTTGAGCAACGGCATAAACAGACCACAGACGGAGACAATCAGGATCGTCAGGCCGGCAGCGCTCAGCCCATCGCTGAGGACAATGCGGCCGCCGAGATAGAGCACCGTGACGCCGGCCAGGGTGACCAAAAGCAGCATGAACGGCCGGGCGAACGCCTCGCCGCGATAGCGGGTCAAATGTGCTTCAGCATATTCCGCCAACTGCCGTTCAACGCGCGACTGGTTGAACAACTCCATCAAGTACGATTTCACGAGTCGCATCAAACGGATGCTCTCTCGCAACAGCAAGATCCGGCTGGTTGCCACCTTGGCGGACGCTCGACTCTTGCGGCGGAAAGTCGTCACGATGCGGCCGCCCAGCAGCCAGACCAGGATCGCGAAGAGGAGGACCGCCAGTGCCAGCCAGGGTTGCACCAGGAGAGCGATGATGAGCAGCAGAATAAGTTGAGCGATCGAACGATGCGCCGTGGTGATCCAGTAATAGATCGCTTCGTGCAAGGCCTCGATCTGCCGGGTGAACAGCCCTTGCGCGTCAGCGGCGCCGTTCGTCTTGAACGCAAGATCGCCCGGCTGCAACGCCCGATGATACACGGCTCGGCGCAGCCGGGTGATTCCCTCGACGGCAGCCACCGCGGCTTGCCAGTACATCAGCATCAGACAGCCGGCCCGTAAGATGGCCATCAAGATGGCCAAAATCAGCAACCCCGTGAGATAGCTGCGATTGGCATCCCGCGTTCCGCTGCCCCACATCCACTGATTCCAGGACGCGAACAGATTTAGCATCCGCCCCGCGGTCGTGCCTTGCAGACGAACCACGAGACTCAAAACACCCGTCGGCCTTCGATTTTCTTCACCCAAACCGGGCACCGGCGCGGGCGGCGGCTCCGGTTGATAGACATTCGCCGCCTCGAGGCTGAAATGGTCTTTCAGGTAGGTCCAGACGAAGGCGCGCCAGCGGAGTTCGTTTTCCTTCATCGCCTGGATGGAAGGGGATTCATCTAGCGGGCCGCGTTCATCGACCCAATGTCGAAGGTCGCCCTCTTTCATCTTCCCGGGCAATGGCGGCAACTTCTCAGTAGCGATCAGCGCCCGGCGTTCGCGGTCGTCGCGGATGCCGAGGTGATCCACGGCCGCGGTCCGGGCTTCCTCCGGCAGGGCGTTCCATTGTGAGACGAATTGTTCCTGCTCCGCCACGCCCAGTTGCGCAAGATTCTCCACCCGGCCGCGATGGACGAGCAGATCGACGAACAGGGCAAGAAGGAGCACGAGGCCAACGTAAAGCACGCTGGCGGCGATCCCGGCGCCGATGGCGGTCCACTTGGCGCGCGCGCGGTGATCAAGGTAGTCTTTGGCGCGAGAAAACGCGCTGCGCTCCACGAAGACCTCCTGCTGGTTTCGCGCGAAGGAAACGAACCGGTCGCGGCGGGCGCCATCCCGCTGGGGTGTTCAACCGATTCGACGATAAAATCGATTATATCAAGTTGAGCAGGGGATTAAAATGGCCCGGCAGGGCGTTCGAGCCTTGCGGCCTACCAGATGCCGGGCGGGGGATGATTGGGCCGAACCGTCTGGTGACGGGGACATCCATGCTTCTCAATGCAGCCAATCTTCGATGTGAAGCCCAGGGACTTGATCGAAATCGCGTACGTTTGCAGACAACAACACGGCTCCCTGAGTCCCGGCGATGCTTGCGATCTTCAGGTCGAGCGTGCCGATGCGGATGCGTTGTCGTCGCAACTCTTGAAATCTCGCGGCGGAGTTCTCGTCGAAACGAAGAATCTCCCAGGCTTGGAAGAATCGCACCAGCTTGATCAGTTGATCATACGGTCGGATCTCGTCGGCAATACTCCTTGCGCGGCGGATGTTCGCGAGCCAGCCGCGCATGTGTTCCTCGAATGTCACGACCGTCGTCGCAAAATGCTGGTCCGGCGAGGAGTCCATCCGCCCCGACAACGCCTTGAAGGACGCTCCCTTGCCTAGCTGGAGAATGTTAAAATGGTCGGTGTCGAGGATGATCACAATTCACCCGGCGGCTGGTTTCGCGCGGCGGCTCTGTCTTCTTCACGGATGCGTCGCGTTTCTTGATGCAATTCGTCGATTTGCGGATCATCGGCGAACATTCCGACGACTTTGCGCCAAGCGTCTTTCGCGGGACGCTCGTGCGCCAGTTTCAAGAGCTCCGCAACGTGAGTTTCTAATTCAGTCACGCGTGCCTCAAGTGTGCTCGTCGCCATTTTGCACCTCTTTTACGCGATCGATTTATTTCAACTCACCCGCCGCCGCGATTTCATCGCTGGTACGATGAAATTGTTTGCAAAGAGTCTTGTAGGGTGCGTCGAGCCCACCGAATTCGCTAAATGGCCCGGCAGGGCGTTCGAGCCTTGCGGCCTACCAGACCTGCCGGGCCTATTCTTCATTTGGCCGAACCGCCTTGTATCGATCCGACACAGGACGGCGATGGACTTTGCACCTTGGCACGCTCCGCCGGTTTCACCCGGCGAATTCCGGCAAGGCAAGGTACTTGCGAGACGGAAACCGTTGTTGTTGTTACGGTTCGTCGGCACGTTGTTGTTGCGGTTCGAAGAGCGGACGTTCGACGCTTGATTGTTGAACGCGCCGCCCCGCAGCACACGACTAAAAACTCGCCGCCCTCTGGAAGCTG
>Ga0105048_10006979_pt1 | contig 18176 bp, 14 predicted proteins | sample MAT05_FD_78382 | JGI IMG/M metagenome (GOLD analysis project Ga0105048, IMG submission 78382) | Freshwater microbial communities from Lake Fryxell liftoff mats and glacier meltwater in Antarctica - MAT-05 | ecosystem: Environmental > Aquatic > Freshwater > Ice > Liftoff microbial mat | place... | reverse complement strand
TTTAAGCTGAAGGATATCCGCTTCAAGGTCATGAATTAGAGGGCGGTGAAATGCCCCAGGGTTTACTCGAGGGATATTTACCATCCCTCTAGACATAGATGGTCATAATCCCTGGCGTGAAGCCAGTGGCATGCAGAAAAACACCGAATGCTAAACCATTCGTGCGTGGACGTAACAAGTCAAGGTTGCCGCACTAGCGACGTGCTTTGGCTTCTTCGCGGGCGGCTTTCAGTGCAGCCGTTTCGTTGGCTAGCTTGTTTTCCGGACCAGCTGGGTGGTACTGGACATCGTCGGTCAAATAGTACGAGCTGGGCAGGGTCTGGCCTGCTACGTGGACTTGGCATCCTGTGTTGGCTGCTACGCCCAGCGAACCCGCTGCAATGACCATCCAAATTCCAACGGTGGGTTTCTTGCAATTCAACATTTCTGAATTTCCGTTATCCTGGGGCAGGTACCGACCACATACGGTCAGCTCGATGCTGCGTCAGACTCAATGTAAGCCGACGATACTGTCGGTTGTATCGGAAGATTCGGATAGCTACTTGAGTCAAACTTTGCCGGTTTCGCCGGTCGAATCGTTGGCGTTGCATAACAATACTGTCCATAATGGTATTGCTAGCACATAGCAGCACGTGAGCTATCGATCAGTCGTGAAAGAGCCGGAAATGCATTTATTGGTATCAAAAGCCCTGCGTCGTTTTATGGTTGCCGTGCCATGTTGGGCTTTGCTTTTCAGCACAGGTTTGGCTCAGCAGAACCCATTGGGAGCCAAAAGCCAAACCGGCAATATCATACGCCCAGAGTATTATACGGCCAGCGATTTTTTCGCGGACGGTCAAACATCTCAAGCGGCGATTGTATTGGAAACCGCTCTCTCCCAATCTCGAATGGTCAACAATCAACGTGGCATCGACAGTGTGCCACCCATGGTCAAGTTGGGGGAATGCTTTTTGGAGCAGTGCGACATTGGCATGGCCTTGGAGAGATACGATGCGGCCTTGCAAATTTCCCTAGAGTCCACCAGGTGGCTTTCCTTGCTAAAGCCCCCAACGGGAAGCACTCGACCAGAAACGCGTGTGCGCGATGTCCCTTGGGCGGTGAATACGCGAGGAACTCAGATGGGAGCGTACAACGAAGCTTGGCCGATCGCACTTGGCTCGAGCGATTTGTTACTTGAAACAGACGCTGGGAAAGGCGTGACTGGCAAGATGATATCCATCGATGCGATGGAGATTCTTCGTTCTCAGGCGATAGCCCTCCGACGTCGCTATCTACTGCTTGGTCCGTTAGCAAAACATAACCCAAAGACAGTTCCTTTTTTGAAAGCCTTTAGTGTCAATGTCAGTGGTCAGTCAGAAGCCATTCAAAGCGCCGTGAACGTATGCCGTGCGCTGGCTGCGATTGGAACTGGCGAGCGAGTTGCTTCTGCGCAGTTGCTTACACAGAACTTGAGCATGGGCAATGGACTTGATCACCCTTTAACCGCTGTCGCACTTTTGGCCTTAGCGGATTTAGCCATCGAATCAAATGAAATCCTGGTGGCCGAGGAACGAGCGTTGGAAGCCTCGATCGTAGCTGGTCGCGCCGGGCAAATGGACCACTTAGCTGAATCCGTTGAGTACCTCTCGGAAACCGGGTTTGCCGTAGGCCGCGATACCGTCGTCGCAAAGATGATACAGCAGATCGCTCAATGGTCTGCTAACAAGAGCCGAATGGTAGCCATTCGCTGTCAAGTGGAATACGCTCGATTGTCGGCGCTGGTCGGAGATTTGGAAACTGCCAACAAGCAGTGTAGCGTCTCGACGACCATGCTGCTGCCAAAGCCAGTCGTCATGCCACGAGCGGAGTCGGTGGTTCGTTATGCTCAAGCCAGAGTTGCATTCCTAGAAGGAAACCTGGTCGAAGGAATCAATAAGCTCTTCGAAAGTGTCGCTTACCTTCGTGGAAATGAAACGGGAATTGGTTCCCCCCCTCTGTTTCAATTGGATCTAGCGCTTCAATTGACAAAAAGCAAAGTCCTCAATGACACGATTGCCGAATCGGTTCTCGCGGAGTTATTACGGGCTCCGTCAGCGGGCCATTGGCGGGTTCATCCGTTGGAACAGTTGGATTGGCTCATTGTTGACAAGTCGGAGGCCAATAACTTGTTGGTTGACATTCAGCTCCGAACACGAAGCGAATCGGAACTAGCAGCGGTTTTTGATGATTCCACTCGTAAGAGATATCGACGTTTGAATGAATTGGAATCGCGAGTCTTCGATTTGAAACTCATTTTTCATAGCGACAATCGATTTGTAGGTAACGCAGCCGAAGCGAGCCGACTGCGCAAGCAAATTCCGATTGCAGATCAAAACGTCGTCAAAATACAGCAATTGATTGCACCGCTTCAGACTAACCCAAAATGGGACATTCGAAAATGGACGGAGGATGACTCCCGTCGGTGGGAATCTGCAATCCGACTGTCCGCATCGCAGGAGTCTTTGTTTTGGGCCGCCGCCATCAGTCCACTAGCCATAACCGAGACCTTTCCTCCTCGCCATTCACAAGAGTTTCTGGCCAAGTCGTTGAGACCCAAGGACGCGGTGGTGATGTTCGCGTCGCACGGCACAACAATGCGAGGCTATCTGTATTTGTCTGGCAATTGGCGATCCTGGGAGGTAGGTGACTTCGCCGGTCTCGAACGCAAGACCATGAGTTTGCTAAGCGATATGCAGAGGCTGAAAAGTCGAGATGGAAATCAATTGGAGATAAGGAAGAACTGGGGGCTTGGACAGAGAATCGAAATCCGCAATCAGTTGTTCCCGAAAGTTATTTGGACCAGCTTGATGGCGGCGGAGCGTTGGATCGTTGTACCCGACGGCAATTTGTGGTCTCTGCCATTGGATACGTTGCCGCTCTCGGATTTGCCGAACTCGCTCCCCTGTATCTCAGAGCATACGATCACCTATTCGCCTACGCTTGGGCTGGTGCCATTTCTATTGGACGCAAGGTCGCAGTCCAAATCGGTTCACGGAATCGATGTTCACGCCGGCGATTTCCTTTCGCCGGATGCTCATACGGCCAAGGAATTACGCGACGACCTAGCCGCTAAGAAGCATTTCATCGTCGATTTATCTGGAAAGTCATCCAACCAAGTGCCAGGTCACTTTTTTAAAATCGCGTCCGATTGCATCCATAATTACACTCCGATGAATTGGGAGTCGATTGCACCGGTTTTGACGGATACGAACCAGAATCAAGCCAACATAAGGTCGTGGAGTCAATTGCCGTGGGGATCGCCCGAATTGATGTTGCTAGCGGGGGTTAATGCCGAACCGCCGATACCGCAAGCCACCGGAGACGAATGGCTTCGATTGACTCTACCGTTGATTGCTCAAGGGACACGGCAACTCACCATTTCTAGATGGCCGGTGGGTGGCGAGAGCACCGTGTCACTCATGCGTTCGTTTCAAGAAAATCAAGAGGATCTTTGTGTATCGGATGCTTGGCAACGCAGTGTGCTAACGCTCTGGGAAGAGCAATTTGGACAGCGCAGAGAACCCCTTTTCAAAATTGCTCCCTTTGCAAATGCAGAAAATACGGTATTGGGGAGCCATCCACTTCTGTGGTCCGGCTACCTTCGGATTGGCGACTCAAAATAGAAAGCTGGCACATGAAAACGATTCTACATCATCGACGATGAACTCGGATACTACGAGCCAGGGTTTATGGGTGGAGTGACGATTCAGACGCCGAACCTAGATCGAATGGCGGCTGAAGGTATCCGCATGAACAACCTATTCGCGGGTGCACCAGTCTGCGCACCGACCCGTTGTTCCCTCCTCACGGGGAAGCATAGCGGTCATACGTCGGTCCGGGCCAATGGCGGTGGGACTCCACTGCGAGCCGACGAGGTCACCATCGCCTCGATACTCAAGCAGCACGGTTACGCGACGGGCGGTTTCGGCAAATGGGGCTGTGGTGGTCGCGATTCCACGGGCGTGCCTGAAAAACATGGCTTTGATCTGTTCTTCGGTTACTACGATCAAGTTCATGCCCATACTTATTACCCTCCGTATTTGATTCGTAACAGCCAAGAGGTCAAGCTGGAGGGTAATTATGGTGGGAGCGGAGGAAAGACCTATTCGCAGTATGTCATTCATGAAGCTGCCAAAACCTTTATTCGTGAGCACGCGAAAGAACCGTTCTTCGCCTATTTGCCTTACACTCCGCCGCACGGGAATTTTGATATTCCTGACACCGATCCCTCCTGGACGATCTATGAAGGTGGACTTCGCGTTCCGTTCATCGCCCGCTGGCTAACTGCTCAAGCCACACAGGCCCATGAGCCAGTTGTAGAAGGCACTTTTGCAAGTACCGACCGCCATGAGCGAGACCGCCGTGCCAAGTTCGGCAAGCAAGACGACCCCAAAGTTACAAAACCGAACTGAAAGAAACCGCCGAACGGATCGACGACCTTGGTCGGTTTTGCTACTTCCATATCCAAACGCATGGCCTATCTCCTTTAAACGACTGATTCAAACGGATTGTCGGCGTATTCAAAGTGACTGCATCCTAGTTTCCCTAGGCCTTAGTGGCGTTTCTTCCGGACAATATTTTCGCGAAATACCATTGGTGTTTCGCAGCTCGCTTTCTTTTAACGAGTGATTCTCCTTTTAACCAGCCATTGGCACGTGCAATGCATATTGTAATTACGGTGGGAATGGAAAGGCCCCTCTGTCGCGCGTTCATCGGATTGAAAGCTATACACATGCTGGCGACAAGCAAGAATCTTAATGGGAGTAATGATATGTTTCGCAATGCTTTTCTAACCACACTTGTTGTTGCTTCGATGGCATTATTTGGTACATCAGATGCGAGAGCTCAATTTGGCTATTCACACCAAGGGTCTCATGGCAACTCGCATGGCAACTTGCACCAAGACCTCGGTCACAATGAATTCCATCGTCAGCAATACCACGCATACCAACATCAATTTCGACAAACGCCATACCAGCATTTTCAACTGCATCAAGATCTGAACCATGATCGGTACCACGATGACTTGAGCCATCGTTCGTACCACAGTTACCGCCCGTCGTATAACACTTACCCTCAATACAATTCAGGGTTCGGACAGGGTTTTCCCTCTTATGGATTTTCGCTTCGTATTGGCCGCTAAGTTGCGGTGTGAGAACCTCGAAATTCCCTGAGGGTTTAGCACTCTACGTATCGATCGATTCGCGTGAAATAGATCCCCGTTTCCATAATTGGGTATCCGGTCATGGCATTCCGATGGCGAGCGAATGACGTGATCAAACGGTTCCGGTTGCCAAAAGGCGCCGGACTCATCGATCTGCGGATTGATCAATCTCGCCGAATATCGCATCCAACTTTGACCGACAATCGACTTGCCACTGTCGGTGCGAAACTGGACGATAGCGTGAACGTGGTTGGGCATCACGACAAAACAATCGAGATCATATGATTCGCCATCTCGATGTAAAATAGCGTTGGCCGCGATGCTCGCTATATTCGGTTGTTTTAACACGCACTTGCCATGACATTCGTCTAATGCGACGTGGAACAACTGGTCCGCCAGCTTTCGCAACTGCTTGCGATCAGCAGCAACAAGAGAATCCAGCAGTTCGTCGTGATTTGGTAATTTGACACCAAAAAGAGATGAGGCAATTTCGATCGGAAGATTCTTGGTCGATAGCCACGCCTCAAGCTCACGTTGCATCCGGATGAGAACTTCTCGCGGAAGCGAGTCTGCGGAGCGGAACGTAATGAACATTGCTGCGCCGACCTGGAACCAGTGCGGGAGGTTGCGCTGTGAGAATTCGATTTCAGCATTTCGATCGAATGCGTTGAAGGTTACTTTCTTGGGCTCGTCCATTCTAGTGGGTCCAAGGAGAGTAGAGCGATTGTCCTCAATCGCTGCGTACGGGTTCAAAAGATTGTCAGCGTCCCGATGGATGCTCTAACATTGGGACATGGCTGCATTACAGGCAGGTTCCGAACGATTGAGGACAATCGTTCTACTCTAGGCAAAACTTAAAAACTTCGTTATTTGACCAGTGCAATTTGCCTTTCCGCCGTATAGTCAGCACCGTTAACACGGGCTGTGGCCCGAATGGTGAGCGGCATGTTGAAATGGCCGAGAGGGCCGTTGGCGAACGTTATTTTTAGCACGCCAGTGTTTTGGCCCGACTCGATCAGCAGAGGAGACGCTTGCACGCAGTCGATATGTTTAGGCGCAACAAGCTCTACTTGCACAACTCCCGTTACTCCTTGCCCACGTCCTACCGTCACCACTAATTCCGCCTCCCCTCCCTGCAGCACTTTCACCGAGGTGCGGTTGAGACGAACATCCAATTGTCCTGGATCGACCAACACAATGATTTGATCGAACTGCTCGCCCGATGTGAAGCTAACTTTATGAACCGATCCGTCGTCGTCCCTGATGTCTCCCACGCCCCTCAAGCATGTGCGACTGGTGCGTCCGATCTCCATCCACGGTGCCAAATGCAATGGATAATCAAACTCATTGACACCTGGTGGAATGACAATCGCAGGTCCAGTCACCCCCTGCAAGTGCCTGACCTGCCGCTCTGCTATGTCAATCGTGATCGGTCCGTCGAAACCGCCGCGTTGGATCGAAAAATGACGTACAAAGGTCGAACCTCGGGCTGCGTACTTGGTCTCGAATTGGCCGAAAATCTTGAAGGGTGTTGGCATGGTTACGGCTAATGCCATGCTATTCGAGTCGGCATGGTGTAGGGATGCTCGCGGGCGAGTCACCGCTCTCACAACTAATTGATCGGCGATTGTCGCACACCCAGCTATGGTCAACTCAGTCACGTTAATTTTTGCTGTCTCCGATGCGCGAAAGATCAGTTCGCACTCGTTCTTCTTCTCGGCGATAGTGTTTCCTGTGACAGTCACTCCGTCGGGCAAAGCCTTGACTTCAATCGCGATGGCGGCGTTCATGCCGTTCTTGCGAATGGCTTTTACTTTCAGTTTGGCCTCAGCTTTGCGAGGGACATTCAGCGTGTCTTGTGCAACACTCAATTCGTAGTCCGGAGCAGTTTCGCTGGCATGTAGCAATACTCGGTAGGCAAAAAATGTTCCGCCACGATACGAGAATCGATCGCGTACAGATAGCACGAAGACACCATCCTCGGGAGCTTTAAACACAATCCGCGAATCGCTCTGCCCCGCCTGCGTGTCATCGTTCATCGCAAGTTCCTTGCCCGCCATGCTGCGAATCGTCAAAACAGAATCGATGTGCGATCCCAAACGCGAGCCGTGCACCTCGATGTCAATCGCTTCATCCTTGCGAGCCGCGAATCGCCAAACGTCAACGTCCCCCGCCCGATCGATGCGACCGTTGAGCACGACTGGACAACAAACTGGCTCATTTGAAGCTATACCCTCAGTAGAATCATTGGGTTCTGCTTCCATTGCTTCGGGTAAATCACTTAGTTCCAATCGAACCGGATTGCTTCGGCGGCCCGCGATCGCAATCTGTGTTGACCAAGTAAGTTCATTCGACTCGGGCGGAACGACAGGTAATTGCAATGTGACAGGCGAATCAGGCAAATTTGGTCCAGCCATTTGAAATGCCACATTCGAACCGCGTCGCCCACCGAGTGGGTAAATCGAGTCGACATAGGGTCCGTCGGTAATGGTTAAGCGATAGACATAGTGTTGCAGACCACCAAAATCGACATCTTGAATGCGAACTTGAACTGGGCCATCCTCGGTCGCGGTGAAATGCAACATGGAATCCTTTCCATAGTGATCTTCGTTTTCGCCGATGACTTTGCCGTTTGGACCAACGACGCTCAAGCGTGAATCCAATGCCGAACCAAATCGTTCGGCCATCACTTCACATGTGTACGTGACGCCGGCGCGGGCTTCGAAACTCCAGATGTCGACATCTTCTCGTGGGAAGATGCGGCCATTAATGGTCACCGGCAATTGCACAGCAACTGGCGATGGCGCACCATCGATCTCTTGCTCCGCGACTTCCGGCAAATCACCGACAACAAAGTTGAGCCAATTGGATACACCTTGAGAGTTCTTCACTCTCGCTTTGCGAAATCCCAACGGCGCGTCCTTCGAGATGACGACGCTCGCCATCTGATCCCGAGGGTAGCTCTCCTGAGCTTGCGAATCGGGTAATGGTATGAGAGGGCCTTCGAACCAAATCGTTTGAGCCGCGGGTTCGATTCGCGACGAAGGAACGATGCCTTGTCCTGTCATCTCAAATGGACAACCGTCATGCAAATCATAACCTCCAAAGCGAAACGGAACGTCGGTCCCTCGTTGTCCTCCAGCCGGAAACAAGTAGATAGCCACGGGAGCATCAGCCAATAGGATGCTTGGAGCAAAAGCCATCCATATTAAAAGAAGCCACGGTTCGCGAAAGGATAAGGAATTGCCACGCATACTAAAACAACCCTTCGATCGTTCGCCCACTCCCGGGTACGATAGGAATCGGTCGTCCTTCCGGTGTGTGGAATTCTGTTTTTGGATCGATACCGATGCATTGATAAATCGTGGCCGCCAGATCTTCAGGGCCATAAGGAGTTGTGGCTGGCTTTTCCGCTCGCTCGTTCGAGGCACCCACCACAATTCCCCCTTGGATGCCGCCTCCCCCCATCGCAATCGCGGTACTTGGTCCCCAATGATCTCGTCCCGCATCTTTATTGATACGTGGCGTTCTACCGAACTCACCTGTCACTAGCACCAAGGTGGTTTCGAGCATGCCTCGGTCATGCAAATCGCGGAAAAGCGTTGACATACCTGAGTCCAAATGCGGCAGCAGGTCGTTTTTGAGAACATTAAAGTTGTCGTAATGCGTATCCCAGTTCGTATGGTCAATCAACACACAACGCACTCCGGCTTCGACTAGACGTCTGGCCATCAAACAAGATTGCCCCAACGAATGTCTGCCATATTCGTCTCTCAACTTTTCTGGTTCGCGATCAATATCGAAGGCCGTCTTGGTGGAAGACGAAGTCATCAACTCGAAGGCTTTCTGTTGGTAAGTGCTCAAGGCATCGGCGCTGCGATTGGCTTTGGCTTCGGTTCCGCGTTGAAAGCGATCCACGTGTTGGAGCAATGCGCGGCGGTTGTCTAGTCGCTGTGCATCGACATCCAGGGGAGGTGCCAAGTCAGGCACGGTAAAGCCTGGCGCATTGGGATCAGCTTCGACCGTGAATGGGGCGGCCGAAGAGCCCAAGTACGACGAACCAGCACTGTTGTGCATCTTGGGCAAACACACGTAGGGGGGCACCGCTCCTCGCGGGCCCAATTTCTTCGCGATCACGGCTCCGTGAGCCGGTCTTTGGTTGTTCGGTTTGAGTGCACCGTTGAACCCACCACCGGGACGGTATCCGGTCAGCAAGTAGTGATCGGCTGGTCCGTGGTCCGAATTCGATAGACCAAATGAACGGACTAGCGAAAACTTGTCCATCTGTCCGGCCAATCGAGGCAAATGTTCGCAAAGCTGAATTCCCGGCACATTGGTATTAATCGGTTTGAACTCGCCGCGAAACTCCGACGGGGCTTGCGGCTTCATATCCCATGTGTCGATAGTCGATAAACCACCTTGCAAAAAGAGAATGACCAACGAGACGTCTTTCGTCGCTGCTCCGCTGGCCGCTGCCTTCGCCTGTCCTGCCAAGATTTGTGGCAACGTTAAGCCCATGCCAAAGACACCTGCAGTCCCCATTCGCAACATGTCACGGCGTTTCATCCCATCGCAATAGACTCGGTTCATAAGTGTCTCCAGATTGGAATAATGTTGGTATTCGACTCAAGCATTTTCGATGACCCTCCCCTCGCTTCGCTCGACCCTCCCGGAGGGAGGGTGAGGTTACTCTCCCACTGGGAGAGTCGGCCTGAAAGGCCGGAGAGGGAAGGTGCCGGTAGTTTTTTCTCGCCTAATGATTGAACAAAAACTCTAAGGAATTCATCATGCTCCACGCGAGATCTTCCAAGGCGCGTTGCCGATCGGTGTGCCTCTGCAGGTGCTCACTTGCAAGTTGCTGCTCCTCGGTGGATGGCAAGCGTCCAAAGAATGTGAGGTACAATTCTTCGCTCAGTTGTTCGTCAGGCAGATGAATGATTTTGGCCAGCCGTCCACCGTCGTGTGACAACTTTGCTTGGATGTCGGGTGAGTTGAGAACGTGTAAGACTTGCGAGACGGTTGGTTCGGAGACTCGTTCGCACTCGCATGCTGTGGTTCTCGCTGGCCGTCCAAACAACTGCAGGAAATAGTGCGGCACTTGGCTGTCCCACAATTGAATCGCTCGACTCCCTTCAGGAACACCTGCAAACTTTTCATTCACACCCGTCGTTTGGCAAACTGCATCCAAGAGCACTTCTGCCTCTAACTGCTTTAGCGGATAGCGAGCATAGTTCTGCTGGTCGCCCGCATTGGATTCGTTTGGCTCCGAGGAGCGTTGGTACGTATTCGATGCGGTGATTAGACGTATAAGCGCATGTTGATCAAACGCATGTTCTTTTAAGTAATCGGCCAAAGCATCGAGCAGCTCGGGGTGTGAGGCTGGGTTCGTCATTCGAACATCGTCCACCGGCTCAATCAGCCCCCGGCCCATGAGATGAGCCCAAATTCGATTGGCCATGTTACGAGCGAAGTAGGGATTTCGCTTGTCGGTCATCCAGGCGGATAAATCATGGCGCAAGCCGACCGTTTGCTGAGAGTCTGCCTGAGCGTTGGCAACTGGTTTGTCGCCAAGAGCTCGGGCTGGCACATTCAAACCGGTGCGAGGATTGACCGATTTGGCGGTGCCGGTTCCTACCAGCATTTCGCCTTGCGGCGATGGTTTGAAGGCCACATCATTGAAGAAGGATTGCATGCCATAGTAGTCCTCTTGTCCCCATCGGTCATACGGATGATGGTGGCACTGGGCGCATTCGATGCGTACCCCCAAAAACGCTTGCGAGACGGTACTGGCCATTTGCTTGGGATCGGAAACAACTTTGTAAAAAAGTCCGGCAGGCCTTTCGTGGATCGGCCCTTCGGCGGTCAGCAATTCGTCTGCTAATTGGTTTAGATGCTTGTTCTCAGCGAAACTGTCGCGGATCCAGCGATAATACAGATAGGCGTTTTTGCGGCCGAGTGTCAAGCGATTCACGCGGAGTAGATCGGACCATTTGAGTCCCCAATAGTCCGCATACTCCGAGCGTACCAGCAATCGATCAACAAGGTTTGCGCGACGGTTAGCGCTAGTATCGGCCAAGTACTCACGCGCCTCGGTAGGAGTTGGAAGCGTTCCGATGATGTCGAGAAACGTTCTGCGCAAAAAAGTTGTGTCATCGGCCGGCCCAGACGGTTGCAGGTTTAGCTGGGTGAGCTTGGCATGGATATGCTGATCGATGAAGTTAGATTCGGCGAAATGGGTTGCCGGACCATTTGCGATAGTGCTTTCACTCGGCACTAGCGCTCGAAATACATCGACATGTCCAATATAACTGGCCATCACTGCCACATCGCCAGGCACTTTGCCAATCGAAACCACCCCCTTTTCATCGACGCTTGCCAAGCCGTCGTTGTTCGACTGGAAGGTTGCGAGCGCTGTCACATCAAGTTGAAAGCCATCGCTAAAAGTAGCCCGTACTTGCAATTGCTGTGTCTGCCCCATGGCCAATTGTGCTGACTGAGGCAGCATTTTGATCGAGGTAATGTGCGGGTCATCGGGCGAACCCAGCGGCGAACCAAGTGCGATCCATCGAGAAAGCGTTTGATACTCGGGCCGATCGGCCGGGATGCGTACGCCACCGCCGTGTGGCAGGTCACCGCTGGCCTTTTCAAGAAACAGGCTGTGCATTGGCGAAGCCGGAAATACCCTGCGCCCGCGGCCTTCTTTCGTAATCGCCTGATGGTCCGCCAATGGGTCAAAGCCGAAGACCGACAGTTTAAATCCATTCTGCCCTTCCGCTTTACCGTGACACCCCGATGCATTGCAGCCAAACTTGGTAAGAATAGGTACGATGTCGTTTTCGAAGTTGATCGGTCGCGGTTTTTCGGCTGGACTTGCCGAAGTGCTTTCGTCGGTTGGTTCCAAAGCAAGTCCTAGATCGGACAACGGGAAAAGTCCAAGAAGTAGCAGCAGACAATAGCCCGTTGGAAGCAACAACCTAAATGAATGTTGGTTGGGAAATAACGCCATGGCTGGAACTCACTGACTGCCGCGAGCATTGAGCAACCGAAAAGCAAAGACTGAGGTCGCTGCACTGGGGCGAACGAGGCGGGGGGGGGGTAGTCGTTCGAACGTTGGGTAGGTGACTTGGTGGGAGGAAGAACGCACGCAGGGCCATCATAGATACTAATGCATAGTAAGCGAAAATGCAACGCTACCTCCCCGGGGCAAGTATTCCAAAGCCGTTCCAGGAGGTATTCAAGAAAGCCGAGGTCAAGCCACATCGAACAGAGCATTGGGGGGGGCTGCGGCTGTTTTCCGTTCCCCCACTGCCCACCATCGAGAGCCGACTGGGCCAATCCATGAAACGACAAAACCCAGCGAATTGCTGGGTTCTGATGGTGCACGATGTGCGGTGATAACTAACCTAATGACCCCGACGGGAGTCGAACCCGTGTTACCGCCGTGAAAGGGCAGTGTCCTAGGCCTCTAGACGACGGGGCCGCATGTCTGCTGCAATGCCTTGAAGCGTGGCGAAAGTGTACGAGTAAGCGAGTATCTGTCAAGTCTCGCTGCGGAACGGCATTTCGGGCTTCGTGATTTCGAAACGAAAAAGCCCAATCCCAACCCAAAGAAATCTTACGATTCTTCTTTTTGTTCTGTCTGCTCTGACGCTTGGGATTCTAGATTCCGCTGAATTGCGTCAAACACTTCGCGGCGATGGACTGGCACTTCTCTGGGCGCTTCCACGCCCAGTCTAACTTTGTCCCCGCGAATCTCGACCACGACGATCGTGATCTCATTGTTGATGACAATACTTTCGTTCTTTTTTCTCGATAATACTAACATGACTTCCCTTCCTGCGATCCTTGGGCAAAATACCCATCTCCTGATCCTGTAATTTCGTAGACTGCTTTACAACGCTGAGACTCAACTGCCGAACTCGTGTCCACACGCATAATCAGTTCCTCTCAACTCTAAGTGCCACGCCGTGACAGTCAAGAAAAACGAAGAGCTGTCAAGAAGATTTTCTGGAAAATTCCCGGATTGCTCGTCGTTTCTGTTCTGATCGTTATTCTTTTCCTAATTTTCAGTGAACTCCAAGCGTACTGCTGCCACCCAAACTATACCAGATTGTCTAGTAATTTCAGAATGATTCGACCCGTAAACCGCAATGCAATGTCTCCGGAGAACGCGAAACTCGCACTCGGTTCCAACTGGACAAGCTCGTTCGCCGTCGATTTTCTTTGCGTTTTTTGCATCTTTTTCATCTACGCGGGAGGCACGGTCCCCGCCATCAACGAGCCGCACTACTGGACCAAAGCGGCCCACTTTTGGAATCCAAATTTTGGAAAAGGCGACTTATTTTTAGAGTCTGGCGACGCCCATTGGCTTTTTTTCGCCTCGTTCGGCTTCTTGACTCAGTGCATGCCAATTTCCTGGGCGGTTTGGACCGGCAGATTCTTGACATGGATCTTTTTGGCCATCGGTTGGACAATGCTTGGCCGAGCGCTCTGGTTCGAATGCCCCAACCGGAGCCAGACTCAGCCTCGTGACGCTTCGGTTAGGCCAATGGATTCCGCAATGATTGCTAGCTGTTGGGGGTTGGTCTGGCTAGTCGGGCTTCATTATGGGCACTGGGCAGGTGAATGGGTCATCGGCGGCTGTGAATCCAAGGGAATTGCTTACGCCATGATCTTCGCAGGACTCTCGCTGGCTATTCGACAACGCTGGACCTTGGCATGGACGCTGCTCGGGGGTGCGGCGGCCTATCACGTCGTGACCGGCATCTGGGTCATCGCTTGTGTGGCGACAGTTTCCTTTCTCTTGGACTATCGGAAATCAACTAAGCAAATTGAGGAACTAGGCACCAACTCAAATTCAAACGGCTTAGCAGAGTGGTTCGCTATCCATCGAGCCGGTTGGGCCTTGTGCTTAACTGGAGTCATTGTTGGAGCCGTTCCGGCCATTGCCATCGATTGGGGGACGGACCCCATATTGGCGAGCGAAAGCGCCGTTAAACAAGTCTATACTCGACTCGGGCACCATCTTGCTCCTACACGATTTAGTACACTTCGTTGGCAAGACTTTGGGGGCCAACTCTTATGCGCTTGCCTGGTTTTTTGGATGGCAAGTCGATCGAAGTGGCTTGGAACGGGCGAAACCCCATTCGAAATCCAGCGGCTGGATTTTTCGCAAGGCAACATCATTTCCAAGAACTATCGAACATGGGCGGGTGTTTTTGCAACCTTTCCGAGAGGCCTGCGGCTTGTCATCGCGTGGGGACTTTTCGGGTTCGCCGTTGCCATGCTCGGTCTCTTGGTCGACTTGGCCTTTGGAAAAGCTTTCCCAAAACTCACTTCGAAGCTGCTTCGCTTTTACTTGTTTCGTTGGAATGACGTAGCAATGCCTATGATGATTGGTTCCCTCGTTGTTTCCTTTGCTTATGGTCGACTTGCGTTCACACCGAACCCGGTCGCAGCGAAATGGCTTGCGTGGGCCGGTGTCCTCGTGCCTGGTTTTATACTTTTGGGGTACCGATTCGAAGCCAATACCTACGAAACCATTCCCGCCGGAGACAAGGCACACTTTGTGGCAAAGTCCGATTCGGAGTCGGATCAAATCAAGCAATTTGAGGATTGGCTGCGAGTTTGCGATTGGATTGGACAGAATTCAGATGTCGAATCGCTCTGGCTAACCCCTCGCCGACAACAGTCTTTCAAATGGCACACGGGTCGGCCCGAATTGGCATGTTGGAAAGATGCACCACAGAACGCGGCAGCTTTGGTTGAATGGAGCCAGCGACTGGCAGATGCCTACCAATTCGACAATACAAAGACGTTGCAACCCTGGACTACCGAGAAACTCCGGGAGTTGCAGGGCAAGTACGGCATCCGCTATGTTTTACTAGACCGCCGTGTCGTGGGACAGAGTTTGCCATTGCTGCCAATCCTGTATCCAACCCAAAATGAGTTCAACGAGACTTTTGCTGTTTTTGAGCTCCCTTCACAAAATGCAAACGTGAGCAGGTAGATATTGAATAAGAAAAAAGCTCAGCCAACGGCACCCAACACGAAACCGAAGCCCACAAAGCCAAAAGACAAGGAGGCTAAATCCGTCGTTGCTAAATCGTCGACTACACCTACACACAAAATGGTGACCGACAATCGCAAAGCCAAGCATCAATACGAGATTCTAGACTCGATCGAGTGCGGAATCGTGCTGCACGGCAGCGAAGTGAAAAGTTTGCGAAACGGAAAATGCTCCATCGAGGAAGCGTACGCTCGCATCAAAGATGGTGAACTTTGGCTGGTGGGCTGCGAAATCGAAGAGTATCGGCAAGCTTCCATTTGGAACCATCCCACCAAACGTGTTCGCAAACTGCTTCTGAATAAACATGAATTGTTGCGATTCGTGGGGCGCTCCAAGGAGCGTGGACTTACCATGGTCCCGCTCAGGGTTTACTTTGCGGAACGAGGCAAAGCCAAATGCGTCATCGCCCTTTGCAAAGGAAAGAAACTCCACGACAAGCGCGAGACTCTTAAGAAAGCCGACGCTGGTCGCGAAATAGACCGCGTGATGAAAAGCAAACGCTTCGACCGAAATGTTTAACCGGAGCAACTGCGCATTCGTTCGAAAAACAACGAATGCTCGGGTTATACGGATGAATTGAACTGGAGTCGGCCTCCTTTCGTATTCGTAAACTATCCAAATTAACTCATGACCTGATCGATGCCATGCTAGAAATTCGAAACCTCAAAAAGTCGTATGCAGAACCATCGGGGAACCGATTGCTGATCATCGACATTCCGCAACTCGATATCGCTCAGGCAGAGCAAGTCGTCTTGCGAGGCGAGAGTGGCGGTGGAAAGACAACTTTGCTTCATCTCATCTCAGGGATCGTTGCGGCGGATAGTGGTTCTATCCGACTCGATGGAACCGAATTGACCAAATTCTCCGAAGCGACTCGTGATCGTATTCGGGCCGACAAAATGGGATACGTCTTTCAAACATTTAATTTACTACCCGCGTTTACTGCATTGGAAAATGTTCGCTTGGGCATGACGTTCGCACGAAAAAAGATGAGCGCCGAACGGGCCAAGGAGCTTCTGCACAAAGTCGGCTTGTCCGATCGTATGCATTACCTGCCAAGCCAATTATCGGTGGGACAACAACAACGCGTGGCCGTGGCTCGGTCCCTGGCGAACAAGCCGAGACTTTTGTTGGCAGATGAACCCACTGCCAACGTAGATCCTTCCAATCAGAAGCGTATCATCGACCTGATCCAAAATGTGTGTCGCGAAGAGTCGGTAGCAATCCTCATGGTCACGCACAGTGACGAAATCGCCAATCGATTTGAACGAGTCGAAAGACTAGAACTCATCAATCGAGCTTTCGCGGATCGCACGCTCACCTCCGACCAGTAGTACTCCCAAGGACGATTCAACGATGAACTTGTTTTCCATTGCCGTTCGCAATCTGACTTATCGCAAATTGCCCACCGCCTTGAACATGCTCTCCATGGCCTTGGGTGTCGCGCTGGTCGTACTGGTGTTAACCATTTCAGGCGTCATCGAAAGGACTTTTGAACGCACAAGCAACGTCGGTTATAACTTGATCGTTGGCGCAAAGGGGAGCGACATTCAACTGACCTTCAACACGGTGTTCTTCCTAAGCCAGCCCGTCGAGAATGTCCCGTACTCCTACTACATGGAGTACCTCCCAGGCGACGGCCGACAGAAGGAACTGGCGCGTCTCGGCGGCGTTTTGAAAGAACCCGAACGAAACGGGCTTTATTCATTCTTAATGAAAGGTGGGTTTTCCATTCCGTTGTGCATGGGGGATTACATCGGATCGTTCCGTTGCGTTGGAACGACACCCGACTACTTCAATTTGCTTAAGCATGGTGACAACAACGACTTGGACTACCGATTCGCGAAGGGCCGAAATTTTGTCGATTTCTCGGACGAATATGGCTACTTCGAAGCCGTCGTTGGTTCTCAAGTAGCATCCGAGATGAAGCTGCAAATGGGTTCGGAGATCTTCGCATCGCATGGAGCCTCCGGCGGCGAACAACACAATCAAGGATTCAGCGTGGTTGGAATACTGGAGCCAACGGGCACTCCCAACGACCGTGGAGCCTTTGTGAATATCGAAGGATTCTATTTGCTGGAGGGGCATGTGGCACCCGAACGGAATGAACAATCCGGGATGGAGGTAAAAGGCTCAGCCGTTGCTCCAGTGCGAGAGTCCAAGTTTTCGAAGGTGCGATTGCCAATCGAAAAACGAGAAGTCACCGCCATATTGGTGAAGCCAAATGGCCCCAATGCGATCGGGTTGCAGAAACAAGTCAACAAGACCAAATTCGCTCAGGCCGTGTCCCCTATCAGCGTTATCAGCGGACTCTTGGCGTTCTTCGTCACACCCATCAAGTGGGCATTGCTCGCGATCACCAGTCTGGTTTGCGTCGTTAGCGCCATCAGTATTCTCGTCGGTATCTACAACAGCATGAACGAACGGAAACGGGACATTGCGGTCATGCGGGCACTTGGCGCATCGCGAGATCACATCACTGCCATTATTCTCGTCGAGTCAGTCTTGATTGCAGTTGGCGGGGGCGCGATCGGCTGGATCGTTGGGCACGCCATAGGTCCCTTAAGCAATGCTTGGACCGAACCAGCAACCGGGGTTCGGATCGATTTCTTTAGTATCAACTCGACTCAAGAACCGTTCATCGTTCCCGGCTTGATCGTGATCGGAATCCTGGCTGGAATTATTCCGGCGCTGGCTGCCTATCGAACCTCGGTGGCCAAGTCGTTGTAAGGCGAGCGGCAGACAGCAAACTACCAGGCCACGCCGCTGTGTGGCACGCCCAAATCGATTAGCGCGATTAGCGCGATTAGCGATGGGCGTGGGAAGTGTGGCAAATGACTCTAGCGATTCACCACGCCCTTCGTACCTCAGAGCGTGCCACCCGTACCTCAGAGCGTGCCACCCGTACCTCAGAGCGTGCCACCC
>Ga0105048_10006977_pt1 | contig 18180 bp, 11 predicted proteins | sample MAT05_FD_78382 | JGI IMG/M metagenome (GOLD analysis project Ga0105048, IMG submission 78382) | Freshwater microbial communities from Lake Fryxell liftoff mats and glacier meltwater in Antarctica - MAT-05 | ecosystem: Environmental > Aquatic > Freshwater > Ice > Liftoff microbial mat | place... | reverse complement strand
CTTCAAAGAATAAAAAAATCATCAGTAAGGCAACCTAAAGAATCAGCTACAATAAAACCTACAAGCAAAAAAAAGTAGAGAAATAATGGGTTTGAGAAGGGATAGTTTTCTTAAGTTGACGCGGATGCCCTTTGGGGTTTTGTTGGTTGGCTGTAAATTAGGGTTCGGTTATATTATTTGCTGGCACTAATCGCCTGCATCATAGTATCTTCTACCGCTGTTTTTAAAGTGACTACGTCTTTGGTAAGCGAATTCGGAATCGTCATGGACAACACATACTGCGCAATCTTCCACTCATTATTTTCTTTTCTCAATACGCCCGAGCCGCGACAGATTTTCATTTGAGTACTCAACAATTCATCAAACCATGCTATGGAATGATCGGTATTGAAATAGACATGACGCTGAACAGAAGTAAAACTCCATGCCTTACCTTTATCGAAAAAGGGTTTGGCAAACGTCTTGAAACTGTCGACGCCCCAATATTCTGTGGCGTCTGTTCCAATAAAAACCGCATCAGTGGTCATCAGGTTGAAGTAGTCTGTAAACCTTGTCTCGGTCGCGGCTTTGTGCCATTGGTCGAGAGTAGTGTTGACCTCATTCAGATCACTAGCATCAGTATTCATTTCCTCTTCTTGGCAGCCAATACAAAGTAGAAAGATGAATGAAATAAAAGGTAAGATGATTCTCATGGAATTAATTTTGTGCTAAAGTAATGTTCAAGAAAGAAAATTGAAAATTAAAACTAAAAATTCCGAATTCTAAAATTGTCAAATGACGGAATTACCTTCATTTCATTAACATATCATCACATTGGCATATTCTCATATTCTGTATTCATTGTCTGCTTCGACAGGCTCAGCATGACAATCGAAATTGTCAATTTGCTACTATCTTTGCGCCCAAAATGAAAATGTCGCAGTCTTCAGAAATAACATTGGATCATAAAGAATTAGTGGATCTTCTTAGAATGGCCTATTCCGCAGAGAAAGCCGCATCGTTTGCCTATCAAGGGCATGCCGCCTCGGTGAATAATGTTGAAGAAAAGGCAGCGATCCGCCAGATCGAGTTGGATGAATGGAATCACAGGGCCGAAGTATTGGCAATCATGAAACAATATAATATCCCCGTCTCAAAGTGGTACGAGTTTCGTTTTTATGTGATTGGAAAAACCATTTCCATGTCCTGTCATTTCATCGGTTGGTTCATGCCGTTTTATTTTGCAGGAAAGTTAGAAAGCGGAAATGTCTGTGAGTATTTTAGAATGATGCAATATTTTCATTCACTTGGCATACTCGAATACAATACTATTTTATATGAAATGGGGATGAAGGAAAAAGAGCATGAGATCTATTTTCTCAGCAAGATTAAAAACAAAAAACTCCTTCCTTTTTTTGAAAAGTTGTTCGCTTGGGGATCCGCCAAAAGTTTGAATGATGTGGATCTCGAACAAAAATATCCTATCGAATCGTCTGCTTTGTATTGTAAGAAGAACGAGGATTAATTTGTGTTATCACAAAATCTTGATTTGACTGCCTCATTTTCTAAAATCAAATTCTAAAAAGTAAATTCCCCGTCTGACTGCCGGGCAAATTACAAAATTGTCAAATTGTTGAATTGCCTCATTGTCGAATTGTCGAATTGCCTCATTGTCTGCTTCTATTGCGCTCCTATTAACGTATTTAGTCTAACCTCACCCCCGGCCCCTCTCTATTTTGAGAGGGGAGAGCCACCTCATGGTAGTTGTACTTCTTCGAATCTGATTGTTTTCAAGGTCATTCATATTCTTTTTTTTTGAAGAAAAAAGCTACTTAGCATGACAAACAAAATTGTTCCATAATTCCTGTATTTCATTAGCATATTATCACATTGGCGAATTATTACATTCTGTATACATTGTCTGCTTCGACAGGCTCAGCATGACAAAACGAAATTATTCCATTATTCCTGCATTCATTGTCTCATTGTCGAATTGCCAAATTGCCTCATTGCCTCATTGTCAAATTCCTTATTTTTGCCGCAATGAGTAAAACGATCGATGTAATTGGAGCAAGAGAGCATAATCTGAAGAATATTTCCGTCTCCATTCCTAAAAATAAACTGACAGTAATCACTGGGATCAGCGGAAGCGGCAAATCGTCGCTGGCATTCGATACCATCCATGCCGAAGGCCAACGCCGTTATATGGAAAGCTTTTCGGCTTATGCCAGACAATTTGTAGGGAATCTCGAACGCCCTGATGTCGATAAAGTAGAAGGACTTTCGCCGGTGATCGCCATCGAACAAAAGACCACGAATAAAAGCCCTCGCTCTACTGTTGGCACAGTGACGGAGATCTACGATTTTCTCCGTTTATTGTTCGCCAGAGCTGGAGAAGCCTATAGTTATAATACGGGCAAAAAGATGGTCCGCTATTCCGAGGAGGAAATGGTCGATCATATCTACGAACATTATCAGGATGAAAAAGTTGTGCTGTTGGCACCTATTGTTAAGGGACGAAAAGGACATTATAGAGAATTATTTGAACAACTTCGTAAACAAGGCTTCTTGCGTGTGCGTGTGGATGGCGAACTGATGGAAATGAAAGATAAAATGCAACTCGATCGTTATAAGATTCATGATATTGAGATTGTTATCGATCGATTGAAGGTCGATAAGGCCTCGCGATTACGTGTTGTAGAAAGTGTGCAGAGTTGTTTGAAACATGGAAATGAGCAATTGCTCATCATGAAATACCAGGAAGCTGGACTACCTGAAAAAGGCGGAAAATCTAAAACTCTCAACTCTCAACTTCCAACTCTCAACTCTTCTTCTCCCCAACTTCTCTCTAAACAATTAATGTGTGCCGATACAGGTCTGTCATACGATGAACCTTCTCCAAACGCATTCTCCTTTAATTCGCCTTATGGGTCTTGTCAGAAATGTAAAGGACTTGGCACCGTTTATCTGATTGATCTGAAGGCCGTTATTCCAGATAAGAATATCAGTATCGCAGATGGTGGAATCGGTCCATTAGGAGAAGCGCGAGAAGCCTATGTTTATCAACAAGTGCTGGCATTAGCCAAAAAATATAAGTTTGATGTGAACAAACCGATCTCCGCCATTCCTGAAAAGGCAATGAATATGCTATTATATGGAACGGAAGAAAAGGTGGAAGTGGAAATTGATTTTGATGAATCTCCGAACATCTATCAAACAGAATTCGAAGGGATTGTGAAGATGGTGATCCGTTGGTTTAATTCGACAGGGAGCGATTATGTCAAGGAATGGGCCGAGAAGTATATGACCATTACGCATTGTCCTGCCTGCCATGGAGCTAGATTAAAAAGGGAAAGTCTTTGGTTTAAAATCGATAAAAAAAATATTGCAGAACTGAGTGAACTAAACTTGAATGAACTTCGTGATTGGTTTAAAGGAATTGAAAAAAGACTGAATAAAAAACAAAATCTGATCGCAGTTGAGATCATTAAAGAAATTAATGAACGTCTAGATTTTTTGTTGGATGTTGGCCTCGATTATCTATCCCTCAACCGTTCGTCACGAAGTATCAGTGGTGGTGAAAGTCAACGTATACGCCTCGCCACGCAGATCGGTTCTAAGCTTAAAGGGATTACCTATATCCTAGACGAGCCGAGTATTGGCCTTCATCAACGCGATAATCAACGACTCATTTCTGCCTTGCAAAGTCTGCGTGATGTAGGCAATACTGTTATCGTTGTAGAACATGATAAGGATATTATGATGCATGCCGATCACCTGATTGATATTGGTCCCGGGGCAGGAAAACATGGTGGATATATTGTCAGCGAAGGAGCACCATCAACCTTTTTAAAACGGAATACCCCAACTGCGAATTTCCTGAAAGGAACCCAAAAAATAGAAATTCCAAAAGAAAGAAGAAAAGGAAGTGGACTATTTATTGAACTCAAAGGAGCCTCTGGAAATAATTTAAAAAATGTGAATGTTCAATTTCCATTAGGGAAATTTATTTGTGTAACGGGTGTTTCGGGAAGTGGAAAATCAACCTTGATTAATGAAACGCTTTATCCGATCCTTTCTCAGTTTGTATATAAAAGTAAAACGCAACCCATGCCGTATAAGAGTATTAAAGGGTTGGAGTTAATTGACAAAGTGATTGAAATTGATCAGTCTCCAATCGGACGAACACCTCGAAGTAATCCTGCGACTTATTGTAATTTCTTTAATGATGTGAGGCAGTTATTTGCCATTATACCCGAAGCAAAGATTCGTGGTTATAAACCTGGACGATTTTCATTCAATGTAAAAGGCGGACGATGCGAGACCTGCGAAGGAGCCGGTATGAAAACGATTGAGATGAATTTTCTTCCAGATGTGCATGTGCATTGCGAGCGTTGCAATGGAAGGCGTTTTAACCGGGAAACGCTGGAAATCCGATACAAAGGAAAATCCATTTCTGATGTATTGGAGATGACCGTTGCCGAGGCCACCAGTTTTTTTAAACATATTCCTTCGTTGTTCCGTAAAGTAAAAACCTTGGAAGATGTCGGCTTAGGCTATATTTCTCTCGGACAAAGCGCGGTGACCTTAAGTGGGGGAGAAGCACAACGTGTAAAACTAGCTACCGAATTGGCAAAGAAAGATACTGGAAAAACATTTTATATTTTGGATGAACCAACTACAGGATTACATTTTCAGGATATAGAAATGTTATTGTCTGTATTACAAAAACTCGTTGACCGTGGGAATACGGTTCTGGTGATCGAACATAATCTCGATGTTGTAAAAGTCGCCGATCATATTATCGATTTGGGCCCGGAAGGTGGAAGTGGTGGTGGAAAAATACTGGCCACCGGAACGCCGGAACAGGTTGTAAAGGTGAAGGAAAGTATTACCGGGAAGTTTTTGAAGGCGGAATTATAGATGGCCTTTGTGAATTTAAAGGATAGTGCTAAATGAAAGAAAATATATTAAAAGTATATACCTGACCTCATGACCTTATAAATATTTGGCAGAAGAGAAAACACGACTTGAATTCTTTACTCTTTCAATATTTTTTGCTCACCCAGTAACATCCCCTTATGCATCACTTTTACAAGATACAATCCATTCGACCGATTTGTAAGATTGATAAGCGAGCGCAAAGGTGCATTACGTTGTTTATATATCATCTCCCCTAGTATGCTATACACTTGAATCTCGCAATTAGCTTTTGTTACCTCAATCGTAAACTCCCCAACACTCGGATTAGGATAAACCAATACCCTGTCATTTAAAATCGGCTCAGTCTCCACTCCTACAGCACTATCACAGTTGATAGGCGGCGTGGTATAGAACGGCATATTTAAAAGAAAGGCACCGTAAACCATGGGCAATGTAATGGCCAGCTTATGCACATCACACGATGGCCCTACGAGGTCGGGATGTTCAATATAATTTAAGTTATTCTGTTCTGTTCCGATATAAATTCTGCCATCTGGGCCTAATTGCATAAATGAAAATTTAAAAGCAGATAAGTATAATGTACCAGATAATGGCACCAACGAAGAATCAAATACTGCAACGTTGGTGGAAATATTAGTTTGAAGATTATATTGAAAGATAGAGTCTAAATTGCACCAATACATCAACTGCTCATTAGGCGAAAAGCAGATTCCAAACAGATTCAAAAAGGTATCAACCCTAAATGCTGGATATTGAATTGGGTTCGATAATAATCCAGTACAACGATCGAAATTAAAGATATTGAGTGCCGTTGTATCATGGTCAAAGGTTCCATATCCTGTAACAATGGCATACTTATTTCCTTTTGAACTAAATGCTGCTTGCCACGAAGTCCCAGCCAAAAAAGGAGTGCCTATTGTTTGAGGCTGGAAGGAATGTACACCACTCGAATCTAATAAAAATCGATAGAACTTATTTCCATTAAAATTCTTAATTAACAACCACCAATCTTTGCCGTTCCCATGCCTGCAAGCTTTTATATGTCCTGTTGAGAGTAAATCATTTGAGAATAATAAATTGCTTTTACTAATAACTGCACCTTTTCCATTATTTAAATTAATATTTATAACGCTATAGTAAATATATTGAGTGCCAAGCATCACACAAGGTGTGTCGCTTGATAATGTAAAAACATAGTATAGTGAATCATGTTTAGGCATTGGTAAAGACAGAACTCCATCAGTAAAGCAATTCCCGGCAGAATAACCAGGTGTTATGAATTGTCCATATTGCATTACCTGTAAAGTACTATCATAAATATGAACTCCGTTTGTATAAAATAACATATTTCCTGAAGTGTCACACATTGATGAACGATTATTATATGATAATAAACTTTGAACAGATGATGTGTCAACTGTTGGTAATTGACTTACATTAGCCTGACTAAAATCCAATATATTCAAATTGTTCATAATAGTAAAATGCCACTTATTTGCCCTTTTGCTATCAACATTCCATTGTGCATTTGTCTGTAAAAATGAAATACCCAATAATATTGAGATTAATATTCGCTTGTTCATTCTTGCTTATTTAACTACAGAAAATTTTGTTTGCCAAAAACCACCCCTCTTACTCTTCAATGTTATCGAATAGTTTCCTGCACTCAATGCCGAAATATCTACCTGAATATTTTCATTTCCTTTTTCGTAGTCCTTCTTTAATACTATATTTCCAAGAATGTTTCTACATTCAATACTAATGGTAGTATATTGTTCACTCAATGCGATAGTCAAATTATTTGCTGCAGGGTTAGGATAAACTGAAAAGTCTTTAACGTTACTATTCGTATGTGAAGGACGCATCAAATAGCCTTCACTCAAGCAGTTCGTCGCATCATTAAATATGCCTAAATCATTATCAAACAATTGCCATAAACTTCGGGCAGCATACACAATTTTTCCACCTGCCAATGGACATTGCGCTCCAACATCCATTATATCATCTTGTTGATCAACTGTAAAAGATGTATTCCCAATGGCAACAGTATTCAGAATAATCATATCTATTTTATTTACGTTCTGCTCGTATATGGTGCTTTCAGGCAAATTATTTGCCATAGTTATTGCACTATTTATTAGACTTAATCTTGCTGTGGCATTTGTAGAAATAATTTGTTGTTCTGCATCTATGATCGCGATAAGTTGGATATCAATACTGTCATAATTCATTTGCCAATTTGCTCTTGCTGTACTATCCATTGTACTGTCGTTTGCCACAAATATCGAATCCAATTCGATCAGTTGTGTTGACAAATTTTCCTGAACTACATACAGTGAATCCAATGCCCCATTATACCAAGTGTTTACAATGGAGGTCATTATTCGATCTAAATCTCCAAACTCACCGATAGAATTATTCGCCATTTCAGTATAAAATGCGAGATATTCTGGTGTGCGTGTTCTAATACCAGTTATATTATTATAGAATGATGTTCTTGTAATTACAATTTGCGAAGCGAGCGCTGTTGTAAATTGCTGATGAAGCGTTAATCCATACCATGCATCCTGCACCCTGCAATCTGTCATGGTTAAGTGTGATCCAACTGCAATATCTATTGTTTGCCATAATGAGGTAGTGCCTTTGAAATAGCATCCTCTGGCTGTAAGCAGAGTTCCTGCGCCTGTTACATTAATTTGAGAATTAGGCGACATAATAAATTGGCAATTGATAAGGATAACAGAAGTTGGAATGGTCACTGTGCCTGTTACAGTATAACATTGACCGGTAACTGTTGTTGCCCCGGTCCACATACCTGTAATGGCTATCGGGGGTGTAGCACATACACAAGATTGCCCAAATAATTTATTCGTATTAAATTGCATCAACGCAAGGTATACTATTATAATGCGTAAGGCGTAAGGCGTAAGGCGTAAGGTTTAGTTGATTGTGACCTTTTCTTTTTTGAGTTGAATTTTGCATTTTCATAATAATGATTTTTTTTAGAATCACAAGATATAGAGTATTTTTCCAGAGTTTTATAACATTAACAGTTGAAAGGTCTGATGATGCATTATTATTTTTATTGAAAGCATCTAAAGAAAAATGAACTGTCTCTGAAAACTATTGGATACTGAATAGCAAATTGTGTAAACAGGTTTTAGTTCCTGTACCAGTTTTCAAAGATCATATTTCATTGGTCAAATATTAGAATGCTTATGTCATAATCTTCGATTCTCCATTAGACGACTGAGTATATCAACATATCGCTTCCAGCATTAAAAATCATTGCCTTGGTCTCATTTTTTCACCGCACGAAAACGCAATCTGTGTGCTATGCAAGAGACAATAATAGGTTGAGAATGTAAATTACTCCCTCTGTGAATTAGGAATAGCAGGCCATACAGCGTTTGGAAAACATTACGAACTCTAATCGGATAGAACTGTTTACCATGTTTCGCTGGAAATCTTAAAGATATTTCCTGCCTTCCGCTCAAACCTGAAAAAGCCTTTATACACTCATTTTGGCTATCTTTGGTACTTCACATTACCTAATATTGTTATTCATGAAAAAGATTTTCTTCCTTCTTTTGCCGATCTTCTTTTGCATTCAGGCATTTTCTCAAACTGATATACATGCACTGATGGAACGACGCGATCTTCCATTAGCAGAAATTGAAGTACTTGCTGCGCAATATTTTAAAATCGCCGGAACCGGACAAGGAAGTGGTTACAAGCAATACCAGCGTTGGCTATATGAACAACATTTTCATCTCGATGCAAATGGTTTTATTACCGATCCTCAGTCAGAACTTACGTCGTTTGATCAAGCCGTAAATACTATGAATGCGATGGGGGCAACATCAGGTGCACCTGCCACGGCTGGAATCTGGAACGAGCTAGGTCCATGGGGGTGGAACCGAACCTCTGGTTGGAATCCGGGAACAGGAAGATTGACCGCAGTGGCTGTTCAGCCTTCGAATCAAAACATTATCTATGTAGGTTCTCCCGGTGGAGGACTGTGGAAAACGATCAATGGGGGAACCAATTGGACGCCTCTGAGTGAGTATAACTCTGTCTGGATGAATATCTATTCGATTGCAATCGATCCGTTAGATCCGAATATTGTTTATGCCGGAACCGGAAATTCCGGGAATCAGGTCATTCGTTCGACAGATGCCGGTGCTACCTGGACAATTTTGGGTTCTGGTCCTACTGGAACTATCCGAAAAATATTGATTCATCCCACATCCACGAATATTGTTTTTGCATGTGCAAGTAATGGAATTTTCCGCTCGGTCAATTCAGGTACAACCTGGACATCAGTACAAAATACAACGAAGGAAGATATTGAATTTAAACCGGGAAATCCCAGTATCATGTACGCCTCTGGGACATCGCAGGTGGTGAAGTCGAGTGATGGTGGTTTGTCATGGTCAATATTAAGCAGCTCCGTGGGAATCACAAATACAGGTCGTACATTAATCTCGGTCACAGCGGCGAACCCGGAGTATCTCTATGTAGTTCAGGCCAGCGGATCAATCTTTGGACGCATGTATAAATCTGTCAATTCTGGTGTCAGTTTCACAACAACAATTATTGGCAGTGCTACAAGTGGAACCAATTTCTTTGGCTATGAAACGAATGGAACCGGTACAACTGGTCAGGCTACGTATGATATGGGAATGACTGTTTCTCCGACCAATGCGAATGAAGTTCATATTGCAGGAATCATATGCTGGAAATCGACCAATGGAGGAACTTCATTTACAGCGACTACTGCATGGAGTTTGCCCAACTCCCTCGGTTATAATCACGCAGATGTACATGGATTGGAATTTGTGAATGCCAATATTTATTCAATTTCAGACGGCGGACTCTATAAAAGCACCAACAATGCAGGCGACTGGACTGATCTTTCAGCAGGTCTTGGTATCCGTCAGTTTTACAGGATCGCCAGTTCACCGACAAACGGTACAGTTATTACAGGTGGTGCACAAGATAATGGTTCGGTTGCCAAGCAATCAAACGGAACCTGGGTCGATTGGTTAGGTGCAGATGGAATGGAAGGATTAGTTAGTCCAACGAATCATCTCAATATCTGGGGTACCAGTCAAAACGGTCAACTGTATAAATCTACGAATGGTGGTAACTCAAGAACCAGCCTTGCACAGATTACAGGCGGTGCATGGGTAACTCCAATCGCCATACATCCAACCAACGAAACCATTCTTTTTGCCGGAGGAACTGCTGTCTATAAATCAACGAATAGCGGATCAACGTTTACAAGTATCTCAGGAACCACTATATCAAACGCTTTAGGCGATTTGGCCGTGGCTCCTTCAAATGCGAATTATATTTATGCCTCCTATAGCTCTTCGTTGTACGTAACAACAAATGGAGGAACAAACTGGACAACCTATATAGCACCAGGTGTCATTACAGATATTTGCGTGAGCCCGTCAAATCCATCCAAAATCTGGATCACAACCAGCAGTGGCTTAGGCAGGGTGTTTACTTCGGTAAATAATGGTCAGAATTTTACAAATATTACAGGTGTTCTTCCCTTACTTTCTGGAAGAACAATTGTGGTAGATAATACGACAGACGAAAAGCTTTTCGTAGGAATGAATTTAGGTGTATATACCTATAGCAACAGTAGCCCATCGTGGACTGTTATGACAGACAACCTACCGCTTGTTGCCATTAATGAACTCGATATTCAGTTTAGCACGAATAAACTTCGCGTGGCTACGTATGGGCGAGGTGTCTGGGAAACAAGTCTTGCCAGTACTGCATGTAATGCACCTTCAGGATTAGTGGCTTCAGCCCTCACATTTACTTCAGCCACATTAAGCTGGACTGCAGTTCCCGGAGCACTCAGTTATACCGTTGAGTATAAAGCAGCCAGTAGTTCAACATGGATTGTATTGACCGCTGCAACTCCTTCAATTTCGATAAACCTGACTGGTCTACTTCAAGGGACTATTTATGATTTCAGGATACGAACAATTTGTCCTGCCGGCTTGAGTTTATTTACACAAGCACAATTCTCCACAACTGCACCTTCTCCGGCTTGTATCAATATGTACGAGCCAAATGCAACCCTTGCAACGGCCCCAACAATTCCTGTAAATACGTTAGTCTCTGCAGGAATAGGTACTACAACCGATGTAGATTATTACAAGATCATTACAACCACTTTTGTTGATTTTAATATTGCACTTACAAATCTGCCAAATGATTATGAACTTGAATTATTAAACACTTCAGGAACACCTATGGCACTGAGTTCGAATGGTGGAACAACCAGCGAATCGATCGTATCATTCACGCAGCCTCCAGGTACCTATTATATCAAAGTGTCAGGATACAGCGGCGCCATGAGTATGGCTCAATGCTATGATCTATTTGTTGGAACGACCGTCGTTTCTGCATGTGCAACACCAACCGGACTCTCTACAACTATTGTTGCAGGAACTACTGCCACATTCAATTGGAACACAGTAGCAGGTGCCGTCAGTTATAAAATTCAATACAAGGTTGTTGGTTCATCGACATGGACAACCGCAAATGCCGCGACTAATTTTTATAACGCAACAGGTTTGCAATACAACACAAATTACGAATGGCAGGTAAGAACTATGTGCGCCAGTGATTCTTCTGTCGGGACATCTTCCACATTATTTACTACTTTGCTAAATTGCTCTGCGGTGCCGGGTAGTTCATTCAGTAATCCTATCGTTGTCGGTGTTGCTCCCTGTACTGCCGGTGCCTATGTCAATACTCAGACAAACTCCACAGCAAACTGCTTCCTGAATAATTATACAGGCTCAAATAACCAGTCTTCACCAAATATTTGGTATCAGTTTACTCTTTTGGCAAGTTCTACCGTGCAGTTAAGTCATTGCGGAAGTACCTTGTCTGACACCTACATACACTTACTCAATAGCGCTGGCACCCAATTATTAAGCAATGACGATAATGGTCCGTTATGTTCAGGGCTTAGGGCTTCTATTTCAACTACCATACCCGCAGGAACCTATTATGTCGTGTCTGAGGGATACGGAACTGGTGTGGGTTCGATCATAACCACTATCAGTACAACGAATCCATGTAATACAATCTTGAACCTGACACTCTTTCTGGAAGGATATTACGCAGGAGCAGGCACAATGTCCAGTGTAATGTTGAATGAAGGATATACAGGATCTCCGTTGCCAACTGCTACGGATGTCGATGATTTACTTATTGAATTGCGAAGCAATAGCAACCCTGCCACAATTATCGCCACTGATAGCGCAAGGCTTCAGACAAACGGATTGGCTGTCTGCAATTTTCCACCGCTGTCTGGCTCGTATTATATTGTTGTAAAACACAGAAATACCTTGCAAACCTGGAGTAAGAACCCACTATCAATGTCTACAGGAGTGAATACCTATAATTTCTCAATAGCGGCAAGTCAGGCATACGGCGACAATCAGGTTGAGAAATCGCCGGGAGTATGGACGCTTTATTCTGGAGAGTTGATACAGGACGGAAATATAGATCTGTTCGATCTCTCTGAAGCACAGAATGCAGTTACCAGTTTTCTGTTTGGTTATGTTGCGGCGGATATCAATGGAGACGGAAATGTAGATCTGCTGGATATTCCAGAAGTGGAATCGAACGTCATCAATTTTATCTTCTCCAACCATCCGTAAAAAGTAGCATGCTAGTAAGAGACATTCTTGGATAGACACAGTTGTCTCATGCCTATTTGCCGAGCTACCCAAGTTCTTCCAATCCGACCTCACCCCGGCCATCGGACAATAAAAAAGTGAGAGAATGAAATCTGTGAAGCTGTTAACTTGGAAGGCTACTGAACTGACATTGGTGTATTTTACGTCACTACGTAGTGTCTTGTCAACAGGGGAATGTCGTTTGCGTGAAGGATAGTAACGAAAATCCTTTTTGCTTGCCTCAAGCAAAAAGATTGAAGTGAAGAGCCTGACCCGATGCTTTGAGAGGGACACGCCCAAGACAATTTTGACCTGACACGAGACTAGTGCTATGTTCATTAAATTTGACGACAGCGTGATGGATTGTAACGAAAAGCCTGCCCGGCTGAGCCATTCATACAGGCCCGACCTGAGGCTTTTCCGTAGGTCACGCCATTATATTAAACGTAGCACTAGTGCGAACAATCATTAAATTGTTTAGCCTTTAATCGTTTCTTCTTATAGTTTTTATATGTTTGTGTGGCTGAAGGCAGCCTGAAATCTCAATCAGTATATACTATAACGATATGGCAAAAAATCTGGAAAAAAATACAACGAGAAAAGAGGAGGTGAATCCGATTGTTGTCAGGACAGCAAGTATTCGTATACCATATCCACTAATCTTGTTATCGGCTATTGTGCTTCTCTTGTATGGAAGTTCCATTAATTTCGGTTTTACAGAACTCGATGATACGATCTTCATCAACGAAACCCAAGCCTACAATGCCGACCTCTCGAATCTTGCGCATTCCTTCCAACGCGGTGTCTTCAGTGATACGAATGATACCTATTACAGACCTTTACTATTAGATTCCTTTGTCCTCAACCATGCTATTAGCGGGACGAATGTAAAAGGCTATCATGCCATGAATGTCTTGTTCCATCTCTTAGCGGTACTCTTGCTTTTTATGTTGTTTAAAAGATTAAACCTCGAACCATGGAAAGCTTTTTTACTGACATGTCTATTTGCTGTTCATCCTGTATTAAGTCAGGCTGTTGCTTGGATTCCCGGTCGAAATGATACTTTGCTGGCCATCTTTTCCTTCGCATTTATGATAGGAGCACTTGATTATCTCCGAACCGGAAAATGGAAATTCCTCCTCCTTCAGTTCGCTTGTTTGCTGGGAGCTTTATTTACCAAAGAAACGGCTGTCTTCGTGGCGCCTGCCTTCCTGTTGTTATGTATCACAATGACTGAATTTCACTGGAAAGAAAGAAAGAATCTTCTCTTGTATGCCACTTGGTTTGTCGCTGTGTTAGGTTGGTTTGCGCTTCGTTCCATGGCGACAATCAAGAATGACCCTATACAATTTTCTACGCTCGCCACTAATTTTCCGATTCGTTTATCATTGGCCGTTCAGTATCTTGGTAAGATTATTTTCCCTTTCAACCTGAGTGTATTTCCTATGCTTCGAGAAACGACCTACTTGTTTGGAATACTGGCTATCATTGCGCTTGCGGTGATGATCTGGTTTGCGAAAGGAAGAAATACTAAGATTATTCTTGGTGGAGTTGGTTTCTTCCTCCTGCTTCTCTTTCCATTGTTTGTATTGCCTTCTGCCCTGAACGATCAGGATTTTGAACACCGTTTATACATGCCTGTTATTGGTATGTTGATTTTACTTAGTCAGACTGTGTTGTTTAAAAACCTGAATCCTAAACAAACATTGTATACTGTCATTGGCGTCTGTTTGCTTTTCGTTGGAATCAATATCATGCATCAACAGAAATTTGAAGACCCTCTGACCTTCTGGACGGCGGCTGTCAATTCTACTCCAAAATCTTCCTATGCGAATATGATGTTGGCAGCACGACTTAAGAAAACAGAACCAGCAAAAGCAGATGAATTGATGCGTAAAGCTTATGAAATAAATCCGAAAGAAAAGTATGTAAACTATTATCTCGGGAAAGATTTTCTGGATAAAAATGCGATTGATTCTTCCGAGAAATATCTCTTAGCAGAATTAAAAACATCTGCCTATTTCGATACCTATTTTTTACTTTCTCGAATCGCTTTTCAAAAAAATGATACGGCAGCGACCCAACGTTATATGGAACAATATCTTGAGAAAGATCCTGCCAATGGACAAGCCATTAATAATTATATCTTGATGCTCACGCAAAGTGGGCAATGGAAGAAGGCAATGGATTTTATTACAAAAAAGGAATCGGAAGGGATAGCCATACCATCTGATTTAAAGAATATGGTGAAGCAGGGGCTGGGAAAGTAGGTTGTCTGGACCGCAGACCCGTTTGCAACTGACAAGTTAAGCAGGATGGAAGGATAATGTCTGAACCGCAGATGAAGCAGAGGAAGTAGATAGGCTAGGATGAAGCAGATGCTTATCTGATTTATTTTATACATTTAATAAATACAAGAAAATTGAAAGGATAAGGAAATATAAATGGGCCCCCGGCGAGTTGATTTTTTAGTAGCAGACAAAATAGATATAGAGCTAAAAGCCGTCACACAATTAGAAGAAGTACATCTTGCACAGGTAATAATTATTTGGAAGCTTATAAATTAGAGACAGATCTATTGAATAATTTTGGAATGGAATTCAAACGACTTATTAATTCAAAATATAAACTATATTACATGCAACGTACGATAACACAAGTAACTAATGAATATCCATTTTCTGCTGTATCAAAAATATCTGCTTCATCTGAATTTCAGACAATTGGAGACACAAGTTGCCAAGGCTACAAAGCCAACGCCTCAAACCTTCGCCAGTGTTGATTTGTTTGAGCACCACATTGCAGTCTTGGTATTCTGATTAATAACAACTTTTAAAATATCAATTCCCCAATATGGAAATTACACTAATAACTATTGAGATTATAGCTAACCAAGTAGTTATGCGAATACTATCATTCGGGTGCTGCATTAAGTATTTTAGATGGCTACAGAAATGCCCCCATTTTACAGCATTAATGGACAATTCAACTTCCTGCAACTATTGGGTTTCCTTCGTTAATGAGATGATCATTTTTCTTTCCCGCATTGTAAAGTTTTGTATAATTCTATTCAATTTTTCTATATGAAACAATAATACTTTTTTTGGATTGACTAGTAATCTTTATGAGCCTAGGACGGGGGGTTAGCGGTTCGTTGGTCCATGCGTCTCCCGAACAAGATTCTTCATGTAATACGGGGCAGATCTTGTATTTTCCCATACTATTTTCTATTTATTATTAGTTGTTTAGCTTGATATATAAGGAAATCGAAATGACTGGAAAGAGGTATAAATTCTTCCATATCTGAAAAATCTGTTTCGTTAGCACGTTTAATAGCATTCAAGTATTTTTCTCCTATCTTAGAACTTAAATAGTCTCTCTTGGTATTAATTCTATCAGTTGTGCCAGTTGATTGACTTGAGACTGACTGTATGCTTTTGGCTCTTTGTTAAAACTGTTTTTCTTTTTTACTGTTAACACTTTCTAATAAGTTTAAATCTATTGGTGGGATATAATTACTTTTCTTCTCCCTTTCAAGTATTAAGACATCATATTTTTTTTTGATTAGGATAGGGTGTTGAATACTCACTAACTTGTGAGTAACTGTTTAAACAGGAAAAACATAAGATTGCTATGATAATAGTTTTAACTGAATTGTTCATTTTTGTGATATTTGGTAGTTAAATAAAAATAAGTTCTGCAAATTCCATGCAATATCAAGGCTCCAATCCCAATATACCTGGCTGGCTCCTCCCTTGGTGTAGACCTGAGCGTTGCTGTGTTACTGAAAAATAGAAACCGTGCGAATAGAAAATAAAATCTCATCTAAGTAAAATGTATGTCGTTTTCTTTGTAATAGGAAATGCTTTCGTTCGCGCTTTGCCCCCTTTGTATATCTTGTTGGTGTTTAAGGTAAAGAAAGTTTGCCGTTATGGTAATTTGAGTGTAGTCAATAATCAAGGTCTTAACATCTGTGAAATCTGTTTCATCTGTGGCAAGTAATTGTGATTCAAATAATTCTGTGGCTTACTTTATAATCCGCCAGCAATAATGTGATCTATTCCCACTTCAATATCTGTGACATCTGTTTCATCTGTGGCAAGCAATTGTGATTCAAATAATTCTGTGGCTTACTTTATAATCCGCCAGCAATAATGTGATCTATTACCACTTCAACATCTGTGAAATCTGTTTCATCTGTGGCAAACAATTCTGCGGCTTACTTTATAATCCGCCAACAATAATGTATCTTCTTATTCCTGAAATCATCGGGCACCGTTGCCAGCGAAATATCCTCGTACGAAGAAGCTTCTATACGTTTTGGCATGAACTGGAATTCCCTGAAATTGGTTGAGAAATAAAGTGCGCCGCCTTTATTCATATGCTTCAATACATGATGTATCATTTCAGGATGATCTGGTTGAATATCGAATTTTGTCTTTGCCATTTTACTTCTCGAAACTGTCGGCGGATCAAGTATAACAATGTCATACAGTTCCGTCGGCTCCTCTTTAATCCATTCCTTTACATCCGTTTTTATAAATAAATGCTCATCCGGATTAAAGCCATTGACCTTAAAATTCTCCTTGCTCCAATTAAGATAGGTATTCGAAAGATCGACTGTGGTTACCTTCGTAGCGCCGCCCGCCATTGCATAAACAGAGAAGGAGCCAGTATAGGCAAAAAGATTCAATACTTTTTTTCCAGCGGATTCTTCTTTCACCCTATTACGGGTAATACGATGATCCAGAAAGAGACCCGTGTCTAAATAATCACTCATATTGACTAGAAATTTCAAGCCGTTTTCGTGGATGGTTTTTAGCTCTCCGCTATGACCGACCTTTTCATATTGGGCAATCCCTTTTTGTCGTTCTCGACGTTTGACAAACAAATGATCATCGTCTACCTTTAAAACGGTTTTAATCGCCAACAGACTTTCCTCCATCCATTGCAGGTATTCGATATCATCGAGTGGATGTTTGGTTTTATACTCGGCCACATGCACCATGTCTTCATAAAGGTCTACACATAAAGGGTATTCGGGCATATCCCAGTCAAAAACACGATAGCAGCTTAGTCCATGTTGCTGCACATAGGACTTTAACGCCTTCATATTCTTTTTAATCCTGTTCCCTAATGGATGATTGTCTGACAAAATAATGCTGTTTTAAAAAATGTGAAAGTACTGCCTAGACTTCATATTCCACCATGAGAACGCAGGCGCTCACTGATTAAAATAGCGGCGATTGAATATGAAAAGCAATCAATATGTTTTTGTAAAGTAAATTTTTGTACTACCTTGAACCCTTATAAAGATTCAATGATTGTCTGGAATAGTTCCCAAAAGAAGCTGTCTCAAAAGTTATTAATTAAGACCTTCATCGAAGTCGCTGCCAGTAAGCGATTAGGTGTCATCCTGAGCTTGTCGAAGGAGAGGTCGGATTGATAGCATTTTGAAAGCATTTTAGTAGCGTTACGGATAGTCATCTAAAAATTTAGTGAGGATGGAACAATATGCGTTGTCGTTTGAGCGACT
>Ga0105048_10006976_pt1 | contig 18182 bp, 14 predicted proteins | sample MAT05_FD_78382 | JGI IMG/M metagenome (GOLD analysis project Ga0105048, IMG submission 78382) | Freshwater microbial communities from Lake Fryxell liftoff mats and glacier meltwater in Antarctica - MAT-05 | ecosystem: Environmental > Aquatic > Freshwater > Ice > Liftoff microbial mat | place... | reverse complement strand
TGGTCAACGGCGAACTCGATCCAAAGATGGCCGCGCGCGGCATCCGGCGCCAGCCCTACGAAACGATCTCGGTGCGTTCGCTCTATATCAACATGCAAGACCCGGTGCTGGGCGGAATGAGTGCGCCTGCGGTGGCGCTGCGCCGCGCGTTGGGACTGGGCGTGGATGCGGAAACGCTGATTCGCGTCGTTTATGCAGGCCAGGGCATTACCTCCAGCCAGATCCTGGCTCCCGGTCTGTTCGGCTTCGATGACCAGGCGCCGGCACGTCGCTACGACGCCGCACTGGCCAACACGCTGCTCGAGCGCACGGGCTACAACCGTCGCGATGCCGAGGGATTCCGGTTGCTCCCGGACGGACGGCCACTGACGCTGACGTTGCTGATCTTTCCGGGCAGCGTCTGGCGTGAAGTGCAGACGCTGCTCAGGAAAAACATGGACGCGATCGGTGTGCGGATGGCGTTCCGGACGATGGCCACCCAGGACCTCTTCAAGGACACGGCGGCGGGCAAGTTCCAGATCGTCATCCACGGCCGGTCGACGTCCCCGACCGGGATGGGCTTCCGGCAGTTGTACGGGCCGGATCCACGCGAAATCAACGAATCGCAGTTCAGGTTCGATGCCTACGATCGCGCGTTCGAGCACTTTCTGCGCGCGCCGACACCGGGTGAGCGCATGGAGTCCGCGCGTACGATGAATGCCATTGTGGCGATGTGGGCGCCGATGCTGCCGCTGATGGTGGACGTCGAGAACGCATTCATGCAGCCGTGGGTGCTGGGCTACCGCCATTCGGAATTCGGCCCTTACTTCCAATATATCGACATCGATCTCGCGCGCCGCCGCACGATCACGGGCCAGTAGTGCCTCCACGTCGGCCGCGCCCTACGCGCGGCTGGAAGCGGCGGCGAGCGGCGCGCATTCGCGCTACAATGCGTTTTTCCCAACAAAAACAGCATCATGCGTGTATCACAATTCTATCTCGCCACCCTGAAGGAAGCCCCGGCCGAAGCGGACATCATCAGCCAGCAACTGATGCTTCGCGCCGGGTTGATCAGGAAGCTCGGCACCGGCCTCTACACGTGGATGCCGCTGGGCCTGCGGACGCTGCGCAAGGTGGAGGCGATCGTCCGCGAGGAGATGGATCGCGCCGGTGCGCTTGAACTCGTGATGCCGGTGATCCAGCCGGCGGAGTTGTGGCAGGAAACGGGGCGCTGGGAAAAGATGGGCCCCAACATGCTGCGGTTGAAGGACCGGCATGACCGCGACTTCATCGTCGGGCCGACCCACGAGGAAGTGATTACGGATATCGTGCGGCGCGAAGTGAAGAGCTACCGTCAGCTTCCCGTCAATTTTTACCAGATCCAGACCAAGTTCCGCGACGAGATCCGGCCCCGCTTCGGCGTGATGCGCGCGCGCGAATTCGTGATGAAGGACGCCTACTCGTTCGACGTGGACGAGGCCGGCATGGCACGGTCCTACCAACGCATGTACGACGCCTACGTCGCCATCTTCACGCGCATGGGCCTGCGCTTCCGCCCCGTGGATGCCGACAGCGGCGCCATCGGGGGCGCAGTGTCCTGCGAGTTCCAGGTGCTGGCCGACTCGGGCGAGGATGCGATCGCGTACAGCGACACGTCGCAGTACGCCGCCAACGTCGAGAAGGCGGAAGCTGTCTCGCCCATACCGGCTCGACCCGCGGCATCGGAGACAATGGCCAAGGTCCCTACGCCGGGCAAGTCCACGTGCGAAGATGTGGCCGCATTATTGACGCTGCCGCTCTCGCGCACCGTCAAGTGCCTGATGCTGATGGCCGATGGGCGCGTGCAGATGCTGCTCGTGCGCGGCGACCACATGGGCAACGAGATCAAGATCGGCAAGCTGCAGGGCTTCGATGGCTGGCGCTGGGCGACGGAAAAGGAAATCATCGAAGCTACTGGCTGCCGGCCCGGCTACCTTGGCCCCGTGGGCATCCCGCGCGACATGCCGCTGCACGTTGACCGTGCGGTAGCAGTGATGCACGATTTCGTCTGCGGCGCCAATGAGCCCGATTTCCACCTGCGCGGGGTCAATTTCGGCCGCGATTGCCGCGAACCGGACGTTATTGCCGACCTGCGCAATGTCGTGGCAGGTGACCCGTCACCCGATGGCCAGGGCACGCTCTCCATCGCCCGGGGCATCGAGGTGGGCCATGTGTTCGCGCTGGGCAATCTCTATTCGACCACGCTGGGCGCAACTTATCTTGCTGCCGACGGTCAATCGAAGGTCCTGGAAATGGGCTGCTACGGCATCGGGATCACCCGCGTCGTGGCCGCCGCCATCGAGCAGAACCACGACGCCCGTGGCATCATCTGGCCCCTGCCCCTGGCGCCGTTCGCCGTCGCCATCGCCCCGATCGGCTACGACCGCAGCGACGCCGTGCGGGCTGCGGCCGACAAGCTGTACGCGGAGCTCGACGCCGCCGGGATCGAAGTGCTGCTGGACGACCGGGGCGAGCGTCCTGGCGTGATGTTTGCTGACCTCGAGCTGATCGGCATCCCGCACCGGATCACGATCGGTGACCGCGGGCTGAAGGAAGACCGCGTGGAGTACCAGGCGCGCACGGAAACCGCTGCCACACCGGTCGCGGTCAGCGAGATCGGCGCCTTCATCCGCGAACGAATCGCCCAATAAGGGTTCGAACCGCTCCACGACGCACGACATGATTGCCGCCGCCACCGCCGCCCTCCGCGGCAGCCCCCCGCACTTCACGCGACACGTGGCGATGGTGGCGCTCGTGCTGGCGCTGGCCGCGCCGCCGGTGTTCGCGGGTGGGCAGCGGGAGGAAAGCCTCGCGCCCTCGGTGGTCGCGGGCCTGGCCAAGGCGATCGCCGACGCACCGATTCCCACCGACTACGCCAATCGCAACGAGCTGCAGTCGTGGCTCGCCGAAATGTCGCGGCGCGTGTCGCACAAGATGTCCAATGAACGCGAGCGCCGCGAATTGCTCGCCACTGTGCACTACGAAGCCAGGCGAGCAGGGCTCGATCCGCAGCTGCTGCTGGCCATCATGTACCACGAGAGCGGCTTCAAGAAGTACGCGGTATCGATCGTCGGCGCGCGCGGATACATGCAGGTGATGCCGTTCTGGGTCGGCGCGATCGGCGTCACGGACCAGAACCTCTTCAACCTGCGCACCAACCTGCGCTATGGCGCGGTGATCTTCCGGCACTACCTCGACATCGAGAAGGGCGATTACTATCGCGCGCTGGGCCGCTACAACGGCAGCCTCGGCCGGCCGGAATATCCCAATGCGGTGATGGCGGCCATGAACCGGCACTTCGCCTTTGTGGTTTCAACGGCAACGGCCGCAAGCAGCGTAGGCGCCCCCGCGGCGCAGTGAGCGGTTCCGCGTCGTCCTCGCCCGCCGCGCCCGCTGCGCGCTATCGCGGCCGCTTCGCCCCCAGTCCCAGCGGTCCGCTGCATTTCGGCTCGCTACTGGCCGCGCTGGCGAGCTACTGCGATGCGCGCGCCGCGGGCGGCGACTGGCTGCTGCGCATCGAGGACGTCGACGCGCCACGCAGCCGGCCCGGCGCCTCATCCGCCATCCTGCACACGCTCGAACGCTACGGCTTCGAGTGGGATGGCCCGGTGTGGCAGCAATCCTCGCGTGGCGCGCGCTACGACGAGGCGATGGTGGCACTGGCCGCACGCGGCGCGCTCTATCCATGCACCTGCTCGCGCCGCGAACTTGCGGGCGCCATTGTCACGGCCATCGGTGAGCGGCGCTATCCGGGTACCTGCCGCGTCACGCCGCCTGCAATCCGCGCCGGCACGCGGCATGCCATGCGGGCCCATGTCGAACCGGGCATGGTGACCTTCACCGACCGGCTGCAGGGGCCGCAGCAGCAGGATGTCGCGAGCGATGTCGGCGACTTTGTCGTGCGTCGCGCCGATGGCCTGCATGCCTATCAGCTCGCCGTGGTGATCGACGATGCGGACCAGCAGATCAATGCCGTCGTTCGCGGCGCCGACCTGCTGGCCTCCACGCTGCGCCAGATCGTGCTGCAGCAATTGCTGGACCTGCCGACACCGTCCTATCTGCATGTGCCGGTGGCGATCGACCGCGCCGGCGCAAAGTTGTCGAAGCAAACCCGCGCGCCACGCCTGCCCGAACAACCGCTGCCGGCGTTGCTTGCCGCGTGGCGTTTCCTGGACCAGCCGGCACCGCCGGAACCATCGCGCTCCGTGTCTGAGTTCTGGACCTTCGCGCATGCAGCGTGGTCGCCGGCGCGATTGCCGCCGGTGGCGATGCTTCCCGCGCCGCCCGGGTTCGAGGACGAAGGCCGGCGCGGGTGACGCGTATAATCGCCGGTTGACCTCTGCCCGTGCGCGGCCTCCTGCCGCCCTCGTATTGCCACTGTCCCGAAAGCTCCATGACCACACTCGTTGTTGTCCGCAAGGGCGACGAAATCGCCATTGCCGCTGATTCACTCACCACGTTCGGCGATACCCGCCTCGCGGCCGTGCACGACCGCACCTACGACAAGATCGTCCACTACCGCGGCAACTACATCGGGCTTTGCGGGTCCGCTGCGCACCAGCTTGTATTCGAAAGCCTGCTGCGGCGTCACGAGGATCTCGATTTCTCGAGCAAGTTCGCGATCTTCGAGACGTTTCGCAAGCTGCATCCGATGCTGAAGGAACAGCACTTCCTGAACCCGAAGGAAGAGGACGACGATCCGTACGAATCCACGCAGATCACGGCGCTGGTCGCGAACGTCCACGGCATCTTCGGCGTGTATTCGATGCGCGAGGTGTTCGAGTACACGCAGTTCTGGGCCGCAGGCTCGGGGCGAGAATTTGCGCTCGGGGCGATGCACGCGCAATACTCGCGTCTGCGTTCGGCCGAAGCGGTCGCGCGCGCCGGCCTCGATGCCGGCTGTCTCTTCGACAAGAACTCCGCGTTGCCACTGACCATCTATACACTCAAGTTGAAGGCCGCGTGACCCACGATCCGATGCCCGGCACGGATGCACTGACGCCTTTCGTTTTCGAGCATGCCGCGGTGCGTGGGGCGCACGTGCGCGTCGACGCCACGGTCACTGGGATCCTCACCAGCCGCGAGCATCCACCCGCATTGCGCGGGGTGCTGGCCGAGATGGTGGCTGCGGTCACGCTGCTGGCGGCCTCGCTCAAGTTCACAGGCAGCCTGATCGTGCAGCTGCAGGGCACGGGACCGGTGCGCCTGCTGGTCGTCGAATGCACGTCTGCACTGATGGTTCGCGCCACCGTGCAGTGGGACGACGCGCGCGTCGCCGCCCTTCCTGAAACTGCGACGCTGGCCGACCTCGCCGGCGACCCGGCGCAGGCGCGCATGGTGATGACGCTCGACCCCAAGGGCGCTGGCCCCATCTACCAGGGCATCGTCGCGCTTGAGGCCGGCGCGGTGGCCACGTTGTTCGAGCACTACCTTGCCACGTCAGAGCAACTGGCAAGTCGCATGGTGCTGGCGCGCGACGGCAATGCCTGTGCCGGGTTGCTGGTGCAGCGGTTGCCCGACCATGGCGACGAAGCCGGCGAATCGTGGACACGGATCACCGCTGCGCTCGATGCCGCGCCGCCGGCAGCGCTGTTTGCGGCCGATGCCGCCACGAGCCTGCTGGCCGCGTTGTTCCCGCACGACGACCTGCGGGTGTTTGCGCAACGTCAGGTGGTCTTCGGCTGCTCGTGTTCGGCGGAACGCGTCGAAAATGCGTTGCGAATTGCCGGCGCCGAGGAGGTCGAATCGATCCTGGCCGAGCGCGGCAACGTCGAAGTGACATGCGAGTTCTGTCACCGCTTGTACACGTTCGACCCCGCCGCCGCGCGCGCGCTCTTTGCGCCGGCCCGTTCCCAACCATGACGCCACGCCGAGGATGAGCCTCTACACCCCCGCGCACTTTGCTACCGGTAACCGCGTGGCCATAGCCCGGCTGATGCGCGATCACGCGTTCGCGACGCTGGTCACGCCCGGCGCACCCGAGCCGATGGTGTCGCACCTGCCGCTGCAGTTCGTGCCAGGATGCGAGCCGCATGGCACGCTGATTGGTCATTTCGCGCGCGCCAACCCACACTGGGAAGCGGCCGCCGCCACACCGTCGGTCGCGATCTTCCATGGCCCGCACGCCTATATCTCGCCAAACTGGTACACGCAACCGGACCGCATGGTGCCCACGTGGAACTATGCTGCGGTCCACGCGCACGGCACGCTCGAAATCATCGAGGACCTGACGGAAGCACGGCACGTCCTCGAAACCCTCGTTCATCGCTTCGAGCACGACCGCGCCAAACCGTGGACATTCGACATGCCGCCGCGCCAACGCGACGCAATGGTGGGCGCAATCGTCGCGTTCCGTATGCGCATCAAGCGCCTCGATGCCAAGTTCAAGCTGTCGCAGAACCGGACAGCCGAGGATCGTGGCCGCGTCGTGGCGGGCCTGCGCAACGATGGGTACCCGGAAGCGCTCCACACGGCCACATGGATGGAGATCTACACCGACGCGAAGAAGGACGCGCCGTGAAGCGTCGTGACGACGTCCCCGCGGCGGGCGGCGAACGCATCCGCTTCGACAAATGGCTGTGGGCCGCGCGCTTCTACAAGACGCGCAGCCTCGCCTCCGCCGCCATCGACGCAGGGCAGGCGCGCATCAACGAGGAACGCGTCAAGCCATCGCGGCCGCCGCACGTCGCGGACATGGTCTCAGTGCGCAAGGAGGGCCTGACGTGGGTTGTCGAGGTACTGGCGCTCTCCGACCGCCGCGGCGGCGCGGCCGACGCCGCGTTGCTCTACCGCGAAACCACGGCCAGCGCGCAGGCGCGCGATGCGCTCATCCTCGACAAGCGCGCCGCGCGTGCAAGCGCGCCTGAAACACCGGGTCGGCCGACCAAGCGGCAGCGCCGCAAACTCGCGGATTTCCTGCAGGAACCCTGAGGCCCGGACAGGCGAAATTGCGCCCTAGCACAGGCGCAGGTTCGAAAGTTCGAGCAGCAGGTCGGGCTGGCGATAGGCCTGCAGTCACAGGATGGCCAGCGCCACCGCGGCAAGCACACCGAGCGAATGCCAGAGCGTGCGCCGCGACAGCAAGGTTGGGGACGAAGATGAGCGCCGGTTCACGCCCATCATGCTACGCGCGCTGCGGCATCTCCGGCAACATGCCGACCATCGGCACGCTTGACGCCGGTAACAGGCCCATTGCGCGCATCTTCGACATCACAGAACTGAAGTCAACCGCCGTGTGCGCATCCGCGATGGGTTTGGCTAGCAGGTTCACTGCACGGCCACTGACCACCAGCGGCATTTCCGCGGGCAGTGCGCTCCGCAGGCCGCGGATTTCCTGGCCGGCGATCTTGCCCGAGATTCCGCGGTCGAACAGCAGGACCACCAATGCCGCCTTGTAGGCTGTGGCCGCGCCGGCGATTTCCTGCGCCGGCACACCGGCACCCAGGGTGAGGCAATTCACGCCTTCGGTGAAGAGCAGCAGTTCGAGGATCGCGAGACCAAGCTGGTTGGGATCGTTGGGAGGCGTGGCCAGCAGGATGTGCCGTGCGTCGCGCGTCGGACGTACGAGGCGCGTCACATCACGCAGCAGGCGTTGCGCCAGATCGGTGAAGCGCAATTCCTGAAAATTTTGCATTTCGCCGCGCACCACCCGCTCGTGCACCGCTTCGTTCAGCGGGATCAGGGTCTGCTCGAGGAAGCGCCGCAGGCCCTGTCCCACCAGCAATTTGGACAAGTGATTCTGCAATTCGCCGATCCGGTGTTCCGCGACCAGCTTCACGGCATTTTCGATCTCCGCCGGTAGCGCGGCCGGTTCGTCCACCGCCAGGCCCAGCATCGATTGCAGCGCGGAATCGGCCAATGCCACAACCGCGCCGGCACGCCAGCCTTCGGACAACAACTGCTTGATCAGCTTCAGTCGCGCCACTTGGTCAGCGGGATAGACACGATCGCCAAACGCATCGCGTAGCGGTGACGGGAAGCCATAGCGACGCTGCCACATGTAGAGCTGCTCGCGGCGGAGGCCAGTGATGCGCACCACTTCGCGGATATGCAAGGCCCCGCGCGCGTCGATGGCGGGGGTGTCCGGTACGGCGGCCAGCGCGGGCTCGCGGCGGCGGTTCGGGGCTTTGATCAGGATACCCAAGGCGATTGACTCCTTTATGCGTCTTGCCGCAGGTGCAAACGCGTTGCCCGCAGTCTGTATTCCACAAGTATAACGTCTCTGCCGGGTCGAGCAGGCTGGCCGCTCAACGGACGTACCGTACCGTCAAGCTGTGCTGCACGAATGGTGTACGCACATAGCGTGCCAGCCAGAGTATCGCGGCTTGCCGCCACCACGGCTTTGCCGCATGATGCGTGCCCGGGAATCAGCCATGTGCGGTCGCCCGATGTATTGGCGGCGGTCGCCATCGCGACCGTAAGCCGAACACCTTGCGGCGGGTCCGGTTCTTGCAGAAGGGTGACATATGGACGCTTTTTCGCACGCTGGCTGAACGCCCTGCCCCATCCCACATGTTCGGATTCGGCAAAACCAATCGCGACCCGCTGGCGGATTTCCGCGCCGCGGAAAAGTGGCTCATCTCATTTCCCGTCGGTGATCCGCTGGCGCTGCACCCCGAGGTGATTGCAGAGCTGGGGCGGATGGCCGAGCCCGCGGCCAAGCGTTCGCCGCAGCGCCTCGAGGCCATCTACTACGTCGACGCGCAATGCACCAACCTGCGCAAAAACCTCACCGCGCAATACATCGAGCATTCAAGCCGCAGCAGCAAGATCGAACACCAGCTGTGGTCGGCACTGTTCGATCTCACGCAGGCCTTTCTCGTCACGTACAACACCTTCGCGCTCGAGATGTCGCATCACCTGCAAAGTGCGAAGTGGCAGCAGCTGCTGCCCGAGCTCGTGGGCCGGCAGATCATCCACATGGGCCTGGACGCGAAGATCCGGCTGTACCGCTACGAGCAGTGGATTCCCGCCAAGTGGTCCGAGTTGCATGCACATTTCACGCTGGCGTGTTCGCGCCAGATCGAGCGCCAGCAACTGGTGGTCGGCCCCGGCGGCCATGCCACCACCATCGAGCACGAGTTTCTGGTCGCGCTGCTGCTGCAGCTGATGAACGCCGGCAACATGACCGCGCGCCACCTCGAATGGGTGGCCGGCGAATTGGACGAATGGGCCGCACCGCTGCGCCTGTCGCTTGAACCATCATCGGTCACATCCTTCTATGTCGATCTGGCCAGCCGCGACGGCCTGCGCCGCCGCACGCCCCAGCCGCTGGAAGGACGCGTGCTGTTCCTCGACACACGCCCGCTGCATGCCACGCTGATGCAGAACGTCGTGATGATCGAGCAGAAGATCAAGGCACAGCCGTTGTCCGAGCGCACCGGCAAGCGCAGCGAACAGCTGGGCCTCCTCACCAAGCTGGCCTCGCAGGTCGACCCTGAATTCAAACCCTTTGCTCGACGCGGGGAGCGCACGGCCGCCGTCGGTACCGTGGATGCTATCGTCGGCTTCGCGAAGATTTCCGCGTTCCTCAAGGAAGAGGAGTTGGCCCCCATTCCCTACGCCGAGCACGGGAAAAGCTTCAGCGGCACGATGGAGCTGGCAGTGTTCGGCCGCATGCGCAACGAAACGGATCGCCGCGTCGAATTGTCCCGGCGGCGGCTCGCGGCGTTCGCCACACCAGGCGGACCGTGGGAAGTGAAGGACATCAGCCAGACCGGCTTCCGCCTGCTGGCGCCGATGAGCGTCGCCAGCGCCGTCACGCTCGGTACGCTGGCCGCCATCCGCCCGCACGGACAGACGCCATGGACGCTTGGCATCGTCCGCCGCATGAAGCGGATGACGACCGACCGGGCCGAGATCGGTCTGCAGGTGATCGCGAACACGCTGCTGAGCGTGGACCTGATCGAGCAGCGCAAGAACCTCGACGCCGACTACTCGGTCGACGGGGAGGCCACGACGATCAACGGCCGCTCGTTCCAGGGACTGTTCCTCGCGCTGAAGAAACGCGAGGCCGATACCTCGGTGCAATCGCTGATCGTTCCCGCTGCCGAGTACCAGCCCACCAAGCGCCTGAAGCTGCTGACGACCAAGTCGAGCAATCCGATCCGCTTCGGCCGTCTGCTGGAACAACAGCCGGACTGGGTGTGGGCCACCGTCGAGCCGCTGGATATGAACGCGCCGATGCCCACGATCACGGGCGCCGCGATTCCCCCCGCCGCCGCGAACGAGTAGATTGTCGGGCATGGTGCCCGACGACTCCTACACTGCATTGCATGCGTCCCACCGCTGGGACGTCCCCGAATTCTTCAACATCGCCTACGCCTGCTGCGGCCGCTGGGCCGCCGACCGCACGCGCTTCGCGCTGTATTGGGAAGACGAATCCGGTGCGGCTTCCGCGCATACGTTCTGGGACCTGCAGCGCGAGGCCAACCGGCTCTCCAATGTCCTCGCTGGGCTGGGTGTCGCGCGCGGCGACAAGGTGGCGCTGGTGCTGCCGCAGCGCCGCGAAACGGTGGTGGCGCATCTCGCCGTCTATCAGATGGGCGCGGTGGCCATTCCGCTGTCGTTCCTGTTCGGACCGGATGCGCTGGCGTACCGACTGGAAAATGCGGAAGCCCGCGTCGCCCTCGTCGATCTTCAATCCGCACCCAATCTTGCGCCCATCCGCGGCGATCTGCCACGCCTTACGCATGTGCTGGGGGTCGCCGGCGCCAGCGGTGATGATCTGCTCGACTACGACACAGCCGTCGCGGCGGCAGTAACGGATTTTGCGCCGGCACCAACGCGCGCTTGCGACCCGGCGCTGATCGTTTACACCAGTGGCACCACGGGACCACCCAAGGGCGCACTGATGCCGCATGCGTGCCTGCTGGGCAACCTGCCCGGCTTCGTGCATTCGCACGACGGCTTTCCACAACCCGGCGATCTCTTCTGGTCACCCGCCGACTGGGCCTGGACCGGCGGATTGATGGACGCGCTGCTGCCCACGATGTATTTCGGCCAGCCGATCGTCGGCTATCGCGGACGCTTCGACCCGGAGCGTGCCTTCCGGCTGATGGAGAAATACCAGATCCGCAACACGTTCCTGTTTCCAACCGCGCTGAAGCTGATGATGAAGGCGTACCCGCAGCCGCGCAGTCACTTCGATGTCAACCTGCGCAGCATCATGAGTGCCGGCGAAGCGGTCGGCACCACCGTGTTCGCGTGGACGCAGGACGCGCTCGGCGCGACGATCAATGAAATGTTCGGGCAGACCGAGGTGAACTACATCGTCGGCAACTCGCATACACTGTGGCCCGCCAAGCCGGGCTCGATGGGCCGGCCGTATCCGGGCCATCGCGTCGCGGTCATCGACGACGCCGGCAACGAAGTGTCTACCGGCGAGCCCGGTGAAGTGGCGGTGCACCGCATCGCCCCCGACGGCACGCCCGATCCGGTCTTCTTCCTCGAATATTTCAAGAACCCGGAAGGCACCGCGCGCAAGTTCACCGGCGACTGGTCGCGCACCGGCGACCTTGCGACCATGGATGCCGACGGGTACCTCTGGTACCAGGGTCGCGCCGACGATGTGTTCAAGGTGGCCGGATATCGCGTGGGTCCGTCCGAGATCGAGAACTGCATCGTCAAGCACAGGGCAGTGGCCAACGCCGCCGTGGTGCCCTCGCCCGACGAAACGCGCGGGAGCGTGGTGAAGGCCTTCATCGTGCTGGCAGAGGGACATGCACCGTCGGCCGAACTTGAAGCCGATATCCAGCAGCATGTGCGCAAGTTCCTCGCGCCCTACGAGTACCCGAAGGAAATCGAGTTCATCGATGCGCTGCCGATGACCACCACCGGCAAGGTGCAGCGGAAAGTTCTGCGGGAGCGTGAAGCGGCGCGCAAGCAGAAAGCCTGACCAGGCCCGCCACACTAGACTACCGTCACGCCCTGCATCATCCCCATGTCCTCGTGCACCAGCATGTGACAGTGCATCACGTACCGCCCGGTGTAGTGCAGGAAGCGCATGCGGAACGTGACCGATGTCACCGTGGCCGGAGTCGTGGTTCCCGGCGGCGGCGGATTGGCATTAAACGGCAATGGCACCGTATCCGCCCAGTAGGGCTCCGCCAGCTTCACGCCGTTCACCGCCACCACGTACATCGGGTTCACGTGGATGTGGAACGGATGGCGGATGTTGTTCATGTTGTGGATCGTCCATTCCTCGACACTGTTGAGCGCCACGGTCTGTGTCAACGACTTCGATGACTGGAATGGAATGTAGGTGCTCGGCATGCCGGGGTTCTGTGAACCCGTCGTGCCATCGGATCCCAGCGCGTACACCTTGCCGGCCACCTGCGTGTTGCCGGTCTGGTAGAGCCAGTCGTCGTATTCGCCGGGGGGCGGTTGCACCAGCGATGTGGCCGCTGTGCCTTCGAACGGACGGCCTGGCGGCGTCGTGTTGGTGGCGCTTGCTATCACCCGCATCACGATCGAGCGCTTGATCCCGCCGCTGGCGGCCAACTCGGCATCGGTGATGGGATCGAGGAACGGCGTGACAGGCAACGGCTCGGGCGGCAGGTTCATCGGCAGCGGATTGTCGACGACGACGATCTCCGCGAGGATGTCCTCTTCCACGATGGCTTGCGTGCGGCCCATCTCCACCTTCAGCGTCTTCAGCTGATACGTACCGGGCAGCCCGGCCTTCACCAGCACGTTGGAGCGATTGGCGGGAGCAAGCACGATTCCCTGCGGCAGCCCCGAGCCTGGGTCGACCGGCAGCACCGGGCCCGACGGCTTGAACGTGCGGCGCGGATTGCCGTCGTGGCTGTACTGGTAGAGCGTGTGCTTGTCGAGTGAAACGTTGAGAAACTTGAAGATCGCCGCGTTGATGAAGCGCCAGTTCTGGACCTCGCCGGTCAGCATGACGATGCGCGGAATGCGCACGCCGTTGATCAGGAACGGCGGTTCTTTCGTCGTGACGTTCGCCACCTGCGCAAACTCGCTCAACTGGCCGGAGACCGGGTCGTAGATGGGCGCCTGGAACACGAAGACCTTTTCGGCAGCATTCGCGATCTGGGGCACATCGTCGATCGGGCCTTCGATGATCAGCGCGCCGGCCATGCCGCTGCCCACCTGCATGGCGCTCGAGCCGTGCAGATGCGGGTGATACCAGTACGTGCCCGCAGGATGATCATCGCGGATGGCGTACTCGTATTGCCGCTCCTCGCCGGGTTGGATGCCTTGGTCGGGATCATCCACCACGAAGTCGCCGTAGAGCAGCGGCGGCTTGGTGGTGTTGGGGCTCGTATACGGCGGCGTGGCCGGTTGCGGATAGATGTCCGGATACACATGCAGGCCGTGCACGTGCAGGTTCGTGCTGTTGGGATACCGCAGGTGCCGGGTGGGCGTCGGGTTGGGTGGATTGGGCGGCAGCTTGTTGATGATCTTGATGCGCAATGTATCGCCGACCCGCATCCGCAACGTAGGCGCGGGAATGGAGCCGAACATGTTGCGCAACGTGACGATCGTCCCGTTGAAAGGAGTGGTCAGATACGACAGGATGATCGTGACGTCGAGCCGCTGATTCACCGACTGGATGTTGAGCGGCTCCTTGAACGTTTCCTTCGGACCCGGATTGGCGTTCTCATCGCCGCCGCCACACGCGGCAAGCACCGACGGCAAAACTACACCGGCGGTCACGGTGACGCCAAGCTGCAGGAAGCCGCGGCGTGAAATTTCGTCGTGCTGAAGATCAGTCATCGCGGCCTCCCTTTTAGGTTCCCCCCGAACGGTGCTGCGCACCGCTCCCCCCAGGGGGCGATCGCCTTGGGACGGCCCGCCGGCGCTCATGCAGTATGGACGGCAAGCAACTGCGTCGGATGGCGCTGTTCACGCGCCGCGGCGCCCAGCTGGCCGTCCGCGTTGCTGCCCCAGCCATGGAGCGCGTCGGCCATCAACGCCGCGGCGTGCGCCTGCCCCGCCGCGATCGCGCGCACCTTGGACAATCCGGCGATACGCGTCGGGACCGCATGATCCTCGGCATCGCCCTGGCCCAGCTGGCCCAAACTGTTCCAACCCCACGCATACACATTACCGCTGTTGCCAAGCGCCAGCGAAAAGAACATGCCTGCCGCCACCGCCTGCACGCGTTCCGGCAGCGCCACGGGCAGCGGTGCCATTGCGTAAGCTGGCAGCGCCTGTCCCAGCTGGCCGTGATTGTTGCTGCCCCAGGCCAACACGGAACCCAAGGTGGTCAGCGCCAGCACATGCGTGCTGCCGGCCGCCAAGGCCGTCACCTTGTGCGGCAGCCGCACCAGCGTCGGCGTTTCCACGGCCTGCAGGTGTCCGAGGCCGAGTTGGCCAGCCGCATTGCCGCCCCATGCGTAGAGCCGCTGGTCTTGGGTGAGGGCCAGCATGTAACCCTTGCCCACCGCCAGCGTGCGCACGGCCGGCAAACCGGCGACGCGCGCGGGCGGCGCCTCGAATGCCGCGCCCATGCGGCCCAACGCACCGTCGACATTGAGCCCCCATGTGAACACGGCGCCCGCATGATCGATGGCGGCGAACTGGAACTCTCCGGCCACCACTTCGCGGGCGCGGGAAATGTCCTCGAACAGCATCGGCGTGGCCACCGCGACCGCGCCGACGCGGCCGTCGATGCCAGCGCCCTTGGCACCCCAGATCGCCACTTCGCGATGCATGGTGATGCCAAGGCTGATGCCGTGTCCCGCCGCCACGGCCGTCAACGGCTCGCGCAGCAGGACTTCCACCGCCTTGGTCGGCGCGGGCGTCGTGCAGTACTCAGGCGTGCCGGACGGGACTCGGCCGCTGCCGTCGCCTCCCCAGCCGATCACCTTGCCCGAGGCCAGCAGCGCCAATGTATGGTCGCGGCCACAACTGATCGAGGCGACCGCGTGCCCCCGCATTTCCGACACCGAAGTTCTCATGATCCCTCGCCGTCCCTGAGTTTGCCGACCAGCTCCACATACGCCTGCATCGCTTCAGCTGCTGCCGTGCCCTTGCGCGCGCTCCACGCATCATATTTTGCGCGGTTGACCATGTCGAGCGCCCCCGGGCGCTCGCCGGACGCATCACCCACGGTCGCCTGCTTGTAAAGCGAATACAGTGCCAGCAACGCATCGTTGTCGGGCGCCTTCTTCATCGTCTTCGATGCCGCGATCGCCGCCTCGAATGAGGTCTCGAGTGCCGACGGTCCGGCGGCGACCGGGTCGGGCTCGCCGAAGAATGCATCCTCGCGGTCGACATCGTCGGCGAACCACCGCGCCTCGAGCAACTTGCCACCATGGAACGCCAGCAACAGCGCGCCCTGCGATTCAAGGCTGGCATCGTCGCGCGCGGCTACCAGCGTGGCTGGCACCAGCGCCACACCACGATTGAACGTGGGCGAGCCGAAGGCCGTGAAGCGAGGTGCGCCGCCGGCGGCGATGCGGCTGGCAAATGAGGCGAAGGTCTTGCCCGCGTGCGCGCCGGATACCCGGTTGACGCCAGGTTGCACCCACGCGAGATCGGGAATGGACAGGTCGCGCAAGCCAGTCCAGTCGCCCTCGGCCAGCCGCTGCGTGGCCGCGGCCACGGCGGCCTGCAATGCTTCCGGCGTCATTTTCGGTTCATTGGCCAGCGACGATGTCGCGCCGGGCAGCGCCGCGCCGAAGAATTCCAGCACGTTCTTGGCGACGATCTCGCGATCGTTGTCGACGCACACCATGTGATAGCTGTCTTCCAGTACCACCATGCGCGCGCGGCCGCCACCGATCTTCTCCACGAGAAAATTGGCGGAGCGCAGACTGGTGAGTTCATCTTCGCGCGCATGGACGATCAGCGTCGGGCAACGGATGTCCTGTGCACCCTTCATCACGAAGCCACGCAGCCGGTCCACCTGGCGGATACATTCGAGGGGTACCCACCGATAGTGGAAATTCTCGCCGCGCTCGAACTTGGCTTTGACAATGGCGCGCAGCTGCTCGTTCTTGATGCCGAAGGGATCCTCTTCCTCGATTTTCATCGTGCGGCCGATGCCGGGCACGTAGTACATGAGCGGGCGCAGGCCGCGATACCACGGGGTGGCCCAGCCATCGATGTACACGGGCGGTGCCAGCAACACGAGCTGACCCTTGGCATGTCGCTCGCGCTGGGCCAGTGTTGCCGCCAGCAGCGCGCCCATGCACATGCCCATCACGTGCAGCCGCGGATGCTGATCCTTGATCTCGCGATACTTGGCGACGACCGCGTCGATCCAGTCTTCAGCAGTGACGTTGGCCAGGTCTTCGGGCGCGGTGCCATGGCCGGGCAGCGTCAACGAGTGCGTGACGAATCCCGCATTCTTCAGCCGTTTATGCATCGAGCCCAAGTCGTACTGCGTGCCGCCGAGACCATGGATCAGGAATACCGCATCCGGGGTGCCGGCAGTGGGCGGCGGGGTCGATGGCGCAATGGGTGCCGCAGGCGCGACAACCTCCGGCGCAGCAGTCTCGCTCATGCCACGGACCGGGCAGTTGTGGCCGTCCGCACGATGCCGGCAATCCGATGCAGGCTGCCTTCGTGGTCACGGATCGGCCGTGCATCGTCAGTGGCCTTGACCACCTGGCCGTCAGCGCCCGTCAGCGTGTAGTCGAGCACATCATCATCGAGCGCCCCGCGAGCCCGTGTGTCGAAGTGCGCGGTCACGCGCTCGCGATCTTCCGGCGCCACCATCGCCAGCCAGTCGGCCAACGTGGACAGTTGCACCGGCGTGCGGCCGAGGAGCTGCACCGAATCGCCCGTGACGACGAAGCGCCCGCTGGCCGGGTCCCAGTCATAGGCCAGCAACCGGTGCGCGCCGATCGTCGCCTCGAAACGCGTCTTCCATTCGCGTGCCGCCCGCACCGCGTTGCGCTGGGCGGCGGCCAGCACCGCAATCAGCAACCCGGTCAGGCCGATGGCCAGCGCATAGGCCTCCACTTCGAGTTCAGGATCGCCGGTGAAGCCGGGAACGCCGGCGAAGGGGCCCTCACCCTGCGCCGTGTTGACCATGGCAATCAGCGCGCCGATGAACGCCACTGCAGTGGCACCACGCGTACCCCACAGCAGGCCGACCAGCGCCATGAAGACAATCGGAATGTAAGTAAGCGTGGGGCCGGCAGAACCGAAGATGCGCTTCTCGACCGGGCGGTCGAAGAGCAGCCACATCACGCCAAGGAACAGCACGGCGACGACGGCTCCCGCAACAAACACGGGCATGGGCATGCCACCCGAGCGTTTCGCGCGCATCCCCGACCACGCGATCACCATCGGGGCAACCAGCAACGTGCCGAGGAAATTGGATAGCGCCCAGATCTCGAAGGTCGTCGCGCCAGTGCTGCCGCCGTCGGCGACGTGCCAGAACGTGGCCATTCCTGCGCCGATCAGCGCCAGTGGCAGCGCGCCACCGAGGATGATGGCCACCAGCTCGCGCGCACTGTCAAGGCGCGCCGGCAATGTCGTCAGCCGCGACACGAAGAAGGCGGCGGCGCCGCATGCGATCACTTCGATGAAACCATAGCCGGCGGAGGCCAGCGGCCCGCTGCCCAGCCCCACCGCAAAGATCGTGGCCCCCACCCACCCGCCGGCCAGGATGACGGGCCATCGGGCGCGCTGCAGGGACAGCAACAGGCCGAACACCACGCCGCTCGGCAGCCACACGGTCCAGGCATCCGCTGGCGAATACGCCACCGCTGCGGAAATCGACGCCAGCGCGACGTACGCGGCGGCGACAAAGACGGCCAGTAATAGTTGCTGCACAGGAGATCCTTTGCTGAGGACAGATTCGCCGCGCCGCAACCGTGGTTGCATTACCGCACGGAAGCCCGAAGTTGTTCAAGAAAATGACGATGCGTCAGTACCCACGCGATCGCCGGCGCCACGGCCGGCAGGATCAGCGAGCCGAATTGATACGCGAACGCGATCATCTCACGCTGCAGCGCGCCGAATCCAGCCTGCGACGCGATCAGCGGTGTCGACGTGATGGCGATGTTCTTCAGAAAATCCGCGAGTACGCCCCAGGTCATGAAGGGCACGAGCGCGACGTAACCGATCGCCATCGCGCGCACGCGCCGCCCACCCGCGGCCAGCGTCAATGCTGCGAAGAGCGGCAGGCCGAAGGCATAGGTCAGCATGTTGACATCCACGCTGACGATGCCGGCGGTGTC
>Ga0105048_10006975_pt1 | contig 18183 bp, 17 predicted proteins | sample MAT05_FD_78382 | JGI IMG/M metagenome (GOLD analysis project Ga0105048, IMG submission 78382) | Freshwater microbial communities from Lake Fryxell liftoff mats and glacier meltwater in Antarctica - MAT-05 | ecosystem: Environmental > Aquatic > Freshwater > Ice > Liftoff microbial mat | place... | reverse complement strand
TGGTCGAAGGCATCAAGCTCGCGCGCAAGATGAGCAAGAGCGGCGGCCTCGGTGCGTGGCGCAGCCGCGAGCTGATGCCTGGCCCGTGGAACCGCAGCGACGAAGCGCTCGCGAAGTGGGTCGGCAGCAACGCGATTACGACCTATCACTTCGCCGGCACCGCGAAGATGGGCGCTTCGCCGTCCGCACCGGTCGACACCCGTCTGCGCCTGCGCGGCGTCACCGGCGTGCGCATCGCGGACGCGTCGGCCGTGCCGTTCACGCCGGTGTCGGCGATGAACGCCCCGAGCATGCTCGTGGGGCTGCGCGCCGCGAGGTACTGCCGCGAAGACGCGAGCTAGCAGCCCGTAGTCACTCCGCCGCGCTTCGTCACTCGGCGGCGGCCGGCATCGCGATCATCACGTTGCGATCGATCATGCCCTGCTCGGCGAAGAACTCGTATGCCGCACGCACCGCGTCGAGGATCGTCGTCGGCTCCCAGCCGAGCTCGGTCTTCGCGCGTGTCGTGTCGGCGTGACGCTGCATCGTGAGGATCCGGATCGACCCGGGCGTCAGCCGCTGCGGCACGTTCGGGAAGAACCGCGACAGCGCGCCGGAGTACACCGACGACACCGCCGAGAGCAGCCCGGCCGGCAGCTTCATCGGCCGGCTGCGCGGACCGACGACCTCGCGCCACATGGCGAGCAGATCGGCGAGCGTGTGGAACGCGGTCGCGAACACGTACTTGCGCCCCTTGCGACCGCGGGCCATCGCGCGCACGTGACCATCGGCGATGTCGCGCCCGGCGACGAACTCGAAGCCGCCCGGCACATACGCGCGGACCTTGCCCTTGGTGAAGTCGCACATCGTCCGGCCCATGCGCGACGGGATGTAGTCCCACGCGCCGATGCACGAGCACGACGTCGCGATCACGGCATCGAGGCCCTCGGCGACGACCTTCAGCATCTCGTGCTCGGCGAGCGCCTTGCTGCGCGCATACGGCAGCACGGCACTGTCGAACGGCCAGTGCGGCATCTCATCGGTGCTCGGGGTGCTCGGGTTGTCGGGGTCGTAGCCGACCGCCGAGAACGATCCGGTGAGCACCGCACGGCGCACGCCGTTGTGCAGCGCGGCACGCATGACGTTGCGCGTGCCCATCACGTTGATGCCGAAGATGTCCTTGTACTCGTTCGCCGAGGGGCTGAGGATCGAGATCTTCGCCGCGACGTGGAACACCCGCTCGCACCCGGCGATGACGCGGTTCATCGATGCTTCGTCGCGGATGTCGCCCTCGACGAGCTCGACCTGGAGCCCGTCGAACGCTCGGCGATCACCGCCGGGCTCGACGAGAGCGCGCACGTCCTCGCCGTCTTGCAGCAGGCGGCGCACGAGGTGGCCACCGACGTGGCCGGAGCCACCGGTGACGAAGACCTTACCCGTGCGCGCGATGATCTCGTCGTTCATGGAGCCCTCACTTGCGGACGATCTCGATCGACTTCAAGGTGACCTGCTCGTAGGGCCGGCTCGCCTTGGGCTCGACCTTCACCTTGCTGATCTGCGTCGGCAAGGTCGGATCGCACTTGCCGAAGATCGCGTGCTTGCCGTCGAGGTGCGGCGTCGGTGCGACGGTCACGAAGAACTGGCTGCTGCCGGTGTTCGGCCCGCGATTCGCCATCGACAACAGGCCCGGGCTGCCGTGCTTGAGCGACTTGGCGAACTCGTCGAGCACGACGAAGCCGGGGCCGCCACCGCCGGTGCCCGTGGGATCGCCGGTCTGGATCATGAAGCCGTCGATCACGCGGTGGAAGACGACGCCGTCGTAGAACTTCTTGCCCTCCCACTTGTCGGCCTTTTTGTCATAGCTCTCGCGCGTGCCGCGAGCGAGGCCGACGAAGTTCGCGACGGTGAGCGGTGCCTTCTCCTCGTAGAGCTCGCACTCGAACTTGCCCATCGACGTGTCGAAGATCGCGGTGAGCTTGCCGGGCTTGCCGACCGCGATCTTGTCGTCACCCGCGAGCGCTTGCTCGAGCGTGAACGGCTCCTTGCGCGGGTCGCCCTGCGCGAGGTTGTAGGCCGCGACCTCGCCGGGCGTCATCTTCGGCTGCGCCAGATCGCCCTTGCCGAACGTGCGCTCGGGCTTCGGATCGGCCTTGTTGTCCGCCTTCGCATCCGCCTTCGCATCCGCCTTGCTGTCGGCCTTCGCGTCGCGCTTGGTTTCGGGCGCCTTGCTGTCGGCCTTCTTCGCGTCGCCCTTCGCCGGCTTGACGTCCTTGGTCGCCGTCTTCGCGGGCACGTCGCCAGTCTTCGCCTCGCCCATGCATGCGAGCGGACCAGTCGCGACGCCGGCGGCACAGATCAGGGCAAGCGGGCCGTGAAGGCGAATGAACGAGCCGACAGCACGGGTGTAACGAGCGACGGTGGTCGAGGTAAGGACTCGGTTCACGGCGGGGACTCCTGTTGGTGCGAAGCACCGCCGACGAGCGGCGGGCGCCGTGGATCTACCGCACGCGGCCGGCCAGATCTAGGACGAGTACTAGGACGAGATCTAGGACGAGTACCAGGACGAGATCTAGGACGAGTACCAGGACGAGTACCAGGGGCGAAAGTGCTAGGCTCGCGACGATTGATGGTTCACGTTGTCCTGCGACTCTGCCAGGTCGCGCTGGTGTCGGCCGCGCTCGCCGGCTGCAAGTCGAAGTCGTCGCGCGGTGAGCTGTCGCCGCCGGACGACGCGCCGGCGTGGGAGGAGCGCTACGGTGTCGCGTTCGACGACGACTACACGGCCGCTGATCTACAGCTCGGCGGGCGCGCGTCGCACGACGTGTTCGACCAGCAGCTCTTCGCGGCGCGGCTCGGGTACGCGGCGATCATCGTGCTCGCGAAGGTCGAGCAGGTGTGGGGTCGCGGTCGGTACCAGGGCCGACGCGCGCAGTACGTCGACATCGAGCTCGGCGAGGTGATGCTCGGCGAGCTGCCCAAGGGCACGCGCAGCTCGCAGATGATCCGCCTGCGCGGCGAGGACGACGTGCCCGCCGATCTGCAGGGCAAGCAGCTCGTGCTCTTCGTGCGCTGGGCGCCCGGCGCGGATCCGGCGTACCACCACCACTTGATGCCGGCGGACCCGAAGATCGTCGACTACATCCGCTCGCTCGTGAAGCACGCCCGCGAGGAGGGCGCGCTGGATGCGACCGGTGGCAAGGGCAAGGGCAAGAGCAAGCGCAGGGCCAAACGCCGGGCCAAGGCCGGCGGTGGCGAAGCGGAAGATTCGGGCAGCGACGCGCCGCCGCAGTAGGCACGTGCCTGCGGCTTGACGGCCGCGTGCGCGCGAAGTACATACCCTCCCCCGTTCACCAGGACGGGGCGAGCGCACGGGCGTGTAGCTCAGTTGGTTAGAGCGCTGCCCTGATAAGGCAGAGGTCGGGTGTTCAAATCCCCCCACGCCCACGACGACGAGCGGATGATCGAGATCAGCGACGCCGCTAAATTGTCTCGAGGTCGGGGGGATTAGCTCAGCTGGGAGAGCATCGGCTTTGCAAGCCGAGGGTCAGGGGTTCGAATCCCCTATCCTCCACCAACGGAGCGGCGGACGGCCCTACTCGCTCTTGAGGAGCGGTGTCGGCGTCCCGTCGATCTCCAGCGTCACGACCGAGCCGCGGAGGAACCGAATCACGATCTTCGCCTGGACCGGCGCGTCGTCGATCGCGCCGTCAAGCGTGATCTCCTGCGGGAGCATGCACGACTCGCTCGCGACCTCTCGACCGTCGATGAGCAGCGTGACGCGCTTGGCGACCGCGTTCTCGACGACCTCGATGCGGTGCCCCTGATGTGTGTGCGTGTGGCGATCTTCGAGCATGCCCATGGTCCGTGTCCGGGGCGGGATCCTACGCGACGGGTCGCGGTGACGTCCACGCAACCCGACGCGTTCGCGTCAGGCCAGGATCTTCACCGCCATCGCCACGATCGCTGCGAGCATCGCGAGGCAGATCCCCCACAGCACGCGCCTCACGGCCGCGTCGCGATCCGGCGCCGCGATCGCCTGCGGCGGCACGACCGTCACGAGTCCGCGCGAGGGCGGGACGATCGCGCGCGCCGAGCTGACGTCGGCGAGTCCGACAAGCGCTTTCACGTCGACGAAGCCAGTGCTCGCGGGCGCGCACTTCGTCCCCGTGTCTGCGGCCTGCGCACTGTGGAGCTCGGCGACGCTGCGGAGATCGAACAGGGCCGACTCGAAGCGACGCTGGCCGTGGAGCTTCGGTTCGGGGGAGAGCCACAGGGACGTGTCACCGCGCGTTGATTCCGTGTTGCTCACGCTCACCTCAGACACCGAGCATCGGCAGGTCTTCCGTGGACGTGATCGAGTTCTGCGGGTGCAACGCGACCGCGACCCGAAGCGGTCCGCGTTCGATCGCGCGCGCACACATGGTGGTCGCCGCGCGCGTCGGCGAGGGCACACACCGTGTGAACCACGCTCACCACGGAATCCTCGACCCCGAGATCTCTGCCGCGCGCATCCCGGTCTGCTAGGCTGCCGCGACTTGTCGCGCCGATCCAAGCAGCACGAGGCCACGTTCCGCCCCGACGATCTCGTGTTCATCCCGCTCGGTGGGTCGGGCGAGATCGGCATGAACCTCAACCTCTACGGTCACCAGGGCAAGTGGCTCATGGTCGACTGCGGGATCACGTTCGACAGCACGCAGGGCACGACCGAGGTCATCACGCCCGACCCCACGTTCATCGCGCAGCGGCGCGAGTCGTTGCTCGGGCTCGTCGTCACGCACGCGCACGAGGACCATCTCGGGGCGATCGCATACCTGTGGCCGCACCTGCGCTGTCCCGTGTATGCGACGCCGTTTCCCGCGGAGATCCTGCGGCGCAAGCTGTTCGAGGCCGGCCTGCAGGGCGTGCCACTGCACGAGATTCCGACGTCAGGGCACCTGTCGCTGCCGCCGTTCGACATGCGGTTCGTCGACATCACGCACTCCACGGCGGAGAGCAGCGCGATCATCATCGACACGCCGCACGGGGTCATCGTGCACACCGGCGACTTCAAGCTCGATCCGGATCCGGTCGTCGGGCCGGTGACGGACGCCGACGTGCTGCGGGCCGTCGGTGATCGCGGCGTGCTCGCGGCGATCTCCGACTCGACGAATGCCACGAAGGAAGGCCGCAGTCGATCGGAGGGCGAGCTCCGCGAGCAACTGTTCGGCATGCTCGGACGGTTCGAGCGGCGGATCGCGGTCGCGTGCTTCGCGAGCAACATCGCGCGCATCGCCACGTTCGTCGAGGCGGCGAAGCGGCTCGATCGGCATCCGATCATCGCCGGGCGATCGCTGTTGCGCATGATCGGCGCGGCGCGACGCACCGGGTATCTGGGAGGTTTCGAGACCGAGGTCGCCCCGCGCGACATCGGCTACCTGCCGGCGAGCAAGGTGTTCATGATCTGCACCGGCACGCAGGGCGAGCCCGGTGCCGCGCTATCCCGGATCAGCAACAACGATCATCGCGACGTGTTCCTCGAGCGCGGCGACGCGGTCGTGTTCTCGTCGAAGATCATCCCGGGCAACGAGCTGCCGATCGATGCGCTCCATCGGCGGTTTCGGCGATCGGGGATCGAGGTCGTCAGCGAGCAGGACGAGTTCGTGCACGTGTCGGGGCATCCCGCACGCGACGAGCTGCGAGAGATGTATGCGTGGACGAAGCCGCGGATCGTGATTCCGGTGCACGGCGAGAAGCGGCACATGGAAGCGCACGCGGAGCTCGCGACGAGCTGCGGTGTGCGCGAGACCTTGGTGCCGTTCAACGGCGCGGTCGTGCGGCTGGCGCCCGGGCCGGCGGAGATCGTCGGGAAGGTGCACGCGGGACGGCTGCGGCTCGACGGTCAGCGCCTGGTGAAGGTGTAGCGGTCGGCCTACCGTCGCTTCGACGGATCGCCCTCCGCCGCGTTCGCCGCGACCGCAGCCTTCACCAGCGCACGCACGGCCGGCTCGTCGATCTCCGAGGCGTCGCGCAGCTTCACGTGGCGCATGCGATCGCCGTCGCCTTGCAGCAGACCCTTCGGATCCGGCAGCACGAGGCAGATCATCGAGGCCACCCGCCGTACCGACGACCTCGATCGCGAACGCGTTGCCTTCGACGCTGCGCACGACGTACACGATCGGCTTGGGCGACAGCACGTGCGTCGCGAACTCGTAGTCGTAGTCGTGCCAGTCCGCGCGCACGTCCCCGGGATCGTCCTCGCCGTCCGCCGCGTCCGTGATCCACGTGCCGCCCGGCGTCGTGCGCCAAATGTGACGTGCTACGCTCCCCCGAGAATGACCGCCCGCTACGAGATCGGCGTCGCGTCTCGCGACATCACCTGCTGGAGGCCTGGCCTCGGGATGATGGGCTGGGGGATGCTCGAGAATTACGCGACGTCGGTCGCGACGCCGCTATCGGCCCGCGCGTTCGTGCTGCGTGATCCGAGCACGGGCGACAAGCTCGCAATGGTCTGCTGCGAGCTCGCGTTCATCTCGCTCGCGCTGCGCGATGCCGTGGTGGAACGGCTCGCGCGCCAGCCAGATCGCGGCCTGCGGATCGAGAACGTGATGCTGATGGCGACGCACACGCACAGTGGGCCTGGCGGCTTCACGCACTACGCATTCTACAACGTCACGATCCCCGGGTTCTCGCAGGAGGTCCTCGATGGCATCGCCGACGGCATCGCAAATGCGATCTGCGCCGCCGACGACGACCTCGTGCCCGGCGACGTGCGCTACGAGTCGGGGGAGATTCCCGCCGAGGATCGCGTCGCGTTCAACCGATCGATCACCAGCTACAACCGCAACCCGGACGTGGTGCCGGTCGTCGCTGGCGAGGAGCATCTCGCGCTCGATCGTCGCTTGCGACTGTTGCGCTTCGACGCGCACGACGGTCGGATGCTCGGCGCGCTCAACTGGTTCGCCGTGCACTGCACGAGCGTGCACAGCGACAACCACGCGCTGCACTTCGACAACAAGGGCTACGCCGCCGCGACGATGGAGGCACGGCTCTGTGCGAGCGCCGGTCATCCGGTCGTCGCGGCGTTCGGTCAGGGCGCGAGCGGCGATGTCACGCCGAACTCCCGCCGCCACCCCGGCCGCCCGTTCGTGCGCGGCGAGCTGCCCGACGACGACGCGAGCGCGCGGCAAAACGGTGAGATCCAGGCCAAGGTCGCGCTCGAGGTCCACGCGCGTGCGGCCGCGACGGCGCCGCTGTCGGTGGGGATCCGCTGCGCGCACGCGTTCGTCGACATGTCCGCGGTCGAGGTCGATCCACGCTTCGTCGCCGGTCGCACGGGCTTGCGCACGTCGCCGGCGGAGATCGGCATGGCGATGTTCTTCGGCACGGACGAAGGCCCGGGTCTGCCCCGCGCTGTGCTCGGCCTGCAGAAGTGGATCGCGCGCGCACGAGCCTTCGGGCGCCCAGACGCCGCGCGCGACGCATCGCAAGCGGAGAAGATCGGCTGGGTGCTCACGGCGAAGCGGACCGTGCTCGGCCTGTCGGCGACAGATCGCATCCCTGCCCTGCCGCTGCCGGGCCGCGCTCGCGAGGCGATGCGGATGTTCCGCGCGCTCGCGAACGATCGCGCCGCGGACAATCCGTGGACGCCGCAGGTGCTGCCGATCCACCTCGCGATCGTCGGCGATGTCGCGCTCGTCGCCGTGCCGCACGAGCTGACCACCGTCGCGGGCAAGCGGCTGTGCGAGACGGTCGCGACCGCGACCGCGGATCTCGGCGTGCGTCATGCGATCCTCGTCGGCTATGCGAACGCGTACGCCGGCTACGTGACGACGCCCGAGGAGTACGAGCTGCAGGACTACGAGGGTGCGAGCACGCACTTTGGCAAGTGGACGCTACCGGCATACCAGACGGTGTTCACGCAGCTCGCGGCGACGCTAGGGGGCGCCGCGCCGCAGTGGCGTGCCCGCCCCGCGGTGTTCGCCGCCGCCGACCTCGCGGCGCGTGCCTTCGCGGGCTGACCGGACATCCCCCGTCCGCTATCTCACGCGTGCGCGGGTTCTCGCGGGCATGCGACGTGCGGCAGGATTCGCGTGGGGGACGATCGATGCGACGAGGACTCAACGTGTGGCCCGTGCTGCTGACGGCCGCGTGCGGCGGTGCAGCGAACACCGATCCGTTCGGCGCAGAATCCGGTGACACGACGACCAGCGGGACCGTGACGACGACGATGGGCGTCGACACGTCGACCGGGCAGGTCGCCGATACAGCGACGGGCCTCGAGCCACCGAAGCTCGATCTGTCGCAGCCGGATCTCGAGATCGATCAGCCTCCGCCGTCGTGTCACGTCGTCGACGGCATGGACGCGATCGGCGACTGCGAGGTGAGTGCGCCGCCCGACTCGTTCGAGCCCGAGGTGCAGTGGAGCTGGAACGGCGGGCAAGTCGTCGTGACGCCGCTCGTCGCGAACCTCACCGACGACAACGCCGACGACTCGATCGACCTCTGCGACATCCCCGACATCGTCATCGTCGCGGGTACCGGCTTTGCTGGCGCGATCGTGATCCTCGACGGCGCGACGGGTGCCGAGCACGCGACCTTCGCGACGCCGGTCAGCGCCTCGGTGACCCCGGCAATCGGCGATATCGACGGCGACGGCGTGCCCGAGATCGTCGCGGCCGCAGGTCTTCCGCTCGGTCAGCTCCGCGTGCTCGCGTTCGATCGCACCGGCATGCTGCTGTGGCAGACCGAGCCGATCTGGCCACAGGACCAGGGCGGCGCGCTCGGCATCGCGGACTTCGACAACGACGGCTCGCCCGAGATCTACGCCGACGGTCTCGTGCTCGATGCGAACGGCGGCACGCTGCTGCAGGTACCGGCGCAGACCGGGTGGTTCATCGGCCAGCGCAACACCGCGACGGCGGCCGCCGATCTCGACGGCGACGATGATCTCGAGCTCGTGCTCGGACAGTCGGCGTACCAGCTCGACGGCACCGAGATCTGGAACAACCCCGACATCTTGCCCGGCTATCCGCAGATCGCGAACTTCGATGACGACGATGATCCCGAGGTGCTCGTCAACAATGACGGTGGCATCACGATCCTCGAGCACGACGGCACCGTGAAGTACATCGACGAAAGGCCGACTGGCGATGTCGGCCTCGGTGCGTGGTTCCGTCCGTCGACGGTGCACGACTTCGACGGTGACGGGCGCTCGGACTTCGCCGTCAGCTCGGCGGCGAGCTACAGCGTGTACGACCGCGACCTCATGATCCACTGGAGCGCGAACGTGCAGGACGGCAGTGGCTGGGCCGCGGGCACCGCGTTCGACTTCCTCGGCGACGGCTTCGCCGATGCGATGTACGCCGACGAAGCGACGCTGTTTGTGTTCGACGACGTCGGTGCGCCGCTGTTGCAGGTCCCCCGCAGCAGCAAGACGCTCATCGAGTATCCGGTCGTTGCCGACGTCGACAACGACGGGTCGGCGGAGATCGTCGTCGTGTCGAGCAACGACTGGGACGAGAACCAGACCGCACCCTCCGTGCAGGTGATCCGCGACGCCGAGGATCGCTGGATCCAGGCGCGACGCATCTGGAACCAGCACACGTATCACGTGACCAACGTGCGCGAGGACGGCACCATCCCGACGATCGAGCCGAAGTCGTGGCAGCTGCTCGGCACCTACCGCACCAACGCGCAGATCGAGGGTGGCTCGGTCTGCCAGCCGCCCGCAGGGTAGCCAGGCATCACCGACTCACGCCGACGACGCGCCAGCTGCCGAACTTCTTCTCGAGCACGAGGATCACGTAGTCGGGGCCGACCTTCGTGAGCGCGAACAGCTTGCCCGCGCCCTCCTCGATGCCGGCCGGCACGCTGCCGAACACCTTGCGCAGCCCCGCGGCGGTGTAGACCTTCGCGGCCTTCGGCTTGCCCGCAGCCTTCGCCTCGGCCTGCATCGTTGCGAGCACATCGCGGAGCTCCGCCTTCGTGCGCGCGGCGACCGTGTCACCCGCGGCGAACGGCAGGCTCGAGCGCGCGATCACTCGCTCGATCTCGCCGGCCGAGAAGTAGTGCAGCCACTCGTTGGCGAGCTTCTTCGCGTCGGGATCGTCGGCGTCCGTGTCGGCCGTGCTGCCTTCGCCACGCGGCGCGGCGGGCTCGGCCTCGCCTTCACCCTCGCCGTGATTGTGGCCTTCGCCGGGACCGTGCGCGTGGCCCTCGTGCTCACCGCCACCGGCTGCAGGCGGCGCAGCCGGGCCTGCCGCAACGCCACGCTGGGCCTTCGGCTTGCCGAGCCGACGACCGAGCGACTCCTGCTCGCTGCGACCACCGCGAACGACGACGTCGGGATCAGGCCGATCACCCGAACCCACGTTGTCGAGGATGAACGGCGATGCGCCGAACGTGCCGCACGCCCGCTCGTCGCGATGAAATGCCCAGTGCAGATAGATCTTGCCGTTGCCCGAGCGAATCTCGTTCGGCGGATCCGGGAACGGTCCCGACGAATGGATCACCTCGCGCGCGGCAGCATCGAACGCCATGTTGCCCGAGTGGCGCACGGTGCTGACCTTTTCGATGTTGCCGTCGCGATCGAGCACGACCTCGACGCGCGACCACAGCTTGAAGTCGTTGAGCGGATGGCTACGACCGCGCGTGTCGAGCTGCTCGAGGAAGCCCCACGCCCATGCGTCGTGGATCGAGCGGTGCATCTGCGCGATGAAGCGCGCGAACGGATGCTTGCGCGAGCGCAGCGCGGTCTGGTTGCCGACCTTGACCTCCGAGACCATGTTCTCGAGCGGCGACTGGTAGTGCGCACGCACGTCCTCCCAGACGCCCTTGGTCTTGCTCTCGTGAGATCCATCGGGCTTGCTCGGCGCGTTCTTGTCCTTGCCGAACAGCGCGACGAGGTCCCGCGGTCGCGGACGGAAGCGATACATCGGATCGTTCTTGTCGATCCGCGCCTGCGCGTCGCGCTTCGCGATCGTCGCTTCCTTCTTGCGATCGGCCTGCAGCGTGCCGTCGTTCGACTCGGCAGCGAGCGCCTCGTGGGCGTCCTGCGCCATGTGGTGATCCCGATGCTCCACCTCGCGCATCGCCAGCAGGCTCTTGGGCTTGGGGTCCTCTTGCTTGGGCCGCTCTTCTACGGGTGAGGGCGGTGCCTTCGGCGAGCTCTTTGCGGCCGCGGCAGGGTTCTCGCGCTGCTGCGCAATCTTGTCCTCGTTGGCGGTGCCCTTGGCCTTGTCGGGGCTCGGCTCGACCTGCGACGCCTTCGGCTTGATCGCGTCTTTCTCGAGGTTCGTGACCGCGGAGCGCGTCTGCTCGTCGACGTCGCGGTTGACGTTCGACAGGTAGTCGAACTGCTTGGGCGCGTCTTTTTCGTCGAGCTCGTCCGGCTGCTCGACCATCTTCAGCTGCTCGAGCACCATCTCGACCGGCGTCTGCGGCTGCTCGGGCTCCGGCTCGGGCTCCTTCTCGGGCTCCGGTTTTTTCTCGGGCTCGGGATCGGGCAGTTCCTCGAACTCGAGCTCGGGGAGCTTCACCTTCGGCAGAAGCTTCTTCTTCGGCTTCGGCGGTGGCGGTGGCGGTGGCGGCTCGAGCGGCTCGAGCGGATCGAGCGGCTTGGTCTCGTGGACGATCGGCTCGAGCTCGAGATACGTGATCTCTTCTTCGCGCTCGATCGGCTCGACCGGCTTCGGCTCGACGATGGCGCACAGGCCGTACACCAGCCCCGCGTTGACGCCGGCAGAGCCGACCCCGAACGCGAGCACGGCGAGCCAACCGGCGCGGCGTCGACGACTCACGGCAACGGTCAGCTTAGCACGCGGTCACAGGCGCGCAGCGCGGGAGGGACGCCAGCACCGAGGCTAGTGCATCCTGCGGTAGACGCCGACGACCTTACCGAGGATGTCCACGCTGCGAAACTCGCTGCGCCTCACGTAAATCGGCTCCATCGCTGAGTTTGCGGGCTGCAGCCGCACGCGGTCGCCCTCGGGGAAGAAGCGCTTGCAGGTCGCCTCGCCCTCGATCAGCACGACGACGATTTCGCCCGACTCGGCGGTGCTCTGCTTGCGGACGAAGATGTAATCGCCGTCGAAGATGCCGTCTTCGATCATGCTCTGGCCGCGCACGACGAGGCCGAACACGTCCTTCGCCCGGACCGCGCCGAGGAAATAGCGGTCGACCACGACGCGGTCGATGACGTTCTCCTCTGCGAGGATCGGCTCCCCCGCGGCGACGCGGCCGAGGATGTCGATCTCGATGTCCCCCTCTCGCGGCTCGCGGACGTCCACCGGACGCAACGCGCGGCTCTTGAGCTCCTCGCGGACGAGGTAGCCCTTGCGCTCGAGCGCCTTGAGGTGATCGTTGACGCCGTTGGTCGAACGGATCCCCATGTGCTCACCGATCTCGCGCAACGTCGGCGGATAACCGCGCGCCGTCAGGCAATCGGAGATGTAGTCGAGCGCCTGTCGCTGCCGATCGGTCAAGTCCGGTCGCACGGAGCGATCTCCCTGAGTGGGTGGTGTGGTGGACGAGGTAGCGGAGGACCTGAGCATGGGAGTCTCGCGGGGACGGAAGGGGTCAGGGCGCTACCTGCGCGACACTGAACGTGTGTACCGCGAAGGAGCAACCCAGTCAAGGAGCCGGGTCGGGCGTGGGCCGTGGGCAGTACCTGCGGCGACGATCGCCTGGGGTGCTGCGCACTGGTCGCCCGCACAGCCTGCCAGGAAAGCCAGCGTGGACCAAGAAACCGGCTGTGGCATGATCGACGCTGGCGCGCGGCCCGAGGATTTCGCCCGCGCGCCGAGGACACGACCACATGCCGCCTTCGCTGCCGATCTTGCTGCTGCGCGCCATCATCACCGGCTTCGGCTACAAGCTCGGCACCGAGGCCGGGAAGTGGCTAGTCGCCAAGCTCGGACCGAAAAAACCGGAGGAATCCGCCGAGGCCCAGGGCGACCTCCCCGACGGGATGCCGGCCGACCCCTCGGCACCGGGCGCGCCCGTCCCCGGCTGAGGCCGACCGTCCTCGCGCGTCAGCTCTCGCCGGCCTCGTCGTCGCGCACGCTGATCCGCGAGGTCTGCTTGGTGATCTTCGGCTGCGCGATGCCGTCGGCCGAGCGCGAGAACTTCACCTGCATGTGCACGTCGACCACGAGGCCCGTGATCACCTGCTGCAGCAGATCGACGGCGTCCATCTTGTCGAGGAAGCTGCGCAGCTCCGACGTCGCGATGCGCATCAACTCTTCCTTGGTGGCAGCCGTGACGCCGCTGACCAGGTCTTGCCCCTTGCGCAGCGCGGCCTCTGGATCGAGCAGGCCGGTGATCTGCTCGCCGAGCCGCCCGAGCCTCGAGCGCATGTCGTCCTCGCCCGGCGGTCGCCGTCCCTCGCGTTCTTCACTCATGTGCCTGCAACCATAAGCCCGCGCAGCCCCTTGGGCGAGATCGGCCCCCGCACCGTCGCCCAAAGCCCGCGCCTTTCGGCCCCGCCGGGGAAGCTCGCGCGGATCGCGGAGTAGAACCCCGCGATTTACTTTGCCATTTCGTGTAGTTAGGCCCACGGATGCCGGAGCCAGAAAGCGCTGTTCAATGGCGCGCGGAATGTGTTACCCAGCCCGCCGCGTCCCCGATCCAGCACCCGCGCTTGCGTGCGGGGATTTGGCGCGGCGGCCCCGACTTCGCGTAGGCTCACAACCTAAACCTACATCTGACTACGTCTCGCGCTCACGACGCATCAGCTTCGACCCGAAGTCGACCCGTCCTCCGCCCACCAACCTCTCAGGTGCCCATGCTCCCGTATTTCCTCGGACATCTCTGCGCTGCGTCCGTCATCATCGGCCTGCTCGTGGCCACGCTTCGGGTCACGCGCCGCGCTTGATCCCTCGCCCGCCGCGCCGCACACGGGGCTCGGTCGACACCGTAGCCGCGCCGCGATGCCCATGACGAGCCCACGCGACGACCGGCCCAGCGCGTTCCTGCCGGCACAGCCGTCGCGACCGCCCGAGCTCCTGGTCCCCGCATGGACCGATCAGGATCTGCGCGAGATCCATCTGCTGCTCACGGGTGACTCCGTCGTCGACTGGCATCGACTCGACGTGACGACGCCCGAGCAGGTGCGGCGGATGCTGCGGGTGAACAGCATCGACGTCGACAACGCCGACGACCTGCAGCGACTCAGGGACCTGCGCGCACGCGCGGCGCACTACCTCACGGAGAACCTCGGCATCCGCCTCGACGAAGCCATCACGACGACCACACCGGTGATCGAGCTGCCGCTCATCGCTTCGGGCCGTGGTCGGACACAGCGACAGGCGTGCACGCTCTTGAAGGTGATGCACATCATGTATCACCTCGACGCTCGCGAGCTGAGGACGCTGCTGCCAGTGCCCGATCACTCGCTGTACGAGCTCGTCGAGCAGTCGATCATGATGTTGTTCGACGAGTTGCGCGCGTCGGGCGTGCCGGTCGTCGAGTTCGCGTGGTCGCGCAAGACGCCCGACTCGCTGGTGACGAAGCTGCTCGTCAAGCGCGAGACGAGTGCGGCGCGCGTGTTCGATCGCCTGCGCTTCCGCGTCGTCGTCGAGCGCCACGACGACGTGCTGCCGACGCTCCACGTCATGCTGCAGCGCTTCGTGCCCTTCAACTACGTGGTCCCCGGTCAGACCGTGAACAGCCTGCTCGACACCTCGGCGTCCGGGAAGCGCAAAGCCGAGGCGCAGGCGATCGAGGATGACGCGCGCGAGCCGGCGAACGAGTTCTCGGCGTCCGACTACGCGGTGCTGAATTTCATCGCGGACCTGCCCGTGCGCGTCGACGCGCTGCTCGGCGAGACCGAGCGCGGCAGCGGCAACGTCGTGTTCGTGCTCGCCGAATTCCAGGTGATGGATCGCGCGACCGCGATCACGAACGAGAACGGCGACAGCTCGCACGCGGCGTACAAGAATCGGCAGCACCAGCGCGTGCGCGAGCGCCTGCTCCGAGGTCCGCGCAAGGCCGGCCCCGGTGCGGCGGACTCGGGCGAGGGCGAGGCCGAGCGCAGCGGCGCGACGCCGATCGTCGACGACAAGCCCTGAGCTCGGTCACGGTGCTGCGGCCGCGACCGGCGCGACCACCTCGAGATCCCAGCGCACCGCAGCGTGATGCGGCCGGCACATCCGCTCGCCGCACGACACGTACACGACGTGCGCATCGATGCGATAACGGCCCGGCGCTTGCGGTGCGGCGACGCGCGCGCGGATCCGCGGCTGGGTCGCGAGCGGATCGACGACGTCGCGGTTGTCGAAGCGATTCGGCACCAGGACCATGCCCTCGGCGCCGAGCCACAGCTCGATGGGCGTGCCCGACATGGGAGTGTCGAGGATCGTCACCGACAGCTCGACCGTCGCTCCGGGCGCAGCGACCGGCGACGGCGATGCGTTCACGCGACCCGGCGGTGGCACGAGCGGCATCACGAGCTCGACGAGCAAGCGCAAGATGGCCACGGTCGACAAGGGCGGAGGCAGACTATCAGTCTCTTGGGAGGAAGCTCCGCTTCGCGACCAGGGATCGTCAGCATTCGCTGAGGCTCTCTCAATCGACGGCGCCGACGCGGCGGACGCGATTGCGGCCGTGTTCCTTGCACCAATAAAGTGCCTGATCGGAGCGCTCGATCAGCTCGAGCCGCTCGCGTCCGTCCCGCGGATACTCGGCGATGCCCATCGAGATCGTGACCTTGAAGCTGCCGTGCTCGGACGTGAGCGCGAGGTCGGCGATCTCCTCGCGCAGCCGGTTCGCGAACGCCTCGGCACCCGCAGCATCGGTGTCGGGCAGCACGAGCACGAACTCCTCGCCGCCGTAGCGCGCGACGATGTCGACCTTGCGCGCTCGACCGGCGAGCACGGCCGCGACGCGACGCAGCACCTGATCGCCGACCGGATGCCCGTAGGTGTCGTTGATGCTCTTGAAGTGATCGATGTCGGTGAGGATCACGCTGTACTTGTGATCGCTGCGCTCGGCGAGCGCGTGGAGCTGGGCGAGTCGCTCCTGGAACGCGCGGTGATTCGTGAGGCCGGTCAGACCATCGGTCGTCGCGCGCTCTTCCATCTGCTGGTACATGCGCGCGTTCTGCAGGCTCACGCCGACCTGGTGGCCGATGACGCGGAGCATCTCGCGAACCGCGGGCCCGAACACGTGCGGACGACTCGACGCGAGCGTGATCGCACCGAGCACCTCGTCGCCGCGCGACAGCGGCAGCACGATGAGGCTCTTCGCGTTGCGCAGACGCGTGCGCCCCGTCCACACCACCGCCTCGGGATCGGTCAGCTCACCGGCGGCCGGCATGTAGTGGCGATTCTTCACCGCCATCGCGACCAGCGACGCCTTGTCGTCGAACTCGAGGCCGGACAGGCGCGCCGCGAGCTGATGCCACGGCTCGGCGTCGGCGTCAGCGGCCGCCTCGACCGCGAGCACGCGATGGCTGTCGCCGTGCGTGCCCGTCAGCACCGCGAGATCGTACGGCGCGATCGCTCGCACCGCCGCGAACGTCTTCTCGTAGACGTCCTCGAGCGTGAGCGCGGCATTCAACAGATCGCTCGCGCGATAGAACTGCTCCTGCTCGTACTTGCTGCGCTCGACCGCGTTGAACACCCGCTCGTGCTCGACGACGCGGAGGATGTGCGCTGCGGCCCGCTCGAGCACGCGCTGCTCGTCGTCGGTGAACGGGCGATCGTCGGCCCGATCCGCGCACAGGATTCCGCGCAGACCGTTGCCTTCGACCAGCGGCACCGCGCACAGATCGGTGACCGGCTCGGGCCCGCGATAGTACGGCGGCAGTCGCCGGCCGCCGAGCGCGTGCAGGCGCAGCGGCTTCGGGTCGGTCAGCACACCGACGAGCACGCCGGGGTTCGCGAGCTGGGGCGTGTCCGCGAGTAGCTCGCCCGCGGATGCGATTTCCTTGATCACGAGGGTCGGCGTGCTGCGACCGCCGCGCTCGTTGGGCGCGCCGCTCTCGCACCACAGCAGCACCGCGCTGTGCAGGCCCATCGACGTGCGCAACAGCTCGAGCGTGTGGAACACCTGCTCGTGGATGTTCTCGACGGCCGCGTGGACCATCCGCGCCTCTTCCTCGGGACGGCTACGCGCGCGCGACTTCGCCGGCAGCTGCGATGCGATCAGCCGGAAGTCGTTCGCTTCTTGGCGCATGCGCGACAGCTCCTCGGCGATACGGCGGGCGTGCTCCGCCCGCAGGCGCCGCGTGAGGCTGCCGAGCACGAGCCGATTACCGAGGGCGAAGAACGCGATGAAGCTGCCGTGTTGCGCGCAGAGCATCCACGCCGCGCGGGTGTCGACGCGGGCCGCGAGGATCGCCTCGAGGGCGAACGTCGCGACGAGCACGCCGACCGTGCCGGTGCGGGTGCGCTGCACGACGAGCACGAACGACACCAGCGCGTAGACCAGCGGATGCAAGAACGACGTCGCACCGCCGCTCATCGCGACGAGCACGTACACCGCGGTGACCAGCGGCACGCCGAGCTCGAGCTCGCGCCACCACGTCGCGCCGTAGGTGTGCACGCCGCGGCCCGGCAGAACCTCGCGGACGATCGCCCAGCCCAGCGCCGTCGCGAGCAGCGTGACGAGCGAGAGCACGCCGAGCTCCGCGCGCACGAGCGCGGCGAGCGACAGCTTGCCGGTCAGCAGCAGCGGCCAGCAGGCGATCGCGGTCAGCAACGGCCAGTGACTCGCGAGCCCGCGACGCGCGTGCCACACGGTGCGAGCGAGGGCCGTCATCGCGGCGGTCATGGTTCTCGCGGGGGGGATTTTTTCGCGGCGGCGCGCGCGACCTCGAACACCACCTCACCCGGCGCGACGAGGTTCAGATCCTCGCGGGCGATGCGGGCAATCTCGTCGGGATCCGACTTGAGCGCCTGGACCTCGGCAGCGAGGCCGTTGATCTCGTCGGCGAGCGCACGGTTCGCAACGACGAGCCCATCGCGCTCGCGCTGCACTCGCTCGAGCTCCCCGGTCTGCGCTGCGCGCTCGAGCTGGTTCGGTCCCCACGCGACCAGCGCGGCGACGGTCCCCGCGATGAGGATGCGATTACCCCAGTGCATCGAATCGTCGGCGACCGTATGTCGCGCGGGATCTCGCAGCAAGAAACCGGCTTTGGCTCGCTTGTCGCACCTGCGCAGGCGTGCCACCCGCTGCCGTCAGCGGCCGTGCCACCCGCTGCCGTCAGCGGCCGTGCCACCCGCT
>Ga0105048_10006973_pt1 | contig 18185 bp, 15 predicted proteins | sample MAT05_FD_78382 | JGI IMG/M metagenome (GOLD analysis project Ga0105048, IMG submission 78382) | Freshwater microbial communities from Lake Fryxell liftoff mats and glacier meltwater in Antarctica - MAT-05 | ecosystem: Environmental > Aquatic > Freshwater > Ice > Liftoff microbial mat | place... | reverse complement strand
GAAAAGGAAACTCTTTTTCCAAAACGAACATCAGTAAAACCAATAGCCGAGGGCTGGGGTGGGGCAAAAGGAACGAGGTAACGAAGTAAAGAATACGAGGTAATGGTGGCTGAGCTTGCCGAAGGACGAGGTAACGAAAATTTCCGATATTTGAATCGCAAAGAAAATTAAATAAACCAATAATGATAAAAAGACTACTATTTATTCTACCGTTTTTGCTTATCGCATTTTACAACATGGATGCGCAAATAGCTGGTTATTACAACGGTACCGAAGGGAAGACAGGAGCTGAATTAAAATCAATAGTACATGGAATCATTAAAGGTCACGTTGATTTTAGCTACAGTGATGCGAAATATATTCTGAACTACGCCGATTCTGATCCCGCTAATGAAAATAACATAATATGTATTTATACCCGCCGTTCACAGGCAAACACTACATGGGGTTCAGGAGGCGATTTTATTAACCGCGAGCATGTGTGGGCAAAATCTCATGGTAATTTCGTTGGTATACGCCCAATGGACGGGGATGCTTTTAACCTCCACCCGGCTGATGCAAGTGTGAATATTACACGATCCAATTATGATTTCGATGAGTGTTCGGGACTTCCCGGCGCCATTCTGATTGCAGAAGCGAATGCCTATTATACTCCTACCCAGTTCGAACCTCAGGATGCCGCCAAAGGCGAGGTTGCACGAACTTTGTTTTACATGGCTGTACGATATGAAGGTACTGATGGTGAAATTAATCTGGAAATGATTGATCAGGTTGGGAATTACCCAAACCCAAAATTCGGAAAACTCTCAACACTCCTGCAATGGAACAACGACTTCCCGCCTACTCCCAACGAAAGACGACGTAACGAACGGGTTTCTGAAGCTCAGAAAAACCGCAATCCATTTATCGACCACCCGGAATATGCCAACATGATCTGGGACGGACTTGCAGCATCGGCTATCAGCATTGGCACAATGGATATGACTCCCGAATTCCCTATGAATACTGAAAGCGCTACAATCTCCACAGCAATTAGTTCCTCCTCCGCAAGTATCAGCTCAGCAGTTTTATATTACGGAAACTCCTTTAATTCAGAAGATTATTCTGCAAATATGACCGATAATGCGGGAGTTTGGACAGCAGGCATTGACTTTACCCATTTCGCTTCAAATGCCTACGTCTATTACAAAATAGTAGCAAGTGATGGCGTAAATTCAAATACCCAAACAGGAAATTACCGCCTTCCCGATACAAAAACAATTACACCAATCGCAACAATTCATGGAGTAGGAGATACATCGACCTTTATTGGTAGCAAAGTCACCGTTTCAGGAATTGTTACCGCTAATCTCGACAACACCTACTACCTGCAAACTTCCAGCGATCCGCGTTCCGGAATGTGTATTTATGACATACGCAGAGGCAGGTTGGGAGATTCTATTGTAGTTACCGGAAACGTTTCTGAATATAGCACCTTAACAGAAATTGACAGCGTAACTTACAGCTACAATTACGGACCAAAAACGAAGGCTACACCTAAAGTACTTACTGTCAGTCAGGTTAATGAAGACTATGAAGATATGCTCGTTACTATTAAAAACGCCAGTTTTGTTGATGGAGATAAAATAATTCCTCTGACAGCTGCTGCAAACCTTAGTTTTTCGGATGCAACGGGAACGATGATTGTGTATTCAAGGTACAATTCCCGTATCAGCGGAAAAATGCTGCCAGCCGGAAATGTAGATGTAACGGGAGTTATTAGCCAATTCAACGGAACATACCAGCTTCTTGTGAATGATATTTCAGATATAAAAATAGTTGGAGATGCACTCGCACCGGTAATATCAGGAGTTTTGGTTTACGATAAGGATTATATCGAAGTTAGTTTTAATGAAAAAATAAATAAAGCATCCGTTGAAGACATTAATAACTATGCCTTTACCAATGGTTTGATTGTAACCACAGCGTATCAATATGGAAACAGCAAAGTTCTGTTGCTCGTTACAGGAATGCGAAAATCTGATTATAAGCTAACTATAAATGGAGTGAAAGATTTACAGGGAAATATAATGTCAAATGTTAGTGTAAATTTTCATTCCGACTTTGAAGATCCCGCTTACAGGAAAATCGCGTGTCTGAATGATACTATCGAAACCAGCGATCAATCCCTCTTAAACATTGCTGTTATCTCCAATGACACTTTACCAGACGGATATACTCTATCAATCCTGAAACAGTCATCATTTGGATCAGCAACGGTTAACCCAGATTTTAGTATTTCCTATGAAACTTTAATGGGAGGCGCACCTGTTCTGAAAGACACCATTGTTTATGAGATTTGCAATTCCTTAGATCCCCTTAAATGCGGCGAGGCAAGTGTTTTCATTTCGGTGAATTACACCAAACTTATTATCTGTAATAATGATAGCGTCTTATCCAACGACATGATGACGATGAATATTATTGTAACAGAAAATGATACGGTTCCTTCAGATTATACTATTTCAATAACCAATGAACCTTTATGGGGAACCGCTACCATTGAGTCTGATCATAGCATAACCTATAATCCGCAAGTCCCTATTGCACTAGGGGGATCTGCATTGGATGGGTATATTTACAAGGATACTGTCGATTACCAGATTTGCTATATCAATGCTCCTGAAATATGCGTGCAGGCAAGTGTTTTTATTACTTTGGATATTCAATCCGGGGTTGGCAAATTGGAAAATGGAAATGTTTTATTATACCCTGTACCCGTTTATAATGAGTTGAATGTGAAATCGGAAAAGATTGTTGCTGACATTGAAATTTTAGATCTTACCGGTTCATGTAAATTTAAATCGCAGCCGAACAAAACTAATTTTGCATTGCCAATGGCAAGTTTAAAGGGATTATTCTTTGTCCGTTTGACGATGGATTCAGGTGAGGTTGTTATGAAAAAAGTTGTGAAACTCTGATAAAAAATATCCCTCTGTGTGACTCTGTGGCTACTCTGTGAAACTCTGTGAAATGTATTTATTTTACACAGAGAACAGCAGAGTCCCACAGAGCTAATTTCTGGTTTGATGAAAAAAATAATCGTTATTATCATAAGTATCCTTATTCTTTTCAGCCTATCGCTGGATGCTCAGGTACTTTCAATTGCCCAGATACAGGGCGGAACAGCAATCTCCCCATATAATACCCAAGTGGTAACAATAAAGGGAGCTGTTACAGGGGCGTATAGTCCCGGATATTTCATCAGAGACAGCGAAGCCGCATGGAGCGGAATGTATGTTTATGACCAGGTAAACAAGCCTGCTCTTGGAGATACAGTGCAGGTTACAGCCACTGTTGATGAATATTTCACATGGACAGAGTTGAAAACCATAACCGCCTATACCCTTATTTCAACAGGTAATCCGATTCCTTTACCTGTACTTCTTAACACAACAGATATTGATGAAAGCTGGGAAAATTGCCTGGTTTCAGTAAAAAATGCAACGTGTACCAAGTCACCGGCTAACCTTGGAAATGGAGAATGGGAGTTAAACGATGGAAGCGGTCCGGTTAGAGTAAATGATCTTGGGTATTCATATATACCAACTACTGGGGATACTTATAATGTTACCGGAAATGTAAGTTTTAACTTTTCTTTTTATAAAATCGAACCCCGTTTCGCCGCCGATGTGGAAAATGCAGCGATTATTTTCTTTACTTCAGATATTTATCCCTCTAAAATAGATAAAACAAGTATTAGCCTGAGTTGGAGTACTAATATCCCCGGAAATACTGAGGTATACTGGGGCACAACTCTTGATGTTGCAGATGGCTCATTGATTGAGAAAACTTTGACTACAGAGCATTCGATAAGTATTGAAGGGCTAATCCCCGGAAATTTCTACTACATAAAAGCACAGACAGTTTCCGATCCTGACACATGCCATACAAGCCCTGTTCTTTACTCCACCGCCTCTGAATCATCAGGCAAAATAAGGGTTTGCTTCAACCGGGCTGGAATTCCCCCGAAAGAAGATGATGCAGCCGGGATTTACACTTCATCGATGATTGATACGATGATAGCCTATGTAAACCTTGCGCAAACAAGCCTCGACATTGCCCTGTACGACTTTACAAATCACGCATCCTTCAGTGATGAGCGCAACCTTGGTCTTGTAATTGCCATTAATGCTGCTTTTCAAAAGGGAGTTGTGGTGCGCTTTATTACCGACAATAATGTTGCCAATCAGGTTCTGGCATCTCTTGATCCGGGGATTCCAATTCTGAAAGTAAAGACCACAGCAATTATGCACGATAAATTTATTGTGGTAGATCGGGAGAATGTATCAAATGCTTGGCTTATCTCAGGTTCTACTAATCCCACTTATAACAATCTCGTTATCGACTTCAACAATCTTGTGGCTATTCAGGATCAATCCATTGCAAAAGCCTACGCGCTGGAGTTTAATGAAATGTATGGTTCAGCCGGGGCTGCCCCCGACACGGCAAAATCACTTATTGGCATAAATAAAAAAGACAATACCCCTCATTATTTCAATGTAAACGGGAGCCGTATTGAGCTTTATTTCTCACCTTCGGATAACACTGCAAATCGCATTATCAGTGCTCTGAATAAGGCCGGGAGTTCAATTGACTTTGCTGTTATGGCATTTACCGACGATCTGTTAGGAAATACACTAGTGAACACGAAAAATCAGGGCTTGAAAGTCAGGGGTATTATTGATTATGTGGAATACAGCGGGAGTGAATATCCAAAACTACTTACCGCCGGCGTTAAAGTTGCAGATTATGCAAATCCAGGAGGAGCCGGATGGCCTGACGCACCTACCCTGCATCATAAATTTGCAATTGTAGATGCAGGAACACCGCAGGGCACGGTAATTACAGGATCACATAACTGGACAGCAGCGGCAGACAGTAAAAACGATGAAAACACATTAATTATTCATGATTCAGACGTCGCAAACAAGTATAAATCCGAATCTCAAAGGATTTACCAATGGCTAAAACCACTGCAATGCAATAATGACACTTTTGGCGCGCTTGACGAATCCACGGTAACAATAGATATCCTTGGAAACGATATTCTGCCTGATAAATTTGATTTTTCAATCACTAAAAATCCGGTGTCAGGGATAGTAATTGTAAATCCCGATTTTAGCATTTCATATACTTCGATGTTTGATTGCATTTGCGACATAAAAGACACTTTGGTTTATCAGATCTGCTATCCAAACGATCCTGATTATTGCAGACAAGCTACTGTTTTTATTACATTGAATGTTACAAAACCTTTTATCTGTAGTAATGACACCGTTACTGGCTTTGATGTAAACAGCCTTAATTTTAGTGTTCTTGATAACGATATTATTCCTCAGCCCTTCAACCTTACCATCGTCCGTCAGCCTGTAAATGGAATAATTTATGTATTATCCGATAACAGCATATATTACGAGCCCACCTTGTGTTGCGACTTTAAGCATATTAAGGATACAATAGTTTATAAGCTATGTAATCAGGAAGGACCCTTGACTTGTTCAGAGGCAACTGTATTTATTTCAATGGATTTTAGTGATGGGATAAATGTTTCAACATCCGAGCCTGTTAAACTTTGGCCAAACCCTGTCATTTCTGATTTGCAGCTTAGTTTATCACAGCCTGTTTCAAATATCGAGATTCTTGATGTGGCCGGAAAAAGCTTAAGGTTATTCAGACCAGTCAAACCAGAAATTACAATTCAAATGCCTGGTAATAAAGGAGTTTATTTCATTCGGATTACGATGGAGACAGGGGAAATTTTTATCAGAAAAGTTGTAAAACTGTAAGTTTTAAAAGATACGTTTCTTTTAAATAATACGCTCTCCGTGTTTCTCCGTGCCTCAGTGGTAAAAAAGGTTGAGATTGAGGTTGAGGTTGAGAACTGCTTAACCTTAACCTTAATCTTAGCCTTAGCCTTAACCTCATTCTCTAACTCATCGCAACTTTTTTTAACTTATATTTCAAAATATACTAAATTGCATTAAATGTTTGAATAGGTTTCCTCATGTTCAAACATGCATTTGAAATCTTAACTAAGCTGCGAAAATGAACATTGCATCACTCACAAAATTCTTTCCACCGGCTCAATGGTTTACGGGATATACTTCAAAAATTTTTGCCAAAGACACTATTGCAGGAATAACCCTTGCCGCCTACGCTATTCCTGTTTCCCTTGCATATGCGACACTTGCCGGACTGCCTCCTCAATATGGGGTTTACGGATATCTAATTGGCGGAATTTTTTATGCTTTACTTGGAACTGGCAGACAACTGGCTGTGGGTCCTACTTCGGCAATATCATTAATTATTGGCGTTACTCTTGCCACCTTTGCAAACGGAGACACCCAGCGATGGGTTGATTTATCATCACTGACGGCACTTTTGCTGGCAGGCATGAGCATTCTGGCCTATTTCCTTCGACTAAACAGTATTATTAACTTTATTAGCGAAACGGTATTGCTTGGATTTAAAGCTGGCGCGGCTATTGCCATTGCGCTTACACAGCTTCCAAAATTATTTGGCATTCCGGGTGGCGGAGCAAACTCAGTTGAGCGATTTATTACACTGATTCGTCAATTGCCTGAAACGAATATCACAGTACTTATTTTTGGAGTTATTGCCGTTCTACTCATCTATTTTGGTGAAAAACTATTTCCCGGAAAGCCTGTAAAAATAACTGTTGTAGCCATTGCTATTATTGTAATTTCATTTACTGCAATTGGACTTGCAGGATTTAAAACCGTTGGCGTAATACCCTCAGGTTTGCCTAACCTTCATTTCCCTTCTTTTAATATGGAAGATGTGAAACATGTGCTGCCATTAGCTTTCGCATGCTTCCTTCTGGCATATATTGAAAGCGTGTCTGCTGCAAAAGCCCTGGCACAGGAAAATGATTATGAAATCGATGCACATCAAGAGTTGCTAGCTTTGGGTATTGCAAATCTGGCAACATCATTGGGAAACGGTTATCCCGTAAGTGGAGGTTTATCCCAATCAGCAGTTAACGAAAAAGCAGGGGCCAAAACTCCTATATCTCTGATTATTGCTTCTGCAACCATTGCTCTTTGTTTGTTATTCTTAACGGGCTTGCTTAAAAATCTGCCTGTGGTAATACTGGCATCTGTTGTGCTTGTCGCTATCCGTGGACTTGTTGATTTTAAAGAGTTTAAACGGCTTTTCAGAGTAAATCATTCCGATTTTATTATTGCAATTCTTGCTTTACTCAGTGTAATAATTTTTGGAATTTTGCAAGGTGTGATCATTGCTGCAATGGCTTCACTTCTTTTACTTATAAGAATAGTTTCAACACCACATATCGCTTTTCTTGGGAGAATACCCGGCACTAACAGGTATACCGACATGAAAAGACATCCTGAAAACGAAACTCTTCCTCATGTTTTATTATTCAGAGTTGAATCCCCACTACTCTATTTCAATATCGCTAATGTTTACCAGACTGTTTGGCGGAAAATTCAATCGAAAGGAAACAAATTGCAGGTTGTTATTTTCGATTTAAGCACCTCTGCTTATGTTGATTCCAGTGGTGCCCGTCTTATCAAAAAGCTTTATCTGGATCTTAAAGCCAAAGGCATATCTTTTAAGGTAGCTGATGCACATTCAGAAGTCCGTGATATCCTTCGGTTTGAAGATATTGAACATTTGCTTGGTCATGTAAGTCGCAAAGATTCAGTTCATGATGTAGTTGTAAACTCAATTACAGATCATGTAAATAAACATCATTCAGGAAAAAAGAGTTTAGAGGTATTGAAGAGCCTGAAACCAAAGAAAGCTAAAGAGAAAAAAAGTTTAGCGAAAAAAGAGGTGCCAGAAACAAAGAAGGAGAAAGATAAGAAAGAAAAGAAAAACGGAAAGAAAAAGTAAACCTTCAATGAATTACCCCGAGGCAGAGCCATCGAGGTATCAAATGGAATTCTTATTTTCCGACCCAGAGGTTCGGGGAACCGAGTTTACGAGCTCTCCGACTTTGGAGGAAATTAAACTACTTCCTTCTCGTCTGCCGAAGTAGAACGCGAATCAAACCTGTCAGATTTTCTGTCAATTACACTATCCTAGAATTGGAAAAGATCAACTATCGCAACTGGCCGGATTGTTACTTGTTCAGCAATGGTACCCTGTCTGTAATTATCAACGCTTCTGCCGGCGGAAGAATCATGGTTTTTGAACGTAATGGAATCAACCTTATTTATGAAGATCCATTGCAGGATGGATTGGTTCTTAAAGATTACATACAAAAGCCATTTGATCCGGATGGCGGGCGGTTTGATTACGGTCAGGAAGAAAAAACACAGCAACTCCATGCTCATACATACATGGGACAATGGCTTGCAGAACCAATTTCGGAATATAGTCTGAAGATTTCAAGTCTTTCAGATACAAAGCTGGGGATCCAATCTGTAAGAATATTTGATTTGTATCCCGGTTCTCCCTGTTTGAAAATAACTCAATCGATGAAAAACATTTCGAATGAGTCAACTGAATATTTTTTCTGGGGAAGAACCCTCGTTAAGCCTGAAGGAAAGCTGTTTATGCCTGTTAATCCCGAAAGTATTCATCCCGATAAATGGGGCAGATACATTTGGGGCGAACCAGAACAATTTCTCAGTGATTCTAATGATCAGGGTGTTTCTGTTAAGGATGGGATTTTATCGATTATCCCTCTAAATGCAAAAAATGAAAAATACGGTACCGACTCGCATGAAGGATGGATGGCTTATGGATATAAATCCCTCTTGTTTGTTAAGAAATATGATTATTTCCCTGAATTACGGTACGGAGAAAAGTATGGACTTACCAGTATTTTCTAAACCAATAAACGATTTGCAGAAATGGAACCTGTTTCTGCGGTTGCATCATTATTACCGGGAGAAGAATTCAGCTATTCAGAAGACTGGTATTTACTGGGCTATCCGCCAAGTTTGAATACTGAATTCGACATAAAAATTGCTTGTGAATTTCTCCAATCCATAATAAAAAACAGCAAAGAAAAGTGATGTAAGGATATTGTCAATCAAAAAAAAATTATCAACTTTCAAGTCTAAACTAAATCTCTAAACTTCAAATCATGTACATTCCTCAAAGTTATTCTCTGGCAATTATCCTCTGCGTTATAACAATGTTATGCTGGGGGTCGTGGGGCAATACCCAAAAATTAGCAGGTAAATCCTGGCGTTTCGAACTCTTTTATTGGGATTATGTACTTGGAATTCTTCTGTTTTCACTCCTCCTTGGATTCACACTTGGCAGCACAGGTGAAAATGGCAGAAGCTTTATTGCAGATATACAGCAGGCAGATTCTGGGAATATACTGAAAGCTATTTTGGGAGGGATTATTTTTAATGCTTCCAATATCCTTTTAGTTGCCGCAATGGCAATAGCAGGTATGGCAGTTGCTTTTCCAGTAGGAGTTGGAATTGCTCTGGCTGTTGGTGTTATTGTAAATTATGTTTCTGCTCCCCAGGGAAATCCAGCCTGGCTTTTTGGTGGCGTTGCACTGATTGTACTTGCAATTGTTATCGATGCAGTAGCATATAAAAAGCACAGCACAAGCATGAAAAAAGTTTCAAGTAAAGGAATTCTCCTTTCAGTTGCTGCTGGAGTTTTAATGTCGCTTTTTTATCGTTTTGTTGCCAGTTCAATGGCAAGCAGTTTTGAAGCACCTGAAGTTGGAAAATTAACTCCATATTCAGCATTGTTCTTCTTTGCAATCGGAGTAGTTATCAGCAATTTCCTGTTTAACTACATTATCATGAAGAAACCTTTCGAAGGCAGTCCACTTTCTTTTAAAGATTACGCAAAAGGCAGTCTGGGCGTTCACTTGACAGGTGTTCTTGGCGGTATGATATGGAATCTGGGGATGTCATTGAGTATCATAGCTTCAGGTAAAGCGGGATTTGCTATTTCCTATGGACTTGGACAAGGAGCTACTCTGATTGCTGCTCTTTGGGGAGTATTTATCTGGAAAGAATTTAAAGGCGCTTCAAAATCTGTTAACATGCTGATTTTCTATATGTTTCTGGCGTATCTGGCAGGTTTGGCTTTGTTGGTTTATGCGGGAGCGTAAAATTCATTATGTTTTTAGGTAATGTAGTCAAAATATTTGCTGATATTCAAAAAAAGTCATTAACACAAGCTGATTTTTTTGTTTTTCACCACATTAAACATGAGGGGTTTAAACCCCGGGTGTTTTTTAGCATGCAATATAAACTGTAATGGTTGCAAAATTAAACGCAGTTCTGCCAAGTAGAACTGCGTTTAATAAATTCCCTATCTCCTTGATAGTGTCGAATTGACCGTTAATTATTTTATTAAATCCACTGATTTTAAGATGTTTATATTACAAATATCTCAAACAATCCTATCTTTCCAATACCCTTTTTTGAAATAGTAAAAGGCAATTAAGGAAAGAACCGTTTCCGCAATTATAATTGCAATGTAAACTCCCTCTTCCTGCAAGCCTGTTTTATTTGCAAGAATATATGCAAGTGGGATTTCAATCGCCCAGAATGCTAAAAGATTAATAAGTGTAGGTGTTCTGGTATCACCTGCTCCATTGAAAGCCTGTGTCATTACCATTCCCAAAGCATATAAAATATATCCAAAACTGATGGTTCTCAGACAGATAACTCCCGCAGCAATTACTTCAGGGTCTTTTGTAAAAATAGATATATAAAATCTGGGAGAAGAAATAAAAATCACGGATATTAGTCCCAATAGAATCATATTGAACCATGCAGCTGCCATTACTGCTCTCTCTGCCCGCTTGGGCTCTTTGGCACCAAGATTTTGTCCAACCAGTGTTCCAGCAGCATTGGCAAGTCCCCATGAAGGCAACAAAGTAAATATCAATATTCTGATCCCGATAAAATACCCGGCAACAGCGGCGGTTCCAAATCCACTTATAATACGAACCATAAAGATCCAACTTGATGTAGCTATCAGATTCTGGAAAATACCTCCAACCGACAATCGCAGTAATTTGAGAATTATATCGGCCGACACTTTCATGTGCCTGGGCCTGATTTTAATACGGTGTTTCCCTTTAAAAAGAAGGTAAAATTGAAATATTACGGCTATTCCCCTGCCGGTTGTGGTTGCAACTGCTGCACCAATTACTCCAAGTTCAGGGAAAGGACCAAGACCAAAGATCAGGCAAGGATCAAGAATTATATTTATCAGATTGGCCAAAACCATTACTCTCAGAGAAATTGCTGCATCACCCGAACTGCGGAACACCGCATTAATAATGAATAAGAGCATGATAACAACATTTCCCCCTAGCATTATTGCGGGATACAGGTACCCGGTTTCAATAATAGACTCTGATGCACCCATTAAACGAAGTAGCTCTTTTGAATAGATAACTCCCGGTACCGCTATCATTATTGAAATAATAAAACCGGCAATGATGGCCTGAAAAGCACTTTTTGCGGCATTTTCAGGATCATGTTCGCCAATTCTGCGGGAAACAATAGCTGTTGTGGCTATACTAAGTCCAAAACCAACAGCATAAATCAATGTCATGAGCGATTCGGTTATCCCAACCGTAGCAATTGCATCGGCACCAAGCTTTGCAACAAAGAGTATGTCGACGATGGCAAAGACCGACTCCATCATCATTTCGAGAACCATTGGAATTGCCAGAAGAAAAATTGCCTTACCCAGGTTGATCCGGGTAAAATCCTTTTCAGTTCCCCCTATGGCTTCTTTCATGTCTATCCAAAGGGATTTGCGGGAATCCCGGGATAAAATTCCCGCAAGTTTTGAGTATATATTAAATAATTTAAGCATGATAATTGACCATGGTAGAGAAAGTCGTTACCATACAACTTTCTGCATTGTTAAGAAAAAAATAAGTGAAAAATACATGAGAGGATTTGGCCTGCAACCTAAACAATCAGCCTGCTATCACACGATAAACGGCATTCCAACAAGGCGTTCCGACTCTTCCCATAACCGTTTTGCTACTTCCGGGCTGGTAAGCTTAGGATTGATTTTCTCTTCACGAGGATATCCACGCACAGCACCTAAACCGGAAGGCCCATAAAATCTGCCGGATTTTGCCAGCGGACAAGTAGCTGCATATAAGGATGGTAATGCTCCTTTCCAGGCCGGTTGGGCAACAACTGCATTCAGAAATTTATTCGCAAGTATATTCCCTTTTGAACCTTCCATCTCACCTCCACGAATCTGCAGATTGGTTGCTGAATAACCGGGATGTGAAGTCATAACGCTGGTAGTTTTACCAGATTCTCTAAGTCTGCGGTGAAGTTCCAGTGAAAACAAGAGGTTCGAAAGTTTGCTCTGACTGTATGCGTCCCATTTTGAATAGGATTTCTCCCGGTTCAGATCATCGAAATGTATTTTCCCGAACTTATGCATGAGGCTGGAGACGTTTACAATTCTTGCTCCCGGCGTTTTTTCAATAAATGGCAGCATCAGTGAAGTAAGTGCAAAATGACCTAAATGGTTTGTTCCAAACTGCATCTCAAATCCTTGTGTTGTGCGAAGTAAAGGAATTGCCATTACACCAGCATTATTTATGAGAATATCGAGTTTATCATACTCTTCAATAAACGCATCCGCAAAATGTTTGATTGATTCAATATTTGCCAGATCAAGCTTCATGAATTGCAGATCAGCTGTAGGGATTTCGGACTTAATTTTCTCCAAAGCTGCAATGCCCTTATCCTTATTTCGTGCAGCAAGAACAACATGAGCACCTTTGCGAGCCAGTTCAAGACAAGTGTAATATCCGAGTCCGCTGTTTGCCCCGGTAACTAAGGCAATTTTCCCTTTCAGATCGGGAATATCAGACGCTTTCCATTTCATAGATAAAAAAATTAAATCCTATCAAAGTTAATTCACTTCATTGAATTTTCAATAATTTGAAGAAAATCAAAATTAACTATTTATCAACTAAGGCTATTTCAGGGGATTAGGTTCGCTCAATCTGCTATCTCACGATTGTATCCTGCGGTAGTGGAGAGTAGTAAACAATTTTTAAACTGAAAGGCCTGAAATTAGTGTTAAAAAGTCATCAAAAATTCATGTCAAATCAAACGACGAAATAAAGGCTGAATTTTTGTAAAATACTTCCTTTTCATTCTCTTCAAATCCATTAAACTTGACTTTAATATCCACTTCAACCCTTTTATTCATTTTCCCTATAATGCCTTGTTTAACAGAGTTATCAAACGCATTAATCAGCTTCCCTTTTGTATCGGGCCATGCCATAACAAGACTCAATTTATTAAGCTTGCAAGCAGTTTCAAAAAGTATTGATATAGCTTTTTCATAACCTGGTTCCCAGAATATGTAATCAGCAGCAATGAATTTAAGTTTACGGGGATTGAAAATCCGGTTTATACCGGGAATAAAAGGCAAAATATTGACAGCGAATTTTCCGAAAATCCCGCTCATATCCTTTATTTCCCACATATCTGGATTTGCCTGCATCCCTGCAACAATTTTACCACCTTCTTTATATACCAGGTAATTGTCCTTAAAAAACAAATACTGTTCCATATAAAGTGTGTGATCCTTATAAAACTCCCTTAACTTCTCCTTAACCTCATCCTTTTCCTCAACCTGAATAGCCGATATTTTCTTACTTCTTCGTGGAAAAGCTCTACTATACAGAAAAGTTGTAAGTTTTCTTACCGTTTTGAAGTCATTCTGAATTGCAAATTGGTTCGATTGAAAATTTTCATTTTCGATGTAGGCATAAACCAGCGATTTTTCTGTGCCTTCAGGAAGATTCTTCAGGTGTTCTCCGGGTTTCTGTAGGTATGGCGCTGCAGTTTGCCTGATGAGCGACATTCCCATCCCGGAACGCTCCAGAAGTCTTTCGGGAATAGGCTTTGACGCTCTCAATGGAGCCTTTATCGCAAAATACCTTACATACCACGAAATATAATTCCTATCCTGCCAACTCGTCTGTCGATAACACAAACCAATTGACCCCAGCATTCTTCCTCCCTTGCGCAATAACAGAAAGTATGTCTCACCAAGATTTTCTAATTTCTCTTCTGTCTTTGTATGCTGATACCGAAGTCCGCCAGGAGTACCCAACACATTTGATTTAAGATAGTTAAGCAGTTCTTCGCCGGGCTGTTTTTCCACATCAACTTTTAACTCGTGGTAATTTACTATATTTCGTTTCTGCTCCATTGTTATCAGGTTTCTTTTAGTGCGCTTGAGTTGCGAAGCCCAATGCAAGGCAATATTTTAAACTCCGACAAATTAATAATAATTTCAGAGATAGTAACTATTCATGTTATTTATGCTTTTGGTTTGCAAGCTGCAGGAAAATTGAGAAATTTATTAATTAAATTCTCAGTAAATTTAAGATACTGAAAATAAAAGAGTCTACCTCAGAGCATCTTTGTTAATCTTTGAAAACCTTTGAGAACTTTTTTGGAATAGCCATAGCATAATGACCACTATGTTCACACAAAGATTTCACAAAGGAAGAATCATTTGTTATCTGCAGTGTCTAACATGGAAATTTATAGAATTTTAAATCCCCCGAAAAAAGGTTATTTAAAATGCGCAGTCACAAATTCATTCATTTGTTTTTCTGTCATTTTATCGGATTGCTTCACTTGAAATTTAATGGCATCAAAAAGATGATCTTTCTTTAAGAGGTTCAGTAACTCGCTTTTAGCATCGGTTGGGCCGAAGAGTAAAACTTCCTGATAGTTTTTAATAATGTCTGCAATTTTATTGAAATAGCTTGATTGTAATTGCTGCTCCTTATTATGCATTAGGTTTTCGTTTTTACTCAGACTGCTTTCTTTTTCCTGATGAGTAAATTTCGAAGTAATCATTCGGTGTATCGTGTTTTCATCTGGTTGTTCCATAAAAAAGGCATTTGAATGATCCATCCAGATACCAATTTGTTTTACGTTTTTCATCTGTTTAGTTTTTAATTTATAAATTAAGGTCAGATGGAATAGGCCATAAATAATCATTTGCGGTTGTAGGCAAATTTCTGTTTATGGCTATTTCATTTTTTTAAATTTTTGATTATTTAAAGTTTATTGACTCTTATTCGTCTGAAAATGCTGCTTCATAGAGCCGCAGTCTGTTTTTAAGAGATATAATTTCGTCTTGCATGAGTGATATTTTCTGAAGTAAATGATGTACAGTTTCAATACCTTCCAGATTGATATCCAAATCGTTATAAAAACGAATGAATTTCTCCAGTTGTTGAAGCTGATCTGAAGTGATAAATCCTGTTTCTTTCAGCTTTGTAATGTGTACCATACCAGATTCCTCCAATGAACTGATAAATGACATCTCAATTCCATGACTTACACAAAACTCATCGACTTTTATTAAATAGTTTGCTTTCATTTTATTTGCCATTAGGATTCGGATAATTGCGTAAAAAGTTCCTTCTGTTTTTCTGATAATTTCGTGGGGATTTTAACGGAGTAACTTATGAATAAGTCGCCAAATTCACCTTCATGCTTGTATACCGGGAACCCCTTCCCTTTAAGCTTTACCTTGCTCCCATTCTGAGTTTCCGGTGCTACTTTAAGTTTTACTTTTCCGTTTAAGGTATTCAAGGTAATTTCGCCACCCAGCACTGCAGTATAAAGATCTAAATCTATAGTTGCGTACAAATTATTTCCCAAGCGTTTAAAATCGGAGTGGTTTGCAATTGAAAACGAAATATATAAGTCGCCGTTTGGCCCACCGTTAATCCCCGGACCTCCATGACCCGGAATTTTAATTGTCTGTCCGTTTTCAATTCCCGCAGGAATAGTTATTCTGATATTATTTCCGTTAACGGTAAACGTTTGTTTGTGGGTTTTATAAGCGTCGATAAGATCGAGCTGCAGTTCGGTATTAAAATCTTCTCCTCTGAATTTCACTTGCCTGCTACTTCTTCTACCACCTGAGGAACCTCCAAACATGGATTCGAAGAAATCGGAAAAATCACCTTCAGATTGCTGGCCTGAAAAATTCCTGTTTCCTGAATGGGAGGATTGCTGTTGGTTTTGTTTTGCTTTTTCGAATTCGTCTGCGTGTTGCCAATCCTTTCCGTACTGATCGAATTTTTTCCTTTTATCGTTATCGCTTAATACTTCGTTGGCTTCATTAATCTGCTGAAATTTGCGGTTGGCTTCCTTATCCTTGGGATTCAGATCCGGATGAAATTTTCTGGCCAGTTTGCGGTACGCGCTTTTAATATCCTTCTGGGAAGCAGTTTTCTCAACTCCTAAGATTTTATAATAGTCTATAAAATTCATTACTTATTTGCTGAATTTGTAAAACGCCAAAGTGGAAAATGGCTTTCAAACCATAATCCTTAATTGCAATTATAGATTCGAAAGGTAAGGCTCAGAAGCGGTTTGGTTGTTGCAAAAAAATGAGGAATAGTTACATCATTCACACATTTTTCGGAAGAGGTTTTAGAGGAAAATCAGTTCTGCTTCACATTATTACCACATAGTTACATAGAAAACATAGATATGAAGTTGGTAAATTTTCTTAAATACACATTCTTACTGAAATCATTTAGAACTATGGGCTACTATGTGACTATGTGGTCAGCAATTTTTACCAGTTTACGTGTTTTTTAATGTAAAAGACTGTGAAGCAATAATATATAATCCAATGTCGTGACTTAAGCCTGAAATATAGGCTTTTTTAAATACGCTAAATTTCAATTATAATAAATCTCCTTACTACAAATTCTTCATCGAAATAGGTTGCCCCGTGGTTTCCAACACATTCCACCACAATTCGCCTTTAACATCAATTTTTTTCCTTTTTAATACTGTAATTGGAATTGGCATCAGTGTGAAAAAATTGTTCCAGTGTCCGACAACAAAATCTGTTTTCCCTGCCATCGCGGCATGTACGGCATTCTGGGCAAGAAGACTACAAAATTTACTATCGTTGGCATTTGCAGGCGCACTGCGGATGATATAGCTCGGATCGATATATTTGATAGTTACGGGAAAGTTCTGAGATTTGAATTCTTTGGATATTTCAGCCTTCATATAAAGACCAATATCGCTGTTTTTCACATTTCCTGATGCATCTTTTTCAAGGGATTCGGCTTCAAAAAACTTCTGCCCTGTGCCTTCTGCCACCACAATGAGCGCATGATGTCTGCTTTCCAGCCGTTTTCTTAAGACCTGCAAAAAACCATTCGATCCCTCCATATCAAAATCAATTTCCGGAATGAGTACAAAATTTGCTTCCTGCATGGATAGTGAAGCATAAGCGGCTATAAATCCGGAATCCCTTCCCATTAACTTTAACAGAGCAATACCGTTATAGGCGCCTTTTGCCTCATTATGCGCATACCGGATAATTTCACTGGCAATGCTAAAGGCAGTTTCAAATCCAAATGATTTGTCGATGAGGTTTATATCGTTATCTATAGTTTTGGGAATACCGGCAATGGAAATATTTAGATTCCTTCGTGAAATTTCTTCGTGAATTGCATGAGCTCCGCGCAGTGTCCCATCTCCCCCGATACAGAAAAGAATATTAATATTTTGCTGCTGAAGTGTATCAACAATCTCACCAACATTCTGATCCCCTCTGGATGAGCCTAGAATAGTACCTCCCAGAAATAAGATACTGTCTACAAGATCAGGTGTAAGCTCGATTAATGGGTGATTATAGCGGGAGATAAATCCCTCGAAACCATATTGAATGCCCAAAATCCGGGTAACATTATATCGGTAGAAAAGTTGATTTACAAGGCTACGGATAACATTATTTAAACCGGGACATAATCCACCGCAGGTTACAATGGCAACTTTAGTTTTAGCGGGATCAAAAAAAAGCTGCTGGCGTGGACCCGCTTTTTCGAAAGATAATGGAGTTTCAGCCTTTTCATGACAAAGATTGAAATGTTCCAGAGAGGCATTATAAATTATTCTATCGTGCATGTCAATAAAACCATTTGAATCATCATCCGGCTGAAGCGCAGGTTTGAGGGTTGAATTAAATAGTGGCTTACCAAGAACCTTAACTTCAAAATCTTTGTGTGTCATTGTAATAGATTGTTGGGATTTTGGACATTAATACCAAAGGCATAATCGACTGCCTCGGTTAATGATACCAAAGATAATGGAAATAGAATAGAATAGAAT
>Ga0105048_10006972_pt1 | contig 18187 bp, 14 predicted proteins | sample MAT05_FD_78382 | JGI IMG/M metagenome (GOLD analysis project Ga0105048, IMG submission 78382) | Freshwater microbial communities from Lake Fryxell liftoff mats and glacier meltwater in Antarctica - MAT-05 | ecosystem: Environmental > Aquatic > Freshwater > Ice > Liftoff microbial mat | place... | reverse complement strand
TTTCGTTTGCCGAACATCCACGCGATCGTCTCACCGTCCGCGTCGAACAGCTCGAGCGAGGTCACGACGCTGTCGTTGGTCGGCTTCCGAACCACCCACGCCGACGCGAGGCGGTCCTCGCAGGCGCAGGTTGAACGCGGGATCCATGACGTTGAGCCACGGTCCGAGGACGTGGATGTTCTGCACGGGACCGGTGCTAGCACTGCGGATAGAGGCGTCGCACGGTCGGGCCGCGCACGGCGCTGCGCTGGTTACCGTGGTGCGAGACGAGCACGGTGCACGAGCCCTCGGTGACGTTGCCGCTCGCGTCGATCGCGCGGAGGCCGAGCGTGTAGACCCGCCCATCACCGTCGTGGTCACGCTTCGCGCGGAGGTTCACGCTGTTGCAGTTGAAGTTGTCGACGTCGCCGGCGATGGCCTCGTCGCTCTCGAGCGACGTGAAGTAGGCGCCGACGTTCGGATCGCAGACGTCACCGACCGCCGCGCACATCTCGGGCGTAACCTCGACCATCTGCTCGGTCGCCGGCCACAGCGGCAACAGGTGATCGATGATCTTGGGCGGCGTGCTGTCGACGACCTCGATGGTCGCGGTGCACAGCGCCTGGCGTGGCTCGAGACCCTCGGGCTCGAACACCGTGAGATGCTGCTCGCCCAGCGCGTACGGGCCCAGCGGATCGAGCGAGAGCGGCGCGTCGCAGGTCGGCGCGAAGATGTGCAGCTCCGGAGCGCGCGTCCCGTTCGGCGAGGTGCACTCGAGCGTCCGCCGCTCACCGCACACGAACGCGTCGCGCGGCGCGGCGAAGTTGGCGGTGCTGTCGCAGTGGATGGATAGGGCTTCCTTGCTGGCACGGGGTTCGTTCGTCTCCGGAGGAGACTCGGTGCCTCCGCACGCGGCGACGAAGCCAATGATCAGAAAGGATCGCGTATTCATGCATCGAGCATACGGGAGTCGCATGCGATTTTCGCGTGGACGGCGCGTGCAGCGCTGCGCTCAGCGGGGCGGTTCGGGAAACAGGATTTCCGCAAAAAATCCGCTCGAAAGCCACTCGCTGAACCAGCGCATGACGTCGTCATTCGCGCTCTCCGCCAGATGTGACAAAGAATTTTCGAGAGTGACTCCACGCACCAGACTACTCAAAACCGAGCATGTCGGGCGCGTCAGCGACATGCGCCAGACGCGGCCATTTTGGCGCCACGTTGCCACCGAGGACCACGACTTCTCGACGTGCGGCAGCGGCTCGTCGCGCGCGACTGCGGCATAGAGCGGGAGGATCGGATGAGCGAGCTCGAGCACGCGCAGCGCAGCGCTCGGCCGGAACGCGAGGAGCGGTCCAAGCTCGGGCGGAAGCGCGGCGAGGCGCACGAGATCGAGCGGTGGCGCAGCGGGCGCGTGCGAGACCTCGACCATCGCCCACTCGAGGCGCGCGACGTCGCGGGCGACCTCGAGGCCGAGCGGATCGAGCCACGCCGGGTCGACGTGATCGAGGAACGCGACGAAGTGCTCGGTGTACGGGACCAGGTTCCAGGATCGCGAGGGGTGCTCGCCGACGTAACGCGCGGCGATCGCGTCGAAGCGGGGCAGGGCCTTCGCCAGCACGCGGAAGTCGTCGCTGACGCACTCCATCAGGCGCGCGGTGTAGCCGTGCTGATAGATGCCCAGCCGATCGGCGGCGGAGAGGCGCGCGCTGGGGGTGATGAGATCTTCGAGCGGACGACCCTCGAACGCGGTCTCGTTCGAGATGATCGCGCCGACCATCCAGCGCTGGATCGCGTCGAACGGGCCGTGAACCGGCGTCGTCGATCGCGCTCCGGGACCGGAGGACGACGCCGACACGTGCCCGCCGATCGAGGCGCTCGCGCGATCGGACGGTAGATCGTCCTCGACCCCCTCGACGTGCGGCTCGACGCTCATCGCAGCGACCCCGCGAACGCGCGCGCTTTCTGTGCTTCGGCCCAGGTCTCCTCGAGCGACGGGATCCGCGCGTCCCACTCCAGCATCGTCGCCGCGCCGCCGGTCTTGCGATCGACCTCGCCGAGGAGCGCCCAGACCGGATCGACCACCGGCCCGATGTGCGTGTCGATCAGGTGCGTGCCGTGATCGGTGTGCCCCGCGACGTGGATCTGCACGACCCGATCGAGCGGCAGCGCGTCGAGGTACGCGCGCGCGTCGAGATCGTGGTTGTACGCCGTGACGAAGACGTTGTTCACGTCGAGCAAGATCGCCGAGTCGGCCTCCTCCGAGAGCGTCGCGAGGAAGTCCGCCTCGGAGTAGGTCGATCCGGCCAGCTCGACGTACGTCGACGGATTCTCCAGCAAGAGCGGCGCGCCGAGCACGTCCTGCACCGCGCGCACGCGATCGACGACGTGATCGAGCACCTCCTGCGTGTAGAGCAGCGGCAGGAGATCGTGCGTGTTCCGCCCTTGCACGCCGGTCCAGCAGAGATGATCGGAGACCCAGCGCGCGCCGACCCGATCACGCAGCGCGCGCAGCTTCCGCAGATAGTCGCGATCGAGCGGATCGGTCGAGCCGATCGAGAGCGCGACCCCGTGCATGACGATCGGATAGTGGCGCGCGAGCTCGGTGAGGACCTCGATCGATCGACCGTCGGTATCGAGATAGTTCTCGGTGACGATCTCCAGCCAGCCGATGGGCGGGCGGTGCTCGAGGAGGTGGGCCCAGTGCGTCGCACGGAGCCCCAGCCCCAGACCCAGATGAGGCAGGCCGAAGCGATTCACTCGCTCTTGCAGGACGCCTTGTCGGTGCCGTCGGCGTTCTTGCAGGACGCCTTGTCCGTTCCATCGGCGTTCTTGCAGGACGCCTTGTCGGTGCCATCGGCGTTCTTGCAGGACGCCTTGTCACCCTCCGCGGCGGCGGCGGGGGCCGAAGAGGCGGCCGCGGGCGGCGGGGTCTTCGAGGCGCAGGCTGCGCCGCCGACGAGGAGGCCGGCGATGGCAGCAGCGATGAGGGAGCTCTTGTGGTTCATGGGGACGTCTCTTACGTCGGCGCCGTCATTTTTTCAAATCACCGCGTCCTCAGCTCGGAGGACCGATGGTGATCCGTCGCGCGCGTGCGCGCGTCTCGGATCCCTCGACGCCGATGACGCGCGCTTCCGACTCGGGAGCCGTGACGTCACCGGACAACCCGAAGCGCACCGGGATCTCGATCCACGCCGGCACCAGGCTCGGTGAATACGGCACGGAAGCGACCAGCACGCCCTGCGACTGGATCAGCCCCGGGCGCCCTTCCGCCAGAGCGACGCCCGGCGGCAGCGGAATACGCACCTCGATCGTCCCGGCCTTGCTCAGCGCGTGGCGCGCCGAGAGACGCAGCCGCGCGGTGCGTCCGGCCGTCGCGCGGGCCGGCCACTCGAGCTCGATCTCGGTCGTGCCGCGCAGCGCTGGAGGTGGCGTGGTCCATGCGCGGATCACTGGCCGAACGAGCCGCGCGAGCACCGGCCCACCCTGGGTCGAGATCTCGGCGCGCGCGGTGTGCCGCGTCATTGTCACGCGCGTCGAACGCTCGGCGCGGATGGGGATGTCGAGATCACCCACCGTCACGGTTGCGGTCGCGGTCGGTGCGAGCTCGCTCGCGAGCAGCGCCGTCACCACGGCGCGGGTCGCGGCCGTCGAGCCGAAGCTCCCGCGCGGATCCTGGCTGCGCACCAGCGCGCCCCGCCACGCCGCCACCTCGTCCTTCCGCGGCAGACGCACGCGCGCCGCCGACGCCAGCGCTCGCGACGCGCGATCCTGGCTCTCCGCCTCGGGCAACACCAGCGCTTCGTTGCCGACCTGCTCGCGCAACCGATCGGCCAGGCTCGAGGCGAGGCCGGTGCGCTGCGGGCGATCGGCCAGCGCGATCACCGCGCGGGCGAGCAGATCGATCCGACCCTCCGCCGCGATCGACTGGGTCGCCGCCGCGATCGCGTTGTCCCAGCAGGCCCGCACCACGTCGCTCGACGGCAGCGGCTCGAGCTCGATGATCTCGATCGGCGCGAGGCGATTGCCCTCGGGGCACGTGTCGGGCTTCGTCTTCGGCACCAGCGACCAGAGCGCCAGCCTGCGCTCGGAGACCTCCGCGTTGATGCCGCGGCGCTGGTATTCCAACGACTTTCCCGATGCGCGGCGGGCCACGTCCTCGGCGGCGAGCACCAGCGCCTCGTCGGGGTCGAGACGCGATCCGGCCCAGCGCGCGATGCGGGTGGCGGTCTCGAACGCATCGGTCTCGCCGTCGAGCGTGTACAGCGCGTCGGGATCGAGCGACGCGAGCGCGTGGGTCAACAGCGGCGTGAGGCCGCGCGAGAGCTCGACGTAAGCCAGGCCGCTCGGGGACTCACCGGGACCGAGCGCGGGGAGCTCGAGCGTGCTCGAATCCTCGATCCAGGCCGAGTCCCAGCGGATCTCCTCGGTGCCGGCGGGGCGGACCTCGAGGATGTGGCTCAGGTGATCGGTCGGGAGTCCCGGCGCCGACACCGTGGCGTCGATCGTGCCTCGGCCGGCCCGCGATGCGCGCACGCGCAAGATCGCCGTGGCCTCGCCTTTGGCCTCGATCGCGAAGCTTTTCTGCGTCGCCGCGAGCTCGAGCGCGCCCTCGGCCTTTGCGTTCAGCGTCGCGGTGATCGGGCGCTCTTCGCGGTTTCGCACCTTGATCGCGACGTCGACCGCGTCGCCCTCGGTCCACATCTGCCCCGCCTCGATGCGCGCGGACATCGGCGCGTACGCCGGGACGTCGACGATCGCCGTCGCGATCGCGGCGCCATCGGCCGCGCCGACGATCGTGATGCGCCACGTCGTCTCGGCGTCACCGAGCTTCACCTTCAGCTTCAATCGACCCTGGGCGTCGGTGCGCTGCGGCGGGATCGCGATCGAGCTGACCGTGTTCACGCCGTACGACATGCGGCCCCCGCCGTGCCCGTAGGAGCTGTGGCTGCCGCGGCCGCCCGATCCGTGGCCCATGGTCCCGAGGCCGCCGATGCCCATCGAGCTGCCGAGCACGGTGCCGGTGAGCGTCTCGAACAGCGACTTCCATGCTTCGATCGTCGCGTCGCCGACCACCACCTCGTAACGCGCGTCGACCAGGTGATCCTCGTCCACCGCCTTCGCGTACGGGCTGCCCGACGTGAGGACGCGCTCGAACGGATCGCGCACGTCGTCCGCGGTGCCGAGCTTGCCGTCGGGGCCGGGCGCGTGCAGCTCGAAGCCGCGTACCACGGAGAGATAGGGGACCTCGCTCTGGCCCACGACGAAGCCGATCGTGCCGCCCCAGGGATCGCGCAGCTGGGCCTCCTGCAACACCTCCTCGCGCACCAGGCGGCGCACGATCGCGTCGGGCGCCTTCATCGCCATCTCGCTCGGCAAGAGCCGCTCCGAATAGACCTTCTCGCGCACTGCCTCGAGGACGCGGAAGAGCTGCAGCCGCGCGATCCGCCGGGCCACCTTGTCGAAGCGCACCTGCGGATCGAGCGTGATCAGATCCTCGAGCGCGATCGGCTCGCCCCCCGGCGTCTCGGGTGCTTCCGTCATCGCGCCGGTCACCAGCGTCAGCATCTCGGGGTTGATCTCCATGCCGCGCGGGGTCTTCCGACGAACGTCGATCAGCTTGTCGGGATCCGCGGTGGCCTCGAGGACGGCGCCTTCGAGCGAGCGGATCACCAGCGCAAACGCAGCTTGAAAGCGCTGGACGGCGTCCTTGGCGGGATCGTTGATCGGCTCGGTCGGCGCGTCGGCGCGGGTGGCGAGCGCGGCGCGGCGCCAGGCCTCCTTCGCCGGATCGCCGTCGAAGAACTGATCGATCCGTCCGTCCTCGAGTACGCCGAGATCGAGCCCGCGGGTGAGCTGCTCGCGCGTGTCGAGGCCGTACAGCGTGGAGCCGCCGCCGAAGAGATCGTGGATCGAGCCGGAGATCAGGCCCGGGATGCCTTGCCCGCGCTCGTCGACCAGGCGCACGTCGATCTCCACCGTTCCGCCGGGGGAGGCGCGGCCGCCGCTGAGCTTCGCCTCGACGCGCGGCAACACGCGCGGCACCGCGATGATCGCCCGGCTCGTCTTCGGCGCGGGGCCGTTCGTGTCGGCCGAGATCGCCGAGAGCTCGATCTCGCCGCGCGCGCTCGCCGGGATCGCGACTTCACCACCTCGCCCGCCGTCGGCCAGCGCGACCAGCGCGTACGGCGTCTCCGGACCATGCAGGAGAATGGTGAACGCGCGACCGGCGCCACCGAGCACGCGGACCTTCACCTTGTCGCCGGCGCGCGCGACCGAACGATCGACGACCAGCAGATGATGCGCCTCGCGATCGACGCCGAGGCAGCGCTCGAAGCGATCACGCCCGAGCGCGGAGCGCGCCGCTTCGAGCGGGCGGATGATCACGGTCGCCGCGACGACGCTCGCGCACATCCCGCTCGGGTGCGTCGCGCCGATGCCGTTCGGCACGTCCCACGAGACCTCGGCCTCGCCGTGGGCGTCGGTGGTGACGACGAGCTTCAGGCCATCGCCCTCGACGCTGAAGCGGCCCGCGACGCCCTTCTGATCGCCGTCGATCACCCGCAGCATCATCCGCTGCTGCACGCCGGGGATGAGGTTGGGCGACTCGGGGGTCAGCTCCAGCGTCGGATCCGGGCGGCCGATCGCCAGCATCCGCTCGGCGCGCAGCGCGTGCCCGTCGATCTCGCTCCTCACCCACAGGGCGAGCTCGCCCCCCGCGCGCGCGATCGTGCTCGGCGCGATCTTGCCGAGGCGGATAGCGCCATCCTGGCCGGTGGTGGTCGCGGTGGAGACCTTCTTCCAGGCCTCGTCGTCCTTCGGCTCGGTGCCGTGCGATCCCATCCAGTACTCGAGCCGCGCGCGCGAGATCGGCAGGCCGGTCGCGTCGAGCAACCGCGCCTTCGCGACGGCGCGCTCCCCCGGCTTCACGAAAGTTCCGTCCCAGCCCGCTTCCAGCGAGGGCGTCGCCGGCGTCTCCTCGCGCGTGTGGAGGTCGATGGTGCTCGACGTATCGAGCTTCCCGTCCCGCACCAGGCTCGCGCGCAGCTGCCACATCCAGGCGACCTCGCGCGTGCGCGGGATGGGCACGCGCGCGCGGACGTTGCCGCTGGTGTCGGTGATCGATCGCATGTGCCACCGCGGCGCACCGCCCTCGAGCAGCGCGAGCTCGATCGGCTGGTGCGGGATCGGCCCCTCGTCCTCGGCCACTACCCACGCCGAGATCACGCTGCCCGGCACCACGCTCGCGTCGGCGACATGCAGCCGCACGCGCTCACCGCGGGTCCGCGTGATGACGATCTCCTTGGTGCGCTCGCGATCGCCGCCGCGCACCTGGAGGAGCAACGTGATCGGCCCGGCCTCCCCGCGCGGGATGGGAATATCGAGGAACGCTCGGCCCCGCGCGTCGGTCGTCGCCTTGATCGCCGGCAGATCCGCGCCGACGTCCTCTGGCTTCCACACCGCCTCGACCTGCGCGTTCGCCAGCGGCTTCAGCGTCGTGACCGTGGGGAAGCCGAGCGCGACCACTTCGAGCGGCAGCGTCGTCCCGCTCGCGCCCTCGGTCGGCCCGAACACGAACGTGTCGAGGCCGCGGGCCGCAGGGCCTTGGGTCGCCAGGACGAGGAGCCACGCGAGGTGCATGCCGTAGCCTCATCCGGCTCGGACCTGGACGCGATGGGACCAAAGGAGGAGGCGGCGATGGGAATGGCGACTAGAAGTCGATTTTCGACACGGCGCGATCGAAGCTCACCCGCCGGAAGCCGTCGCGCCAGTCATAGGTCACGGGTGCGAAGCCCATCGACCGCACCTCCCCGCTGACCACGCCGTCGTACGCGTCGATGACCACGAGTGATCCGACCAGCATCCCGCTGTCGGCCGCGCCGCTGATCGAGAAGCGCTCGATCCTCACCGTCTGCGGCGCCATCGCGGTGGTCATCGCGATGCCGCTGCCCTTGCTGGATCGCCAGCGCCCGACCGGGTCCCTTGAAGACGACGCCCGCGATCGTGATCGAGCCCTGGTTGGCCTCGAGCCCGATCTCGCCCTCGGGCACCCAGAGCACGCTGTTCGTGACCGACATCGTCGCGCCTGCGCTCGCGCGGATGTGTCCGACCGCCACCACCGCGTCGAGCTCCGCGCGATGGATCTTCGTCAGGTACGACGCGCGCAGCTCGGCGCGCTCGAGGCGGACCGTGCCCTCGCGGCCACCGCCGGTCCCCTCGGCCTTTCCGAAGGGGGCGCGCTCGAAGGTGACGTCTGTCGCGGTGAATCGGCCGTAGATCCGCAGCTGGTTGGCGTTTTGCAGCCACGCGCCGGTGGCGTTGATCACCCCGCTCGCGTCAACGCGGATGAAGTACCCGCCGGCGACACCGGTGGTGTCGAGGGTCAGACCGTCGATCGCGATCGTGGAGGCGTCTACGGAGAGCTCCTCGTTGGTCCCGAGCAACACCTGGGTGCGCTCGACGCAGGCGCCGTAGACGCTCGAATAGAGCTGCCCGTTCCTCCCGCGGTGCCGGCCCTCCGACAGCACCAGCGTGTCCGAGATCGGGCCTCGTGCCAGCGCGTCCCTGAGGTTGTACGGTCGCGCGCGCGTCCCGTCGCCCATCGGCGCCGCGCCGGCTTTCACCCAGATGATCGGCTCCGCGGGTAGCGCTTTCGGCCAGCCCTCCGCGTCGGAGTCGCACGGGCGACCGATCGGCACGCAGCGACCGTCGATCGTCGCGCGCGTCGCGCCCGTACAGCGCGGATCCTCGACGCCGTCACAGCTGGTGATGGCCTCGCCGCCGATCATCGTCGTCACCAGCTCGATGCCCGCGGGACAGGTCGGCGTCACCCACGGCGCGGGCGGCGCGGGCGGCGCGATATCGGGGGCGCCGCAGTCGAGGGTGCAATAGCCGTCGTCGTCGAAGCACTGCCGCCCGTCGGCGCACGCATCATCGTCGGGGCCGAAGCGGAGCGTCACCCGCGTCGGATCCAGGAACGGCAACGGCACCCACGCGCCGTCCTGCATCGTCATCACTCCGTCGGGGCGCCGCAGGCGGCTTTTCCTTTCCGGATCGTAGACGAACGGTCCGAGCTTCCAGTCGAGCATCTCCGGCGTCGCGCTGTAGAGGAGGGCGCGATCGGCCACGATCGGCAGCATGTCGTGGCGCAGGGTGATCGCGTCGCCCGCGAGCACGTCGCCGCCGGTGTCGCCGAGCAGCACCACCGTCTTCGGGACGCGCCCGTCTTCGAACGCGGGGAGCGGGTACTCGACGCGCGGCGTGCATCCCGCCAGAGCCACAAGGATCCACGCCCGCCTCATCCGGTGATCTTGTCGACCTCGGCTTTGGTCACTTCGTTCATCACCGCTTCGAGATAGTAGCTCTGCACGCTGTCGGCGACCTGACCGAGGACCTCGTTCGCCAGCGCGGGCGCGGCGGCGACGATCCAGGACTCCGCGCGCAGCTTGGAGACCTCTTCGATCACCGCGCTCGTCTTGTGCGTGAAGGTGTTCTTGAGCTGGTTGGTCAGATACTTGAGCAGGTCGTCCTTCTGCTTCTGGTTCTCGCAGATGATGAAATCGATGTTCTTCGGATCGTTCCCCACCGGGAACATCAGCTCGTTCGAGTTGCTGTACGACTTGTTGATCGTCTCGACGATCGTCTCGCCGTGGTTGGCGGCCTTCAGACCGGTCGAGCGGCCGAAGTTGTCGCCGTTGTAGCCGTACCAGTCGAGCCGCCCGAGCACGCTCTTGTTGAGGATGACCTTGTACTGCCGCGACCCGCCCCAGTTGTTGAAGTTGTGCGTGCCGTAGCCGGTGGATCCGCCCTTTTTGGCCTTTCTCCCCGACTCGACGGCGGACTGGGTCACGAGGCGCGTGAAGATGGAGAACGCGCCGCCGGTCCCGAAGTCGGACGAGCTCGACTTGCCCTGCACCAGCTTCCCTTCCTGGAAGCGCGTGAACGACGACTTCTGCCCGCCGGTGAGCACCTCGAAGACGCGCTCCGGGTTGTCGAGCGTGGAGTACAGGTAGCGCGCGCCCTTCTCGTGCAAGCGCTCCGGCATCTGCGGATCGTAGGCCGTGAAGTAGCCGGGATAGACCTCGCGAAAGTCGATCTTCTCGAGGCGATCTTTCGACGTGTCGATGCCGGCCGAGTGGATGATCTCCTCGATCTTCGCGGACGTGACCTGCTCCAGGCCCTTCTGCACCAGCTCCTCGGCCGCCGCCGGCGCGGTCTTGATGACCAAACCGATCTCGAACACCTTCTTCGCGTCGGCGAGCTTGGGCTTCGCAGACGCGGCGGCGAGATACTCCGGCGAGTCCTGCTTGATGCCCGCGGCGGTGAGCGCGGTGTTGAGACCGTACTCACCGCTGGTGGGGATGATGCCGTGCTGCGAGTACGAGTCGCTCTTCGCCCAGTCAAAGAAGCCCTTGGGGCTCTGCGCCCACAACATCAGCGCGAGCGAGGCGCGCTTCGCGATCTTCGGATCGTCGAGATCGATCGCCGCGACGGCCTTCTTCGACGCGTGATCGGCGGGCAGCTCGAGGTCGGCGACCTTCTTCGACACCGCGGCCGCGTCCACCTCGTTCGGGCTCGACCACAGCGCTTTTGCGAGCAATTCGGGCTGGGTCGCCCAGAGGAAGCGCGCGAGCTTGAAGCGCTCGAGCGAGGCATCGGTCGGCGGCGCGAACACGTGTTGGAGGCCCAGCTTGTTCACCACCTCGGCGAAGCTCGCGTTCGACTGCGCGTCGTCGCCGTACACGCGGATGCGGACCGCGCCCTTCAGCGCTTCGGGCGCCGACTCGACGAGATGCACGGTGTATTTGTCGTCGACGTGCACCATCAGCGCCTGACCGCCGGGCGACCAGGTGGTGCTGTTGCGGACGAGCGTATCCTTGCCGGGCACAGCGTTCGGGGCGAGCTCTGCCGCATAGAACGGCAGCGTCGCGGCGGTCGCGCCTTTCTTTTGCAGGCGCTCCTTGAACTTCGCGATCGCCGGGCCCTGGAGGAAGAACGACAGCTCGAAGCCCTTCTTGTCGCCCTCGTCGTTCACGCGGCGCGCGTTGATCCACATCAGGCGCACGCTGCCGCCGTCGAGCGAGAAGCCGGTCGCCCAGCGGCCGTTGGTCGAGATGCTGCCGAGATCGTCGATCGGGAAGTGGGTCGCGATGCTGCCGGTCAGCGTGCCGCTGACGGTGTTCTGGTGCTGCGGCGTGAACAGCGAGCCGAGGTGAAGTCGGGCACGTTGCTGGTGGTGACCGTCTTTTTCGTCGTCGCATCAATCGTCGCAGCGTTGGGCGCATCGGCGGGCGCGAACGGCGCCACGAAGGGGGTGCCGCCCCCGAGGTTCGTCTTGTTGACCACGTCGGGGGCAGGCTACTACCGGATGACGCAGGTCGTGAAGACGTAGCGCTCGCAGGTGCATTCGGGTCGGCCGAGGTGCACGTGCACTGGCCGCCCGCCGTGTCCCGGCAGTCGATGCCGCCGTAGACCGACTGGCAGTCCGTTCGCTCGAGGCAGCCCGACTCGGTCGTCACTTCGTCGCAGGTGACGAGCCGCGGACCGCAGACACCGGCCACGTGATCGCAGATGTCGGTGTCGCCGCAGTCGTCGTCCCGTCCCGGCGTCGGGAACCACAACCTCGCCGGCGTCCGGGACGGCCGGCTCACCGGCGTCCGGGGCGGCCGGCTCACCGGCGTCCGGGGTGCCGACGACGATCGACGCATCGGGAAACACGGACGCGACCGCTGCGTCGCCGCAGGCGCGCGGGTCTTTTTGATGGTCGTCGCCCTTTTCCCCGCGATCTCGGCCTTTGCGGCCCTCTCGCCCCCGGGATTCGCGGCCGCTGCGCTCCTCTCCATCGCTGAAGAAGCCGCTGGGGTCACTCAATCCACGATGAAATCGCTCCGCATCGCAGCACTCGCCGTCTTGGTGTCGCCCGTTGCGTCGCCCGTTGCCGCCTTTGCCGGCGACGCGTGTCCTCCGATTGCAGTGGTTCGTGGCACCGGGAAGGTCGTCCAGGAGCTGTCGAGCGCGCTCGTCGGCCGCGGCATCCGCGTCGAGCCTGCGGGTCTGCCCGGCGGGCAGTGCGCACAAGCGGGCCTCGATCTCTCGCTCCGGCTGTTCGGTGACCTCCACCTCGCCGCGGGCGCCGTCGCCTCGACCTCGCCGCAGTTTCGCCGCGGATTCGGGCTCGACGAACACCTCAGCGTGGCCCGCGCGCAGGTCGGCCTGGTGTGGGGCTCGCCGTGAGCGCGAAGGTCATCCCCATACTGCGGTGGTGCCGGCCCCTGTCGTCGCGCTCGTCGTCGAGGAGCCGGAGGTGGGTCCGGAGCCGGTGAAAAAGGCGAAGGCGGTGAAGCGCGCCGCGGCCGTCGTGACCCCGCACGAGCGCGCGTTTCGCGACGCGTGGGCCGCGTTCGCGCGCGGCGACATGGGTCAAGCCGCGGAGCTGTTCGCGCAGTCCGAGAGCGCCGTGCCGGGTGAGCCGCTCGCGGAGGACGCCTGCTACGGCCGCGCAGTCGCGCTCGATCGCGGTGGGCGCAGAGCCGAGGCGATCGTCGAGATGCGGCGGTTCCTCGCCCAGTATCCGCGCGCCGTGCGCGGTGACGAGGTGGCGGTGACGCTGGGGCAGATGCTGCTCGAGAGCGGCGAAGTCGAGGGCGGCCGAGCGCTGCTCGAGCGCGGCGCGAAGAGCGAGAGCGCCGAGATCAGGAAGAGCGCCGAGCGCGCCTTGGCCCGTTGAAGCGCTCTCAGTAAAAGATCCACCGCGGGTGGCGGATAAAATAGGAGCAGAGGCCGACGTGCGCGGGCTCGACGCCGCCCGCGCGTTCGATCGGCACGAACAGCGAGGTGTACAGCGCGTCGATCTCGCCGTTGGTCATGGTCTCGCCGTGGAAGGAGCGCGACCAGCGCCGGATCGTTGCCTTGACCGCGGCCTTTTCGCGGCTCATCGGGGTCTTCGCGGGGAAGAGAGCGACGTTCCCGCGCTTGGCGAGCGCGATGCGGCACCAGCGCTGGGAGAGCGCGGTGAGCGCGTGCACGAAGGTGCTCGATATATCCGGATGCGCTTCCACCTGGGTGAGGACACTGCCGCCGCCGAGGTGGAAAGAACGCTCGGCCGGGGAGCGCTCACGGGGCGCGGGGAGCGCGTCCGGGCTCTGGAACGGATAGTCGTCGTCGTCCCTGATGTCCGCGTGGTCGACGTCGAAGACCCTGCCGGGGCGGAAGAAGTCCTCGTACGCGAGGCCGAGCTGCAGGTAGAGCGCGCGCTGGATCTGCGGCGCCGACATCCGGGTGAGCATCGGCGCGTCGGGGTCGGGACGCACTGCGCGCAGCTGCGGGGGGAGTGAGGTGATCCACGCGCGGATCTCGCTCATGCGAATCGCCGCGTCGTCGCGCGCGTACGCCTCTCCGCCGATCGGCATCTGGTCGAACGCGCCGGTGCCATGACCTTCGAGGAGCCGCACCAACTCGCTCGCATCGGGGTCGCCGGGCGTCACCAGCCGCGCATCGCCGACGAGCAAGCTCTGGAACGCCAGGATGCTTCCGAAGAAGCCCCGCGTGCCCTCGGAGTGACAGCCCTTGCACTGCGGCGTGAGCGCCTCGTAGACCCGCTGGGTCTGGACGCTCAGCGGTGTCTCCTCGCACAGCGGGATCGTCCCGCCCGCCGCCTCGGCGAGAGGGCTGAACGACGACGCCGCGAGCGCGAGGAGGGCGATGCGGAGCTTCATCGGCCCTTCCGGAACAGCTCGGTGGTGGTCAGGTGCTTCACGAACGGACGGACCCGGCGATCGTTGTCGAGGAAGTGCGCGACGAGCAGCTCGAGGTAGCCGGCCTCGCTCGCGGGATCGACGTCGCGCCCGAGCACCTGCTTGTGGAGCTGACGGACGACGCACCTGTCGAACGCGCCCGCGGCGACGATCAGCTTCCCGAAGCCGAGCGGCCCGACCGTTCCGTCGCTGACCTGACCGAGCAAGGTCTGATCGGGCGGCAAGAAGTCGATGAACACCGCCTCGTTGTTCTCTTCGATCTGCTCCTCGGTCACCGGGGTCATCGCGGTGTCGGCCTGGTACCAGCGGTTCCACTGGCCGAACCCTCCGCGATCGTACGGATAGGCGCCCTTGCGCCATTCGGCCGGCCAGTGCCACTTCGGGCCGATGCCTGGCATGAGCACCTGGGTTCCGAAGCCCTCGAACGAGTATCCCGGGCCCATCGCGTGGCGCTTGAAGTGGATCGCGGCGGGATCGACCCTCGTGTGGCACGTCTGGCAAGGCCCCTCGCGCGCGGGATCGCGGCGGTAGACGTTGAAGTTGCGCTCGGTCGGCGGGGCGAGCACCTCGCACGCGAGCGCCTCGAGGGCGCGGGCCGCGCGCACGCGCTCGCGCGGGTAGCCGTTGAGGAAGCCCGGCGAGGTGAGCATCCCTGCCGCAGGCATGCCCCGCAGCGCGCCCATCTCGATCCGTGGATCGAAGCGATAGTCGCGATCGGCGATCAAGTATGGGTTGCGGTCGGCGATCGCGAACTCACGCCACGCCCAAGGATCTCCCGCCTTGCTGTGGGGATCGACGGCGGCGGTCATGAAGCGCGCCGGCTTCCACCAGCTCTCGTCGGCCAACAGCTGCGCCGCGCCGCTCTCGATGCCCTCGCTGACGTACGCGGCCTGCACCAACGTCGGGCCGACCGACGTGGTGCCGAGGACGAGATCGGTGGCGGGTCGATCGAACCACGCGAGGTGCGCGAAGAGGCGCGCGGGCTCCTCCGCGATCAGGCGGCGCTGGCCGCGCGAATTGGTGTGCAGATAGTTTGGCCATCCGGGGTACTGGCCCGGCTCGGCGAAGCAGCGGGCTGCGTGCGGCCCGCAGCCGCAGGTCCCTTCGGGCGTGCCGAGACAGGGGAGCGGGACGGGGTTGCCGTGGAGAAAAGTGGTGCCGGTCGCTGCGGTGCTCGCGGCGTACCCCACGAGCTGCACCTTGGTGCCGGGGGCCCACCACGGCTCGAGCGTGATCGTCGGCGCGGGCGTGCCTTCGTTCGTGAGCGCGTCACACGCGCGGTTGTCGTCGCGATAGTACCGCCAGGCGCCGGCGTGCTTGGTGCCTGCGGGGCACAGGGAGAGCGTGCGCTGCTGGGGCACGCCGTATTCGGGCTCGTCGGCGACGGCAGCGACGACGGGGATGTGGAGCCAGCCGCGGGCGAGCTCGAACATCGTGTCGTAGAAGATCGGCTCGGCGAGCGCGCGATCGATGAACGCGGTGATGAAGGCCTGCGGGTCCTTGGCGGCCTCGAGCGCGTCGTAGTCCTGCGCGGTGGGTGGGGCGCCGCGGAGCGCGAGCGACGCACGGCGCAGGAGCCGGCCCGGCGTGAGATCGGCGACGGGCGGAGGCTCGACGCCATCGGTGGGCGGCGCCAGGGGTGGCGGGAGGCAGACGTCGCGTGGGTCCATGTAGCCGTTCGGCATCGCGCGGCCCTGGGGGCCGGGCGCCGTGTTGGGGCCGGCCGCACCGATGGTGCCCGAACAAGCGGCGAAGAGCGCGAGCGAAGCAACGCCCGCCGCCGCGCGCGGTCTCGACGGCATGAGACGCAGTAGAGGACCGCGACTCGCGTTTGCAAGTCCGATTGCGCCAATCGCGCGACGGCGACGCGCCAAGCCGGGACGAGATCCGTGCTAAACGCGATCATGCGGCTTCGCGCGTCGCTCGGGATTTGCGCGGCGCTGCTCCCCTCGCTCGCGGCGAGCGCGCTCGATCGCCCGGCGAACCCCGGGAACTATCGCGCGCTCTTGCTGACGCTCTCGCCGGGCGATCGGATGATCCTAGCGCCGGGCGTCTACCCGAGCGGGTTGCCCATCACCAATCGCGTGGGGACCGCCGCGCTGCCGATCGAGATCACCGGTCCCGAGACGGGACCGCCCGCGATCATCTACGGGCGGAGCTGCTGCAACACGATCAGCATCGTCGACTCCGCGTACGTCGCGATCCGCCACCTCGAGGTCGACATGCGCGGCGAAGCGGTCGACGGGCTCAAGGCCGAGGCGTCCGCGACCTTCGCCCACCACATCACGGTGGAGCACGTGCAAATGTACGGCTTCGGCGGCGATCAGCAGGTCGTGGGGATCAATACGAAGTGCCCGACGTGGGACTGGATCATCCGCTTCGTCACGATCGAGGACGGGGGCACGGGCATGTACCTCGGCGACTCCAACGGCGACGAGCCGTTCGTGCGCGGGCTGATCGAGAACAACTTGATCGTGAACCCGATCGGCTACGCGATGCAGATAAAGCAGCAGAACCCGCGGCCCAATCTGGTGGGCATGCCGACCGGCGACAACGTCACGATCGTCCGCGACAACGTCCTCATCAAGGCGGCGCGCGCGAGCACCGGCGGCCTGGCGCGGCCCAGCCTGCTGGTGGGGCACTGGCCGCTGTCAGGCGTCGGTCAGAACGACCGCTACGAGATCTACGGCAACTTTCTTTACGAGAACGCGAGCATGATCGAGGGCCTGTTCCAGGGCGAGGGCAACCTGGCGTTCCATGACAACGTTCTGGTGAACACGTTCGGGGTCGGCGTGATCAGCGTGCCGCACTACGATCTTCCGCGGAACGTCAGCGTGTACAACAACACGATCTACTCGGTGGGGCGCGCGATCCAGATCAGCGGGGGCGCGGTCGGGACCGTGCAGCGCGTGGTGGGGAATGCGGTCTTCTCGAACGCAGTGCCGGCCATCACCGGCGGCGTGCAGGCGGACAACTTCACAGCGAGCACCGCGAACGCGTCGATGTACGTCGCGTCGCCGGGGACGCCGCTCGGGCAGCTCGATCTGTATCCGATCGCGGGCAGCGCGCTCGAGGGCTCGCCGCTGGATCTGTCGTTCTTCGCCGCGCACCTCGACCATGACCTGGACTTCGATGGGACCGTGAAGTCGCGGCTTTTTCGGGGGGCGTATTCGGGCAGCGGATCGAACCCGGGGTGGACGCTGGCCCAGGAGATCAAGACGCGGGGGGGAGCGGTCGGGGGTGATGGGGGCGTGATCGACGACGGCGGCGAGGACGACGGCGGCGCGCTCGACGGCGGTGTCGCGGGGGTCGACGCGGCGGCGCCCGATGCCGCGGCGCCCGATGCCGCGGCGCCCGATGCCGCGCCGCGAGACGCTGCGCTGCGGGATGCTGCGCTGCGGGATGCTGCGCCGCCTGATGCTGCGCCGCCTGATGCTGCGCCGCCTGATGCTGCGCCGCCTGATGCTGCGCCGCGAGACGCTGCGCCGCGTGATGCTGCGCCGCGTGATGCTGCGCCGCGTGATGCGTCGGCGCGTGATGCGGCGGCGCGGGACGCGGCAGCCGATGATGCCGCGGCCGATGATGCCGCGGCCGATGATGCGACCGCGGACGATGCCTCGCCCGACGACGCCTTGCCCGACGATGCCTCGCCCGACGACGCCTTGCCCGACGATGCCTTGCCCGACGATGCCTTGCGCGACGATGCCTTGCCCGAAGACGCCTCCTCCGGCGCCGGCGCGTCCGCGGACGCCTCCGTCGCCGCGCCTCCCGCCGACGCCGGCGAGATCATCCTCTCCGCGAGCGGCTGCGGCTGCACGAGCTCGCCGGAGAGCCCCAGCGCCAGCCTGGCCTCGATTTTCGCCGTTGTCGGCCTCACGCGCCGCCTCACGCGGCGGCGTCGCTGATCAGAAGACGCGTCATTTCGCCCCAGATGTCACAGAAGACGGGGCGATCTGCGCCCCGAATAACCGAGTGATTTCGGGCGCGCCCAGACGGGACGGGTCTTGCTGATAGCCAACGTCATGAGCTACACGAACCAGGCCTTCCGTCTCCCGAGCGGCGACTTCAGCCGCAGCCAGCTCGTGCGCGCCGCGCAACCCGTCGCGATCGCCCGGCCGTCGGCCCTCGGTCGCATGGCGTCGTCGCTGTCCCAGAAGCTCGCGGGCGTCGTGGCGATGATCGATGCCCCTGACCTCGATCTCGACTACGCGCGCTGGCCGACCTCGAAGCGCTAAGCTTCGAGCGTTCGCGCCAGCATCTCCAGGGTGAGCAGCCGGCCGAAGTGCCGCGCGCCGGAGAAGCCAGGCGCCTGTGATGCGGCCAGAAATCGCGGCAAGTCCTTGTACATCTCGCGGGTCTTCCAGGTGCTCGCGTCGAACCAGGCCTGGCCGCCCTCCATCGCCGACACCTTGGCGAGCGCACCAATGCCGGCTCCGGTCGCCGCGCCGATGCGGAAG